>VFQU01000021.1_pt1 | contig 367352 bp, 306 predicted proteins | sample 3512311 | NCBI WGS metagenome assembly VFQU01 (sample SAMN10412377, study PRJNA504923) | tailings metagenome | isolation source: Relicate 3 Philex TSF3 active mining site | place: Philippines: Tuba, Benguet | collected 2017-08-29 | reverse complement strand
CATCCGCTAACGCTGCCAGCCCATTGCTTACTGCGGCAAAGGCGGAAACACCTGTTTTCACCGACGTGTAATCCCCGGCAAAATAATGCAGGCTGAAGCCGAGCGCATCGCGGGCGACCCAGTTATTGGGCCCTCCTATCTGGCCGTCTTTGCCGATATCATCAGCCGGTCCGGCAGCGCTGCTGTTCAAACCTTTTAGCCAACCCTGCAGGGTATAAGCATAATCAAGCCCCTGTACCTGCTGCTGGCCCAGGATGGTCCGCGCCAGTGGGCCATGCTTATAGTACTCATACCGGGCATCTGCTTCCCATATCCAGCCGTCGTGGCTGGTAAATACATCCGTCAGCCGGTTCTCGGCATCATACTGGTAACGGTGATAGAACTGGTCGGCCTGGCCGGGCTGATAAGCCACGCTGTTCACCTTACCGCTCACCAGGTCGTATGCATACTGTATCTTTTTAAAACGCTGGCCTGTTATCAATCCCAGGGTGGTCCTGTAATCCTGGAGCAGGTTATCTACATTGCCATGGATATCATAGCTATAAAAAGTAGCAGCTTGATGCGTGCCTACGGCCGCGCCAGGGTCGTTCTCTATCACGGCAGAATAGCTTACGCGGTTGCGCAGGTTACGCTGCAAGAAGCCAACGGATTCCAGCACGCCCGATTCATTCGTATAAGGAAGATCATATACCGTACGCGTGATCTGCTCCTTGGTCCCTGTGCCGGCCAGCCAGCTACCCAGCAGGGCCGGGTCCCGGCTGGTCACATCAGATATGGCAGGCGCTTTTCTTTTCTGGCCTACTTCCGTGATGCGCCCCAGCTCATCATACAGGGTATAGCTGTAATTGCTGTCTATGGCCTGCTGGGCATTCTGGCTCACCACCAGGCGGCCCAATACATCATAGTAAAAACGGCTCTCCCCGCCATCAGGGCTTACCTGCGCAATCACCTGCCCCAAGGTATTATAACGATATTGCGTTACCAGCGTATGAGACGGAAGAACGGCCGTTCCGCCCGTAAGCCGCGCATCAGCAACATTACTTAAAAATAAAGATGAATGATCCGGGGCAACCCCTTCAGGCGGCACGGTTTTCAGCAGCTGGCCGGCCTGGTCGTAATAATATAAAGTATAATGATATTCAGCCCGGTTATTGGTGACCGTAAAGCTTTCCAGGTCCTTTGCCGCCATACATTTATTATAATAGGCCAGGTCAAAGGAATTACGCAAGCTATCGATATAAAGCTGGTATTTTTCCTCCGCCACTGTTACGGCAATAGTGTACGGATCCTGGCAGGAAGCCGTATCTACCTGCACATCTTCAAATACAGGGCGGTTAAGTCCGCACAGACGGGGGCCATCGCTCAGCCGTGGCGGAGCGCCGCAGCTATCCAGCAGATTGCCGCACAGCTCATAAAGCGTTTCGATCTGAGAATAGGTGAGCGACTGGCTTGTCTGCTGGTTATAATAATAGGCAAAGGCTTTTTTACAGTCAGGGTTGTATAAGCCGCTATCCGCCCACTCCAGGTAACGGACATAATAGCCATAGTACCCATGCAGTATTGCTTTTTTGGTGCTGCTATCCTTCATATCCAGCGTAACTTCCACATACCGGCTGTCCCCGGCATACACGTCGGCAAGGGGTAAATAGGAAGGGAAGGTAGACGGCTGCAATAGCTCTCCGGGGATACGTATATCCCTTATACGCTTTATATCCGAAAAGTTGAAATAATTATATGGCCCGTTGGAAAGAAGATAGGTAAAATCAGCAGGTGTAACTACCGTTTCAGGAAGCTCACAAAGCTGTATTAAATAGAGATGGTAGTTATTCGCCGAATCGGGAATATATCTCTGTAAAGGTGAAGAATGGCCGTAGTAACTATAAGCTGTCAAGATATTCTGGTCGGCCCAGATGATCTGGAAATAATTGGTGCCTCCATACATGCTGACACCATAATACCGGCCGGCCAATTCTTCAGCAGAAGGGCGCCTGGTAACGAAGTCGGCAGGCTCGGGCACCGTGTTCTGAAGCGCGGTCAAGGAAGCCGCCGACATATAAGGATTATTGCATTCCAGCTGCAGCGGCACCGTCGTATTATAATACGGCGAAGCCCATCCCATAGACTGCGCTACGGTCCGGAAAGGGTTCCCAGGAATATACATTACGTTATCCCCCATCATAAATGCATTGTCGCTAAGCGTACCTTCCCTGGCTTCCAGCAAAGCATTGCCGGACCTTATCAGCTCTTTGGCGCAGGAGGTCAGCTTTACATTGTAATAAGCGTATCCTTTCCCCACGTCAGCATACAGGCGGTTAAAATCTTCCCTGATCTTTTTCAGGCTGTCGCAATGCGGCGTGATCACGCTGGTATCGGCCCGCATGCCGCAGCTGTCCATAAACTCCGTGTATGATGTCCAGGATAAGCCGAAGCCAGTGCGGTAATTGGCAAATCGCTCGAAGGCGCGGTTGATATCCACCTCTTCCTCTGCCTGCGGGTCGCTTACAGGACCTGCCATACCGAATTCATCCCTGAAAGCTTTTCGTAACCTGGCCATATCCTCGCAGTCAAGACAGGTTTTGGTGACTGCCGCAGTTCCCCTGCACTGGAAAATAGCAGGCAGCTCGATGGGATGCTCCAGGAAATGACAGGAAGAAGTGCCGCCACACATATCCTGCAATAATTGAAGGGTATTGACCGGTATTACGGTTCCATGTTCCTGCGCCAGGTAGGCCGCAAAGCTATACTGCGGGGCGCGTTGCTGCCACTCCTGCTTCAAGGCGGCAATACGCTCGCAGTCGCAGGGAGAAGGCGCTGTTACCGTCTGGTGATTTACCACAGCAGGCGCGGCTTCATAAGCAGCCGGGAAATCAACCAGGTAAGGATGGCATAATTCAGAGACCGGGATGCCTCTTGTTATTGTCAGATAGTCGCGGATCACTGAAGGAAAATCACGATACCCATTTACCGAAGCAGCAGTAGCCGGCAGGCTGCTGGCTCCTAACGGGTGCCCGGGATAATCATATCCTTTTTTACAGATGCCAACCAGGTTCTCCACCAGGGCGGCCGAATCTATTGCCCATTGGCCCTGGTTCAGGGCGATCCAGCTGTTTAATGCGGTACATTGGCGTAGCTTATATATCCACCCGCCTGCGTAGGAACGGCACATTTCGTCTGCTTCATTCTGCATGCCAGCCTCATAGTTGTTAGTGGCAGCATTGTTGACCAGGTCGTCCAATTCCGTCCATCCGGTATTGCCTGCCGGCACCGTAACAATAAAGCGGGGCTTGTACCCTTTTTCATAAAGCGTGGCATTGCTGACAGCCTGTGTACCCTGGCAAACCAGGTTACCAGGGTTGTTAAGCCAGGCACTTAGCAGGTCGCGGCGGTACGTCAGGTAAAGTGAACGGAAATTTTTCCAGACCATGTTCAGGTCTGCAGAACAATAGCCCGTAGTATCTGCGAGATAAGTAGAAGAAAGATCGTTCAGGCAGCCGGTAACAGATGGGTGACAGGCAGTGGCCGTTGTCTGAAGCCGGCTCCTGCAGAAGACCAGGAACTGGGCCATTTTCCAGATGCTTATATTGATATTCCCGCTGCTGCAGCTGGCTTGGGTATAGCTTACATTCATAGCATTCCGGATGCTATTAAGACCTGTAGTGCCCAGCAAGCCGGAACCAAACAGGGGATCCAGGCCTGCCAGGTCCGCCACGTAGCCTTTGCTGGCAGCTTCATGCCAGGTATCTACCTTCTCAACCTCCTGGGCAAACTGGTAGCTCGTACGCAAGCGGGTTTCCGCAGTCAGCAGCTTGCAATATTCAGGGTGATGGGCCAGCAGCTGGGCGGCATAGGATGAGGCAAAATCTTCCGTGAACGCTTCTACCCCGATCTCGCCGTTCTTTACCCGCGTGCTGAACGGAAGTGCAGGCCTGCCGTAATCATCCAGGTAATCGATATTCGTTTCAATCAAGCCTGTCAAAGGATTAAGCTGCATGGGGCGTCTATACGGCGCAGGCAGCGACGAGGCTCCGGGCCTGAAAATGCTATATTCCCTTATCGCCTCATTCTGCGGGGTATCAGGATCATCCGGTGTAGCATACTGGCCCAGCGGCGGACTTACATCAGCCAGCATCATAGACCGTATATCTTCCAGCTCTCCGGGCTCTGTGGGGTTCTCATTTTCACAAAGCTGCTTGCAGTTGGCCAGCGCCTCCTGGTAAGCAGCTGCAATTTCCACGGCCATATCGTCGATCTGCTGGGGAGACAGGCCTGATTGAAGCGCAAACCGGTCCCTGAAGCTGCTGATGGTGCCCAGGCTGTCCATACAGCTGGTACAGGTTACATAACAATTGGTTTGCGCCAGGGCCAGCATATATTGCTCATCGATGAAATCCTGGAGGGTGCGACAGGTATTGTTCGGGAAGAAAACCTCATCCCGGTAATAGTCACGCGCCCCAGTATTCAACATCAGCTCCTTTACGATCGTGTACGATCCTTCTGCCAGGGTATCGGAAAAGGAAATAGTGAACCCGGGCGATTTACCTGTTTCGCGGCAGATATTCTCATAAGCCCCTAAGGTAAAATTGGAATCAAGCACTACCTGGGTCATGCCGGGCTCTGCCAGGCCAGGGCAATCAGGTATGATGCTGATGCGAAGACGGTACAGGCAGTCGTAACATATCGCTTCGTTATCACAGTTAAGCAGGGAAAGATTGTCGGGTGATAAAGAATAATCGAAGGTATATTTATCACGCTTGGGCACTACGATCGATTTGGATGACACCACAGACATGCCTTTGACATTATTTGTCTCCGGGTCTATCAGTTGGCGCACTATTGGCCGCATGGCGGTTTTGGCGGATTCCAGCGAGTCGAGATGGGCAGGCACAGGACCGGCCAGCGCTGTTGCTACCGTACGTCCCAGCATATCCATATATGACACGCTATATTGCCCATTGGCATCTTTTATCCAGGTCTTGGTATAATGTGACGCGTAGCCTGCATCGGTACCGAACAAGGCATCCAGCTCAGTCTGGGCCGGCGACTCATACAGGTATTTTGTATCATGCCCGTTATTTAGCTGGTGGGTCAGCCCTACCCCACCCTGGGCATCGATACGCCCGGTGCCGTCATTGGTATAGCGGGTCTCGGCAAATGGATAACCCGCAGCTTCAGGTATATATTGATGAATGCCTGTTTCTTTAAGCGGGTTGGAAGCAGAATAATAATTGGAAGCGCCGGAGGAGCTAAGTAATGCCGGCGTGATCTTGGTGCAGGCATTTTCATTTCCTGTCAGCTTATCGTATACTGATTTGGCAGAAGCGGCATCGTCGAACCGGTTAAAATTATGACTGAAAGCGATCATAGTGTTCAGCGTAGGCGCCGGTAATACCTGTATTACCGGCCGGCCCTGGTAATCGTACATGGTTTCAGCCACTACGGTAGTATTGCTGCTGTTATCCCTGGTCACTGTCTGGCGCCCGCGCAGCGTGCCATCAAAATACTGAACTACTGATTTCCTTTTACCTTCCTCGGCAAAGCTGGTAGTTGCCTGCCAGTTCAGGGAGGTTTCATGTCCCTCAAAGGCCAGGTAGGTGCCGGTGCTGCCCCCATACGTCCAGGCTCCTTCAATGCGCTGTCCGTCGTAGCGCAGCTGGGCCGGCCTGACGCGAAAATAGACCCGGCCCGTGTCATCATATAAAAGCGGGACCCTGTATGCCAGCTCCGCGGTAGTAACCCTCGTGGCATTATTGAAAAACACTTTTTCCAGGTCAATGCTTCCACCGGTATAATAGCCGCTAACAGCGTTCTCATCGATCCAGGCCCATTCTACGTCATATTCGGTTGCATAAGGCACCTGCAACCCCCATCCCATCCGCCATTCTCCATCTGTAACCCCGTGGTTGGTCAACGACAATAAGGTTGAGCAGTCGAACTTCCAGTCGCGCTGGGCCTGTATCTCATTTTTCAGCTGCAACATTTTCGATACCGGCCAGGCTGCCGTTGATGAGTCGATGCCCAGTATCTTCACATTCACCTCCACGGCATCGGCAAAAGTATAATAGGCCATGGCATTGTGCTTCTCCCCTCCTGCGTTCTTATACTCTACGGTAAGGTATTTCTCCACGCTATCAACTGTAGCATTAGCAGCAGTAGTTATGATCCGGAGATGAAGGGTTACCGAAAAGTCGGTCTGCGCATAATAATTGCTGCTTTCATCGATCCCCAGCCAGACCATGTTTTTTACGCTATGGGTCTGCTCGATATCACTTTGCAGGCTATAGAAGTTGTTATCGCGGGTCAGCAATTGTTTCCCGGCAGCAATATTGCCATCTCTTCCCAGCAGCGAGTTGGTATACAGCGGGTCATTATTTGCAGCAGCCAACAAGCCTGTCAGGCAGGTAACCAGCAATAACAGTAGTCGATAACGTGTTTTTGACAACATATCTTCTTTTTAGGATCAGTAGCAAAATTTTTATCCGGCCGGCCCGGTATTTTATCTCGACCGGGCATTAAATACCTGGAACTCCTTATATTTTGGAGCAGCCCTGTACTCCCCGTTCTCCAGCCATACATAATTATTGGTATTATAAATGGAAGGAGAAAGATTATCGAACCGGTAATTCTGGAACTCGATCAGCAGCCTGCGTTTCTTGTTGGAAGGTGCTTCTTCTGACCTGTACACCTCTACCTCTTCCGGCGCAGAGAAATAATAATCCAGGGCGGCAATGAGGTTAGTTTCCTTATAGTAAGAAACACTGAAGGAATCGAGCACCGCCAGGTCATCAAGCGCCGTAAATTTTATCAGGGATAAGCTATCCAGGCTATCGCTTACGGAAACCGTAATGGTAAAATGCGAAGAATAGCTATTCAGCAGGCTGTCCATCATTGACCGGAGCGGTAAATATCCACCGGCATTAGCTTCCCTGGCATCGCCAACCACGATCATCTGGTCATTCTTATAGAGCGATATGAACATTGAATCATTTTGCATATACTCCACGTCTCCCAGCCGGAAAATAGCCCTGCGCCCGCTCATCGTGTACTGGCCGAGCATTTCATCCAATTTCAGGTGCTGCCCCGCAGAATCGGTCAGGTAAGTGTATTTCACATCAAAGGTGAGGAAGTGCGATTGCTCGTACCGTTGGTACATTTTACCGATGGCTTCCTGTGCTGCCGCCAGCTGAGCTTTAACGGGAAAACTAAATAATATCCCTACCACCATGCTTGTCAATAGCTTTCTCATAAAGTATCTTTTAATCGTTGGCTTTTTGCAAAGCGCTTCTTGTTTCGGTTATTGTTTTAATGCCCCTCTCCGTTTCTTTCTTTACGCGGATAAGGGTACCATCGTCGTCATATTCATATAGCCCTGCATAATTATTCTCATCCAGCTCTGCCATCAGCCGCAGGTTACCGCTGTGATAGACAAAGCTTTTCATATTGGCATTGAAAGGATGTATGCGCAGGTCATCAAAATATACCTGCTGGCTACCGGTATTCTGCAATTGCACGTTCATGCTGGTAGCGGCAGGCGGAATGGTAAATACGGCTTCATATCGCTGCCAGCCTTCAATAATACTGCCGGCAGGCTGGAAGTTCAACGTACCTGCCGCTCCCTGGAAGCTGACCGCTATCTTATTGTTTGCATAGGTTGAGCAACGGCAGGCAGCGGCGCCTTCCTTGACCCAGGCGCTAAGCACCATCTTACGGCCGGGAACCGGCGCAAAAACATCTGTGAGCGCATTGCCACGCACCTGCGATGAATCCAGCTTTATGCACCACTTGTAAGGGTAATTAACGGTAATTGAGCCGTACGACTCGGAGTAAAAGCAGGAACCATCGACCGGTACAGCCGTGCCGCCGTTTATGCTCCAGGTAAAGGCAGCAAAATAGCCCTCGCCCCATTGGTTGTAGTGATCGATCTCGATATCATATTGCTGACCGCGATATAAGGTAATGCTGTTTGAAGAGAAGGAGCCGGCCACTTCCTTATAGGCATTACAGTCCCCACCATAGGTGATGGCATTATTGGTAATATAGCTTCCGTTGATCTTTATACGGAACCCATTATCAGAGCTGGCCCTGAACACGTACGACCCCGTGGTTTTGGGGACCAGCTTGCCTTTCCATTTCACGCTATAGTAAAGCTTGTTCACCCCTGCTTTTGGCGAAGTGATGTTATAATACGGGTATTCCACGCCGGTATAGGCAAGGGTAGCTCCCACATCTCCAGGGCAAAGTATCCGCGTATCGTATCTTTCATAGTTGACATGATTATAATACCGGGCGGTCAACCCATTGCCCTGTGACATGATCACGGTATCGGTTACCTGCACCGAGTCTACTTTTACCCGCATGCTGTACAACCGGTCGCTGCTGTCGGTTCCAATTACAGGAGCCGTCAGGGATATAGAAGAGGAAGGTGCCACGCGCAGGCTGTAACGACCGGTATGCTGCTGGGTGGAATCGAGGTTGGCCACCACATTATCGATCACAGCATGACGGGGCGGCTGGCACACGCCTTCCGTGCACGAACCGCTTTCATAGCCGTAATCCTCAAACCCGTCAAACATGGCTTCCCGGTATCTTGAGTTGTTGGTTACGGCCACCGGCAGCTGCTGGTTATACCCATATAGTCCTGCATTAAAGCGCCCTAAAGGATCCTTGTTCTCGATATCATATCCTTTCCGGTTATATTGAGTAACCACACTGTTCCATACCCACACGTCAGCGGCAGCATAGTTGCGCTGCAGGCCCGACGCATTGAAGTTCCAGAAGGTGTTGAAGTTGTTGATCGCCCCTGCGGTGCGCATATCCAGGTTTGAGACGGTTGGGTCCGTCTCCTTGCGAGCACCATAATAAACGAATGAGCTGTCTACCCGCCAGTTTCCCCATATGCCCTGCACATAGGGATTGATCGATTTCCCGGCGGCAAATACAGAATGGCAGAAGCTATAGGTAGTATCGAAAGGCTTGCATTTGATGATCGAGTTTACGAACTGATCGTTCGGGCCAGCGCCGGTGCTGTAGGAAGTATCGCCGCAGATATAATAATACAGACCCAGCTTCGGCGAGCTTTTCGATCCCGGCGCGACCCCGGGCTGGTAGTCGGAAAAGAAGCATTGGCTGAGGGTTTCACCGTCGGTTGTCTTGCGCGAGTTTGGGCTATTCCTGAACTGCATCAACCTGAACCCAAAAGCATCGTTATTGGAAGGGTCCGAAGCATTCCTCAGCATGCGGGCAACCATCGCTTCCGGCAGGCTGATGCGCCTGTCAACGCCTCCATTTATAAGATAGTTCACTGCAGCATTGCCGGCATGAGGTATATACCCGATACCCTGCCAGTCGTGCAGGTCCTGGTTAGGATCGGTCAACAAGGTTTCCCATTGCGTATTATTGGAAGGCCAGGAAGTTTTCATGCCGAGAACGGCAATATCATTCCGGCCGGTGCCATTTACGGCAACTGCATTCCTGTTCCTGGAATGATTATCAAAGCTTCCCCATTCCAGGTGCTCAGAAGCGGGCATGGGAGCATTGGAGCTCCAGGACGACAGGAGGTGACCATATAAGCTCAGGGTTGCTGAAAGGAACGTAGCATTGGCCGGGAGCATATTGGTCTTTACATTGAACCTGATCCATGACTCATCTATATAATTAGAGAACGAATTGGGAGAATAGGACGAAGCCCTGATCGTTGTCGGGGCAAGATCAACATAATTCAGCCCCAACATTCCTTTCCCGTTAATGATACCATACACAAGCGCCGTTGTATCAGCCTCGTATTCCTTGTACTTCAGTCTTGCCCAGCCAACCGTATTAACCGCGCTGTCTTTTCTGAAATAGCTATTATCAACCCGCCAGTGGTCTTTATATACGGCCGCCGTAGTTTGCAGCACATTGGTTTGTGTTTCAAAGACAAGACGGGTTACGCCGTTGACCGTCTTAACGGGATTATTCAGGGATGTTATGGCGCCCAGCCCTGCATCCAGCACATTCCGCTTGCCTGAGCGGATGATCCGTACCGTGGCATCATCCGCCGTATAAGGATTACCGTCGGCATCCATGAATACAAATTCAGGAGTAGCGGTAGCGCCTGCTTTACCGGTATATACGGCCCAGATCCTGTTAGCCGGGCTTTTAGGCAGGTATTCATTGCCAGGCACAGGCAGCCCGTCGCACTGGGCGTCTTTCAGAGGGCCGTGGTCGTTAGCTGCCAGCACGTACAGCTCATCACCGCTCTCCAGCAGCGCTGTATTGATCGGCGTTTCAAGCCGGCCATGACGGAAGCGCAAATGAGGGAACGTAATATCAATATTCTTGTAAGCCAGCCCCATACCGCTGTAGCCCCAATGCGCCGGATAGCTGAAATTATAGACCGGCTTATTATGCTCATTATTGGTCCGCGTCAGCAAAGGATTGCCGGTCTCCGCGTCATAGACCATGTTCTTGGTGCTGACCATGCTACCCTTATCAACTACCACCACGCTATCGACCATAGCATAGTGGTTTACCACTTTCAATACCGATGCAGAACGATACGTATCCGTTTCGCGGGTAATAGGAGCAAAGAAGGTCGGGATAGGAATAGGCACCACGAAGCCGCTGATCACATCCAGGTTAAAGTTGAGCGTGGCAGAAATAGTCTGTTGCTTATGTTGACGGAAGTCGGTCATCACTTCTATCTCCCTGCCGATGAGGTTGGTTTCCACGACACCGTCGGGCCTGCTGAGAACCGGGAAATAATGATTGAAGCGGTAGATATTGTCGCCGGCCGGGATGATGTTGTAAAAGTTCTCCGTATAGGCAATAGGATCATTCAGGTTCAGCGGAGAGTAGGTGGCTTGCTTTTTCATCCGGCCATTCATATCGTTTATATCCACCTTAAAGCCCTGGCTGAGCGCTACCGCTTTTTTGATATCTATCTTCAGCAATGCCATCAATGGCGGCGTTTTATATTCATCTGTTGCATCATGCTCTTCCAGGGGAGTATAGGACGACTTATATGGGAACTCGCGGTTGGTATAGAATTCCGTGACCTGGATGCCGGGCGCATTTTTGACGGTATCCCGGTGAATGCTGCGCACTTCCACCCTGCTGTAGCCAACAGATGGCGCGGGGAAGAACATCTCGGCCAGCGGCAGTTCCACAGACCCGTAATCATAAGGGCCCATCTTATTCTTGTTAAAGAATGTCATCATTTCCCGGTGAGGGTTCTCTTCCCCGCCGATAGAAGGTTCCCAGCTGGCAACGCCACTGCTGATGGTCATATAATCACTGCCGATCATTTCCTTTTTAGTGTAGAAATATTCCTGGCCATAGGTGGCAGGCACCATTCCCGGCTGCCCTGCCTTTTGCGTCATCTTATCCCACCGGTCATGTATAACTACTTTTTTCACTCTCAAGCCTCCCCCTGCCTTGGCAGCCCGCGGATGCGTAAGCCGTAAGAAGGATTTATCAGTATAAGCCACCTGGCATTTGCGTTCTTCCTTAAAAAGCTTCATGCCATTGGCGAAGGCCTCCTTGAATGAATGGAAAACCCCTCCCAGGGCTTTTATAACCGGCTTGATACCACCGGCATCACTGACATCGTAAGCCGGGTAAGCTTGTCCTGGCAACATATTTTTCATGAACTGCAGGCTGTATTGCACCATAGGTGAATAGCCGGATTCGAGCTTCTGCATCCGTATAAAAATGGTCTTGTTCTGGTTGCCCGGTACCAGTCCCCAATCTGCAACAGTGCCGTACAAGGGGATCATCTCAAAGTCCCCGGCAGGCATTTTTACGGCCAGCTTCATGAACAGCTGGGTCGATTTTGCCAAATTGCCCAGGTACCAGTGCCTGATCTGGTCCTTGACCGCTGCCGGGGTGGAAGCCGTAATAGCATAAGGAACATCGATATAAATAAAATCGTAGTCGTAATTCTTGTCCCTGTACAGCTTGTTATTGTTAAGCATTCCTCCATCGGGAGCGCCTGTATCGCCAAAACCGCGGATAGTTACCATAGTAGCGGCGCGGCGATCCTGCACATATCCATAGTCATCAGCTTCATAATGCACTTTTATGGCGGCCCCTGACGGAAGGCTGATGCTGTCCATGGTCCAGGCCTTGACATAAGCATCCGTTCTTGACCTCTCCTGGTCAGTATACGGGAAATCAGGGTTCAGCAAATTGCCCGGGTTTAGCCCCACATTGGATGCGTTGACGGCAGGCTTATAGTTGCCCCAGCGGTCAACCGCCGTAAAATCGTAATCAGGATTATGAGCCGAAGGATAATGAAACCGGTATTTATTTTTCTTAGCCTTATTATTGCCGTTATAGGTAAAATAAATGCTCTTCAGCGTCAGCTTGCCTGTACCACCCTGCGTACCCGGCACATTTTTACATAAAGAATAATCGTACTCAAAATGCACCGTTTTGACCGGCCTGGCGGCAGCGCCTTTTTTAAGAAGATCGGCCTTGGTAAATAACGATATTTTGGTCAACCGCTGGGCACCCCAGCCCATATCGGGAGCGCCGTCTTCGCCAGCTACCGAACGGCTGTCGGTCCTGTCATTTTTGACATAAAACCGGGCTATCATATTCTTGGACTCGATGGAATAGAGGTACCACATCTCTCTTTCCCCGTAAACATAATGCGACTTGTCGTCGTGCACATCGGTCTTTAACCCTTCACTGAACGTAGCAGAATTAGCGCCTACAGGCGTGCGCCATTTGAACGGCTTATCCAGCTTGCTGTAGTTAAACTTGATGGCGTCACCTAAATCGTCATCCGTAATGCCATCCCCTTTAAGATCCACGTAATTAGGCGAAACCAGGGCCGTCAACAGGAAGGAATGCGCATAAGCAGGTATTTCCTGGCGCTCTACATACCCATCCTTGCTTCCATTCTGCTCAGGCTGGTTATCGGTAGCCGGGTTATAGCTGCTGAGCTGGGTAGATTGGTTCCCCGACTTATTAAATGTTACTTCTACCTGTCTGGTATTATATACGGGAATGCCATAAATGTACCGGCGGCCATCCTGCCCCAGTACATCAATTTCGGATATATGATGCGGCTTACGGTAATTATTCGGGTCGCTGCTGTTCCATCGCCTGATAGAGTCAACGCCGCCGGCATTGCATCCCAGCACGATATTCACCGTATCATAAGGATTCTTTACAGAGGGTAGCTTAGGCAATTGCCCTACCCGGGCAGCTTCTTCTGCCGTCAGGAAAGATATTACCTGCGTCCGCTTATCCCTTTTCTTAAGCGCATTGTCCCCGGCAATGGACAGGTCGTTTCCATAACGATATTGCTTGTTATCGCCATACCGCATGAACGTGGGCATCAGCGTAGGATTTCCGTATCCTGTACCTGCCATCTTCAGCCGCACCAGGTCTTCACCACCTATGGCATGCTGATAGGTCGTATCAGGAATAGCTTTTTCACCTGGGTTCTTGAAGTAAACAGATTGGTATTCTCCTTCCGATTCCCGAAAGGCCATTGACTTTTTTGCCAGGTTGCCGGTTCCCCATACGCCGGCTGACCCGGGCGTCAATACCAGCTGGGCATTGATGCCGCCTTTGCCAAGCGTGCCTGCACCCATATCCACTCCCAGCTGCGCAGAATGAGCGCCTGTTTCTACCAGTGGATCTGCCACAAATCCCAGGTCGCCACGATAGGCCCTGAACGAGCCTCCGGTGCCTTCGCCACTTATGCTAAACACATCATAGGTATAAGCGGGGATCGCTACAACGGGAGAGTTAGGCGTGTACACTCCGTCATTAAGACGATTGAAGTCGAGCAAAGCGTTCTTATCATCGTTCCCTTTCTGCATATACAGCATCCCGAAAGCAGGCTTCCGCACCGTATAATCTGCCGGCTTGATAAATTTCCGCGTATAATACCCGCCGAAACGAAGGTTCCCGAAGATGGACCAAAGCTCGGTGCCCGTGCCGATATCGATGCTGTAATTCTCTGAGTAGAACTTGGTGCCGATAGAAGGCGTCATGGATGGATAGGCAAAGCTGATAGAGGTGCCCATTGTTTGCATATAACCGCCCTGCATGGAAGTGACCGCCTTATCGCCGCTCATCTTCTGGTATAGCTGCGATTTTTTAAGCTCTGCTTCTATATGTAAGGCTGTTAATCCTGCTCTTGAGTGGTAGCCAATGCTGGAAGTAAGGCTGCCTATATTCCCCCCTTTGGTCTTTTCAGTCAATGACATTGAAAAGGTCTGGCTGCCACCCGACTGTGAGTTAGCCTGCAGGCTCCAACCAAAGTTCAGGGGGGCCGCCTTGCTGTCGCCTCCCAGTGAGCCGATGCTGAGCACCGGGCTGATGCCGGCGGTAAGCCCTAATCCCCGCATATTATTGTAAAAAATGCCTTTATTGATCTTGAGCGCCAGGAAATCAAGTCCCAACGCTTCGATCTTCGCTCCTATGTTAACGCCATAGGTTTTATCGGGCTTTACATACTGGGTTTTGGTGATCATGTCTGTGCCATTGAAATCATCAGGCAGCCCCCGCATATTACGCATGATGGTACCCGGGTTGATGTTCCAGCCCAGGCCAACCCAGCTGGCCTCCTGGTCCATCGTGATGCCGCTGTTATAGAAGATGTTGACCGGGTATCCGCCCACATCCAGCAATGGGATGTTATAGGAAAAATCGCCGGAAAAAAGATCTACCATATTATCGGCACCAACTGATTTAAAGCCAGACATTTCCGGCTGTGAAGGGCCTCCGATATCCACTTTCTTTTTCTCCTCTTTCCGAAGCGTGTGCGCCACAGTATCCGGAACAGGCGGCGCCGTTGCAATGATCTCCCGGTATTCCGGCCGGTAAGGCAAGCCTGCCCTGCTGTCATTGCGTACGATTGCAGCCCTTATCCCTTCATTGCTGAAGGGCCGGCCGGCCGCCAGGGTCGGCACGGAGGATAATATAAACAGGTATAAAAAAGCGAGCGCAATAGGTTTCTGATACCGTGAAGACAGGGTTAATAACATAGACCAGTTAGTTTGCTTGAGATAGTACAATTATATTTTTGCTTGACCGGCATTAATACCTGATCACTTTAAAGATCATTTTCCATACCTCCCCTTTTCCATTTTTCAGCTGCGCCTCGTAAAGCTCGTTCTCCTTGTAGCGGAGCAGCTTGCCGAGGTCGTAATCGATAAGATTCTCTCCCTGCTTAAGGGCCAGGGTAAAAGAGGCTGCCTTATCAGCCCGCCGGGCGTCGGAGAGCTTCAATATGCTTACCGTAACCGCCTTATCCGAATAGCGATTGTAATAAGACATTTTCAGATGGCCATTGGGAGCGATCCCTATTTCACTTTTTTGCTGGCTGAGCCTTATGTATGGCGTGGCGGCAATTATCTCTTCCGCTTTTTTATTGCTGCCCAGCGAAAAGGTCCATATCTCGGTCTGCGCAGCATAGCTCAATCCACTATATGCCGTTACCTGCCAGGCATATACTTTTCCTGTATCCAGCTGCGGCATGGACGAAGGATAGCTGTCAAAGCCCTTCAGCAGGTTGGTCCTGGCATATACGGGCTGGTTAAGGTGGATCGCTTCTGCCGGTGACTGGCCATCCAGCACCTCGGCAACCAGGATATCATAAGCCAGGTTGCTGAACATATCAAGGGGAGCCGGAGGAAGCCAGGTGAACTGTGGGTAGGGCGTTTCGCTTACCGAGCCGTTGGAAGGCGTATTAAGCAACGGAGGGCTTAAGGGCGCAATATTCAGCCGCAGGCATTCATCGGCCAAAGGCTCTGTGCCTTTCAGGCTTAACCTGCTTACCCGGTAGCAGGCTATGTATCTCCCGATCGGCAGCAAATTGCCTGTAAAGTCAGGCGAAGAGATATTATACTGGAGCGGCTGCATATCGCGGGCATTCAGCATTTTTGCCCCTTTTGGCATCGTTAAGGAGCCTGAGGCCGCCGTTAGGACCGTTTGGCCCGTCACTTCATCTTTGAGATCGAGATAAAGGAGGATATCCTGGGTTTCATTGGTATTATTCACCAGCACCAGGTTCCAAAGCTGATCGCGCGTAACCAGCCCTGCCGGCGGAAGCTGGGCCGTGAGGGTTACCTGCGCCATTCCACCCACCGGCAGCAATAAGAAAAGCCATTGCCATACTCTGTTTCTCATATCAGAAGTTTTTATACCACGAGATCTTTCCCGTTTCTACAGTAAATAAGGTTTGATATATAGTCGGTAAAAATGATCTTTCATATTGCAGCTGCAAGCCTCCCAGGCGTCCTACTTCCAGAAGGAATTGCATACGCCCTCCCCAATAGTGATCGCCGGCCGCCACCTTATTATACTTAACTCCTGCTCCCAGCTTCAACCGCTTGCGGGCAGCATAATCAAGCCCTGCTTCGGCGGTATAATACTGCAATTCCTGCTGATCATTATAGCTGTACATTCCCTGCAGCTGAAGACGGCTGAAAAAAACAGATTGGGCTGCCATATAATTGGTTCCGTTATAGGCCACGAAGCCTGTTTCGGTACCCCTGGCATCATATTTATTGAAAATAAAGGAGCTCAGCATAGACAAGCCCCCCACCTTATACTGGTGCAGTAAAGAGCCATTCAAAATATAATAGGCATTCTCCCGGATCTTTTCCCTGTCTACCAGGTAAAGCTGGGTGCCTGGGAAGTAGCCAACGCTTAATACAGGATACCTGGGCACCCTTACATTCAGCTGGATGCTTTTAAATACCGTGCTGCTCTTATAAGTGCGCTCTGTAAAAGGATTAGTAAAATCATTCCGTCTCAACATCACGGTAAGCCCTGCCCTGTTATTGAACAAAGGCTGTTCTGCACGCAGCTGCCAGGCCAGCTGGTCTGTATTATATGTGAACAGGCTGAACGACTGAAAACGCTCACCGGATTTCCGGTAAAAGCCGCTTATGCGGGTATTGGAAAAGACTATCCTGGTATTGGCCTTAATGCTTACGGCCAGGTTTGAGCCGTCATTGAACTGAACAAGCCGCTCCATTTCCTTATTGTCGCGCAAGCGACCGGTGGCCGGGCCCGTTGACTTTGCCACTTCGGCGGTAATGCCCGTATGCTCATTCTTTTTCCATATACCTTCCACGGAATATCCAAGCAGGTTGATGTGATTGCTGACGGTATCGGCTACTGCTGCCCCGTAATTATATTTACGACCGGTAAAAACAGACACAATGATGGCTCTGCGATCTTTATTCCCTATGCCGAAGCGCCCCATAAGCAATTGCTGGTTCTCCTGCTTTCGGTTACGCCCCATAAAGTCACGGAACCCATAATCTATCTTTCCAACAGCTATTGCAGCATATAATTGGGGATTGTATTCAGCCTGCAGCCCGGTCAACGAAACATTCATGACCGTTAATTCAGAATAATTCGCTACCGATCTGCCCACCCCCAGGGTTCTCATATTGGCCAGGATGCCGTCCAGGCTTTTCCGTGACGGTGATCCCTGCCCGTATTCTGCTGCTATGCCAGACAGGTCGGCCGATGTCGAGGCGCCGTTGATCTTTTTGCGGGCGGTCATGATGGCCTGCTGTATCTTTCTTTTGATGCTATCCGATCTTCGTTGCAGCCTGTTCAGCTCTTGCTGGAGCGAGTCCAGCTCTTTTTTCTTGTCGGCGATCAGGTCTTCATATTTGCCGGAAAGGGAATCTGCTTGCCCACGCTGCCGGTCGCCCCATTTTTCTTTCTGCGTAAGCAATGTATCGGCCGGCAGCTTATCGTCTATTCCAATGGCCTTGTTATAAGCCCTTTCCTTTTCTTCCACGATACGCTGCCCGATATCCGGCTGCTGAAGCCGCTGCCGCAAGAAAGCGATGCGTTCCTTTTGCCGCGACAGCGCTTCCTCTGCCAGCGATAAATCCGGGTTGGTCCATTCCCTGGTAATTATGCGATCCAGCAGCTGCTGCTTGTAATTGCGGTTAAAAGTGGTCCTGTCGAACAGCAAGTTAGCATCCAGGAAATTGCGGAAAAAGGGTGAGTTGCTGGTCCGCCCGGTCAGCGATAAGCGAAGCGGGTATTTGTCCCGCACGGCAATATTCAAAGTGGTTTGCACCGTGTGCTGCTGAAAATTGCGTTGGGAGAAAGGCGTATCGATATAAGAACGGTAAAGAAAATCGTACCGTACATTTCCATGCACCGTGAGCCAGGGCTTGGGGGAGATTACAACAGCTGGCGCGATAGCTGCGGTTGCAGGAGCCATAACTTTAATGACCAGGTATTGCTTGCAGAATGTACGGTAGGTAACAGAATCCTTCTCATGCTGTCGGAGAGCATGAAAGCTATTTTGCGCACGCACCGCGAGGCTGCGCAGCAAAAGGCAGAATAGAAGTATATAGAGGATCCGGAGACCTCTATAAGATGGTGGCATGAGACGGTGGTTGGTGGTTTGACTTGTGACAAAAATGTAATATAAATCCTACTTTAAAGAACGCTACCCATTCTTTTTTTCCACATTTACCACTATATTATTAACTAACCTGCCGGCAGGTCAGCAGCTTTTCGTTCCTAAAAAAGGGCTTTAACATCTTCAGGTCTTTTGACCGGACGAAGGCCGATCATTTATATTGCAGTGGCAAAACCTGCAAGCTATAATGGTTTTGCAGACCGGCTTATAGCCAATGTTCCTGCCCGCATTTGCATACTTAAACATCTCTATCTTTGCCGGCAATATAATCGGCGCATGAAGGTTTTTAAATTTGGCGGGGCCTCGGTCAATTCAGTAGAACGCATAAAGAAAGCCGGCGATATACTCGCCGGATACCAGGATGTGCCTTTGCTGGTGGTGATCTCAGCCATGGGCAAAACCACCAATGCACTGGAAAAAGTGACGGAGGCTTTTTTTGCCGGCAACCAGGATGAAGCGCTCCAGCTTTTTGAGCAGGTAAAGCAGCAGCATCTCACCACCGCCAAGTACCTGCTGGTAACGCATTACCTGGCATGTGAAGCCCAGCTCCGCGATTTTTTCACAGAAGCCGAATGGATGCTGCACGACAAGCCGGTACGCGAATACGATTATTATTATGACCAGCTGGTATGCATCGGGGAGCTCTTGTCTACAGCCATCGTCAGCCATTACCTGCGCGAAACCGGTATGTCCGTTACCTGGCTCGACGTAAGGGATATCATACGCACCGATGATAATTTCCGGGATGCTACCATAAACTGGAACTTTACAAGCGACCGGGTAAAAGAAGCCGTGCTGCCATTATTAGGCAAACCCGGCATTGTGCTGACACAGGGCTTTATCGGGGCCACGGATGAAAATGAAAGCACTACGCTGGGCAGGGAAGGCAGCGACTATACCGCTGCCGTATTCGCCAATATCCTCGATGCTGAAAGCCTCACGATCTGGAAGGATGTAGTGAGCGTGATGAATGCAGACCCGCGCCAGTTCGCTGATGCGCAATCCTTGCATGAGCTCAACTATAAGGAAGTGATCGAAATGGCCTATTATGGGGCGCAGGTAATACATCCCAAAACCATCAAGCCGCTGCAGAACAAGGATATTCCCTTACAGGTAAAATGCTTCCTGGATCCCTCCCTGCAGGGAACTGTCATCCACCACCAGTCGCTGAAAGGCCTGCCTCCGATCATTGTATTAAAGGAAAGCCAGGTAATGCTGGAACTGCGCACCACCGACTTTTCTTTTGCCGGAGAGCATCATGCGCGCCTGCTGTACCGCTTGCTTGAATCGCTGCACCTTCGCCCCAGCCTTACGCAAAACGGGGCTATCAGCTTTTTGTGCGTGCTGGATGATCATGCTGAAAAGATCGAAAGGCTGGCGCTCGAGGCCGGTAGCTTTTTCGACGTACAAGTAACCAGGGGGCTGTCGTTGCTGACGATCAGGCATTATACCCCTGAAATAGTGCAGAAGCTGATCGGCAATAAGGCTGTACTGCTGCGGCAGCAAACCACCGAAACCATACAGGTACTGATGCAATAGACCAGGAGGGAACGTTATTCGATCTCTACCGTAATGGTCTGTACCATTTTCTTAGGCACCGGCTTATCGTGCAGGAGGGCGGGCTGCCATACCGGCATTTTCTCGAGCCGGGTGATCAGCTCGTCAATGAGTTCTTCATCTGTAGAGCCTTTCAGCACCTTAAAGTTCACAGGTACGCCGTCCGTATCCACGATAAATTCTACCTGCACAAAAGACCGTTTTACACCTTTGGGCAGGAAGGGGACCATCTCTTTTCCTACGGCGTTGAGGTATTCTATAAAGGCATCGCCGCCGCCTTTGAACCTGGGCCATTGATGCACGGCTTCCACGAGACCGGTCACATTACGCTGACGGTGCTGGACAGGAATGCGCTTAGGCTTTTCTTCCTTCTCTACTTTCGGCTTTTTGCCAGGAGCTTCACTGACGATATATTCACCTTTATCGGTAGTAAGCACTACAGGCACCTGCTTATACTTATCGAAATAATCGAACGCATCTTCCAGGCGATCGGCAAACTTTTTTAATGCAGGATCATCCTTGGTAAGGTTGGCCAGGTAGCTCACGCTGCGCGGCACATTGTAGCGGATAGGAAAAATATGTACCGGAATAAAATCCTGCCCCTGGTCTTTAGCATGAGCGGCCAGGATATAAAGCTCGTCGATCTGGTTGTCGAGGATCGGGATGCAACCAACCGTCACGCAGCTGCCATGGATATAAATAGCGCTCCCAGGACGCAGCGAATCGCTGAGGATCCGGTCGGAAGCATTGGGGTAGTTAATTCCCAGCGACAGGTAATATTGGCTGCGGGGGTTGAACTCGTTGATATAATAAAAGCCTTCCGGTACCTGGTAATCGCCTTCCATTCGTTTAGGGCCGAGCGTGCCGGCCAGGGCGCAGACCTTGAAGGTCTTGAACAGCTTATATGGCTCTTTGGCCTCATTTTTTACCCATACTTCCAGCTGGCTGTCATACTTAAAAGAACGTATATAAAGATAACGTGCCGGCCATACCAGTCCTTTGGCAAGAAACTGCTTGCGGAGGGTGTCTTCCTTGCGCCTGAACGACTCATCGGGGCGGGGAAAGGTTTTCTGAAGATCGATAAAGGAAAGCTGGGCTGCCGTATTAGCTCCCGAAGACTTTCTCATGCTTGGGGGCTGGGCATTGGCAAGAAAAAAAGAAGAGGGCAACAGGACCAGTATCAGTAAAAGGTTTTTCATCATACGTCAAAATAGTTAAACGAAAGCTCCGGTCTTTTATTTTCAGCAATTTCGCTATTGATACGCAAAAATAACCTTAAAATATGGAAAAACGCCTGCTATTGCCGTTAAGCAGGATTTAAAAAGAGAAGCAGGACAGAAATCTCCGCCCTGCTCCTTATTTTTTATACCAGGATCATTTAAAGATTTCCTCTTGCTTCCTGCTCCCGCTCAATCGCTTCAAAAAGGGCTTTGAAGTTTCCCTTGCCAAAGCTCTGGGCGCCCTTACGCTGGATGATCTCAAAAAAAAGTGTAGGCCTGTCCTCTACCGGCTTGGAAAACAGCTGCAAAAGGTATCCTTCATTATCCCGGTCAACCAGGATGCCCAGCTCTTTCAGCGGCTCCAGGTCTTCGTCGATATGCCCTACCCGGTCAAGCAGGTCGTCATAATAGGTAGAAGGCACTTTCAGGAATTCCACCCCCCGGCTCATCAGCTCTTTTACGGTCTTGACGATATCAGCAGTAGCCAGGGCCACGTGCTGCACCCCTTCGCCGTTGTAGAATTCCAGGTATTCTTCCACCTGCGATTTTTTCTTGCCCTCTGCAGGCTCATTGATCGGGAACTTGACAAAGCCGTTGCCACTGCTCATTACCTTGCTCATCAGGGCGGAATACTCGGTGGAAATGTCCTCGTCGTCGAAGGAGAGGATATTTTTGAAGCCCATCACCTCTTCATAAAAGGTAACCCAGGGGTTCATCTGGTTCCAGCCTACATTTCCCACGCAATGATCAACATATAGCAGCCCTGTTTCTGTCGGCTGGAAATGAGGGTTGCTCCAGCTACGGTAGCCGGGCATAAAGCTGCCTTTGTAATTCTTTCTTTCAATGAAAAGGTGCACGGTGTCACCATATGTGTGGATGCCGCTCATGACCACTTCTCCATCATCGTCTGTCAATACCACGGGCTCCATATAGCTCCGCGCCCCCCGGCGGGTGGTCTCTTCCCAGGCGTTGCGGGCATCCTGCACACGCAATGAAAGGGCTTTTACCCCATCCCCATGCCTGTAAATATGGTCGGCAATGGGATTATCGGGACGTAAAGGCGTAGTAAGCACGAAGGTCAGCTTATGCTGACGCACTACATAGCTGGCCCTGTCCTTAATGCCTGTTTCCGGGCCGGCATAGGCAAGGGCCTGGAAGCCAAAGGCGCTCATGTAATAATGAGCTGCCTGCTTGGCATTTCCTACATAAAGTTCCACATAATCTGTTCCTTCCAGTGGAAGAAAATCCGTAGTAATGGCACTGGAAGCATTCGTTGTTGCTGTTGCTGACATAATAATATATTGTAATTAACGGTTAGAACAGGTGCAATAATAATTTACCTATTGAAGATCGTAAGCAGCGGCCGGTTAAGAAGGTGGCTTACAGGCAGGCAGTGCCGGCTGCATCCATAGCAAGGGTTTCCATCAGGAGGTTGAAATTGCCCCTGTGGTCGGGAAAACGCTTATGGGGATAATCAGGATGCATATGATACAAAGTTAAAATACATCAGGGACTTCCGGGATTATATTTCGGATAGGGCCTGCAGCAGAAATCTGCTCCTGCCAACAGGTGCAACCGTACGGAAACCTATCTTTGCGCCATGTTAAAAGCAGGTATTCTCGGAGGCGGTCAGTTGGGCCGTATGCTGCTGCAGGCAGCGGCAAACTACCCGGTTGACACGTATGTGCTGGAAAAAGATGCCGACTGTCCTTCAGCCCATCTCTGCGAACATTTTATTAGAGGTGATATCACGAGCTTTGAAGATGTATATGCTTTCGGGCGCCAGCTTGATGCGCTGACCATTGAAATAGAGCATGTGAATGTAGATGCCCTGGAAAAGCTGGAGCAGGAAGGAGTTAAGATATACCCGCGTCCGTCGGTGCTGCGTACCATCCAGCATAAAATACGGCAAAAAGAATATTACCGCCGCCATGATATCCCCTCTCCTGCTTTTGTGGTGACTGAGAATCTTGCAGCGCTGCAGGAACAGGCTTCTTTCCTGCCGGCCGTACATAAGCTGGCCGAAGGCGGCTACGACGGGAAGGGCGTTCAATTGTTGCACGGGCCGGAAGATATCAGCAAAGGGTTTGATGCGCCGGCCGTGCTCGAAAAGATGGTCACTATCCATAAGGAGATCGCCCAGATAGTAGCTGTCGATGAAAAAGGCGAGATGGCATTATACCCGCCGGTGGAGATGGTCTTTGACAGCAGCCTGAACCTGCTCGATTACCAGCTCTGCCCCGCGGATATTGACCAGAAAACGCTTTGGAAAGCGGAAGCCATTTCGCTTTCGGTTGTCCGTCACTTCCAGTCTCCCGGCATCTTTGCCGTAGAGCTGCTGGTAGACAAGCAAGGGGAAGTATTCGTGAATGAAACAGCTCCCAGGGTGCATAACAGCGGGCATCATACCATCGAGGCGCATTACAGCTCGCAGTTCGACATGCTCTGGCGCATCATTCTCGGCTACCCGCTGGGCAATACGGATGCCATACTGCCATCGGTGATGATAAACCTGGTAGGCACAGGCGGCTATAGCGGCCCGGTAGTATATGAAGGCCTCGAGGAAGTGCTGAAGATCGATAATGCTTTTGTGCATATCTATGGCAAAAAGCAGACAAAACCAGGCCGCAAAATGGGCCATGTAACGGTCTTGAGCAAGGAAAAGCAGGACCTCCTGCACAAGGCCAACAAGATCAAGCACAGCCTGTCGGTAAAAGCCTGAGCAGGCTCCTGGCCCTGGCTTTTAGGCCGCCATCCGCTCACACGTAGCAGGAAACAGGCTTAAATACCGTCTAAAGAGTTTTGATTTTTCTTTTATCCCAAGCTTTTGTAACATTGCCCGACAATAATAAGACTCATTCAACTTATACAGAACCAGTTGCATTATGCACATACGATCCTTTCTTCTCCCTGTAACAGCTATACTCATAGTGACCTTATCTGCCTGCGGGGGAAAGGATAAAAAAAATGAAGCGCCGAAGACAGGCGGCAACAGAAATGCAGCGATCACTGTCAACGGCTATGTGATAAAAGCCTCCCCTTTAAGCGAACGGGTAGAAGTTCCCGGCACTTTGCTGGCCAACGAATCAACAGATATCTATCCTGAGATATCAGGAAGGATCACCCAGCTCAATATCTCGGAAGGAAAAACAGTGGCCAAAGGCGCTTTGCTGGCCAAGCTCTTCGATGGCGACCTGCAGGCCCAGCTGAGAAAGCTGCAGGTGCAGCTGCAGATCGCCGAGCAAAATGAACAACGTTCGGCACAGCTGCTGGAGATAAAAGGCATCAGCAAGGCTGATTACGATGCCAGTCTTCTGAATGTAAATAATATCAAGGCCGATATCGACATTACGCGCGCCAGCATTACCAAGACGGAGATCAGGGCGCCATTCAGCGGCAGGATCGGCCTGAAAAACATCAGCCCCGGAGCTTTTGTGTCGCCGGCAACCGTTATTGCCACTATCCGCCAGACCTCGACCATCAAGCTTGATTTTACTGTTCCTGAAAAATATACTACGCGGATCAAACCCGGACAAATCGTTCGTTTCACTACAGAAGGCAACAGCAAGACATATAATGCCAGGGTTATTGCTACGGAGGCAGGCGTATCGCTGGATACCCGCAGCCTTACGGCCCGTTGCGTAGTGCAGGGACAGGCTGACGACCTGGTGCCGGGGGCTTTTGCCAGGGTGGTACTTGAATTTGATCCCGACCCGAACGCGATCATGATGCCTTCGCAAGCCGTAGTGCCCCAGGCCAGGGGAAAGCAGGTGATCCTCTTCAACGGCGGAAAAGCCAAGTTTGTGGATGTGACCACCGGTATCCGCGACTCATCTTCCGTGCAGATCACCCAGGGCTTAAAAGTAGGTGATACCATTGTGGTGACAGGACTGATGAGCACCAAGCCAGGCTCCCAGCTCAAGTTGGGGCAGCTGCTCAATGCCAGCCAGGCTGCTAACAGCCTGTCGCCTGTGACTGATACCGTTTCAAGAAACCAATGACCGACATGCCTTCTAAATATTGCGCCAGATGAATATCTCAGAGCTCAGTTTGCGAAGACCCGTATTTGCCATAGTGATGAACATCATCATTATCGTTTTTGGTATTATCGGGTATAAGTTCCTGGGGGTACGCGATTATCCTGCTATTGATCCGCCCAATATCAATGTACGCACCTCGTATGCCGGGGCCAATGCAGATATTATCGAATCGCAGATCACCGAGCCGCTGGAAAAGGCCATTAACGGTATCGCCGGCATTAAGAATATTACTTCCAGCAGCAGCCAGGGAAGCAGCAATATCAACGTAGAGTTCGACCTCGGCGTCAATCTCGAGACCGCGGCAAATGACGTAAGGGATAAGGTATCACAGGCCAGCCGGCAGCTGCCCAACGACCTGGATGCGCCTCCTGTGGTTACCAAGGCCGACGCTTCGAGCGACCCGATATTGTCGATGACGGTGCAGAGCGATACGCGAAACCCGTTGCAGATCACGGAATATGCCAATAATGTGCTGGTTGAGCGGCTGCAGACCATTCCGGACGTGAGCGGCATACAGATATGGGGTGAAAAAAGATATGCCATGCGCATCTGGATGGACCCTGCGAAGATGACAGCTTTCGGCATTACTCCAAGCGATGTGAATGCGGCCCTGGCTGCCCAGAACGTAGAGCTTCCTTCCGGCAAGATCTATGGCAATGCTACCGAGCTGACGGTGCGCACTTTTGGCCGTCTCAATACCGAAGAAGAGTTTGACAATATTACCGTCAAGAATGTGAACGGCAGCGACGTAAGGATCAAAGACATTGGGTCGGCGGTGCTGGGCCCTGAAAATGAAGAAAGCGCATTGCGGGAAAGCGGCATTCCCATGATCGCACTGGCAGTGATACCGCAGCCGGGCGCCAATTACGTGGAAATATCCAAGGAGTTCTACAAAAGGATGGAGCAGCTGAAGCAGGAAGTGCCGGATGATATCAAGCTGAACATTGCGCTCGATCAAACCCGTTTTATCAAAAAATCGATTGCCGAAGTCGAGGAAACGCTGATCATTGCGCTGGTGCTGGTGATCATCATCATTTATTTATTCTTCCGCGATGCAGCCATCGCCTTCCGCCCGTTGATAGATATACCTGTGTCGCTGATCGGTGCATTCTTTATCATGTATCTCTCGGGCTTTACCATTAATGTATTGTCGCTGCTGGCCATTGTACTGGCCACCGGCCTGGTGGTAGACGATGGCATTGTAGTGACCGAGAATATCTATAAGAAGATGGAAGCCGGCATGAACAAGTGGCAGGCCGCAAAAGAGGGATCCAAAGAAATTTACTTTGCCGTGATCTCCACATCCATTACGCTGGCCGTGGTATTCCTGCCTATTATTTTCCTGGAAGGCTTTGTAGGCCGACTATTCAGGGAGTTTGGCGTGGTGGTGGCCGGCGCGGTGCTCATTTCTGCTTTTGTATCGCTGACGCTGACCCCGGTGCTGAACGTAAAGCTTACCAGGGGAAACAAGCACCGGCATTCCTGGTTCTACAATAAAACAGAGCCTTTTTTCCGTGGCATGGAAAATGGCTACGAAAGGCTGTTGCGCGCCTTCATGAAAGTGCGCTGGGTATCGTTCATCATCATCGCAGCCTGTGCGGCCATCATATTCTTTATCGGCGGCGGCCTGCAATCCGAGCTGGCGCCGATGGAAGACCGCAGCCAGTTCCGCCTGCAGATCACGGCCCCGGAAGGCACGTCCTTTGATGCGATGGACAAGTATATGGGCCGGGTGTCTGACTTTATGATAGATTCTGTTCATGAAAAGCAGATCGTGCTGTCGATCACTTCCCCGGGGTTTTCAGGTGGTTCGGCTAATTCAGGCAACGTGCGGGTGGTATTGTCCGAGCCTAATAAGCGGGAACGTTCACAGCAGGAGATCGTGAATATGGTGAACCGGAATATGGGCCGCTTCAACGAAGCAAGGGCTTTTGCCATCCAGGACCAGACTATACAAGTTAACCGCCGCGGTGGCCAGCCTGTTCAGTTCGTTGTTCAGAATAATAATTTCAACAAGCTGACGGAAGTGCTGCCTAAATTCCTGGAGGAAGCCAATAGAAGCCCCGTGTTCCAGGGAGTGGATGTTGACCTGAAGTTCAATAAGCCCGAGCTGCGGATCGAGATCAACCGCCTTAAGGCAAGCGAGCTGGGCGTAACGGTTGCCGATGTTTCGCATACCCTGCAGCTGGCATTGAGCAACGGCCGGCTTGGCTATTTCACCAAAGACGGAAAACAGTACCAGGTGATGGGGCAGGTCAACCGCAGCAGCCGCGACGACCCGGATGACCTGAAGTCGATCTTTGTCAGGAACAAGAACGGGGTGATGATCGGGCTTGACAACCTGGTGACCCTCACGGAATCTACCACCCCTCCTACCATCTATCACTTTAACCGTTATAAATCGGCGACCATTTCATCGGGCCTTGCACCCGGCAATACCATCGGTGACGGCGTAAAGGAAATGCAGCGTATTGCAGATGGCTTGCTGGATGAAAGCTTTGCCACTTCCCTGTCCGGCTCTTCGCGCGACTATGCTGAAAGCGGCGGTAATACCAGCTTTGCCTTCCTGCTGGCGCTCGGGCTGATCTTCCTTATCCTGGCTGCGCAGTTTGAAAGCTTTATCGATCCTATCATCATCATGATCACCGTACCGCTGGCCATAGCAGGTGCCGTGCTTACCCTGTGGCTATTCGGGCATACACTGAATATTTTTTCGCAGATAGGCATGATCATGCTGATAGGCCTGGTAACAAAGAACGGTATCCTGATCGTAGAGTTCGCGAACCAGAACAGGCTAAAAGGCATGAAGAAGAACGAGGCGGCTATTTATTCGGCCTCCATGCGTCTTCGCCCGATCCTGATGACCAGCCTGGCGATGGCGCTGGGAGCATTGCCGCTGGCGCTTTCGCTTGGCGCCGCGGCCACCAGCCGTATCCCGCTGGGTATCGTTATCGTGGGTGGCATCGTCTTTTCGCTGATCCTGACCCTGTTCGTGCTGCCTGCTATGTACTCTTATATGTCATCATCCAAAAAAAGAAGCGAGCTGGACAACCTGGGCGAAGCAAATAACCCGGAGCCTGAGCCCAATAAGCAGGAAGCCCCGGCCCCTCCTGCCACCGACTCATAGAATATAATATTTATTAAATTAACCAGATGAAACCAGTGAGAACCCTGCTATCGGTCATATTGATGCTTGTGGTTGCGGAAGCAAGATCGCAGCGGCTGCTTACGCTGGAAGAAGCTATTGCCACTGCCCTGCAGAATAATTATGATATCCAGTTAGCAAAGAACGACTCTTTAGTGGCCGCGCTGGATTACTCGTACCGGAATGCGATCTTTTTCCCCACCTTGAACGGCCTGATGAACACTACCTGGAACAATAACGACCAGCGCCAGACCCTTGCAGATAACAGCAAGCGGGAGCAAAAAGGGATCCGTTCGCATAATGTGGCGGCCAGCGTGCAGCTAAGCTGGGTATTGTTCGACGGGCTCAGGATGTTTGCCACCCGCGAGAAGGCGGAAGAGTTCCTGCAGCTGGGATCCCTGGCCATAAGGGCCCAGCTGGTGAATACTATAGCTGCTGTCAGCAATACCTATTATAATATAGTACGGCAGAAGCAGCAGGTGCGCGCCACAGACGAGCAGATAAACCTGAACGAGGAAAGGGTGCGGTTAGCGCAATATAAGCTGGACATCGGCACAGGCATCAAGCCGGACGTGCTGCAAAGCAAGGTAGACCTGAATGCGCAGAAAGCATTAAAGCTGGAGCAATTAACGCTGATCGAGCAGCTAAAGGTGCAGCTCAACCAATTGATGAACGTGCGCAGCGATGTGAACTTCGAGGTTACTGATTCTATCCCTGTCAATATGTTGCTGGGGTTAGGCGATATACAGAACGATATCGAAAGAACGAACCCGGGTCTTCTGGTTGCAGGTAAAAATATAGATATTGCCAGGTTGACCTACAGGGAACGAAGGGGGGATCTATTCCCTGTGCTGTCGTTCAACTCGGCCTATAATTATAGCCGTACTGATAATAAAACGGTGATCAATCCTTTCTCTCCCCTGTTCAACCAGTCAAACGGCATCAACTATGGATTTACGGCCAGCATACCTATTTTCAACCAGTTTTCCGCGCGCCGCCTGCTGAGACAGGCGCAGCTGGATATCAACTACCAGCAGCTTATATACGAGAACCAGCGGTCTATACTGAACCTGGACGTGGTTACGGCTTTTAAGAACTATGAGCTGCAGAAGAAAGCCCTGGCCCTGGAGGAAGAAAATATTTTGCTGGCGAGGGAGAATGTCGACATTGTTTTCCAAACGTACAGGTTGAGCGCTGCTACCCTGATACAGCTGCGGGAAGCCCAGAGCAGCCTGGAAGCGGCCAATAACCGCTTGATCGCGGCCAGGTATGCGGCAAAGCTGGCAGAGACAGAGCTGTTGCGATTGAAGGGAGATATTCTCCGGTAAGCTATCAGGCCGTAGTAATTGCAACGGCTTTTTTTATGCTGCGGCATTCCTAAGAAAAAAACCAGGGAAAAGGGTTGAAAAGACCGCGGAAATGGAAAAAGCGCGTTGTAGGTTTGTTTGGTTAATATGGATCATATGAGCCTTATAAATAGATTGATCACCAGCACGGATGAAAGATGGACCTGGTTTCTGGCCTCATTGATAACCAGTTTTTTACCGGTGATCATCAGGTTTTGTATATGTTTTGATACGGGCATTGGCTTATTTGATTTTAAAGACCTGCTGTTTGCGGGGCTGGGTCTTAATCTTGCCAATTTCAACCTTATGGGCTGGAATGAGTTCGATTACAGGGAACGGGTATTTACCTGCTCAGCGTTGCTTATTTCGATCATCTCTGTTTTCCTGGCTTTGTTTTTCCTGTTTGAGAATGGGCGTAACCCTTTATTGATCGTTAAAAGCCTGTCTGTTTTTGTAGTGGTAAGCTCATGCTGGATAAGCTATGCGACAAACAGGCATATTTATAACATTAAAACTCCGAAAAATGATAATTCTTATTGAAATAGCTGTCTCATTGCTTGCCCTTCCGGTCTTGCTATATGCATTCACTGTTGCTCTAAGCCTTCACAAAAATAATATGCTGCAGCGAAAAGCCAGGGAAGCAAAAGATAAGCTTATGAAAAACATCTCATCTTCAAAGAAGATATATATTAGCAAAGCGTGATCGCTGAAATGGGGTTTTTAAAGATGTATTGCTATAGAAATATGTATCACTGGCTGTTTTATCAGACAGAAAAGGCAGATATCTCTTGCTTAAAGCGAAAGAGCTGAAAGCTTTATTATAGCTGAACCTTTAGCAGCCTGGTAGTCGTATAGCTTATGGCAGCTTTAGGGTGTAAAGCCGCATAAACGTGTATCACTGGCTGTTTTATCAGACAGAAAAGAGAAATATTATGTTTAAAGCCAAGAACTGAAATCCTTATTATAGCTGAACCTTTAGCAGCCTGGCAGTCGTATAGCTTATGGCAACTTTAAAGGTGTAAGGCCGTATTAACATAGATCACTGGCTGCTTTGCCAGACAGAGAAAGCAGGTATTATGCTTAAAGCTAAGAGATGGAACTTTCATAACCAAACTCCTGGCAGGTCCACTATTTGCATAGCTTATAGGAGGCTTAAAGTGTAAAGCCATAAGGCCTGTTTCCCTGTTTCTCCGCCAGTTAGAAAAGGTAGATATCATGCTTAGAACCGAAAAAGCTTTGGCGGGAGTTTTCCGGCCGGCTATCCGTGCCACTTATCATAATCATTCTTTTTACGGCATTGCTTACAATTGATCAAGCCGGGCTTGGTACCAGAATAATTTATGATCTTTGACATACCTCAAAATGATTTATTTTACAAATCAATTCATCTACAGCTTTGCTCCATACCAGGTATCGCTGTAATAAAATCTTGGATCAGCTAAAAAAACCATATGGCCGAAAATGAAGTTTCTCCAGCCCCGCTTGTAGGCATCATTATGGGCAGTGACAGTGATCTGCCGGTAATGCAGCCTGCCGCTTCTGTCCTGAAAGAGTGGAATATTCCCTTTGAGCTGACCATTGTTTCAGCCCATCGCACTCCCCAGCGGATGATTGCTTATGCCAGCCAGGCCAAAGAACGAGGGCTAAAAGTGATCATTGCCGGCGCCGGCGGCGCCGCCCATCTGCCGGGCATGATCGCTTCGGTAACTTCCCTGCCGGTCATCGGGGTACCGGTAAAATCGTCCAATTCCATCGATGGCTGGGATTCCCTGCTGTCCATTCTCCAAATGCCTAACGGCGTACCAGTAGCCACAGTTGCCCTCAATGCGGCAAAAAATGCCGGGATATTGGCGGCCCAGATCATTGGTACATTTGACAGCTCTGTAAATCAAAAAGTTATTGCTTACAAGCAGTCGCTGGAGGCTGAAGTGCTTCAAAAAGCAGGCGCTCTGAAGCAAAGTGGATGGAACAATAAATTTGACCAGTAAAAGACTTCTCTGTTTTTTAACCAGTAACCAGGCGCATTTTTCCCTGGCAGAATATCCCCAAAGGCCATTAAATCACCGTTATTTACTTGATTATCGGATAATCTGGCCTATATTGGCGCCATGAAAAGGCTCCTTCCATCTACCTGGACCTTACTGCTGGTCCTAACGTTTGCTGCTTGTAAAAAACATGTCGAGGAAATCATTCCTACCGTTCCGTCGGTAGTTAATCCCCCGGTTACCACTCCCCCGACCGATAACGACCCGCTGCTGCTGGGTAATCCCACCAACGCGGTCAACAGTGAAAGCTACCCTGAAAATTACCTGAAGGACAATACTTATTATAAGCTGGCATACAGCCGCTCAAAAGCCACCCCTATCTGGGTTGGCTGGCATTTGCAAAGCGAAGACCTGGGCAGCTCCAGCCGCCAGGATGATTTCCGCCCTGATGTGCTGCCGCTGGGCTGGTATACTGTTGAAACCAGCCATTACAGCAACAGCGGGTTTGACCGGGGCCACAATTGCCCTTCTGCAGACCGTACCACTACGCTTGCCGCTAACTCGTCTACCTTCCTGATGACGAATATCTTTCCCCAGGCCCCGCTGCTGAACCAGGGCCCCTGGGAGGGCCTGGAAGACTTTGTTCGCAATACGCTTGTCGGCTCCAACAACGAAGCCTATATATATATGGGAAATTATGGGCAGGGTGGCATAGGCACTAACGGCGCGGCCAACAAAATCTACAATAACCTGATCAATGTTCCGGCTTATGTCTGGAAAGTGGTAGTAGTAATGCCAAAAGGCAACGGCGATCTTGCCCGCATCAACCGCAATACTACGGTGCTGGCCGTGAATATGCCTAATAATACGCAGCTGTACAGCACCAATGCCGCAGGTAAAGCTGCCTGGAGAAACTATGTTGTTTCGGTCAAAGCGCTGGAACAGGAAGCTAACAACAACGGCATACCCCTGAGCCTGTTCAAGGACGTAGCCGATAGCGTAAGAGGCTTGCTGAAAGATAAGATCTATAATTAATTAAGAGGATTGGCTAATCCAGGCTTACGGTTATATCAGCCGATCATATGCAGCACCACGAACTCCTGTTCGAGCGCTAATGAATGCTGATATACCGAGCGGATAAACTCAGCTCCCCATTTTGCATAAAAAGGCATGAAATTCTCGATGCGCTCCTGCAGGTTACCTGCCGGGAAAAGCGCTCTTTTAACGGCGGCAAGCTGCCGCTGGTGGTCATCAAACTTTCTTTTCTCGGCCCGGAGCATTTTTTTCTCCAGCTCCTTCAAGCGGTGAAGCGTCTTTGTTTTCAGGGCCTCAACATGCAAACGTAACGTGCTGTCGACCGAAGCTGCCTGCCGGGCAATCTCATCATACAGGTTGGCGGTCCGGATATGGGCTTCATTCAGATGGAGATCATGATGGCTGTTTTTCTCTACTATCTTATTCAACAGACCCTCTTCCGGCTGAAAAATATCTTCTGCTGTCAGCTCTAAACCTTGCACCTTCTCCTGCCATTTCTCCTCAACAACAGCAAAAGAATTGCGCAATACAAGGACCGGGAAAGGAACCTTATAATGCTGGAAAAGCTCCTTTAGCTGCAGCCAGTAAGCTAATTCCCCGCCGCCGCCAATAAAAGCGATATCCGGCAACACGATCCCCTGGAAAATCCCCCGTAAAATAACATTAGGGCTGAACCGCCCGGGATATTCCTTTAATTCTTTTCTTATCGCTTCCTTGGAAAATGACAGGCTGGTACCATGCACTTCGTAACCCGCGCCCGCAGGTACGATCCGGTTGCGAACTCCGTTCTCGAGGTAAAAAAGGTTTATTTCCCTGGGATGCGCCTGCACCTTATAGCCTGCAGCCCGCAGCTTTGCTGCCGTTTGCTCCACGATACGGGCTGCCGACTGCTGAAAAAGATCGTCCTCAAAAACAGGTAGCGCCTGCCTTTTCAGCTCAGGGTTATCAGGGATCAGAACAACCAGCCCGTATTCCCCGAAAAGAGCATTTATCAATTCAAAAGTGGCTTCCTGCATCATTGTGCCTTCGCGATAAAATTCCCTTATCAGCGAAAGCATCTCATCGCCATGCGGCAGCACGCTTATTTCCCCGCTTATATCCTCTATCAGCCCGAGCAAGGCCTTATCTACCTTCATTCTTCCGACCGCTCCTTTCTGAGCGGTCAGCCATTGTCTTTTTTGCTCATTGATATAGAAATGTCCCAGCTCATCCAGATCCGCATCTTCGCTGCCCATATAATAGACAGGAACAAAATCGTATTCAGGGAAAAGGGTCTTGCAGCTATCTGCCAGCCGGATCACGTGCAATATCTTGTAAATAAAGAACAGGGGGCCGGTGAAAAGAGCAGGCTGATGAGCAGTAGTGACCGTAAAAGTGGTATCGTTCGCCAAGGCGGCAATATTCTTTTCTGTTTCTACCGTTCTACGAACCGGCTCATACTGCTTTCGCAGCACCTGCACCAGTATTTCACGATTGGGCTGCGCCTGCTGCCGCTGCGCAATAGATTGCTTCAATCCTTCCACATCCGGGCGAAACTGGTAAAAGCCTGATAAAGCGGGAGCATTATCCAGGTAGTCGAGGATAAGTGAGCTGAAAAAGCCAGTCTGCCGGTAAGGTATGCGTGTAGCGCTGCCGTCCATATATTAAAATATAAAAATAAGAAACAGTTCCGAGGAGCTTTCCGCTATCAACAACTTTTTAAAGAAATGGTTGATAAGGCTTTCCCAAAGAAAGCCGACAGCGTGTTTTCATCACCGGAGATCTTTCTGCGGACCTAAGGCCCGGTCCTGCTGATATCTTTGTGAAAAGATGCCGGAAAAATGTAATTTAGGGTGCGATTTGCTAATATGGAAACCTACGGGAGCATACTACTTATAGCCATGCCGGCCTTTCTTCTGCTCGTGCTTTTCGAGAAATGGTATGGCTGGAAAAAAGGGCAGGATACGGTGCGCAATATGGATATGATCAGCAGCCTCAGCAGCGGCATTACCAACGTGACCAAAGACGTGCTGGGCCTGAGCATCGCGATCATTTCCTATAAATGGCTGGTAGAAAAGGTGGCCCTTATCCATATCGGGAATTCTGTCTGGACCTATATCATTGCCTTCATAGCGCTTGACTTTATGGGCTACTGGGCTCACCGTCTCAATCATGTCTACAATCTTTTCTGGAACAATCATATCATCCATCACAGCAGCGAAGAGTTCAACCTGGCCTGTGCGCTGCGCCAAAGCATTTCAGAATTCCTGAAAGTATTCGTGATCTTCCTCCTGCCGGCTGCTTTGCTGGGCGTGCCCGATAAGGTGATCGCCGTGGTGGCCCCGATACAATTATTCGCGCAGTTCTGGTACCATACCCGTCATATCAGCAAAATGGGCTTCCTGGAAAAGATCATAGTCACCCCTTCGCATCACCGGGTGCACCATGCCATCAATAAAGAATATATTGATAAAAATTATGGCCAGATATTCATCTGCTGGGATAAATGGTTCGGGACCTTCCAGGAAGAGCTGGAGGCTGCGCCCCCGGTGTACGGCATCACCAGGCCGGTACATACCTGGAACCCTATCCGTATTAATTTCCAGCATTTATGGTTACTGGTAAAAGATGCCTGGCATGCCAAAAAATGGAGCGACAAGGTCCGTATATGGTTTATGCCTACCGGCTGGCGGCCGGCTGATGTTGAAGAAAGATATCCTGTCTATAAGATAGAAGATCCCTACAGCTTTGAAAAATACGATCCTCCTGCCTCTGCGCTGTTAAAGGCCTGGAGCTGGTTCCAGCTAACGATGCTCTTAGCGCTGGTCAGCTATCTTTTCGGCAATATAGCAGCTATCAACAGGCTTGACCAGGCTTATATTTACCTGTATGGCCTGTTCATCTTTCTTTCGGTATATGCTTATACAGAGCTGATGGACCGGAACCGTTATGCTGTTGTATGGGAAGCCCTGAAATGCGTTTTTGGCTTTTACCTGATTTACATTCAGGGCGACTGGTTTGGGCTTTCTCATTTCCTGCCTGGAGGCACTTATATCCTTACCATCTATCTTAGCTTATCCCTTGCTGTTAGTTGCTGGCTGGCATACAGGCATTACCAGGAAGACAGGACAGCTACCTTGCTGAGCGCCTGAGATTATCACAGCTTGTTCCTCGTAAGCTCGTTATTTACGGTACGCCATATCCCCAGCGGGTTTTCGTCCTTCAGTTCATCCGGGAGCAGCTCATCAGGCCAGTTCTGGAATGCAACAGGACGCGCAAAGCGCCTGATGCCATCTGCGCCAACCGAGCCGAAGCGGAGATCAGTAGTAGCCGGGAACGGGCCTCCATGCTGCATGCTCAGGCAGACCTCCACTCCTGTCGGGACCCCGTTCAGTATCAGCCGGCCACAGTTATTCTTTACGACCTCGATAAGCTCTTCATATTTTTTTACATCATTCGGCGTAGCCATGAAAGTAGAAGTAAGCTGCCCTTCCAGCTGCCTGGCGACTGCCAGCATTTCAGCATCGTCACGACAGCGTACCAATAATGAAAAAGGCCCGAAAACCTCTTTCTGCAGCAAGGAGCTTTCAAGAAAAACAGCCGCTTCTACAACAGCCAGCGTGGGAAGCCCCTGTTCCAGCAAGGGGTCGGCTTCAGGCACAGCAGCCATCTCTACTCCTTCGTGTGCCAGGGCATTGGCCCTTTTTTCTACATAGTTCTTGAATATCCCCATATTAAGCATGGTGCCTGGCACCGAGGCTTTGATGCCGTCTGCCAGGGCATTCGTAAAAACATGGAGGGCTTCGCTCTCGATCCCGATAATGATCCCCGGGTTGGTGCAGAACTGTCCTACTCCCAGCGTAATGGACGCCGTATAGTCTGCCGCGAGCTTTTCTGCTGCTTCTTCTAGCTTTCCAGGCAATAAAAAGACAGGGTTCACGCTGCTCATCTCGGCAAAAAAAGGAATAGGCTCCTTACGCTGGCAGGCCCAATCGTACAGCTGCTTGCCGCCTGCAAACGAGCCTGTAAAGCCGCCTGCCCTGGCGCATGGATGCTCGATCAGGGCTTTACCCACTTCAACAGAAGCCCCGTGCACATGCGCAAAGATCCCTTCAGGCAAGCCGCATTGCCGGGCAGCCCGGAAAATAGCTGCTGCTACCCACTCGCTTGTGCCGGCATGGCCAGGATGCGCCTTTACGATCACAGGGCAGCCGGCAGCAAAAGCACAGGCTGTATCGCCACCAGCCGTGGAATAGGCAAAAGGAAAATTGGCAGCACCGAATACAACTACGGGCCCCAGCGGCACCAGCATTTTGCGGATATCGGGTGCGGCAGGTTGCTTGTTGGGCTTGGCCGTATCGATCCTTGCCTCCAGCCAGTCGCCGCGCTGGCAGGCATCTGCATAGCTATTGAGCTGGAAAATGGTCCTGGCCCGCTCTCCGCGAAGCCTGCCCAGCGGCAGGCTCGACTCCCGGGCGGCTATTTCCAGCAATTCATCTCCCGCTTTCCCGAGTTCATCTGCAATGGCCCGCATAAAGCCTGCACGCCGGTGCAATGGCCAGTTGCGGTAAATCTCAAAGGCTTTCCATGCTTCCCGCATTATTGTATCGATCTCTTCTATCGTTGCATCCCTGAACTCCATTTCCATAAACTTCATTTAGTTGTTATAAGATCACTGAGCTGCCACAGGCAAGGTCAAAATTAAACTTTACATCCTTGCCTGCCGGTTCCGTAGCGGATGGTCTTTCTCTTTTTTACGCAGGTATTATTTTACCCGTTGGTAATGATTAGCTACCATTGGTCATAAGAAAGATGTTTTTAACAATCCTCTTGTAACGAATGGGGAGCCGATGCGTTTTATTTACACAACTTTTTGACCAAAAACCAACATGAGAGCCATATTTTTCTCCTTACTGATCTTTGGCTGTGTACCCGGCCATGCCCAGCATGAAGTTCCCAAGCAGGTAAAAGCCGCTCGTCGCCTGCTTCCCGTCAAGATTGACGGACAATTGCAGGAAGAAGCCTGGAAAGATGCAGCCCATATTACCGATATGGTGGAAATGCGTCCCAGCTTCGGGCGCAGGGAAATGCCCGCTAATAAATCCGATTTTTACATCCTGTATGACAATGATGCCATTTATTTTGGCGGCATCTGCCGTGAAACGACACGTGACAGCATTTCTTCGCAGCTGTTAGGCCGGGATGAAATAGGCGTGAATGATTTTGCCGGTATCATCTTTGACACTTACCAGGACAAGATCAATGGCCTCGGCTTTTATGTAACGCCTTTGAATGAACAGTTTGATGTAAAATACAGCACCGGTGATGAAGATATCAGCTGGAATGCCGTATATGACACCAAAACATATATTTTCGATAAGGGATGGAGCTTCGAGATGCGCATCCCTTATTCAGCCATCCGCTTTAGCAAAACGCCGGTACAGGACTGGAACATACAGGTGCTCCGGCGCCGTTCCAAAACCGGCCAGCAATATTCCTGGAACCCGGTAGATCCCACCCGCTTTGGATTTATCAACCAGTCCGGCACGCTTACCGGTATCCAGGACATAGAGCCGCCTATCCGGCTTTCCTTTTCTCCCTATTTCTCCACCTATCTCAACCGCGATGGATATGCTGCCAACAACTGGAAAGCTTCCGTAAACGGCGGTATGGATGTAAAATATGGCATCAATGACGCCTTTACCATGGATATGACGCTGATACCTGATTTTGGCCAGGTGCAAAGCGATAACCAGGTGCTGAACCTTTCCCCTTTTGAAGTAAAATTCAACGAGAACCGGCCTTTCTTTAATGAAGGAACCGAGCTTTTTACCAAGGCTGACCTGTTTTACAGCCGCCGGATCGGGGGTGTACCGCTGCATTACGATGATGTGAGCTATGACGCTGCTGCCGGCGAAAAGGTCATTATCAACCCGGTGCAGACCAAGCTTCTCAATGCTACCAAGATCAGCGGCCGCACCGGCAAAAAGCTGGGGATCGGCTTCTTCAATGCCATTACCAGGGCCGAATACGCTACCGTGGAAAAAGCCAATAAGGAAACCTACCGCGTACAGACCTCTCCGCTTACCAACTACAATATCATGGTGCTGGACCAGGGATTGAAGCATAACTCGAGAGTGACCCTGATCAATACCAATGTGCTGAGAAGCGGCTCCGACTATGACGCCAATGTAACGGCAATAGACTGGGACCTGTATGATAAGAATATAAACTGGAATGTCTGGGGACAGGTGAACCACAGCCGGCTGATCGGCTATGAAGCGCCTGGCAAGACCTATAGCGGCAATATGTACAACCTGTTTTTCGGGAAGCTCAAAGGGCGCTTCAGCTTCAATGTCTACCGCCTGTATGCAGACGAGCAGTATAACCAGAGCGATATGGGATATTTTACCAACAACAACTATGTGTCTCATGGCGGGTACATGGGCTACAAGTGGGTAAAGCCGAAAAAGTTTTATAATAATATATACCTCAACCTGAACTTCAACTATACCCAGCAATACAACCCGCGCCGCTACCAGGATGCCCAGGTCAACGGAAATGTGAACGGGCAGCTTAAAAACCTCTGGCAGGTAGGCATTGCAGGAGATATCAGGCCGGCGGCAAATGATTTTTACGATGCACGTATGGACGGCTATGTGGTCAAGGCGCCGGCATCCTGGATGAAAGGTTTCTGGATAAATACAAACAAGGCCAAGAAATATGCGGCAGAGATAGAGCTCTATCACCGCAGCGCTCCCAGGTACAAAGGCAGCTTTATACAGTCAAGGATAGCCAACAGCTATCGCCTGAGCGATAAGCTTTCCCTCAGCCTGGCGCATTTCTTCGAGATCAATAATAATGGTTACGGGTTTGCCTATATACCTGCTACCCGCGACAGCGTGGTGATCGGCCTGCGCAACCGGCGCACCCTCGAAAACACCCTTAATATCAAATATAGCTTTACCAACAGGATGGGACTTACGCTCAGGGTGCGTCATTACTGGAGCAAGGTTCATTTTACACGCCTCTTCAACCTGGAGCAGAACGGGAACACAGAAGAGATATTTTCCGCCTCCCGGAACCCTGACTACAATATAAACTTCTTCAATGTAGATATGATCTATACCTGGCAATTTGCTGCCGGCAGCTTTATCAATATCGGGTGGAAAAATGCAGAATACCTAAGCGACCAGTCAGTGGAGCAGCGCTACTATCACAACCTGCGCAGCACCCTGCGCACACCGCAGCAAAACAATCTTTCCATCAAGGTTATCTACTTCCTGGATTACCTAAACCTTAAGAAAAAGGATAAAAAGGCCATCTGATCATTTAATGATGTAAGTATTATCTGCCGGGTTACTGTCTGGAGTGTGCGGATGCCCAAGCACCAGCTTTTCAATACGCTTCCGGGTATTGAAGCTGATGCGTGTTTTAGCAGCTCCCTTTTCCCATACGCCAATAGTCTGGTGAAACGCTTCCTTGCTGCCATCCGTATAATGCACGGTAAGATCAACCGGTACGGGCTTGCTTCCTTTGGCCGCTACCGTTACTGTTACCCGTCCTGTGTTGCCAGAGACCGATTCAATCGCCAGGTCAGGGATACCATCCTCGTAAAACCATTTTTTCCAGAACCAGTTGAGGTTACGGCCAGCGCCTTTATTCATGCTGTAAAAAAAGTCGTTGGGAACAGGATGCCGGCCCTGCCAGGTACGGATATAATGATGCAGGGCCCTGGTAAACAATTCCTCGCCCAGGTAATCACGCACATACAAATAGCCCATGGCCGGCTTGGGATACGCATTGATGAAGCCACCTTTGGATGGAAAGCTGCCTGAAGCCATAACCGTGATATCAAATTCGGTACCCGCGCTAAGAGCATAAGGTAAAACTCCATATTCATCGATCACCGTGCTATCGATCATCGGCGAGATCAGCCATTCGCCAAGGGTGGCCCACCCTTCATCCATCCAGGGATACTTGGTCTCGTTGATGCCCATATAAAAAGGGAACATGGTGTGAAATATCTCGTGATCGGTAAGCTCGATGCTTTCATGCCTGTCTTCTACCGGGTTATCGTTAACCATCATGGGATATTCCATCTGGTCGAGCCCGTCTACCACCGTGATGTGGGAATAAGGGAACGGCCAGGCCGGGAAACGATAGCTCATGGCTTCAACCGTCTTGCGCGCATCGGCTATTACCGGGTAATAATCGGCGTGCTTCGGGTCGAACACGGCATCTACCCTGGTACGCCGCCCGGTAGAGGGGTCTACAATAAGGCTGGTCGATCTCCATATATAATGATCACTGACGGCAAAAACAAAATCCGTTACATTTCGGGCTGCATACTGCCAGGTTTGCCTCGGCTGGCCGGTCTTGATGAATATTCCGCTCTGAAGATCGGATGTATCTATGATGGTAACGGTCCCGTCAGCGCTTTCGGCTTTCAGCAGACGCTGGTAGCAGTTAGCCGGTAGCATTTCTTCTGCATTCAGGAGGTCGCCGGTAGCCCATACCAGGAAACCTGTGGGAACAGTGATCGACACGTCGAAGCGGCAGAAGTCGTTGTAAAATTCAAGCGAGCCGGTATAGGGCAGCTTGTTCCATCCGTCTATATCGTCGTAAACAGCGATACGCGGAAAGAAATATGCTATAAATGCAGCTCCTGGCGCTATTTCTCCTGTGCGGATATGCGAGCCCTTGTTGAGCGTATAATGATAGCGGATGGAAAAAACCATCTTTTCGCCTTTGGCGAGGGCCGGTACCCTTACCTGCATATTGGTGGCATCTGTTCTGACGGAAGCCGGACCGGCCAATTTGCCGTTGATGACCAGCTGATCGATGATCAACCCCTCTCCTATATCGGAAGCACCTATGCTGCGGTCGCGCGGGGCACCCTGCTGGTATAAATTGGGGTATAGCTTAAACCATACCTGCCGGAGCGTATCGGGACTATTATTATAATAAACGATATCTACCGAGCCGGTAATAAGACGGGTATCGGGATAAAACTGCACATCGATCCGGTAATCGGCGGTATTCTGCCAGTAGCGCAACCCGGGGCTTCCATCGGGCGAGCGGGTGCCCTTATCATAAGCTGCCTGGATATTGCGGGGCGTAGGCAGGTAAGGCTGGGCCTGGACGCTGATATTGGCTGCAATAATGATGATCAAAAAAAAGTAGCGCATAGGGGCATTTTGTTTGAATAACAAGATTAAGGATTTCCCCCGGAACAGGCTGGATCTATGGAAATAAAACAGTTTTTTGAAAACTAAACCGTTCGGTCTATTTTTGCGTTCAAATCATCCAGTGACAAAAGGAGAACGCACAAGACAGCTGATAATCGAAAGAGCGGCGCCGCTTTTTAACAAGAATGGCTACGCCGGCACGAGCCTGAGCGATATCATGAAGGCCACCGGCCTCGCCAAAGGCGGGCTATATGGCAATTTCAGCAGCAAGGATGAGATCGCGGCCCAGGCCTTTGATTATGCGCACAACAAGATAAGAACGGGCCTGCTGGAAAAGCTGAGCCGCTGCCGCACGCACCTGGCAAAGCTGCTGGCTGTGCTTGATTTCTATCATAATTATACGGCCCGCCCGCCGATAGAAGGTGGTTGCCCTTTCCTGAACACCAGCGTGGAAGCAGACGATTCATTCCCTTTCCTGAAAAAAAGAGCAAGGGATGCCCAGAACGAGATGATGAACTCATTGACCGCTTTATTTGAAGAAGCCCGCAAGGCCGGGGAACTGAAAGGCGATATAAAGCCGAGAAGGGAAGCGGAAATGATGTATGCCCAGATCGAAGGCGGCATTGTGATGGCCAAGATCAATGACAACCCGCATATACTGAACCGCATATTGTCGAATATACGTGAAAGGCTGACCAGGGACCTGAAGCCCTGATTTTTTTTGCGCATAAAAGAGACCGTACGGTTTATTTTTTTTTAAAAATATCGAGCATTTAATCTTATTTGATAACCATACAATCAACCAACAATGAAAAAAGTAATCTTACTCGCCGGTACCGTCCTTTTACTGCAGATCACTGCTGTGCAGGCCCAGGTAGCCGCTGAAAATGCCCAGAGCGGAGAGATCGTGCTTCCTGATAACTCTGCCGTTACAGGGGTAATAAAGGAAAATATCCGGAAGAAAGGAGAGATCGTTCTGGAGCAGGGTGATAAGAAAACGAAATACAAGGCAGGCGATATTACAAGCGTTACTATTGGCAGCACCACTTATATTTCTGCCAATTATAGCTTTTATGAGGTGCTGTGGCAGGGACGCGAGCTGGAGCTGCTGCGCAGGGCCAGCAACCCGCCATCGGTGGTGTATAACGGAACAGAGCCTGTGGCCGTTCCCAGCAGCGAGGGAAAGATCGATGATCTTTTTATCCGTGAGAAAGGAGCCAACCGTATCAGCTGGCTGAACAAAAAGAATGGTAAGGAAGTGCTGGCCGGGGTGGGTGTTAGCTGGGATAGTGAAAGCCTGGATGCAGAAAGCCTTAAAAAGGCGCTGGTAGGGAAATAAGGTTGGGTAAGACCTGACAGGTTTATAAACCTGTCAGGTTTTCGGGACTGCTTCAAGGGAGATAAAAACAGTAGGTTGTGGGAGCTATAAACTATTTTTCTACGTTTTTTAACCTGACAGGTTGTTTGCGGCCTATCCTTCCACTACTTCCCCTTCAATATCATAATCATAGGCCTTCGTGATCCTTACCTGGTAAAAATTACCCGGCACCAGCTTCTTGCCTGATTGCACCACCACTTCATTATCCACTTCCACGCTGTCAAACTCGGTACGCCCCAGGTAGCGGCCTGCCTCTTTCTTGTCGATCAGTACCTTGAAGGTCTTCCCTATCTTTTCCTGGTTCTTCTCGTAAGATATTTCCTGCTGAACCTCCATTACTTCCTGCGCTCTTCTTTCTTTTTCTTCAGCCGGCACATCATCAACCAATCCATGCGCTGTTGTTCCTTCTTCATGGGAATAAGTAAAAATGCCGACCCTGTCGAACCGTTGTCTTTCCAGGAAACCTTTTAGCTCTTCGATATCAGCGAGCGTCTCACCGGGGAAGCCAGCGATCAGGGTAGTGCGAAGGCAGATGTCCGGCACTTTTTCGCGGATGGCGGCAACCAGGTCTTCCATTTCCTCTCTCGTTATCTGTCGCTTCATGGCCTTAAGCATGTTGTTGGCAGCATGCTGCAAAGGCATATCCAGGTAATTGCAGATATTTTCCCTTTCCCGCATCACATCCAGTATTTCCAGCGGAAACCTGGACGGGTAAGCGTAGTGCAGTCGGATCCATTCAAGGCCTTTTACATCCGCCAGGCGATTAAGCAGGTCGGGCAGCATTCTTTTTTTGTAAATATCAAGCCCGTAATAAGTAAGCTCCTGGGCTATCAGCATTATTTCCTTCACTCCCATCCTCACCAGGCCTTCGGCCTCCTTCACTATATCTTCAATGCTCTTGCTGACATGCTGGCCGCGCATCAGGGGGATGGCGCAAAAAGAACAGGTACGGTTACATCCTTCCGATATCTTGAGGTAAGCATAATGCCGCGGGGTGGCCAGCAACCTTTCGCCCAGCAGCTCGGTCTTATAATCTGCTTCAAACTGCTTCAGTATAAGAGGCAGCTCCATCGTGCCAAAAAAAGCGTCCACCTCGGGGATCTCGTTTTCCAGGTTATTTTTATACCGCTCGCTCAGGCAGCCGGTAACATATACCTTATCGAGCCGCCCTCTTTTCTTAAGCTCAACCTGGTCGAGGATGGTATTGATGCTTTCTTCCTTCGCCTTATCGATAAAGCCACAGGTATTGACAACCACTATATTGTGATCAAATTTCTTGTTCTCATGCACCACATCGATATCATTGGCCTTTAGCTGCCCGCTAAGCACTTCGCTGTCAACCATATTCTTGCTGCAGCCCAGCGTAATAATATTGACCTTGTCTTTTTTAAGGCTTTTTGTCTTCATAAAAATGGTTGCAAAAATACGGAATAAGGCCGTGCTGCAGGAATATATAAAGCTGTTCAAAGGTTTCCGGGCCGATTACCAGGCACCGGTTTAAGGACACTATAAAATTATTTTTTATCAAGACTGAAGAGGCTGTCCACAAATTCGTGCTTGTCAAAAACAAGCAGGTCCTCCATCTTTTCGCCTACCCCGATAAACTTTACCGGTATCCTGAATTGATTGGCGATGGCAAGCACTACCCCGCCTTTGGCAGTACCATCGAGCTTGGTTATGGCCAGGGCCGATACATCGGTAGCAGCGGTAAACTGCCGCGCCTGTTCCACGGCATTCTGGCCTGTACTGCCGTCAAGCACCAAAAGCACTTCATGAGGCGCTTCCGGCAACACTTTCTGCACCACTCTTTTGATCTTGCTTAATTCTTCCATTAAATGCGCTTTATTATGCAATCGGCCCGCCGTATCGATCAGGACCACATCGCTTTGGCGCGATACAGCGCTTTGGGCCGTATCAAAAGCTACGGCAGCAGGATCGCTGCCCATTTCCTGCTTCACGATCGGTACGCCTACCCGCTCGCTCCAGATGGTCAGCTGGTCTACGGCAGCAGCCCGGAACGTGTCGGCAGCTCCCAGCAATACGTTCTTGCCCGCTTTTTTGAAATTATATGCCAGCTTACCGATAGTAGTGGTCTTTCCCACGCCGTTAACGCCCACGACCAGGATGATATAAGGGCGGCTCGGCAAATCAGAGGTAAAGGCATAATTATTTGATTCAGGCGCATCCACAAGAATTTGTTCGATTTCTTCCTGCAGCATTTTATTAAGCTCTTCGCTATTAAGGTATTTATCTTTTGATACCCGTTTCTCAATCCGCTCGATGATCCTGACGGTTGTTTCCACTCCTACATCAGCGCTTACCAGCGCTTCTTCCAGGCTGTCGAGCACTTCCTCATCCACAGTGCTTTTACCTGCTATCGCTTTTGTGATCTTGGCAAAAAATCCCTCCTTGGTCTTTTGCAGTCCCTGGTCGAGGCTTTCCTTTTCTTTCTTTCCAAACAGCTTATTAAAAAATCCCATATTTTATTTTTTACTGATTCAAGGCAGGAAGCTGGCGGCTATCCTGTCCTGTGCCGGGGTAAAACAACAAAAGCCATCCGTAATAAACGAATAGCTTTCAGTATCATTCAATGCCTGGCGGCTTATTTCTGGGCCAGGTAATCTTTAACTTTATCCTTGTGGATGATAGCTTCCTTGAAAGTATAGGCCCCTGTTTTAGGGCTGCGAACAGCCTTGATCACTTTTGTCCAGTTCTTGGACTCTGCTGCCTGTTTCGGGTCTTTCTTTTGAGCTGTTTTTGCTGCTTTTGCCATGATAAGTAAGTTGAAACGTGAGAATATGAAAATGTGGAACGCGGTTGCTGCCAGGGTGTGCAACCATCCTCAGCTATGCACACTTCCACACCTGCACATCAATTATTTAATTTCTTTGTGAACAGTCACTTTTTTCAGGATGGGGTTGAATTTTTTCAACTCCAGTCTTTCAGGATTGTTCTTCTTGTTTTTTACCGTGATATAACGGCTGGTGCCGGGCTGACCACTTGTTTTGTGCTCAGTGCATTCCAGGATCACTTGTACACGGTTACCTTTCTTTGCCATTGTATTAGTTTGAAAATTTGAGAAGGTGAGAACGATCTCTCAATCGCTCACCTGTTATATTTTTTCTCCTTTAGCCCGCAGCTCCTTTACCACGCTGTAAAGACCATTCTTATTGATGGTGCGGATCGCGTCTGCGCTCAGCTTCAGCGTGATCCATTTATCCTCTTCTACGAGGTAAAACTTCTTTTTCTGCAAATTGGGCAGAAAGCGACGCTTTGTCTTGATATTAGAGTGAGAAACCTTGTTCCCACCTATCGGCGTTTTACCTGTAACCTGACATACTCTTGCCATGATAATTTGAAAATTTTGGACGGCAAAGGTAAGGAAATACAGTCAATTAGTGAACAGTAGCAGCGCTTTTTTTCGTAAAATTCTTCACAGCTGTGGAAAGATGAGCTTTGTCACAAAAATAAGCCATTACACCACACACAGATTGAAATATTATATTCTTTTTTATTCATATATGTTTGCATGAATATGCAGGTTTTTGCATGAAAATATATCCATAAAAACCGCAAAAATCAAGCAAAATAAGCTTAAATTACGCATATTACTGCATAAAACCGTTTGTCTATGAAAAAATGTCTACTCTTCCTTACCTTTTTTGTCCTACTCTGCCCGGAGCTGATGGCGCAGTCCCCGAAACGGGAGATGCGAGGCGCCTGGATCGCTACGGTGTCCAATATCGACTGGCCTACCAGGTCGCATACGCCGGCCCAGCAGCAGGCGGCGCTGATTTCCATTCTCAATCACCACCAGGAAACCGGGATGAATACCATTTTCCTGCAGGTACGCAGCAATTGCGATGCTATGTACCCCAGCAGCATAGAGCCCTGGAGCGTTGACCTCAACGGGCTCCAGGGAAGGGCGCCCTCCCCTCTCTGGGATCCCCTGCAATTTGCCATTGACGAATGCCGTAAACGGGGCATGGAGCTCCATGCCTGGATCAATCCCTACCGGGCCATGAGCAGCTATTCCCAGGCTGCTTATAATGCCCTTGATCCGCTGCATGTGGCCAAGCAGCATCCGGACTGGTTGCTGGCCACTCCTACCCAGCGCATACTCGACCCTGCCATTCCCGAGGTAAGGGAGCATGTCACCAAAGTAATTATGGATATTGTTCGTCGCTATGATGTAGACGGCATTCATTTCGACGATTATTTTTACCCGAACGCTACCTTCAACGACGATTCCACTTTTAATATCTATGCCAACGGGTTTACCGACCGCGGTGACTGGCGGCGCAATAATGTAAACCTGCTGATCAAAAAGGTAAATGACAGCATCAATACGGTCAAGCCCTGGGTAAAGTTCGGCGTATCCCCTTCAGGCATCTGGCGCAATGGCACCCAGTTCGGAGGGTCGGCCACTTCAGGCCTGGAACACTATGTTACGCTTTATGCCGATAGCCGTAAATGGATACAGGAGCACTGGGTAGATTATCTCTGCCCGCAGGTTTACTGGCAGATAGGGCTGGCTGCGGCCAACTATTCGGTCCTGATCCCCTGGTGGAACAATGTAAGCAACGATCGTAATATCTACATCGGCATGGCAGGCTACAAGGTGGGCGCGGCCGGGCAAGGCACATTTACCACAGACAACACCATGATACCACGTGAAATAAGGATGAACAGGGACCCTGCCTATCCCAATATCCAGGGGCAGGTCATTTACCAGACAAACAGCCTGCAGGGCAACCTGCTCGGCTTTCGCGATTCGCTGAAGCTATTCTACCAGAAACCGGCCCTGCAACCCGCAATGCCCTGGAAAGACAATACAGCTCCTGCCCCGGTTACCAGCCTGAGCGCACAGATAAATGGTCTTTCGGCCCGGCTGCAATGGATACCGCCAGCCGCCACTGTCAATGAATTCGACAAGATCAGGCAGTTTGCAGTTTACCGCTCGGCAACAGCCCCTATCGATATATCCAATGCCAATAATATACTGGCGCTGGTGCATGCCGACAGCACCGGCTATACCGATAATACTGTGCAGAGCAATACCACTTACTATTATACTGTTACGTCCCTGGACCGTTTTCATAATGAAAGCGCGGCAGCCAATACCGTGTCCGTGCACGATACCGTGCCTCCGTTGCAGCTTATGGAATTCCTTGTATCCCGTTACGACGAACAGCAGGTGCAGCTAAGCTGGCGCACAACCGGCGAAGAGAATGTCAGCCATTTTGAAGTTGAGCGAAGCATTGATAGCATAAGCTTTACAAAAATAGGCCAGCTAAACGCTGTCAACGCAGCTGGCATCCAGTTGTACCAGCTGATGGACCCTGTAACAATATATGACCAGCCCATTTATTACCGGCTTAAGATAGTCGACGGCGATAACCAGGCCTTCTACAGCCCTGTACGGTCAATCATTATTTCGCAGGGTAACCGCTTGGTAAAGCTATATCCAACAGTTTTGAAGAAAGGAGAATTGATTAAGGTGCAGCTGCTGCAACCGGTTGCTCATCCATTGCCCTGGGTCATATACGATGCAGCCGGCAGGGAGGTTGCCGCCGGTATGCTGAGCGCTACCTCTACCAATGCTACCATTAACCTGCCAGTAACGGGCAGGCTGGGGCATGGCTGGTATATTTTCCAGGTGATTCGCGGAAAAGAAGCACAAACCGCCCGGTTCATGATCCAATAGAGCAAGGGGTCATGATAGCACCTCCTTTATCTTGCCGGCCTCATCACCCGGGAAATGCTTTTTGCATACAATAACATGTCGTTGACATACATACCAGATCATGGGCCCGGGGCTTGGACGTACATTTAAGGACGAATCAGGAAATTTTCCCCAGTTTATAAGCAGACCTAAGTCGATCCCCTTAACCTTGAGCAGGCGGCCTTAACCGGTCGCTTTTTTTATGCAGGCCCAGCTGGCTGTATAACAAAACACCCGGCAACAGGTATCGGCCCCGTCAGCCAATACCCGCTTCTCCGGGTGAGCGATTTCCGTAATCAGGCATAACCCTTTTACATCCATCATTGATGATTGGGATGGAAATTACAGCCCGCGATCATGCACCAGGTCAAAAAATATGTGAACAGCAGAGTTATGTATGCGTATCCCGGAAAAATGAAGGAGCAGGCTAACGGGCCTGGAAATTTTTCAGGAACTCTTCCTTATAGCTCCTGCCGATCGGCAATTGCTTATTGGGTCCCAGCAGCACTTCCTGCTCGGTAAAAGAATGAATTACATCGATGTTCACGGCAAACGACCGATGGATGCGCACCAACGGCCGGTAGTTGATCCGTGCCAGCAGCTGGTTCATCGACAGGCGGAGAAGCAGCTTGTTCTCGGTAAGCACAAGATGCACATAATTATTGTCGGCCTCCACGTATTGTATATCAGCCAGCTTCACCTTTACGAATGCATAATTGTGCTTCACAAAGATGTACCCGTCCATTTGCAGGATGGTTTCCCTGTCCGCAGGCACGGTTGCCTGGGCTTCCGGCTTTGCCGCAACTGTTTCCGCAGTGGCAGTAGCTGCAGCAAAATTATGGATGGCCATTTCGATGGCGATACGCACATTGGTAAGCGTGTAAGGCTTGGTAAGAAAAGCCGAGGGATGGGTATGCTTGGCCCTTTCTATGGTATCGGCATCTGTCAGCGCCGTAAGATAGATCACGGGCAGCCGCTTCTGCTGCAGCAGCTCACCAGCAGTGGCAATGCCGTCTTTTTCGCCGATAATGCTGATATCCATAAGCAGGATGTCAGGGTCCGATCCGCGGAACAGCTCCAGGGCATCGCTGGCATTGTCCGCAATGCCGGCTACCCGGTAGCCTTCCCTTTCCAGTCCTGCGGCAAGGTCCATAGCTACGATCGCTTCATCTTCCACGATCATGACGGTTATCTTTTCTGGTTCCATAGCTTATACTGACATAGCGGCCTGTAGCAGCTCATGCTGCTTTACCGGGTATTATAATAGTAAATAAAGTGCCTCCATGGCTGCTGATATCCTGCTCTGCCCTTAGCTGGCGGCAAAGCGCATTGATGAGCTGCTTCCCAAAGGAGCTTGTGTTTTTCTTCCATACCTGCTCGTCTATGCCTATGCCATTATCGCGCACCCGTACAAAGGTCTGGCCTCCGGCATCTTCCAGCGTGATCGCCAGCTCAGGTCTTGCAGCGCCGGCATAGGCGTATTTAAGGGAATTGGTGATCATTTCATTCAGGATCAACCCAAGCGGCAGGGCCTTATCAATATCCATCAGCTCCTTCTCAACCGAAACATGCAGGTCGAAGTTTTCCGGACTGTAGCCGTACGCCGCTACCAGCGAAGAAGCCAGGTCCGTAATATACTCCCGCATATTGATGGCCGTAAGCTCTTCTTTCTTATACAGGCGCTGGTGGATCAGGCTCATGGCCTGCACCCGCAGCTGGCTTTCTTTCAATACTCCTATGGCTTCCTCATCTTTGAGCTTATGTGTTTGCAGGCTGAGCAGGCTACTTACGATCTGCAGGTTATTCTTCACCCGGTGATGCAGCTCCTTCATCATTACCTCCAGCCGCAGCGATTGGGCTGATATCTGGCGACGCTGCCTGGTCACGCGGCGGTACAGCCAGATCATCCCGATCACCAGCAGACCCAGGAACAATAATGCCATCCCCAGCAGCAGGATGCGCTGGTTCTTTTCCCGTGCCTCTGTTTGCAGGTGATGGATAGCCGACTCTTTCTTTTCCGTTTCATACCTGGTCTGCAGTTCCACTACCTGTGCCGTACGTGCCAGGCCGGTCAGTGAATCATTAATATCGTCTTTGAGAACATAATAATGGAGCGCAGAATCAGCATTACCTGTTGCTTTATATACGCTGTATAGCTGTGAATAGGCATTCTGCAGGCGCTCCGGCTTATTGAGCGCGGTGGCCATGGCCAGGGTCTGGTAAGCATAATATACCGAGCTGTCCATTTTGCCCATCAGCTGGTAGGCCAGTGAGATATTACCATAATTATAGGAAAGGCTTTGGATGCTGTTTTCCTTTTTATTGAACGCCACGGCCCTGAAAAGATAGCCCAGCGCAGTGCGGTAATCCTTTTTATGCTCGGTATATACCTGGCTGATATTATTGTATAGCTTTCCCGTGTATTCAACTCCTTTTCCTTTTTGCTCGATAAAATACAGGGCCCGGGTATATGCCTGGAAAGCCGAATCATAATATTCCGGCCGGCCTGTTCCTTTAGTTTTGTCGCGGTAGATAATACCTGCCATGCTAAGACTGTTCACCATGCCGGCAGTATCACCCAGGCGCTCATAAGCCTGGTAGGCTTTCCGGGAATAGCTAATTCCCGTGTTCAGGTATTCGTCTGTCTGGTTATGGCCCGATATATTCTTGTATATCTGCGCAATGAGAAGATAGGCGGTGGCAACCTGCTGCTCCTGCTTCAGCTGCTCATACAGCTCAACGCTTTGCAGGCAGGCTTTCAGGGCGCTTCCATAATCCCCTTTTACACGGTAATAGTTTGACGTCTGGATCAGCGCATCCGCCTTACCTGCCGGGTAATTGAGCTTATCGGCCAATGATAACGCGGAAGCAACTATCAGCTTTACCGTATCCTGGTTGCCGCTCTCATAGGAAATGGCCAGGCGATTGAGAAGCTTCACCCGTACGGTATCGTCCTGCCTTGTCTTTAACGCCCGCAGAAGGCTGTCCTGCAATCTTGTCTCGGTCTGCGCTTTTATTGGAGCGGCAGCCAACAGCAGATATCCTGCCAGCAAGATCATATTTCTACAGCGGCATACCAAGGAAAGGAGATCAGGGTCTCAAATTTAGGGCAAAGCAAAGAATAATAAAATAATATAATCTATGCTATACCCGCATTTCATCTGCTTCCCATTGCTGCACCGCACGTTTGATAGCATCAGGCGAAAGGTTTTCTGTCAAAGCGCGCTGCAGCAGCAAAGGCAGTTCCTCGTCTGATGCAAAGCGGAGAGCAGCCAGCTGCCGGAATGAAAGCTTTTTTTCTACCGGCTCCAGCCGCTGGCCGGTAAGCTGGAAATAACGCAGCCGTAGCTCAAGCCTTACGATCCTGTCCTGGCAGGTAAGCGCATAGTGCTGACGCATCATAAATGAAAGCCAGATCAGCAGTATCACCAGCGCCGTAAGCGCCAGCCAGAGCCAGCGATCCGTGCCCAAAACAAGGAGCTGCCTGGCGCATACAGCCAACAACAAGAACGACACCGGGTAAAAGATAAAATGGTGCAAAGGGTAATACCTGACATGATGGCTATAATCCTGTTGTTTCATAAAACTGTTTTTATTTTCCGATGCAAATTCTGCGCCTCTCTCTAACATGCCTGGGCAAAGCCGGGCAAGCTCTCAGCCCAGGCTGCCGCTATTTTGGCAGCGAACAGGTTTCCTGCATAAAAAAAGACCCGGTAAACCGGGCCCTGTGTGTAAATGGTAGCAAAAAATAAAGCGTTTAATTATTTGTTTTTTCTCCGGCAGCGCACACCGGCTCCTGGGGAAAGCTGAAAGACAGCATGGTGGCATTGCCCGGACCTGAGCTGATATAAAGCGTACCTCCCTGCTTTTCGGCAATGGCATGCAATTGCCGCCACTCGTAATTACGCAGGTAAGAATTAGCGCCTTCCTGTGATATCTTGAAAACGGTGATCCGGCTATATTGCCTGGCAGTTACCCGAATACAGCTGCGGCTTACCTGGTTCACCACCATCGATAAAAGACCGCTCACCATAGTGCTGATCCATTCCGGGTCGCTTTCAGTGACCAGGTCAGCAGGCACATCGTTGATAAAAAAGCTCCTGCTTCGTACTGCTGCCGGCAAAAAGCTGTCTATTGCTTTAGCCGCAAGACGGTTGAGAGATTCCATGGCAGTATGATTAATGTTTTCAAAAAGGGTACCTGGCATTGCCAGCTCACTTGCCTCCTGGTGGGGATGATGGATTGCTATCTAAACTGGTTGCAATGTCAAAGTAACGGCAACAGGCTGCCGGAAAAAATAGTAGTATCATTTATTGTTATGTAATGGATACCATTAATGGCTTGTAGTATTATTGCTACAAGCAGGCAGCAGCACAAAGCCGGCCAGGTTGCTGCTATGGCTATGGAAATGGGAGAAGATCAGTTGTCTGTGCTTACCCGCCTGATCTCTTCGGAAGCAGCGCCATCGGAGCGCCTGGGCAGCTTCATGCTTTGCCCGAAACGCCAGCTGAATGAAAGAGTGGCAACCCTTGAATCACGACGAAACCTGAAATATTCGTCGCTTTGCTGGAAATAGCTCCAGCCGGCCATCAGCTGCGTAAAGAATATATCCCTTACAGCAAACCGCACCGTGCCGCGGTTGCGCGCTACCTGCCTGGCAATACCGGCCGATAGCTGGCCGTTGGGTTCAAGTATCTCCTGGAGGTCGTTCTGGTTACGGGTAATATAAAAGCCGCTCAGCTCTGCCCGCCAGTTCCTGGCCAGCTGCAGCTGGTTGCTGAGGTTAATGCTTGCCTGGTTGATCGTAGAGCCGTAAGCATCCGTTCCTACCATCCCTTCTATCCGCTTGCGGTTAAGGTTCAGCTCGCCCGAAAGCGTCCACCAGGATGCAGGCGCCAGTTGCAGGCCGACCGACAGACCCAGGTTCTGCATCCTGCCGATATTTCCATCCGTATAAGTAATAGTGCCGTCTACCGGATCACGGAGGAATACCTGTGAAAAATAATCATTGGAAAAGCTATAGCTAAGCTCGGTAGACAGCATGTTCCTGTATGAATGCGATAAAGCGATATTCCAGGTGTACTGGGGCTTCAGGTAAGGATTGCCCTGCTGGTAAGTATATTTATTGATAATAAAAATAAAGGGGTTCAGCTTCTGGAAAGGAGGCCGGTCGATGCGGCGGCCGCCTTTCAGGGAAAAGCTGTTCAGCGAATCGGGCCGGTAGGTTGTAAAAACCGTAGGGAAAAGGCTATGATAAAGTCTCTTGAAAGAAGAATCCTTATCAGGCATTACCGCCAGCTGCGAAGCATTATAGGTGGTGTACTCATACCGCAATCCTCCCTGCATCTCCCATTGACCTTTTTTATGCTGCAGGCTTGTATATAATGCATGGATATTCTCTGTATACAGGAAGCGGTTGCTCTTCCGTGCGTCTACCTCCCAATTGTTGTTCTGCATCAGGTAGTACTGCGCCAGGTTGGTGGTTGATACGCGGGAGGTCTTGGCGCCTGCTTCCAGCCGGGTTAAGTCAAATTGCTTGAAATAGTCTGCTTTGGCGGAAAAAATACCGATCCGGGTAGGGATATCTCCCCTGGATATTTCAGCAGGCGCCTGGGAAGTGATCACCTTATTCTCAAAATATTGCCGGCCATGCATATTATATCCTACCAGGTCCACATTGACGGTAAGCTCTTCCTGCTCGCTGAACACATGCCGGGCATTAAGGTTAATGCCTCCCTGCCGGAAAACATTACCGCTCTGGCTACCGGTATTGATTATTGAATCAGTGGTTCCGTATTCATCCATCCAGTTGACCACGCTGGTGCCTCGTGAATGCCGATCGAGGTAAGTGCCTGTCAGCGCCATACCGATGGTAGTGCCTGCACCGACAAAATAATCTGCGCCGGTACGCAGGGTATGGGTGTTTCCCCTGCCTTTGGTAAAATAAGACTGCTCTGCTGCCGAGAGCACGCTGCCATCGTTGCGGAAATACCGGCGCCGGGCATAAAGGTTGGCGCGGGACACATTGTGGTTATAGCTGTAGGTGAGAAAGTAATTGAACGAACCTTTCCGGTAGTTCAGCACAAGGCTGTTATTGGTCTTGGGATAAATGCCCTGCCCGTAAGAAGTGCTGAACGTGCCATTAAATCCCTTCTGACGGCTTTTCTTGGTGCGGATATTGATAATGCCGGCATTCCCGGCAGCATCGTACCTGGCAGGCGGCGTATCCATTATCTCTATCACATCTACCTGGGAGGCGCTCATACCATTCAGAAGGTTCTGCAGGTCAGCCCCGGCCAGCTGGGTCAGCTTGCCATCGATCAGGATCAGCACAGAAGGCTTTCCTTTAAGGCTGATATTGCCATTACGGTCAACAGTGATGCCTGGGGATTTTTCCAGCACTTCCAGTACCGTAGCCCCTTCATTGGTAATTCCGGCCTCTACATTGACCAGCGTTTTATCCGGTAGCCGCTCCACGAACTGCTTCCGGACGGTTACGGTCACCATACCCAGCATTTCATTTCCCTGGAGCAGCTCAACAGTAATATCCGTAACAGGCCGCTTATCCAGGTCGATAAGAGAGCCATGATGCAGGAGGTGCCCTGTAGCGCTTACCTTAACGAGATAGCGTCCACCCGCCAGCCTGTCAAAGACAGCCAGCCCGGTAGCATCGGTGATGGCGGTACGAAAAATGCTGGAATCAGGATGAAGAAGGCAAACAGTAGCCCCGGGTAATGCACGGTTGCCCTGTGAATTTACCCTGACACGCAACTCTTTTTCATCCTGTGCCAGCACAGAGCAGGGATTAAAGATCAATATTATAATAAACAGGAGGTTCCGCATTCAGAAACGGGTACAAGTTATTTAAATCAGGGAAAAAATCTCTTTTTTTTGACCAGCGGCCCGATTTTGCCGCAAACTGCCTCCCGGGCGTTAAAAAAGCAGGTATAAGATCTGCTCTGCAGGCAGCTATCGGAAGGACCATATACTTTCTTTACCGGTTTTTTCGCGCTTTACCCCATTTTTGCCAGATTGGCCGTTTTCAAATAACTTCGCCACTCGTTTACGTATCAACTGATTAACCAGTCAATCAACACATACAATATGGCATACGACGTAGTAGTGCTCGGTAGCGGCCCTGGTGGCTATGTGGCAGCTATCCGTGCTTCACAGTTAGGCTTTAAAACAGCGATCATTGAAAAAGAAAGTCTCGGTGGTATCTGCCTTAACTGGGGCTGCATCCCTACCAAGGCGCTGCTCAAAAGCGCGCAGGTGGTCAATGATATCCGTCATGCAGAATCGTACGGCATCGAGGCTACCGGTACGCCCAGGTTTGATGCCATCATTAAAAGAAGCCGCGGCGTGGCCGATAAAATGAGCAAAGGAGTGCAGTTCCTGATGAAGAAAAACAAGATCGACGTGATCATGGGGTTCGGGAAGCTGGTAGCCAAAGGAAAGGTGGAAGTGGAAAAAGACGGCCAAAAGCAGATCGTTGAAGGAAAGCATATCATCATTGCTACCGGCGGCCGCAGCCGTGAGCTGCCTGCCCTCAAGCAGGATGGAAAAAAGATCATCGGCTACCGTGAGGCCATGGTATTGCCCCAGCAGCCTAAAAGCATCATTGTAGTAGGCAGCGGCGCTATCGGCGTAGAGTTCGGCTATTTCTACAACAGCCTGGGCAGCAAGGTCACGATCGTTGAGTTCCTGCCCCGCATCGTGCCGGTAGAAGACGAGGACGTATCAAAAGAGCTGGAAAAGAACTTCAAGAAGCAAGGCATTGAAATACTTACCAACAGCGAGGTAACATCTGTGGACACTTCGGGTGAAGGCGTAAAGGCAAAGGTGAAAACAGCCGACGGCGAGATCACCCTCGAAGCCGATGTGGTGCTGAGCGCAGTAGGCATATCTGCCAATATTGAAGGCATTGGCCTGGAAGAGCTGGGCATCAAGACCGATAAAGGCCGCATTACGGTCGATAAAAATTACCAGACCAGCGTACCCGGCATCTATGCTATCGGGGATTGCGTGCCTGGCCAGGCGCTGGCGCACGTAGCTTCCAAAGAAGGCATTATCTGCGTGGAAGCGATCGGCCATGCAGAGAAAAAATACAACCACCAGCCAGAGCCGCTCGACTACGGCAACGTGCCGGGCTGCACCTACTGCTATCCTGAAGTGGCTTCTGTTGGCTTTACAGAAAAACAGGCCAAAGAGGCCGGTTATGAAATAAAGGTCGGCAAGTTCCCGCTGAGCGCTTCCGGCAAGGCTTCTGCCGCCGGTCATGCCGAAGGGTTTGTAAAAGTGATCTTCGATGCCAAGTACGGCGAATGGTTAGGTACGCATGCCATCGGCTATAACGTTACCGAGATCATAGCGCAGACCGTTACGGCCCGGAAGCTGGAAACCACTTATCATGAAGTGCTGAACAGCATCCACCCGCATCCTACTATCAGCGAAAGCGTAAAAGATGCGATCGAGGTAGCCTATGGCGAAGCTATCCACCTGTAATAAAAAAATACTGTTGCTTAAAGAGGCTGTTGCAGAGCAGCCTCTTTTTTTATGATCATGCTTTTATGCATGGCGGTGTGGCAGAATATCCGCCCTTTGCCGGTCAGGGCCCGGAACCCTGAACGAAGCATATTCTAAAATGAAACCAAATTTCAGCAAGGCTGTTCATAAAAATAACCTGCGGATATATAATGGGAGCCCGAAAATATCCGTAAGAATTTGAGTAAAAATTAAAGAACTTTTAGTAACTTGGCAGAGACAGGAAATGGTGTCTTCCTACTGAACCGTTCTCCCAAGAACTAATGGCGCCTACAAATATAACCATGGCTTAACCGAGCCATTTCAAATTATTTGTAGGATGATCAAAAGACTTAGAAACAGTTTCGAGCACGCTGCAATTGCAATTCACCTATTAAGATGGACGCTTCTCACGATCCCGGTCTCGATTATTGTCGGATCATTTGTTGCTCTCTTTTTATGGATGCTTGATAAGGTCACCGAATTTCGGTGGCAACAGGATTGGCTTTTATATGGTCTGCCACTGGCCGGCATCCTAATCTATTTTATCTATAAATACTTGGGAAAAGATGCCGAAGCAGGGAATAACCTGATTATGGAGGAAATCCACGAACCGGGTGGTGGCGTTCCGGCACGTATGACCCCTTTAGTTCTTATCACCACTATCATCACTCATTTATTTGGTGGTTCAGCCGGACGGGAAGGAACAGCAGTACAAATGGGAGGGAGTATTTCGGGATTGGTTGGTCGTTGGCTAAAATTAAACCAGCAAGACATCCGTATAATGCTGATGTGTGGCATTGCCGCCGGTTTTGGCGCCGTGTTCGGTACACCAGTCACCGGAGCCATATTTGCCCTGGAAGTGTTAGCAGTTGGCCGTATCAATCACATTGCATTAATGCCTTGCTTTATTGCCAGCGTACTGGCTGATTTTACATGCACCGCTTATGGCATACATCATACAGCTTATAATATCAGCTTCAAAGGGGCTGTGCAAAGCAGCATTTCTTTTCTGCACTTTGATTATCTGCTGCTCGCGAAGGTTGTGCTCGCTGGTGTTTGTTTTGGGCTGGCCGGGTATATATTTTCTGAGCTGTCGCATACAATAAAAAATTACAGCAACCGGTTCATTAAGATCAGGTGGTTGATACCTGCAATTGGAGGTGCCATTATCATTGCCCTCACTTTTGCCTTAGGTACGAGAGATTATTTAGGCTTAGGAGTCTTTAACCCAGACAATAATGGCGTTTCTATCGTTTCCTCTTTTCAGAAAGGCGGCGCAGGTTACTTCAGTTGGTTCTGGAAAATATTGTTTACGGCCATTACCCTTGGTATGGGCTTTAAAGGTGGTGAAGTAACCCCCTTATTTTTTATTGGTGCCGCACTCGGCAACGTTGTTGCTGTAATTACAGGGGCGCCAGTGGATTTAATGGCTGCCCTGGGTTTTATAGCTGTATTTGCCGGAGCTACCAACACTCCAATAGCCTGCACTATAATGGGTGTTGAGTTATTTGGCGGCGACCATGTATTGTACTACGCCATCGCCTGCTTCACTGCTTATTATTTCAGTGGTCATTCCGGTATTTACCTGTCGCAAAGATTTGGGTTCTCCAAAATACAGCACGATGAAACCCATACAGATAAAACATTAAAGCAAATAAGGGATAAACGAATCAATAAATAACGATCATGAGTAAAAAGATAAGGTCACATTCCTTAGGGAAATTGAAGATTTATATTACACCGGCTGATAAGGCCAGACATGGCAATAATACAACATGGCAAAAGCTGTTTCCCAAATCGGCATATAGGCACATTGTCGAGGATGCTAAAAGGGAAGGTATTATGAATGGCATAGTATATAATACTCATTTCGGCTTCAGCAATAGTGAAAAAATTCAGGCCTATAATGTTGAAGGCAGCAATCCTGAATTAACAATATGCGTGGAGCTGGTGGATAAGCGGGAGAAACTGGAATCGTTTTTTTTAAAGCATAAGGACCATTTGAAGGGAAAAGTGGTTATTTATAAAGAGGTGGAGTTTTGGGATCTTGAATGAAGCCTTATTACTTGGATTTGAAGGCTTTACTGAAATAGAATAAAGGATGGCCTAATACGCTCCCGGAGCAACCAGTCGCAACGATAGTGCACTATCCTTTATATGCTGCTAAACTAAAGGTCGCAACCGGCGATGACAGCAGCACCTGGCCGGGCTCAAAATTATCAGTCGTTCTTGCCGCCGAGCATGGGAACAAAGGAGAAATCGGCAAAGAGCTCTTCCCTGAGGGTGCCGTCTTCCATTTTCGTGATACGACGCATCTGCTGTATCTTGCCGCTGCCCACCGGGATCACCATGATGCCCCCGGGCTTCAGCTGCTCGATAAGACGGGGGGGCACTTCAGGCGCCGCCGCAGTTATGATCACCCGGTCAAAAGGCGCATAGGTAGGCAGCCCCTGGTAGCCATCGCCGTAGAAAAATTTAATGTTGACGAACTTCTTCAGGTAAGCAAAGGTCTTATTGCTGTCGAACAGCTTTTTCTGTCTTTCGATAGTGAACACCTTAGCGCCCATTTCAGCCAGTATCACTGCCTGGTAGGCGCTCCCGGTACCGATCTCCAGCACTTTGAGCAGGGACTTTACTTCCAGCAGCTGGCTCTGGTAAGCCACGGTATAGGGCTGCGAAATGGTTTGCCCTTCCCCGATCGGGAAGGCACGATCCTCATAAGCTACTTCATCGAAGGCCGAATCGAGAAAGAAATGGCGGGGGACATGTTCAACGGCGTCCAGCACCTGCTTATCTGTTATTCCTTTTTTCTTAATGGTATCTACCAGCTTTTTGCGTAGTCCTTTGTGCCGGTATGTATCTTCTGTCGGTCTCATAAGAAAGATGCAAGATACTAAAGTTAGAAGGCTTTCATTCCCTTCCGGGTTGGTTTATTTTACCAACAGCGTATTTCCCGTGCAAGCCTGAGACGTATATAAAAGCAGCCGGCACTTTTCAAGCAGCCGGCTGTGAATATGATAAGGGAGCATGGTTCATTTATCCAGCTTCATGTCTGCAATGATCGCCCTGATCTTTTCATCGAGCTGCTTATTGACAGCATCAAAATCCGCCGCATTCTTCAGCTTTTCGCGGATGCTGAAATAAAACTTGATCTTGGGCTCTGTGCCGCTCGGGCGGGCCGAAATGCTGCTGCCATCGGCCAGGATGAATTGCAGCACGTTTGACCTGGGCAGGCTGATCTCCCACTCTTTTCCGGCAGAAAGATCACGGCCTTTGCGTAGCTCATAATCGAGCACCTGCACCACTTCCGAGCCATTGATAGCTTTGGGGGGAGCGTTGCGGTAACCCTCCATCATGGCGGCGATCTGCTGCTGGCCATCCATGCCTTTTTTTGTGATAGAGATCAGCTCTTCCTTATAAAAGCCATATTGCTGGTACAGCTCGATAAGCTTGTCGAACAGCGTGCGTCCTTTCTCCTTTTCATAGGCGGCCATTTCGCAAAGAAGAGCAACGGCGCTCACGGCATCCTTATCGCGTATCTGGTCGCCGATCATAAGACCAAAGCTTTCTTCCCCGCCAATAATATAATTCTCCACGCCTTCTTTTTCACGGATCATTTCGGCGATCCACTTAAAGCCGGTCAATACCCGGTAGCAGGCCACCTGGTTTGCTTTTGCTATCTCATCTATCATGCCGGTGGTTACGATCGTGGTCACCACCATGTCGTTAGGCTTCGCGATACCTTTGGTGCGGCGCGCCTCTATCAGGTAGTTGAAGGCCAGCACGGCTGTTTGGTTGCCGTTCATCAGCACCCATTCGCCATGGTTGTCTTTAATGCCGATACCAACGCGGTCGGCATCAGGGTCCGTACCCAGCAGTATATCGGCATCCAGCTCTTTGGCTTTCTTAAGGCCGATGCTCATGGTCTCCTTCTCTTCGGGGTTGGGGTATGTTACGGTAGGGAAATTACCGTTAGGCTCTTTCTGCTCGTCTACGATAGAGACATTGGTAAAGCCAAACCGCTTTAAGACCTCGGGCACGATAGTGATGCCCGTACCATGAATAGGCGTATATACGATCTTGAGATCATGCTGGCGGGCGATCACTTCAGGATATATGCTCAGGCTTTTTACCATTTGCATGTAGGCTTCATCCACCTCCTTGCCGATAAGGATGATATTCTCTTCTCCTCCTGTCCATTTCACCTCATCTACCGAAGCTATCTTTTCTACCTCGCGTATCACGTTCTTGTCATGGGGCGGCACCAGCTGGGCGCCATCGTTCCAGTAAGCCTTGTAGCCATTATATTCTTTCGGGTTGTGCGAGGCCGTACATACCACCCCGCCCTGGCAGCCCAGGTAGCGGATAGCAAAGGAAAGCTCCGGCGTGGGGCGAAGCTCTTCGAACAAATAGACCTTAACGCCGTTGGCAGCAAATACGCTGGCGGTTGTTTCGGCAAAAAAACGGCTGTTATTGCGGCTATCATGACCGACCGCTACGCATATCTCACCCGGAAAAGACTGTTTCAGGTAGTTGGCATATCCCTGCGTGGCCATGCCCACGGTATATTTATTCATCCGGTTGGTGCCTACGCCCATAATGCCGCGAAGACCGCCGGTACCAAATTCAAGGTTACGGTAAAAAGCATCGGCCAGGTCGGCCTCGTTTTCCTGTTGCAGCTTTTTTATGGCGTCTTTCGTCTCCTGGTCAAAGCTCCCGGTCAGCCAGGCATTTATTTTATCCTGAATGGCAGCATCCATATAAAGGTCTTTTTAGTATTAAGAAATGTATGATCGTTAAAGGGATGAAGGTATTTGATTTTTAGTATTTAAAAAACCGGAAAGGAAAGGGAAACGTATTTTTGCGGCTATGGGCTACCATAAGGTTTTATTTTCATTTACCAGGCTGTTCATGTTCCGGCAAAAAATCCCGGTGCTGCTGGTAAGCTGGCTGTTGCTGGCAGGCCCCGCTGCTTTCGGCAATGCCGGGCATTCATCGGCCGGTATCAGCGCTTTGACCGGTGCAGACACGCTCTCGCCTTCCTTAACGCTGAGCCCACAGCAAAAGCGCAGCCGGCAATGGCTTATCGGCGGCATAAACGTGGCAGGCTATGGCGGCTCGCTGCTGGTGCTGAACCAAGCCTGGTATTCCAAGGAGCCGAGATCTTCCTTTCATACTTTTGATGATAGCGGCGAATGGCTGCAGATGGATAAGTTCGGGCATGCCTGGACAGCTTATAATACCGGTAAAGTATCTGCCGCTCTGTGGGAATGGGCTGGCTTGTCTCACCGGAAAGCCATTATTGTCGGCGGGCTGAGCGGGGCTGCTTACCTGACGGTGATCGAGACCCTGGATGGCTTCTCATCTAAATGGGGCTGGAGCTGGAGCGATATCGGGGCCAATATTTTCGGGTCGGGTTTCCTGGTCGGGCAAGAATTGCTATGGAAGGAGCAGCGCATACAATATAAATTTTCCTTTCACCGTGCCAGCTATCGCGACCCGATGCTGAGAGCCCGGGCTGATGATCTTTTTGGCAATAGCTGGTATGAAAGGATGCTGAAGGATTACAATGCGCAGACCTACTGGTTCAGCGCCAATATCAGGGATTTTTTTCCCGGCACCCGGCTGCCGTCATGGCTTAATATTGCCGTGGGGTACGGTACCGATGGTATGATGGGAGGGTATGAAAATACCTGGACAGATGAAAGCACCGGCAACCTGGTGAGCCGGAAAGATGTTCCGCGTAAGCGCCAATTTTACCTGGCCCCGGATATTGATTTCGCCAAAATCAGGACCAGGAGCAAATTTCTGCGCACTACTTTCCAGTTCCTGAATGCCTTCAAGTTCCCTGCGCCTGCCTTTATGATCGACAGCAAGGGCAAGCCTAAAGCCTATGCCATATATTTTTAGCGAGATATTCCGGTGCTACTTGAGATAGGCTCCTTTTATGATTTCGCCTTCCACTTCTACGTAGATATGCTCCTGCAAGGTAGTGGCCAGGGTGAGCCCTACATAATCCGGGTACACAGGAAAGGAATTATGGCTGCGGCCAACGAGCACCAGGGTCTGAACTTTCCGGGGATGATAGTCCAGGAAAGGCTTCAGCGCATAAAGAAGGGTTTTACCGCTATTGGCCACGTCATCGATAAGGATGATGGCCTTGTTGTCAAGATCTGCTTTTTCGCTCAGCGTCACTTCGCGGGGCAGCCGCTTATCGAGCGATACAGACAGCAGGGTTGTATGCACCGGTGAATACCGGGCGATCATCTGCTGGATATTCCGGGCCACGATGCTGCCGCCGCCGACTATGCCAACCAGCACGATCTCTTTTTCATCCGGGTTGTTCTCTATTATTTCCAGGGCCATCCGATGCATTTTCTTTTCCGCCACTGCCTGGTTGAGTATATAATTTTTTGCATCCATAATTCTCTGCCCGTTAATCTTTTTAAGCTCTTATGCTAACAAGCTGTAAATTAGCGATTGTAATCAGATGCGTATGCAAATTGTTCAACAAATTTTATTCCTGCTGCTTGGCGGAACCGCTGTCTTCCTGTTTGCCGGTAAGGCAAAAGCCATCTACCGGAATATTTTCCTGGGGCAACCCGAAACGTTGAATGATCATAAGGCTGAACGTTGGCGCAATGTGCTGCTGCTGGCCTTTGGCCAGAAAAAGATGTTCCGCAATCCGCTGGTCGGCGTATTGCATTTCCTGGTGTACGCAGGCTTTATTATTATCAATATCGAAGTTCTGGAGATAGTGCTGGACGGGCTGCTGGGCACGCACCGGCTTTTTGCAGCGCCTCTTGGCGGGTTATACCTGTTCCTGATCAACGCATTTGAAGTGTTGGCCGTGCTGGTGATCGCTGCCTGCGCCATTTTCCTGGTACGCCGCAACATCATCAAGCTGAAGCGGTTCATCAGCCGCGACCTGGATGGATGGCCGCGCAGCGATGCCAACTATATCCTTATTACCGAGATCGTGCTGATGACGCTGTTCCTTTTCCTGAATGCCAGCGATACCCTGCTGCAGGCAAGAGGCGAAGGGCATTATGCAACATCGGCCACCGGTAACTTTATCTTCTCCCAATACCTGCACCCTTTGCTGAGCAACGTTAGCAACAACGGCCTGGTAGCTATTGAGCGGGCCTGCTGGTGGCTGCATATTGCCGGCATTTTTGCTTTTCTCAATTACCTGCCTTATTCCAAGCACCTGCATATTTTGCTGGCCTTTCCCAACGCCTATTATGTAAGGCTGGAGCCTATGGGCAAGATGGAAAATATGAAATCGGTGCAGAACGAGGTGCTTTATGCCATGCAGCCTGAGCTGGCCCCGGCCGATGCCGCGCCGCCTGCCAAGTTTGGAGCAAAGGATATATTCGATCTTAGCTGGAAGAACCTGCTCGACGCCTATAGCTGTACCGAATGCGGCCGCTGCTCGGCAGCCTGCCCTGCCAACCAGACCGGTAAATTGCTCTCTCCCCGCAAGATCATGATGGACACGCGCGACCGGGCCGAGGAAGTAGGTAAAAACATTGATGCCAATAAAGCCTTTGCAGATGACGGCAAAAACCTTTTCAGCTATATCACCATAGAAGAGCTGAGAGCCTGCACTACCTGCAATGCCTGCGTGCAGGAATGCCCGGTATCCATCAACCCCCTGGACATCATCTATGAGCTGCGCCGCAGCCTGATCATGGAAGACAGCAATGCCCCGCAGGAATGGAATGCCATGTTCAGCAACGTAGAGAACAATTTCGCTCCCTGGAAGTTCAGCCCCGATGAAAGGGACAGATGGGCAGAAGAGATTGCGGCATCTTAGCGCTGCCACCATTAATATTATAGCCATTACATTGCCAGGCCATGTTTGAAGTATTGCTGAAAAATATCCAGGTCAAAGTATCCCTCGACGAGAGCGAGCAAGAGCTGCTGAAAACTTATTTTATTCCCAAGAAGCTCCGTAAAAAGCAATACTTCCTGCAGGAAGGCGAAACATGCCAATACACGGCTTTTGTGGAGAAGGGGCTTATGCGCTCCTACACCCTCGATGAAAAAGGTCATGAGCATGTGATACAATTTGCTCTTGAAGGCTGGTGGATTGCCGACCTTTATAGCTTCCTGACCGGGGAGCACTCTTCGTACACCATTGATGCTATCGAAGACTCGGAGCTGCTGCTTATCGATACCACCTCGTATGAGAATATGATGCAGGCCATCCCTAAGATGGAGCGCTACTTCCGGCTGCTCACCCAAAACAGCCTGATCGCCACGCAGCGCAGGCTGTCCGGCAAGATCGCCCTTAGCGCCGAGGAGAACTACAGGCGCCTTGTAGCAGGCAATACCGGCATTATGCAAAGGGTGCCCCAGCATATGATCGCCTCCTTCCTGGGTATCGCGCCTGAAACGCTTAGCCGTATCCGCAAGCAAATGGCTTCGGTAAAACGTTCTTGACCTATATCAAGCCAATTACTTGGCGTTTATCAATAGCGTCCTTTCCGCGCAGGTATAATTTTGCTCTGTAAAACAGAGCATATGCCCACGCAAAAAACGATCGCGATCATAGGAGCTGCCACTGAAGAAGGCGCTGCGGCTGCAGAAAACCTGGCAGGCGGCGGGTACAGGCTGCTATTGCTTTCCCTTTCCCCTTCCGCTACCGATCTTCACAGGCTGCTGGCCCGGTTGAAAAAAGCGGTCGGGCAGGCCGATATAGAAGCTATGGCATGTACGAGCGAGGCGGCCTGGGAAGCAGATATGATAGTGCTGGCCATAGCCGACCAGGAGCTTCCGGCGCTTGTGCCAGCCATCAGTCATTTTATTACAGGCAAGCCGGTGATCTGGATCGGCGATGATAGAACAGGAGCCCATGCTTCACGGCTGGCATCATTTCTGCCTTACTGCCATATTGAATGCTGCCTGGCCGACCGGTTGACTGGGCGTATTCACCATATCTTCCAACCCCAAAACCAGATTATATGAAAAAGCTATTGCTGCTCGCAGCCGTTTCATTCTTTGCCGCCTGCTTACATGCCCAGCAACGCTGGGTCACCGATCCCATGCATTCTTTTGTGCGGTTCTCAGTAAAGCACCTGGGCATTTCTTTTGTAGAAGGCTCCTTTAAGAAGTTTGAGGGAGAGTATACCGCGGTAAAAGATGATCTTTCAGATATCACTACCAGCTTTTCAGTAGATGTAAGCAGCATTAGCACCGGGGTTGAGCAGAGGGATACGCACCTGAAAAGCGCTGACTTTTTCGATGCTGACCAATACCCGGTCATGCGCTTTACAAGCAGCTCCTTTAAAAAAGTAAGCGGTAACAAATATACGCTCACCGGGCAGCTTACCATCAAAGACGTGACCAAAACAGTGAAGTTCGATGTGGAATATGGCGGCAGGGCCAACGATAATTCAGGCGCTATCAGGTCGGGCTTTACGGCCAGGACAAAGATCAACCGTCTCGATTACGGCATCAGCTACGACACCGGCGGAACAACAATTGCCAAAGACGTGGCCATCGTATTGCATCTCGAGTTCGTGGAAGCCAGGTAATACCGGCACAAAAGCTATTTCCCGGGGTCTGTTCCGCGGGGACGCTTTTTTTCCAGCTCTCCTTCCAGCCTGCCAAGCGTGCCGGCGATACGCTCATGCAGCTCTTCGGGATGCTCTATATCATGAACGGCATCCTTTTTCTTCAGTATTTTCCAAAGCTGGATCAAGGCGGTAACGGTGAAGATGCCGCCGATTATCCAGTTGATGATATGCTGGTTGTTATTGATCTTGCTGGCAATGACCAATCCTCCGAAAATAAAAATGCTGTTGCCGATAAAGGTGCCGATACCGATGCCGGCGATGTACAGGTTATAATGATCCTGCCTCGGCAGCAATACTTTCTTGGTGAATAAAACGGTGCTCCATCCAAACCAGAACGGTATCTGCACCGGGTTCACCGCGCACATCACCATGCCAAGCACAAGGCGCGGCAAGGTGCTGCTCAATACCACGTTCTTTTCTACCGTTGGGTGGGTGGCCGCATAAAAGCTGGATATGGCCAGGGCCAGCACAATGGCCAGCGTTACCCATTCCAGTATCCGGAAAAGCTTCTCCTGCCGGCGTACCCAATCCATGGCCACCAGCGATATCCTTACATACACGATCTCAACAAGGAGAGAGCCTATAGAGAACTTGATTGCCGGGGCAATACCGTCCGAAATGGCGATCTGCATGGCGGCAATATTGAGCGTGCCGAGCGGCAGCGAGCCCAGGAAGCTGACCACCATCCCGGTAAAGAATATCTTGACAAGCGGGTTACGCATTCAGCGAAAATAGGAAGAAGTAGGTAAAAGCCATAGCACCAAGGTTGCCGGGGATCAGTCGTACTTTTCAAGCTTATGGAAATGGCGATGCGCGTTTTTCAGGAAGTTCTTGCCCCGGCGGAATGACCAGTAAGGAACGCCATTGCGATGGTTATAGCGGCTGATGCGGAAAAGAGCTTTCCAGTGCTGCAGGATAACGCCGTATGCCTGCCAGATGCTCATGCCGCAATCATAGATATGGTTGGGCTCTGCGCCACAGCCGTTGAATTCGATGATCTGGAAATTCTTCCCGTTCTTCAGGTCCTCGATAGAAGAGGTCTTGATATCATACCGGCCATAGTAGAACGAGGTGTAATGGCTCAGCTCGTCGAACACTTCGTGCATACGCCCGTTGATCTCGCGATGCAGGTTGGTAAAATGAGCGCCCCTGTTATGGTTGCCGGCATAAGAGAGATAAAATATCTCCCCGGCAGGCAGTACACGCTCAAACCGGTGCCCATGCCGGTGCTGCATTTCCTCCATCCTGAACCTGGCGCGGGGATGCGCTATGATCAGCTCTCTGAGCGTAGAGCAACCGTCGCCGGTCACCTGCAGCAGCTCTTTATGGATAAAGCCGCTGACCGTGCCCTTTTGCTGATCGGGATAGCGGTAATAGAACACGCTTACTTCTACCGGAAGGTCTATAAGATCCTGCACGATATATTCCACCGGCATACGCTGGTGGTACCTGATAAGCTGCTCTTCGGAGTCGATCTTGCGAAAGAGGATGCCTTTCATGCCCACATCGGGCTTTACGATAAAGGGGAAACGGAACCCGGCTTCTTCCACTCTTTTTTTCACCTCTTCCCAGGGCCAGTCGTGCATGATATAGATGGTCTTTGGCACCAGGTGCGGCGGCAACTGATCATACATCTCTTTTTTTCCCTCGCCTTCAAACCCTCCAAACGTGATGGTGGGATTGGAAGAGCTGAAGAACCACCACGACCAGCTTCGCAGACTGTACCAGAACCATACCGGGCTGATAGGCGCATAGAGCACATAGAAATTCCAGAGCTCCCAGTTAAACAGTCGCTGAAAAAATTTTTTGATCGCCATGTAACCGGCAAAAATAAAGGAAACCCTATCTACCTGTATATTAATTGGCATTTTAGTTTAGATTTGAATAAATTTTCTGGATGCAGGTACCAACAGTTGCGGAATTATTTGCCAGCGGCCAAACACCGGATGTTCTGTTTTGGGTAGGATGCGCCGGCAGCTTTGATCAACGGTCGCAAAAGATCACTAGGGCCTTTGTGACCATACTCGATAAAGTGGGCATCAACTATGCGATCCTCGGCAAGGAAGAAATGTGCACCGGCGACCCTGTACGCCGGGCAGGGAACGAGTTTATGTTCCAGATGATGGCTTACCAGAACATACAAATACTGAACAACTACGGGATCAAGAAAATTGTAACCGCCTGCCCGCATTGCTTCAATACGATCAAGAACGAATATCCCGAGCTGGGGGGCACCTACGAGGTGATACATCATACCACTTTCCTGCAGCAGCTTATCGACGAAGGAAAGATCCGGCTTCGCGAAGGAGGCAGCTTTAAAGGACGGAAGATCACTTACCACGACAGCTGCTACCTGGGGCGCGGCAATGATATCTACGAAGCGCCGCGCAAAGTGCTGGAAGCCCTGGATGCCGAGCTGGTAGAAATGAAGAGATGCCGGAGCAAAGGGCTTTGTTGCGGCGCCGGCGGCGCCCAGATGTTCAAGGAAGAAGAAAAAGGAACGATAAGAGTGAATATCGACCGCAGCAATGAAGCTATCAGCACCGGCTCGGAAATTATTGCCGCGGCCTGCCCTTTCTGCAATACTATGCTCACAGATGGGGTGAAGCTGGCAGAAAAAGAAGAAGAGGTAAAAGTGATGGATGTGGCGGAGCTGGTAGCCCAGTCCATGCAATGACCGGCTACTCCCCTTCCCGTGCGCCGGCCGCCAGCTTTTGCTGCAGCTCGATGGCTTCCCGCAGCTTTCCTTTCGGAACCGGTATCTTTATCTCGTTTATCAGCCCCGCAGCGCTTTCCTCTGATGTATAGGTGATCTCTATAACATTCATCTGCCCGGCATCGCAGATCTGTATCCTTCTCAGCTGTCGTCTTTTATCATTGAACGGCTGTTTTACGTTATTGATGCAGACATTATTGCCGGTTATCGTCACTTCAGGGCAGGCCGCCTTTTGTCGGGGCAGAAGACGATGCAGCAGGTAATGAAAGAAGCTACGCCTTTTTTTTACCCATCGTTCAAAATTACGCCACTCTTCATGGGTATATATCCAACGGGCGAGTATGGTTTTTTCCTGCACCTCCGGTTTAACTCCCATAAGCTGTTTATATGTAATTTAGCGGCATGAACCTCGACTACAAATACCTTATAGACGGTAATTTCCATCCTTCTTCCAGGGTATGGGTGTACCAGTCAGGCAGGCTGTTCAGCATACATGAAGCGCTGGAAATAGAAGGAATGCTGCAGGAGTTCGCCGGCAGCTGGCAGAGCCATGGCACCCCGGTAAAAGGAGCCGCCTACCTGTTTTTCGGGCGCTTTATCGTTTTGATGGCCGATGAGACCGCCACCGGCGTAAGCGGGTGCAGCACCGACAGCTCGGTAAGGCTGGTCAGGGAGATCGGGGATCGCTTCGGGGTCAACCTCTTCGACCGCACCACTCTTGCCTTTGTAAGCAAAGACCAGGTAGAGCTGCTGCCCCTCCCGCAGCTGCAGTATGCCCTCGATAACGGCTTTATCAACGGAGATACGCTATACTTCAATAATACCGTGCAGACGAAGGAGCAGCTCGAACATGAATGGATCATACCGGTCAGGGATAGCTGGCTGGCCCGTAAAATGAAGCTCCCTGCCCAAAATGGCTGATGCAGGCAGCGGCCATAAGAAGCTGCCCGCCGGGCCTTTTCACCGGATGAACAGAAACCCTATATTTGTACCTTAACAAAAATGGTATGCCGGAAAAAATTGAAGATTTTGATGCCAACCTGGCTGGTGAGGACGGGAAAACAGAAGAAACAAAGAGCAGCTGGTTCAAACGGATAAAAAAAGGTATCAATACCAAGACCTCTGAAAAAAAAGAAACGCCTGAAGGGCTTTGGGCCAAATGCCCGGAGTGCAACTATATCTGTACCGTAACAGAGCTCCGGGAGCATCTCTTTGTATGCCCTAAATGCGCTTATCATCACCGCGTTGGCAGCGATGAATATTATGAGCTGCTGTTCGACAATGGAGAATATACAGAGCTTTTCGATACTATCCGCAGCAAGGACCATCTCGGTTTTACGGACCTGAAGCCTTACCAGAAAAGGCTGGAAGAAACCTGGAGCAAGACCGATCTTAAAGATTCGATGCGGGTGGCTGTCGGCAAGGTAAATGGCAGCGACCTGGTGGTTGCCTGCATGGACTTTGAATTTATCGGCGGCTCGCTGGGCAGCGTGATGGGCGAGAAATTCTCCCGCGCCGTGGATCATTGCATTGCCAACCATATCCCTTATATGGTCATCAGCAAAAGCGGGGGCGCCCGCATGATGGAAAGCGCCTTTTCGCTGATGCAGCTGGCCAAGACCAGCGGCAAGCTTTCCCAGCTCAGCGATGCGGGGCTTCCGTATATTTCCCTGCTCACGGATCCTACATTTGGCGGCATCTCGGCTTCTTTCGGCATGCTGGGTGATCTTAATATTGCCGAGCCCGGCGCCCTCATCGGGTTTGCCGGCCCGCGCGTGATCAAGGAAACGATCAAGAAAGACCTGCCTACCGGTTTCCAGCGCAGTGAATTCCTGCTGGAGCATGGCTTCCTTGACTTTATCGTGCCACGGAAAGAGTTGAAGGAAAAGCTTACCACCGTGCTGGCGCTGCTCAGGAACTAATCCGGCCGCAACCTTATATTTTTGCGAAGTAAGAGGTATTTTTGCCTCTTATTTTTTTACATGCCTGAAATCAACAACAGATCCGCTTATCATGATTATTTTATCGATGCCAAATACCAGGCAGGCATGGTGCTGCTTGGCACAGAAGTAAAATCGCTGCGGGCCGGCAAGGCCAGCTTTAACGACAGCTATTGCCTGATCCATAAGGGAGAAATGTGGATCAAGAACCTTACCATCGCCCAATATTCCCATGGAACTGTCAATAATCACGACCCGGTTCGCGACCGGAAGCTGCTGTTGCAGAAAAGGGAGATCCGCAAGATTGAAGAAAAGCTGAAAAAGGAAAAAGGGTACACCATCATTCCCCTGCGCCTGTTCTTTTCAGGGAATGACCTGGTAAAGATAGAGATAGGCCTGGCCAGGGGGAAGAAGCTCTATGATAAACGGGAGAGCATCAAGCAAAAAGATGTAGAAAGAGATATGAAGCGATACCTGAAATAATAATCGTCTTTTGCCGTTCCAGTTAAGCATGATTATTGATTAGTCCGTACCGTCTAAACCTATACTATCCATGACAGTGCTCCGGCATTGACAAACTATTTATTTACGGATGAAAAAGATCCTTTTACCGCTGCTCCTCTTATTCCTGGCTTCGGAAGCCCGCTCGCAAACCGTTTTTGGCTACTGGTATGGCTTCGCCAATGTAAAAAAGAAGGGGGATGCCAGCAATTACCTGGTAGAGCTGATATTGCAGCCGGAAAAAGGATATGTGAAAGGAGTGCTGAACTATTATTTCAAAAATACTTTCCGCAGCCTGCAGGTAAAAGGAAATTACAATGCCAGCACCCGGCAGCTAAGCCTGTACGATATACCTGTCACGTTCTACGGCTCCAACCTTAATATGGAGGTAGACTGCATCATGAACCTCCAGGCTACCCTTCGGGTTGCCAAAGCCGGCTCCACCATGCAGGGAGCATTCAGAGGGCTGCCGGAGTACCAGTACACCTGCCCTGATATCAATTTCAGCCTTACGCTCAATGAAGATGTCAGCCAGCGAGATTCCGTATTAAAGGCCGTACGTGAATACAAAGAGACCTACCAGGTATGGGTACCCTCGGTAGCCGATACGGAAAGGGCCGTTACCATTATCCAGCGGAAGGTAGAGAACTATGTTATCGAAGACCGTTACCGGAAAAGGGAGAATATCCTGGCCAGCGAAGTGGAAGTGAGCTCAGACAGCCTTACGGTTGATTTTTATGACAACGGCGAAATCGACGGCGACTCGATCTCGGTCTTCTTCAATAACCAGCTGCTGGCCTTTTCGCAAAGGCTCAGCACAAAAGCCATTCATTTCGATATAGTGCTCGATAGCACAAAAGAGATAAACGAGATCAGCATGTTTGCCGATAACCTGGGCACCATACCGCCCAATACGGCGCTTATGGTAGTGTCGGACGGCACCAGGGTATTTCATGTAAGGATGTCGAGCGATCTTCAAAAAAATGCCATCCTCCGTATAAAAAGAAAGAAGCCGGCAGCGTCCCGGCCATAGGCCAGGCAGCACGTTCGTCTCGATAATGAGAAAGGCCTCGAAAAGCAGCTGGCACCCAGCTTTGCCAGGCTGGGTTGCTTTACCGAAGATCATATCACTCCTTTTAATACAAGGCAGCATTTCCTGTTCTGCAGCTTCAAGGCTTTGCAGCAGAGCCGGGTCAGCTATCGGCCGCCGCCAGGATAATATTGGGTATTATCCATAGAAAAACTTGCGTGGGCAACCGTTCGCCTGAAAATCATTATTACGGATCATTGGCAGGTAAAAAGATGAGATCATGAACGGTACTGCCGGCAGGTCATACTGTAAAGGAGCGGATCTGCTCATGCCTGACCAGGTATTCTTCCAGCCAGCGCATTTTCCTGACCTTAACAACCATTTCCATCATCACCACCAGCTCCCCGTTCTTCATTTCCAGCCGCTTTTCCTCTATCAGGATGCCCTGCTGCCTGATCGCAGCCAGGATGTCTTCCTTCAACGCGATATTTTCTTTAGCAATAGTAATGCTCAGCGTTCTTGTCTGCTTCCGGGGAGTGAGCAGCTTATTGATCCAGGGGCTGGCGTAGATAACCAAAAGCGCAGATAATGCAAATGTGGCGGCCAGGTAATATTCCCCAAACCCGATAGAAGTGCCTACAGCGGCGGCCAGCCAGATGATGCCTGCAGTAGTAAGACCGGTAACGGTGAGCCCGTCCTTGAAGATGACACCGGCACCGAGAAAACCGACCCCGCTGACAATGTAGGAAGCGATACGGGTGCTTTCTCCATCTGCCGCCCCGATCTTGTAGGACAGTATTGCGAAGAGCGCTGATCCAAGACAGATAACGGTGATGGTCTTGAGCCCGGCAGCCTTGTCTTTCAGCTCTCTTTCCATTCCCAGCGCCACACCGGCGGCCATCGCCAGCAAGGCCTTATACAGGTCCCATATTTCCCAATGGTCGATCATAGACCGAAATTAAAACAATTCCTGCTGGTTGGCGCCTGCTTTCTCTTTTACCCATTCCATCTGCACGCTTTTATTATGGTCGATAAGCTTGGCGCCTACAGCCTTCCATCCCATCACTTCCGTTATACGCGCTATCTTGAACTTGGCCTTGCGTACCTGCTCACCGCGCCCGCTCTGCACCGCCAGTATCGGCTCTTCTTCCGTGGAAACTGCTTCCACGTAGTTGCCGGCGCCTTCCTTGATAAAGAAAAATTTGTTCTTCAGCGTGGTGGTCTCGATACGGAACCGCTTTACGTTGTATTGAAGGCTTTTCTTATCCAGGTAAATGGCCGATATTACTTTCTGCGGATCGAACTTCTCTATCAGCATGATATTTTCCGCATCAAAGCGCTGGGTCATTTCCTGGTCGGTGATCATATAGTTCCCGTCATTGAAAATGACCAGCAGGCGGTCTTCCGCTTCAAAGCTGCCCAGGAACATCCCTTTCTCTTCCGTATTCAGCCGCCCGAACTTATCGTCGAACCAAAGCTTTTTGCCGCTTAAGGTGGCGCGACCTGCCTCCTTGAACTTTACAGACTTGATAGGATACTTGGTCACCTGGTTGCCCTGGCTGCTCCTACCCTTGATCGCCAGCTCTTCAAAATAAAAATCAAATTCCTTGATCCGGGCCGAAGAGCCTGGCGTCAGCACTATCTTGACAACCTCTGCTTCGCCGTTCGGGTTTACGCTCAGGTAATGCACTTTGCTTTTTTCATCGCCCCTGGTAAGATCGTATTCCTTATCACGGGTAATGCCGGTTACGTTGAAGCGCTTGGCATAGCTTGTTCCTCCCTTACCATCGGAGTAGATCATATTGTAAGTGGTACGCTCATCATTTTTCTGGAATACCGCCACATGCAGGATGTCCTTTCCTATAAATACCTTTTCCTGCACCCGCACCACCTTCATGATGCCACGTTTGGCAAACACTATGATATCATCAAGATCGGAGCATTCAAAAAGGAGCTCGTCCTTTTTAAGCCCGGTGCCGATGAACCCTTCTTCTCGGTTCACGTACAGCTTGGTATTGGCTATGGCCACCTGCTTGGCCTCGATCACCTCAAACTGCCTGATCTCCGTTTTCCGTTCCCGGCCTTTACCGTATTTTTTCAGCAGGTTCTCATAATAGGCCACCGCAAAATCGACCAGATTTGCCAGGTCATGCTTTACCTGCTTTATATCCGCTTCAAGGCCTTTTATCTGGGCATTCAGCTCATCTATATCCAGGCGGTAGATACGGCGCACAGGCTTTTCGGTGAGCTTCAGGATGTCTTCCCGGAGTATCTCTCTCTTCAGCTGCTTCTTGAAAGGAATAAAGGCTTTGTCGATGGCATCGATCACCTTATCCCAGCTTTCATGCTTTTTCTCCAGCTCCTTGTATATCTTTTCCTCGAAGAATATCTTTTCCAGCGATGTATAGTGCCATTTTTCCTGGAGCTCGTTAAGCCTGATCTTCAATTCCTGCTCCAGCAGGTCCTTTGTTTTATCGGTAGAGATACGCAGCAGGTCATGCACCCCGAGGAACTGGGGTTTCATATCCACGATCACGCAGGCATTGGGAGAAATGGATATTTCGCAATCCGTGAACTTATAAAGCGCGTCGATAGTTATATCAGGCGATATGCCCGGCGCAAGGTCAACCAGTATCTCCACGTTTGCCGCCGTAGTATCTGTCACCTTCCTGATCTTGATCTTACCGCTGTCGTTGGCCTTTACGATAGATTCCATAAGCTGGCTGGTGGTGACCCCGTAAGGCACCGTACGGATCGCCAGCGTTTTTTTATCCACTTCCTCTATATGGGCCCGCACTTTTACCTTTCCGCCTCTTTTCCCCTGGTTATAATCTTCTACATCTATCATTCCGCCTGTCTGGAAGTCGGGGTAAAGCTCAAACTTACGCCCCTTCAGGTATTTGACGGAAGCTTCTATAAGCTCGCAGAAATTATGCGGCAATATCTTGGTCGACAGGCCTACGGCAATGCCATCAGCGCCCTGGGCCAGCAGCAGGGGAAACTTCACCGGCAAGGTCACCGGCTCATTCTTACGGCCATCGTAGCTCAGCTGCCATTCCGTGGTCTTGGCATTGAAAGCCACTTCCAGCGCAAATTTACTAAGCCTTGCTTCTATGTAACGCGCGGCAGCAGCATCGTCGCCGGTACGTATATCGCCCCAGTTGCCCTGGGTATCGATAAGCAGGTCTTTTTGCCCCAGGTTGACAAGGGCATCCCCGATGCTGGCATCGCCGTGCGGGTGATATTGCATGGCCTGCCCGATGATATTGGCCACCTTATTGAACCGGCCATCATCCATTTCCTTCATCGCATGCAGGATGCGGCGCTGCACGGGCTTAAGCCCGTCTTCAATGGCCGGCACGGCCCGCTCGAGTATCACATAAGATGCATAGTCGAGAAACCAGCTCTTATACTGCCCATGCAATCCCGAGTCATTGCTGGTGACTTCCGCTAATTTATTTTTTGCTGCGCTCATCTTATTGCTTGTTTCCGGTTATTACCGGTATAATTAAATCATCAGGCAGCAGCTTCTTCCGAAGCGGCCTGCTCAGCTTTTGCAGCGCCGGGCAGCTTTACGTCAAATTCTTTCCAGCCTTTAGCCGGATCTCCGTTCACTTCAATCCTGCCGTCTGCAATAAGCTGCTTCATGCGCCACATGATAAAAACATCGCCGGTCCTGACCTTCATCCGGTTGAGCGTATTGGAAAGCACCCGCCATGATCTCTGCCATTCGCCGGTAATATTTTTCAGTATCTCCCCGTCATAGAAATCCGCTTCCTTCCCTGCTATCTTTTTACCTCCTTCCAGGATGCGTACCATGGCATTTTCATCGCACAGCTTTTTCCATTCGTCCGGGTCCACCTCGAACTCGCTGAGGGTAATAGGCCGGCACAGCTTACGCGCCTTTAGGAACTCCGACGGCTGTATCTCGTACAGCCAGGAAGGATAGAAAAGCTGCCCTTTCTCGTTGATGAAAGGAAGATTATTCATGTACAGCACCATGATGCGGCCCTGGTAATCTTTCAATTGCGACATCAGCCAGTAATAGCCGCACACATCATGCTGGTTCTGGGCCATCCATATCCATGCCTCAAGCCCGGGATCTTCTTCCAGCTTTTTCCTAAGCTGATGAACGGTGAGCCTGTCGTCTACAAGATCGGCCTGGTCGGCATAGGGAGAATTTTCCAGCAATCCTTTCCACCAGTCCCTTCGCTGCTGGAAGCCTTCGGTTTCATAGATGGCTGCTATCGGGCCTACGGCATAATCATCCCTGATCTGTATCACTTCCCCGGCCAGGGATACATCCAGCGCCTGCACTTTCTGCATCAGCCCGACTTCTGGTTCGTTAAAAACAATATGAAGCATATCTTTCTGATTAAACGTTATTCATTATTGAATACCCTCACTCTTATATTTCCTCTGTATCTACCTCTATCTTCAGGTTGTTGATGATGAACTCCTGGCGGTCGATCGTGTTCTTTCCCATATAGTATTCCAGCAGCTGCTGGATATGCTCGCCTTCTTCCACCCGCATCATCTGCTTACGCATATCCGGGCCGATGAACTGGGCAAACTCGTCGGGGCTGATCTCGCCCAAGCCTTTGAAGCGGGTGATCTCCGGCCGGCCGCCGAGCTTTTTAGCGGCCGCCTGCTTTTCGGCCTCATCAAAGCAGTAGATGGTCTCCTGCTTGTTACGTACCCTGAAAAGAGGCGTTTCAAGCACATATACTTTTTCATGCTTTACCAGGTCGGGGAAGAACTGGAGAAAAAAGGTCATCAGCAGCAGCCTGATATGCATGCCATCCACGTCTGCGTCGGTAGCAATGATAATATTGTTGAAACGAAGCCCTTCCATCCCTTCTTCAATATTCAGGGCGTGCTGCAGCAGGTTGAACTCTTCGTTCTCATAAACCACCTTCTTGGTAAGCCCGAAGCTGTTCAGCGGCTTTCCTCGCAGGCTGAAGACGGCCTGGGTCTCCACGTTCCTTGATTTGGTGATGGAGCCGCTGGCGCTATCGCCTTCGGTAATGAAAATGGTCGTTTCATTTTGCTTGGCGATGAACTCTTCCCGGTTTCGTGCCGGCGGCTCATCGTTAAAATGTATGCGGCAGTCACGCAGCTTCTTGTTATGAAGATTGGCTTTTTTGGCTCTTTCGTTGGCCAGCTTTTTGATCCCGGCCATTTCCTTTCTTTCCCTTTCGCTCTGCTCAATGCGCTTTTTCATCGCATCAGCTACCGATGGGTTCTTGTGCAGGAAATTATCGAGCTCCCTGGCCAGAAAGTCGTTCACGAACTGGCGCATGCTCGGGCCGCTGACATCAACATTCACCGAGCCCAGCTTGGTCTTGGTCTGCGATTCAAATACCGGCTCCACCACGCGCACGGAAACAGCAGCCACGATGCCCGTACGTATATCGGAAGCGTCGTAATCCTTTTTATAGAAGTCCCTGATGGTCTTTACAAAAGCTTCCCGGAAAGCCTGCTGGTGCGTTCCTCCCTGCGTGGTGTGCTGGCCGTTAACGAAGCTGTATATATCCTCACCATAGTCATTGTTATGAGTGATCGCCACTTCAATATCGTCCCCGCGCAGGTGTATGATCGGGTACCTGATCTCATCGGCATTGCTTTTCCGCTGCAGCAGGTCAAGCAGGCCGTTTTTGCTGACATAGCTCTTGCCGTTGAAGACGATCTTCAGCCCTGCATTCAGGAAGCAGTAGTTCCATATCTGGTTTTCCAGGAATTCGGGATGGAACTTAAAGTTCTTGAAAACCGTATCGTCCGGTATAAAGGTAACGCGCGTGCCGTTTGGCTCGGCGCTCTTGCTTTCCCGGTGCTCGGTCACCAGCACGCCGCGTTCAAATTCGGCGGTCTTTTCACGGCCATCGCGTACTGCCGTAACCTTAAAATAGTTGCTGAGGGCATTTACTGCTTTGGTACCGACCCCGTTCAGCCCCACCGATTTCTGGAAGGCCCTGCTATCATATTTAGCGCCGGTATTGATCTTGCTGACCACATCCACCACTTTGCCAAGCGGTATGCCGCGGCCATAGTCGCGCACCGTTACCTCACGATTATTGACCGTAAGCTCGACGCTCTTGCCATAGCCCATGGTAAACTCGTCGATGCAGTTATCAAGCACCTCTTTCACCAGCACATAGATCCCATCGTCAGGAGAAGAGCCGTCACCCAGCTTGCCGATATACATCCCGGGGCGCAGCCGTATATGCTCTTTCCAGTCGAGTGATCTGATGCTGTCTTCCGTATAATCAAACAGGTTGGACTCTTTTTCTTTTGCCATAAGGGATACGTGCTATCTGTCTTTCTCAGCTATTTTACTAAAATATTTATCATGCAATCGGGCAAATATAATGAAATGGAAAAGCTCCTGGCAAAACGGAGTTATTAACGGTTGTGGATAATATGACCCGGGAATTTGTCGTATCTTTATCTATTGCGCACGAGCATATTAAGCCTCAATATGCATCTTTAATCGAGGATCACCACTTCTTCCTTTCCATCCCTTTTCTCCCAGTAAACCTTCACTTTTTGCGAAACGATGGAATCTATCGATTTGCCGACATAATCCGGCTGTATGGGAAGCTGGCGGCTGAAGCGCCGGTCGATCAGCACGCAAAGCTCTACTTTCTCCGGCCGGCCGAAGTCGAGCAGGGCATCCAGCGCGGCGCGGATGGTGCGTCCTGTGTAAAGCACATCATCGAGAAGGATGACTTTTTTTCCTTCTATAGAAAAGGGGATATCTGTTTCGTTGGCAACGTGCAGCTCTTTCCGCACATCATCGCGGTAGAAGGTAATATCCAGCTTGCCGTATTGTATTTTTCCGGCAGGCAGCTCTTTGCTGATCAGCTCCACTACCTGGTCGGAAAGATAGATACCCCTGGGCTGCAATCCTACCAGCACGGTATTTACAAGGCCCACATGGTTTTCAAGTATCTGGTGAGCCAGCCTTTTGATGGTAATGGCCAGTTGCGGGGCGGTCAGTATCGATTTCAAATGCAGGATAATTTCTGTAAAAATAATAAAGCCCTTCGAAAAGGGCTTTATCAAAAAGTTGCTCCTCTTTAGCGACGCCGGGCGGATGGCCCGTGCGTGAACTGGTAGAACACGCCAAGCTGGAATACCCGGTTGTAAGCCCGGAAATCCCGGTCGTTGCTGATATTGTTCAACCCTGCATTGAACCGGGCATCCAGGCCGATACCTACCGGGAAAATGTAGCTGGCACCCAATACCCAGGAGAGATCAATATCTTCCACATCTCCTTTAACATCTACTTCCAGGCCGCCTACTTTGTTCTTGGCCACGGTGAGCACGCCAAGCTGCGGTCCTGTCTGCAGGCGGAAGCCATTCCCGAACATGAACTGGCCCAGCACCGGCATATTGATATAGTTCAGCTTAAGCGTCGAGTTCCCGTCCTCCCCTCCCTGGGTAGAATAAACGATCTCCGGCTGAAGCGCAAACTGGCGTGTAATATGGATATGCGCCAGGGCACCGACATGTGCGCCTGCCTTGGTATTATAATCACGCCCATCAGTGATATCCACCTTAGAAATATTCAGGCCGGATTTGACGCCAAAGTTTACGTGTTGCGCTTTTAATACACCCGTTGCGGAAAAAAGAAGCCCCGCGATGATCAACGTTTTTTTCATAGTCACATGATTTTTTATTTAATCAAAGCCACTAACCTGTTCACGCGAACAAGTTTTAAAAAAATCATGCCAAATGCCGGGGACTTAATTGTTAAAAAAAATAGCGGACGAACGGGACTTTTTTAACAACCAACGGCGTGCTGTTTTTTTACCTGTCGACCATCTGCCCCATACCGCCGGCATAGTGCATAAAAAAAGAGGGAAGTAAAATTTCCCTCTTTTTTTATATGGATTGATAAACCCTTTTTATTTTCCTCCACCGAACGCATAACCTACCGACAGCCCTACGTTAGCGGCATTAGCTTTGATTTTTATGCCGGAAGGAGTGTCATAATCAGAGCTGTTGGTAAGGCCTTTCGAGAAATTAAGGCTAAAGAACAAGCCATTCTCCAGCTTATATCCCGCCAGCACATTAGCGCCTGCTTCAAATCTTTTCAGCTTGAAAAAAGATACGTTCTGCTCATCGGTGTACACATCATATTTTTCGTTGCTATTGCTGGCCTCCCAGATCTTGCCTGAAACCCCATAGGAAAGATTAGGTCCGAAACCGCCAAAAAAACCGTTGCTGGTATATACGAAATTGATCGGCAGGTCTATGCAGGCAAGGCGCAGGTTGGCCGCTAAATTTTGATATTTCAAATCACCGCCTTTCATGATGAAGAACAGCTCGGGGCGGATAGCAAAGTTCTCCGCGATCGCAATTTGCGCTACTCCACCTGCATGAAAGCTGACAGTGCCACCCTTCAGGTCTACAGTAGGATTATCGGAAGTAATATGGTACTTGTAATGACTATAATTACCCCCAGCTTTCACTCCAAAATAATTCTGAGCCTGAACAAACATGACTGATGCCAGGAAGACGATACTTAAAAGATACTTTTTCATGTACTTTGGTTTGATTGGTTTGGTTAATAGGCGCAAGATAGAGCGGTCTTTACTTTCCACCAATAATATATCCTTAAAAAGTAAAAAATACCACGAATGCGGTACTATTTTGCCGTCTTTTATCCCTGCTCATAAAAAAAGGGACGTATCATCCCTATTTATTTTTCCTGCAGGAAAGGATAGCGATAGTCTACTGGGGGATTGAATGTTTCCTTGATGGTACGTGCGCTCAGCCAGCGATAAAGGTTCAGGATAGATCCGGCTTTATCGTTGGTGCCGCTGGCCCTTGCCCCTCCAAAAGGCTGCTGGCCTACTACGGCGCCGGTTGGCTTGTCGTTGATATAAAAATTGCCGGCAGCATCGCGCAGCCTGGTGGTAGCCAGCTCTATCGCGGCCCTGTCGGTAGCGATAACGGCGCCTGTGAGGGCGTAAGGAGAAGTATTGTCTACCAGCTCGAGCGCTTTCCCGAAATCACCTGCCGGGTAAACATATACCGTTAGCACTGGGCCGAAAATCTCTTCGCACATGGTCACAAACTTCGGGTCTTTTGCTTCAATGATGGTTGGCTGTATAAAATAGCCGTCTTTCTTATCACATTTACCTCCTGCCCATATAGCCGCTTTTGGATCTTTTTTGGCTGCATCGATATAGCGCTTGATATTATCGAAGCTTTTTTCGTCTATTACGGCATTGATAAAATTGCTGAAATCTTCCACGGAACCCATCTTAAAGCTTTTTACGCCGGCAACAAGCTTTTTCTTCACTTCCGCGGCAATATTGGAAGGGATATAGGCCCTCGAAGCTGCAGAGCATTTTTGGCCCTGGAACTCGAAAGCACCGCGGAGCAGCGCGGTTGCCACCACATCGGGGTCGGCGCTTTCATGCGCGATAACGAAGTCCTTGCCGCCGGTCTCTCCCACTATACGTGGATACGACCTGTAGTGCGGCATATTTTTACCGATGGTCTCCCACATATTATTGAATACCCCGGTAGACCCTGTAAAATGCACGCCGGCAAAATCTTTATGCTGGAAGCATATTTTGCCCAGCGTAGGCCCGTCCACATAGACCAGGTTGATGACCCCGTCAGGCAGACCGGCCTCTTTCAGTATACGCATGAACATCTGGGCCGAATACACCTGTGTATTGGCAGGCTTCCATACCACCACGTTCCCGCACATAGCGGCCGAGGTAGGCAGGTTGCCGCCGATAGCGGTAAAATTGAAAGGCGTTACTGCCAGCACAAATCCTTCCAGCGGCCGGTATTCCATCCGGTTATGCATGCCGGGCCCGCTTATGGGCTGCTGCTTGTATATCTCGCCCAGGAAATGAACATTGAAGCGGAGAAAATCTATAAGCTCGCAGGCCGAGTCTATCTCTGCCTGGTAGGCGTTCTTGCTTTGCCCCAGCATAGTGGTACCGTTCATATAAGGGCGGTACTTTGTAGCGATCAGGTCGGCCGCTTTCAGGAAGATGCCTGCCCGGCTTTCCCAGCTCATAGCGGCCCATTCTTCCTTGGCGGCAAGCGCGGCATCTATCGCCTGCTGTATATGCTTTTCATTACCGGCATGGAAATGCCCCAGCGTATGCCGGAGCTCATGCGGCGGATGCATAGCCACTTTCTTATCGGTGCGCACTTCCTTTCCCCCGATATACATCGGCACGTCCGCTTTTTCTTTTTTCAGCTGCGCCAGCACCTCTTTCAGCCTTTTCCTTTCAGGAGAGCCAGGGGCGTAATTCAGTACCGGCTCGTTGGCCGGCAGCGGATAAGAAAATGTTCCAATACTCATACTATTATTTTTAAGGATTGATAGCAATGATCTCGTAGCCGGTGGCAGTCTCAGCCAGCCAGAGATGCCCGTCGCCGATCATGGCGCCACGGCTGTTGCGGAATATCTGGTTAAGCGGCTGCCTGCGTAAGGCTTCTTTCACAGATCTGCTTATATATTTATCATAGGCCGACAGGAAGACCTGGCGGTTACGGACCGGTGGGTTGGTCAAAGGGTAAGCCAGCACGGCCGCTACGCTGTCGCGCTGGTCGTTGGCCACCCAGTCTTTAAGACGTTTGATAAACCTTTTGAGATCAAGCGGGCGATCGATCCCGGCATTCGCCCAGGAAACAGGCACCGAGCCGTCAGCAAATACCGAATCATCGGCAGCCTCGGCAGCAGTAAGCTCTGCAGTAGAAACGGGCAATGGCTCACGATCGGCGGCAACCTGCTTATCAGGCAGGGGCGCAGGCGGGGCATCAGGCGAAAGGATCAGCGTCGTATCGCGGGTGACCTTTTTTTCACCGGCCTCCTCATTGTTATTGCAGGCCGCGAGGACGAGCAACAGCAGGAAAGGCATCAGCATGATCTGTCTTTTCATATACCTATTTTAATGTTCAGGCAGGCATTGCATTAGGTAGCTATATGCAGCTCCCGCCCGTGATCAGTTTTCAGCTTCCTTCTCGCTCATCAGGTATGCCTTGATAAACCCGTCAAGCTCGCCATCCATGACCGGCTGCACATTGCCTACCTCGTAATCGGTTCGATGGTCCTTGATCATTTTATACGGATGGAAGACATAAGACCTGATCTGGCTGCCCCATTCAATCTTTTTCTTCTTGGCATTATTGGCATCCTTTATCTCGTTACGCTTGCGCAGCTCTTCTTCATATAGCCGGCTTTTCAGCATGGTCATTGCTTTTTCACGGTTACCTAACTGCGAGCGCTCCGTCTGGCAGACCACCACGATGCCCGTGGGAATATGCGTAAGCATTACCTTTGTCTCCACCTTGTTCACATTCTGCCCGCCGGCGCCGCCGCTTCTCGCTGTTTCCATCTTTACATCAGCATCCTTGATCTCGATATTGATAGTATCGTCTACCAGCGGGTACACATATACGGAAACAAAGGAAGTATGACGACGCGCATTGCTGTCGAAAGGCGAGATACGTACCAGGCGGTGCACGCCGCTCTCTGCTTTCAGGAAACCATAGGCAAAAGGCCCTTCGAACTGGAGCGTGGCGGTCTTGATACCTGCACCGTCGCCCCAGACCCAGTCAAGCTCTGTGATCTTCCAGCCCTGTCTTTCTCCATACATACGGTACATACGCGCCAGCATTTCGGCCCAGTCCTGGCTTTCGGTGCCGCCGGCGCCGGAGTTGATCTGCAGCACGGCAGGCAATTCGTCTTCAGGCTGGTTAAGCGTAGCTTTAAATTCGGCATCCTCGAGGGCATTGATGGCCTTGTCGAAAGCTTCTTTCGTTTCTTCTTCAGTGGCATCCCCGGCTTTCCAGAACTCAAAGAGCACGGCAAAGTCCTCTACGGCCGTTTCGGTCTCTTCGTAGAGCTTTACCCAATACTCGTTCAGCTTCATGTTTTTGAGAATCTCGGTGGCCCTTTTGTTGTCGTCCCAGAAACCGGGGCTTAACGAAAGCTGCTTGTCTTCCTCGATCTTGTATCGTCGGTTCTCGACGTCAAAGAAACCTCCTTATCCCGGCAATGCGGGACCGCATATCCTGTAATTTTTCGATTGTCATGGTGCAAATATAAGAGAACGGATGCGATAATACGGCAGGGATGAAATGTGGAACGCTGGATTGTTCTACCTCATCATAAGCCTGTAGAAAAAAAGCTGCCCTGCCTGGATAAGCTTGTTAAGGCCTGGCAGCAACGAGGCATGATTTCAGCCCTTAGCTATCCCCGCTTCTAAAACGAGAAAGGGACCGCAAGGGTCCCTTTCCTATAAAGCAGGGTCTGACATTACTGTATGATAAACGACCTGGTAAAGTTCACTTCACCATTTGTCAATTGCAGGGTATAGCGACCAGCATTGAGTGAAGCAGGAAGAGTAACAGGCTCGGTAATAGAGCCTCCCTGGTGGCTCAACACCTGGCTTGCCACTTGCTGGCCTGTTACGCTGATGATGCGCAGCGTGTACTGTCCTTTGGCCAGGTTGGTAGCCTGCAGCGACAGCTGTTGCTGCCCTTTGGGCGCAGGGTTGGGGTAAAGCACCACTACAGGCTCTTTTCCGCTGAGATCCACCTTCACAATAACGCTGTATTTGCTGCGGCCGGTAACTTCTACCGATTGCACACGATAGTAGTTGACCGTTGCCAGCGGAGCCCTGTCCAGTATGCTGTAGTCGGCCTTGTCGCCGTTGTTGGCGCGCGCGGCTACGGTGGTCAGCGGGCTGAAGCTGCGGCCATCGGCAGAACGTTCCACTATATAGCTGCCTACTTCCTGCTCGGTAAGGTTGCTCCAGTCAACACGGATAGCCGTGCCTTGCTGCAGGGCCCTTACATTGCTGAAGCTAACCGGCAGCGGCGAGGTTGTTTTCGAGATGGCGAACGGTGAAAAGTCGAGCTGACCGGTCAGCGTGACTGCCTGCGGGCCATTGGCAGGCGTCAACGTTTGGGTACCACCGGCCATCAGCCAGGCAGCCCCGTTGTAATGCCATGTTTGCACCGTTCTTGTAGGGTCACCGTTATAAGTGGCTGCATCCACCAGTTGGTTATCATCAGAGTCATCGAACTCGAAGATGATCACAGGCGCAGATACCACGGTAGCAGACGGCGTGATATCCCAGCTGCGGTTAATGGCTTTGCTGGTATTGTATGGCGGCAATACATTGTTCACTGCATCCACTACCCTTACGCTCCAGTCAAGGCTGCTGCCATTGCTGATAGTAACCGGATTGTAGGTGCTGTTGCCGACCGGGAACAGGCGGGCGGTGCCGTTAATGGCTGTATACCTCAGCGCTCCTGTACCATTGGTACGTACATAGGCGGTAGTTGATCCGCCGGTGATATTGCCTGTAACGGTGAGGTCATTGCCACCCAGCTCGATAAAGCTGGTGGCAAGCAGGTTGATATTTCCATCGACCGTCTTGGCAGACTGTACGGTAAGGATGGTACTGGTTCCCACATCCAGTCCATTGGCATTGGGAATAATAATTCCTGTACCTCCAAGCACTGCCGTAGCGCCATTGATGACGATCCTGCCGGTGCTTGTTGTTGCCAGTGTTACATTCCCCGTTCCGGTAATGCCATTCCGGAATATCTTGTTGCCGTTGCCTGAAAAAGAAATACTGGCGTTCGCATCCAGCACGCCATTCACGGTAAGGGCGGTAGCGCCGCCGACACTGGCTACAGCTGCAGAGAACCGTAGCACAGGAATGGTGGCCGTAGCATCGGGGAAATAGGTGACCCCGGTAGCCCCGGGAGTACTGGTAGTATTCCAGTCAAATACAGATCCTGTATTCCAGATATACGAGCCGGCAGTGATCAGGAAGCCGTTATTGCCACCACCACCAAGCGTGCCGCCTGTACCAAGACGGATAATGCCGCCTGATTGGATATTTACCGTAGCCCCGCTATTGATCGTTTGATAATTGGCATATCCAAGCCCCGAAGTTATATGATATACCCCGCCACCCTGGATGATCAGGTCGTCACCGACGCCATCAGCAAGGGTGAACCGGTTACCGGTAGTGGAAGCATTTTCCAGCACGCCGCCGCTGTTGATCTCTACCTGGTCAGCGGTCACGTTCGTGGTAATGACCACGGTATGCCCGCTGCGGATACTGATGGTATTGGCAGCGGCAGTAGGCACAATGGTAGAGGGTATCCAGGTTGAATTATCGGCAGAAGACTCCCAGGTAGAAGTGGTATTCCAGTTACCGCTTGCTACCGAACGGAAATAGTCGCTGGCTGAAGAAGCAAGCTGTATATCGAAAGGATTGCTGGCAATACCCCAGTCAAGCGTGCCGGACCTTTGCACCGTCAGTACAAGATTGGTGCCGGTGGCCGTATGTACGAGGGAAGAAAAAGTAGCCAGCCCTGCCGACGCAGCTACCGTTACCGGTGAGCCGCTAAGTGTGCCGGTGGATGTGGCCTGCAGGTTGCTGGTAAAGTCGAGGTCGCGGTTGCCGTTTGCGTCGTTGGCGCTAACCGTTACGGCCGGTGTCATGGCCACGTTCACCCCGGTAGGAGAAGTAGTATTCTGCACATAGGCCAGCTGTGTAGCCACAACAGCGACCACATTGGTACCGGCACCGGAGCTTACGCTCTGGCTGGCAGCAATGCCCGAGCTACCGGTACCTGCGGTGGTAACGGAAGAGGTCTGCACCAGGAACTCGAACTGCTTCCCATCGATATTCAAAGGCAGCGTACCGCCCAGGGAGGCGTTCAGCCATATCCTTACCGTGTAATTCTTTGAAGCGTTATCGGCAATATAGCCGATATCAGTAGTGGCCGCATTGGGAAGCGATGCAAACGTGATATTGGTGGCATTCACCGTACCGCTTACAGTGTTGGTGCCGTCAGACAGCTCTGCGCCGGCGATGGCCTGCGTCCAGTTGGCCAGGGTAGCATCGTTGTTGGTTCCCTGCCCGATCACGATCTGGCTGATCAGGGTAGGGTCGCTATCATCGGAAGCTCCATCGTCAGTAATGGTAAAGCTGAAATTGATGGTTGCCGCACCGGATGTATTTACCAGCGAAGAAAGGCTGGCAGGCGCAGCTACCGGCCCGGCGGTAATAGTGGAAAGACCTGCTGCAGCTGAAGCAAAAGTGGCAGTTATGGATACATCATCAATGGCAATACCTTGCGAGTTGGCTCCTGTAGTATTGATATTCCAGCGAAGATAAAAATTGCTGCCGGGCGCAATGCTAAGGCTGCTGATAGAAATCCCTGTTCGGCTAACTACGAGCGGTGTACCAAAAGTATAGCTGTTAGCTGCCGTAGGAAAGTCAGTGGTAGCAATATCCCCGGCGGAAACGCTTGCCCAGCTGGTGCCGTTCAGGGAATAATAAAACTGTATGGATGCCGCAGCGGTATTGACCCGGTAACGCTCTGCATTATAGGCAATGGTGAGGGCCGTAATATTTGTGGTACCATTATTTGCGAAAAAAGAAAGCACATTATTAGGGCTGGCAAAAGTGCCGGAAGTCATAGCGCCAACTGCCCGGTCGGTAGCGGCGGTAGTGCCAAAATTATAGGTTCCACCCGTTGTAGGTGCACCTGAGCTGGCCTGCTGGGTTACGACGGTAGCTGCAGCTGCCCAGGTAGGTGAAGCTGTTGAAGCGGCCATCCGCCAGTTAGCCGGCAGGTTAAGCGTGGCAGCCATGCCATCGAAATCCTGGGTGTAGGAGCTTGACCCGTTCGTCAGGCTGATCTGCGCTGAGACAGCACCTGCAGCCAGTACCGATAACAGAAAAAAGTAGATTTTCCTCATAGATCCTTTTTTAATTTTAAGAAGATGTTTTTCAGGGATGCCCGGGATCTCACAGGAATGAACGGATGGCTTTTTCAAGGATGGAGGACACTACAAAATTATAATGCTATAGCATCTTGCCATATTAACTTACTATGAACAAGATCAGCTTCATGAGTGCTTTGGCAGCCTGTAAAACCGCCCCGTCTTGGACGGGACGGTTTTTATCTTCTACCCACACATAATATATCATATCACTCATGCACAGACCCGTAAGGCGATATGCAACGTGATATATTTTGAAGCTGGTATTAATTGCTGGCCGGGAACAGCAACGAGCACGGAGTTCGAGGAACCCTTACTATCGGCTGTACAGAACAATGGCTCATACAATCAGGTCCCTCATACAGAAGAATGGATCCTTGCCTCAGCCTGCTTATCCATACAATTGCATGAATAAATCACGGCCGGCCGGCAATAAGAAATTGACGGGTTTTCAAAAGAGTGGAAATAAGGGGAATAAGGCTTACCACCCGAATTTAAGGAGTTTTATCGAGCAGCCAATTTTTTCTTAACTTTTTTTTAAAATTTTCCAGGCAGAACTCCCGGAAAATAAACAAGTTCTGGCCGGATATGGATACTCATAAAGGGGCATGCTTTCCCCTGGGGCCGGGAGAAAATAAGGCCGCCAGCAGCATCAGCACGGAAGATAGCAGCACCAGGTAAAGCCCCCACTGTTTTTCAGGGCAATCACCTCCTTCGCAGCGGCTGATGACCAGGAAATTCTTGATAGCCCATGACAGGTTCAGGGCTCCCACCAGCAGGTTGAGCCGCCTGGCCCATAAACGGGGGATAAAAAGAAAAGCAATAAAGAACGCGCACATCAGGAAATGGAAATACCCCGGCTTGCCATAACGGGTGGGGCCGGCATCTACCCCGCTGATCACGATATTATGCTCCCTGATCACTACCCAGCTCATAAAGCAGGCGGCAACCAGCAACAGCGACGCAACCAGGCCTATCCATCTCATCTGCTTCATATAAGGGACTTTGGGAAGGGCGCAAGATAGAACATATTATGGCTAAAAGCATGGCCCGGCCGGATAAAAAAGATAACGGCACCCTGTTACAGATGCCGTTGTTGCTGAAAAACACAAAGTAGTTATATCAGAACTTGAAACCAACACTAAGGCTGAAGACCCGGTGCTTGTTATTGTCGTCGGAAGAGCTGTTCGTGCCGGAACGTACTTTGGCAAGACCCAACCCATAGTTGGCAGAGATCACAAAGCCGCTGGCCTCGATGCCGATAAGCCCGTTCAGTCCGTAGTCAAAGCGGCGAAGACGTCCGTATCCTGCTCCTTCTTCGTCGCTGGTAGTAGGATCGTCATTGGTCCACCTGATATTTTCTTCGCTGTGATAGCTGCCAAGGCCAAAATTGCCGTCAACCTTGTTCTTACCGGCAACACCCATTGCCACATAAGGACCGGCACCTACAAAGAAACGTGCGCTGGCAGGAGGGGTTTTGAATACAAGGTTCACCGGCACTTCGATATAATAAGGATTGCTGGTGGCCCTGTAATAAATGGCATCACCTGATTGGCCGCGCTGTGTTTTTGATCCTTTACCGGTAAAAAAGATACCCGGCTGAACGGCAAGGAAAGGCGCCACGTCAAAATCGCCTACCATACCTACATGAAAGCTGGTAAGCATCTTATTGTCATCTACCGATCCGTCATCATTGATTGAAATATTGGCAAAGTTCACACCGGCCTTAAGAATAGCCCCAGAAGTAGACATTTTCGTATCCTGTGCCTGCACAGCGGCTGTGCTTGTAAATAACACAAGTCCAAAAAATACGAGTTTGCGTTTCATTTGTTTGAATTTTAGTTTTTAAAATGGGTACACGATCCAAGTAAACACTGCAACAGTTGCTTAAAAGAGGACGTCTTATAAACAATTGTGATCCCTGTTCTTATGCTACCGATCAGTACAACGACTTCCTATTTGCAAAGGCCTTGCCAGAAATAAAAAACCCGCCTGCTTTGTTGACCTGCAAACGGGTATTCTGCTTTGGAAAAGAAAGTAAGGCGGTAAAGGGCCGGCCACCTGCCAATATGATTATACATAAATAGCCAATTCACCGGCATCGGTATCCTCTTCCCCGGCAGCATGGGCATATATGATACCGGCTATGGCAGCGGGCTTGGCCCACTGGCTAAAATCCGCTCCTGGCATGGCTTCCCGGTTCTGCGGCGTATCGATCACCGAAGGCACGATCACTTTTACGGTAATATTATCCGCCTTCCCTTCTTCATTCAACAGCTCGGCCAGGTAAAACAACAATGACTTCGACAGTCCATATGCGACCGACTTCCCTGCTTTGGCCGGCTTTGCGCCGGGCACCGAACCAACAAGGTATAGCTTCCCTCCACCCTGCTGCTTCATGTGCATAAATAAAGGCTTTGCTACGTTATAAGCGGTCTCAAAGTTCAGCTGTATCTGCTGTGTAATATTCTCTACACCTGTGCTGTTCACATCTCCCGCTGCAAAGCCGCCTACGGTCAACACTGCGGTCGTTATGCTTTTATGCTTTCGTATCGCGGCAGCTACAAAAGCAGCTGCTTCCTCTTCCTGCCGCAGGTCCACAGTCGTATCTTCCCACATAACGCCGTTACGGGCTATGGCAAAAGCTTCCCCCGATTTTACCGTACCAGATACCTGGTAGCCTGCTGAAAAAAACTTTTCTGCCACCGCCTTGCCAAGATTGCCGGAACTGCCGGTAATGAGTGCTGCTTTCATACCTGTTGATTGAAGGATAAAGATAGCGATTGAGGCCTGTTCCGTACTATGCAAACGATTGTGCAAAGACCGGCAGATGATCCCCCCGATCATAAAGCTGTGGCAGGGGGCTCGCTGGCCTGGCAACGGCCAATAAAAAAGCCCTGCATCGCAAGCAAGGCAGGGCAAGTACTTTGATTTCTGGCTTCAACCCGAATATCAGCTGACTGATATACCGACGGCCCGGATACAAGGTCTTTCCCGATCGGATTAACGGGCATAAGGAAGGAGATGGATCCCAGAAGCGGTGTAAAAGAACGTTGGTGCTTTTGCTAAGATAGCGGCGATATCCCTTACTGCCAAGCGTAGCTGCAAAAAAATTTTATGTCCTGGCCGCCACGCGTCATATCTTTTTATTAAAAAAAATCCCATCCGCAAAGGACGATCTCCGGTATCAGGGATCGATCTTCTCTTATTTATACATCTGCTCTTTCAGCTCTTTTACGCGGTTATCTTCCAGGTATTCGTCGAAGGTCATCAGGCGGTCGATAATGCCCCGGGGCGTCAGCTCGATGATCCGGTTGGCCACGGTCTGCATAAAAGTATGGTCATGGCTGGTAAACAATACGATGCCTTTATAATCCGTGCACTGCTCATTGAAGCTCTGGATGCTTTCCAGGTCGAGGTGGTTGGTAGGCTGGTCAAGGATAATGCAGTTCGGGTTCTGCAGCATCATCCGGCTCAGCATGCACCGTACTTTCTCGCCGCCGCTCAATACATTGTTCATCTTCAGCACATCGTCGCCGCTGAAGAGCATCTTGCCCAGGAAGCCGCGCAGGAAAGGCTCGTCCACATCCGTTACATGCGGCGGCACATACTGGCGCAGCCAATCCATCAGGTTCAGCTCCTTGTCGAAGTATTTGCTGTTCTCCTGCGGCAGGTACGCGGAGGTCACCGTGCTGCCCCAGCTGTATGCACCACTGTCGGCCATGGTTTCGCCGGTAATGATGTTGAAGAAGCTGGTTACGGCCAGCGGGTCGCGGCTAAGGAAGGCTATCTTGTCGCCCTTATTGACAGAAAAGGTAACATCCGCAAACAGGGGCCGGCCGTCTACGGACTTAGACAGCTTTTCTACGTTCAGTATCTGGTTGCCCACTTCACGCAGGGGCTGGAAGATAATGCCGGGATATTTCCGGTAGCTGGGCTCGATCTCTTCAATAGACAATTTTTCCAGGGCTTTTTTCCGGCTCGTAGCCTGCTTGCTCTTGGATGCATTCGCGCTGAAACGGGCGATGAAATCAAGCAGGGCCTGGCGCTTTTCCTCCGTCTTCTTATTCTTGTCGCTGACCTGCCGGGCCATCAGCTGCGAGCTCTGGTACCAGAAAGAATAGTTGCCTGTGAATATCTTGATCTTCTGGCGGTCTACGTCGGCCACATGCGTGCACACCGCGTCGAGGAAGTGACGGTCGTGGCTTACTACCAGCACGATATTCTCATATCCTGCCAGGAAATTCTCCAGCCAGCCGATGGTCTCGATATCGAGACCGTTGGTGGGCTCATCGAGAAGGAGGATATCAGGATTGCCGAACAGGGCCTGGGCCAGCAGTACCCGCACCTTGAGATTGGAAGGAATATCTTTCATCAGGGCCTGGTGAAACTCCTCTCCCACGCCCAGCTCTCCAAGTAGGGTGCCGGCATTGCTTTCTGCCATATAGCCATCCATCTCGGCAAACTCTCCTTCCAGCTCGGCAGCTTTCATCCCGTCTTCTTCGGTAAAATCGGCCAGCGCATAGATAGTTTCCCGCTCCTTCATCACCTGCCACAATTTGCTGTGGCCCATCATAACGGTATTGAGCACGGTCTCTTCATCAAACTGGAACTGGTTCTGCTTCAGCACAGCCATGCGCTCGCCGGGGGTAATGCTGATGGTGCCTTTGTTAGGCTCTATTTCGCCGCTCAGTATTTTAAGGAAGGTGCTTTTGCCGGCGCCATTGGCCCCGATCACTCCATAACAATTGCCCTTGGTAAAGTTCAGGTTCACGTCCTCAAACAATACACGCTTACCATAGGCAAGCTTCAGGTCTTTTACGCTTATCATGTCTTATATTGAATGTATTTTTTGTTCCCGTGCAGCAAGGGCGCCCGTTTATCCAGAGATCATCCTTTCGGGGCCCTTCTTTGGGAAGGCGCAAAGGTACGTTAAATTGACGGGCCGGTAAAGCCCTTCCTGATAAATTTACCCGGCCTGCCGTTATAAAAAAAGATCCCGCTCTAATGAGCGGGATCCCGATAATATTGCCTGGAGCCGGGCTCCGGGGGAATTAATAGCCCATTCCACCCATATCAGGCGCACCATGAGAGTGGGCAGCTTCTTCTTTCTTCGGCTTGTCGGCCACCACGCATTCGGTGGTCAGCAGCATACCTGCAATAGAAGCAGCATTTTCCAGCGCTACACGGCTTACCTTGGTAGGATCGATAACACCGGCCTTGAACAGGTTCTCGTATGTTTCAGTGCGGGCGTTGAAGCCAAAGTCATCCTTGCCTTCCTTGATCTTCTGAACCACGATAGATCCATCGATGCCGGCATTGGCGGTCAGGGTGCGGATAGGCTCTTCCAGCGCGCGGCGCACGATGGCCACGCCTGTCTGCTCATCGGCGATCTGGCCTTTGATCTTGGCCTCGATGCTTTCGATAGCGCGGATATAAGCAACGCCGCCACCCGGCACAATACCTTCTTCCACTGCAGCGCGGGTAGCGTGCAGGGCATCGTCAACACGGTCTTTTTTCTCTTTCATTTCCACTTCAGTGGCAGCGCCTACATACAGCACCGCTACGCCGCCGGCCAGCTTGGCCAGGCGCTCCTGGAGCTTTTCTTTATCGTAATCGGAAGTAGTGTTCTCGATCTGGGCCTTGATCTGGTTCACGCGGGCCAGGATATCGGCCTTTTTACCTTTACCACCTACAATAGTAGTATTGTCTTTATCGATGGTTACGGAAGAAGCCTGCCCCAGCGCAGCAAGATCGGCTGACTCCAGCTTGTGGCCCAGCTCTTCGCTGATCACGGTGCCGGCGGTCAGGATGGCGATATCGGTAAGCATCTCCTTGCGACGGTCGCCAAATCCGGGAGCTTTTACAGCAGCCACTTTGATGGTGCCGCGGAGCTTGTTCACCACCAGGGTAGCCAGCGCTTCGCCTTCCAGGTCTTCTGAAATGATCAGCAGCGGGCGGCCGCTTTGCGCTACTTTCTCCAGGATATGAAGGATGTCCTTCATAGCAGAGATCTTTTTATCGTAAATCAGGATATAAGGGTTCTGCAGCTCGGCCTCCATCTTTTCGCTGTTGGTAACGAAGTAAGGAGAGATATAGCCACGATCGAACTGCATACCTTCCACTACATCTACCGTGGTATCGGTGCCTTTTGCCTCTTCTACGGTGATTACGCCTTCCTTGCCTACTTTGCCAAATGCTTCAGCGATCAGCTTGCCGATCGTTTCGTCGTTATTGGCAGAGATAGTAGCTACCTGCTGGATCTTTTTGCTGTCGCTGCCTACGGTCTGGCTTTGTCCTTTAAGGTTTTCCACTACCAGGGCTACCGCTTTGTCAATACCTCTTTTCAGGTCCATCGGGTTGGCGCCGGCGGCTACCATTTTCAGCCCTTCGCTGATGATAGACTGTGCCAGCACTGTGGCGGTAGTAGTGCCATCACCGGCAATATCCGCGGTTTTGGAAGCTACTTCCTTCACCATCTGGGCGCCCATATTTTCAATTGCATCTTCCAGTTCAATCTCTTTAGCCACGGTTACTCCGTCTTTGGTAACGGCAGGTGCACCGAATTTTTTCTCGAGCACCACGTTGCGTCCTTTAGGACCCAGGGTAACCTTTACTGCGTTGGCCAGAGCGTCAACGCCTTTTTTCATTTTATTCCTGGCTTCGATATCGAAAAAAAGTTGCTTTGCCATATTCCTTGTTTATTTTTTAGTTTGTTATAGTTTTTTGTGAACGGGCCCCGGTAACTCCGGTCAACTTTGTTGCGACGCTCCGTTCATCTTTTGTAATGCTATGATGCTGTTATCAGAGCTTTACCAGCACATCGCTTTCGCGCATGATCAGGTATTCCTCGCCGTCGATCTGGATCTCGGTGCCGGCATATTTGCCATATAATACATTGTCCCCTGCTTTCAGCATGGTAGGCTCGTCTTTTTTACCGGGGCCTGCAGCCACGACGATACCGCGCTGCGGCTTTTCTTTTGCTGTATCAGGGATGATGATGCCGCCGGCTGACTTTTCTTCAGCGGCAGCCGCTTTTACGATTACCCTGTCGTGAAGTGGGGTAACATTGACTTTCTTAGCCATAGTTGTATTGATTTTTGAATTTTTAATATTCCAGCCCCTTCTTTCAGGGGACGGCAAAGTTATACTAATTATATGCCATTCGGTTTCAGGAGGTCAAAATTTCATTTTCAGGCAGAAATGACATTTTTAAGGAGATGCGGAACAGACAAATTTTCATTATGTTACCAGCCTGTCACTCCAGGACACATGAATTTAATACAGCGCCGGGCCCGATAAACTGCCGAGTTCCCGCTGCATTCACCTATCTTTGCGGCCTCAAAAAGCTCTTGAAGAATGATCAGCAGAAGAAATATCCGTGTTAAGGTGATGCAGTCCCTCTATACCATTGCCACGCTTGAAGGCGAGGCTAAGCCCGGGGAGCCCGGAAAAATTCTCCAGCAACATTTTGACCAGACCCGTTCCCTGCTTGTTTACCTGACATGGTTCCTGACCGAAGTGGCCAGGTATGCTGAAAAGGACGCTCACCAGCGGGCCAGCAAGCACCTGCCTTCTGCCGAAGATCTTAATGTCAACACCAAGCTGGCCGGCAACGAGCTGCTCTGGAAAATACTTGAAGACCCCCAGTTCCAATCCCGGGTCGGCAAGGAAAAGCCCGGGCTCCGCACCGATAACGAGCTGATCCGCAAGATATACCTGCAATTGAAAGACAGCCCTGAATACCTCGCCTATATCAATGTAACAGCCCGCGAAAAGAACGAAGAAAGAAAGATCCTCGAATTCATCCTCAGCGATCTTCTGCTTGGCTCCGAGCCGTTCACCGCCCACCTGGAAGAGCTGTTCTCCAACTGGGACGATGACGGCGAGATGGTCATCCAACTGCTCACCGGCTACCTGCAAAAGCCCGGCAGCCTTCAGTTCAACCAGATGCTCAGCCCCGACAAGGAGCAGTTTGCCAAAAGCCTGCTGCAGACAGTGCTTGACAAAAAAGAATACCTGCAGGAGCTGATCATCCCCAAGCTCAAGAACTGGGATCCCGAACGCATCGCCCTGCTGGATATGGTGCTGATGCAGATGGGAGTAAGCGAATTCCTTTTCTTTGAGACCATCCCGCCAAAGGTTACGATCAACGAGTATATAGACCTGGCCAAAGAATACAGCACGCCGCAGAGCGGGCAGTTCGTGAACGGCATACTCGATAATATTCATAAAGACCTGGTGGCGCAGGGAAAAATGCAAAAAACGGATCACCGGAAAATATCCTGAGGCCTCCCGGTTCCCTGATATGGGCGGATAAACTTACCTTTGCCTCCTTAGTAAAATGTATATGAAAAGAACATTATTTCTCCTCATGGTCGTTTCTGCCCTGGTAGCCTGCCAAAGCGCAGACCAGCAAAAGATATCCTTCGAGGAAAGGGAGAAAATGCTGAAGGACTCGGCTAACTTCACCACCATTGAATGGCTCGACTCTACGTTCATAGATCTCGGCCAGGTGAAAAAGGGGCAGGTGGTAGAAGTGCCTTTTCATTTCCGCAACGCAGGCAGCAAGAACCTGGTTATCGGGAAAGTGCAGCCAGGCTGCGGATGCACGGTGGCCGACACTCCCAAGGAGCCTTTTGCTCCCGGCAAGGAAGGCGTGATCAAGGCCAGCTTCGACAGCAAGGGGCAAAACGAAGGCGAGCATCTCAAAACAGTGATCGTTACGGCCAATACCCTGCCCTCCAATACGCATGAGCTTCACTTCAAGGTGAACATAACCAATTAAACATTTTAAATACAATAAAGGATGAACAGCTTTTTATTACAGGCAAAACCTACCGGTCCTTTCGGCGGTTACGAAACCCTGATCTTCATGGGCCTCATGATCGTGGTTTTCTGGATGTTCTTTATCCGGCCGCAAGCCAAAAGAGCCAAGAACCAGAAGAAATTTATCGAAGACCTTCAAAAAGGCGATAAGATCGTTACTATTGCCGGTATTCATGGCACCATCAATAAAGTGAATGAAGATGGCACCCTGAACATTGAGGTAAGCCCCGGCAGCTATATCAAGATCGAGAAATCGGCGATCAGCATGGACTGGACCAACCAGATCAATAAGCCTGTAACTGAAAAGAAATAATATCTCATCCTCTTATAAGATCCGGAATACGCTGACGTTTTCCGGGTTTTTTATTTTGGCAACTATGCTTAAGGTCGGACTTACAGGCGGCATCGGCAGCGGCAAATCCACCGTTGCCCGCATGTTTGAAACGCTGGGTGTACCGGTATATTATGCCGACGAAGCAGCCCGGCGTATCATGAACACGGATAAGGAGGTGATGGCCTCCATTACCCGGGAGTTTGGCCCTGAAAGCTACCAGGAAGGCCGCTTAAACCGCGCTTATATAGCATCGCTTGTTTTCAACGACAGCCAAAAGCTGGAGCGGCTGAACGCCTTTACGCACCCGGCTACCATTGCCGACGCAAAAAAATGGATGCAGGAGCAACAGGCTTCTTATGCCATCAAGGAAGCCGCCCTCCTGTTTGAAAGCGGCTCTCACCAGGAGCTTGATTTCATCATCGGGGTTTCGGCGCCCGCCGGGCAGCGCATCCTGCGCACCATGAAGCGCGACGGCATCAGCCGGGAAGAAGTGGAAAAACGCATCAGCCGGCAAATGGATGAAGAGGAAAAAATGGAACGATGTCAGGCAGTGCTGATCAATGATGAGCTGACACCCTTGTTGCCACAAGTGCTTTCACTTCATAAAAAGCTGCTCACCCTGGCAGGAAGCTCGCAGCCTGGCGCTTCATCCCGTTCCTGATACTTTACCGGTATTCTTTACAACACCTTCCGGCGATCCTTGGCAGGCAATGCAGCCCAAGCCATTTTCATTATAAAAGCATAATGCCCGGCCGCTATGAAATCTTACCAACCGGCAGCTCTTATACCCGGGAAATAAGCGCGCTTTTTTTATAAAAGTGAAGGCTCACAGGATGAACCTTTTCTTTTTACCGTATATTAACGCAAATAATCATTGATGAGCGCAAGATCGGCCCTGGCAATCGCTTTACTTTTCAGCACCTGCATAGCGCAGGCACAGGTAAGCTTAGGCATCAAAGCCGGCATACAGCATAGCAGCATCATTACCAACAACAGAACTGACAATACTTCCGCCATAATCGAAGGCTCAAAAGTAGGCTTCCTGGCCGGGGGCTTTGCCCGCATAAATATCAGCCGCGCGTTTTGCATACAGCCCGACCTGTTATATACTTCCCGGCGGGGCTATCTTACAGGCGTGGCAGATGGAGATCTTTCCATACAGGCCGCAGAGCTGTCGGTGAATTTCATGTTCTGCTACGAAGGATTTTTTATGAGCGCCGGTCCCGGCCTGTCGTACGGGCTGCATGCCAAATACCTTCCTATGGGCTCGCAAGCGAAGACCGATCTTTATTCACAGGGCAACACTGATGGCAAAGGATTGTTGCGAAGGGCAGAGCTGGGCGCTAACGGCCTGATGGGTTATTTATTTCCCGGAGGCCTTGTGGTAGCGGCCAATTTTTCGCCCGGCCTCACCAATATTCACAATAAGCCGGGAAGGGATATCAAGGTGAATACGAAAATGCTTGGCCTTTCCGTCGGTTATTTGTTCGGGAAAAAAGAAAAATAATGGTTTGTTGAAAAATCATGCTACCGAGCATGCTGAAAGCAAACCAACCTGCAGCCGGCACTCGGCTCCTATTTCAATTTCGCCAGCGCTTCCCTGATACGTTTCCACGCTTCCTCGATCCTCGGCAGGCTGTTGGCGAAAGAAAAACGCACGCAGTCAGGGTCTCCGAAGGCCTCTCCCATTACCGATGAAACATGCGCCGTATTAAGCAGGTACATGCAAAAATCTCCTGAAGTATGGATCACGGTATTCCCATCGGTCTTGCCATAATAAGAGCTTACATCGGGGAAGATATAGAAAGCCCCGTCCGGCTCCGGGCATTCGATGCCAGGTATTTCACCTACCAGCTCCAATACCCTTTTTTTCCGGCGGTCAAATTCTTCCGTCATTTCCTTTGTTAGTCTCAGATCGGCGGTAAGCGCTGTTACTGCTGCCTTTTGCGTGATCGAGTTGGTACCGCTGGTAAACTGCCCCTGTATCTTTTCGCAGGCCCTGGCCACTTCAGCGCTGGCAGCAATATAGCCCAGACGCCAGCCGGTCATGGCAAATCCTTTGCTCAGGCCATTTACGATGATCACCCTGTCCCTGATATCCTCGAACTGGGCAATGCTTTCATGCTGCCCCACAAAATTGATATACTCGTATATCTCATCGGAGATAATATAAATATTCGGGTGCTTCCTGAATACGTTCACCAATGCTTCCAGCTCTGGTTTAGTATAAAAAGCACCGCTGGGGTTGCAGGGCGATGAAAACAGGAATACATTGGTATGCGGGGTAATGGCGGCCTCCAGTTGCCGGGGCGTGATCTTAAAGCCGTCCTTTGCGGTTGTCTTGATCTCTATAACGCGGCCTCTTGCTATCTTCACCAGCTCGCTGTAAGTAACCCAGTAAGGAGTAGGGATAATCACTTCATCATTCTCATCCACCAACGACAGGATGGTGTTGGCAAGGCTTTGCTTGGCCCCTGTCGATATCACGATGTTCTCGGGCCCGTAATCCAGGTTATTATCGCGTTTCAGCTTCTCGCATACCGCTTCGCGGAGGTCGAGGTAGCCGGCCACCGGCGTATAATGGCTCCAGTTGTCGTGGATGGCCTTGATGGCGGCTTGCTTGATATGCTCTGGCGTATCGAAGTCAGGCTCTCCCAGGCTCAGGTCGATCACATCGATACCCTTTGCCCTGAGCTCGCGGCCCAGCTTGGCCATTTTCAATGTTTCCGGTTCGTTGAAGCGTTGCAAGAAAGAAGATAGCTGCATGTTTTTGACAATAGAGTTAAACTGGTAAGAAAGACAATAGTTACAAATGTAACGAATAGGGAGTTAGCATACGGATGGCCCGGGCGAATGTTGAATAGTTGTGGATGCCAAAAACATCGGGCAGCTGACCTGGTCAACGGATAATAATATCACTTGCCCGGGCATCATGGCAGCCTGGCCAGCATAAGCATTGCCATTAAGATTTTTTGTGCCGGCCAGAGAGCATTTTGATGCATCCTGCCCAGGCTGACCAGTTATCTCCCCGGTGTGATCTCACTGCAGGACAGGAGTTCCAGGCATTTGAGATAACAGGTTAGATATCAATATATAAAGCATTTGGCAGGCTGGATAAAAACCTTCAAAACATATATCCGAAAACATTATCTTTGCACCTCTTTAAAAATTCCGAAAGTCTTTACCCGGCTGCGATTGCGAAAGGAAAGGCCCCAAAACGTAAATTAGTAAAACGTATGCAACTGAAAGGTTTGGTTCGATTTTTTACGATCCTGCTTATTATCTACTCCCTTTACCAACTTTCCTTTACCTGGGTAGTGCGTAATCATGAGAAAAAACTGGAAGCGCGCGCTAAAAAAGAAATAGCTGCTGCTAATCCCACAGCCCTGCAAAAATTCCCTGACAACAAGGACTCACAGGCTGTTTACCAGGAAACGCTTGACAGGCTGTACCAGGAAAGGCTCGCAGGCCTGAAGCTGGCCACCAAGGATGAAGTGCTTACCTATGGCATTACCGGGGCTATCAGCTATCAGAAAGCCAAATCAGAAGAGCTGAACCTGGGTCTTGATCTGCAGGGCGGCATGAACGTAACGCTGGAAGTGGAAATGGCCGGTCTTCTCAAGACCCTTTCCAACAATTCTAAGGATCCCAATTTCCTGAAAGCGCTGGAAAATGCAGATAAGCGCAGGGCTAACAGCGATGCCAACTTCATCCGTCTTTTTGCCGATGAATATAATAAGCTTGTTCCAAACGGGCAGCTGGCCGGCATCTTCGCCCCAGGCCTGAAAGGCATCATTACGGTCAATGATAATAACAGCAAAGTGATCAATGCGCTTGAAAGCAAGGCCAAGGAAGCTTTTGAAAGCACTTTCAAGATATTGTCCAACCGTATCGACCAGTTTGGCGTAGCCCAGCCTAATATCAACCCTGACCCCAACAAAGGCATCATTACGGTAGAGCTGCCCGGCATCCAGGACAGGGACCGTGTACGGAAGCTGCTGCAATCATCTGCCAACCTGCAATTCTGGGAAACATACAAGTTTGAAGAGCTGCAGGCTTCTCTCCAGAATGCCAACGAAGCTTTTGACGCTTTCATAAAAGGCGTCAAGCCATCAGATACAGCTACCACCGCTCCTAATGCCGGTAATATCTCTGATGATACCAGCACCTCAGCAGACCCGCTTGCCGTTCTGACCAATGGTCAGAAGAATGACAGCCCTGACAGCAAGCTGCCCGATGCAGCTTCTACTACCCAGAAACGCTACCTGACCGAATACCTGGAAGTTGAGCCCGGCTACAACAGCATTCTCGGCTTTGTTTCTGATACAGCCCTGGTAAGGAGTTTTCTCAATTCAGATGCCATCAGGAAGTTCTTCCCGGCTGATGTTCGCTTTGCATACGGGCTGGAAGAAAAAAGGAATGCCAATGCCCGCTATAATAATAAGTTCCCGCTGTACGCCCTCAAAACGTTTGGTAGGGAAAAAGCAGAGCTGGAAGGGGATGTGGTAGCCGATGCCAAGCAGGATTATGACCAGACTGCAGGGAGCCGCCCGATCGTATCGATGGAGATGACCGCCAAAGGTGCGGAAGAATGGGCCAAGATCACTAAAAGAAGCGCTGCCGGCAAGATCCCCATCGCCATCGTGCTGGATGGCATCGTTTACTCAGCCCCTGTTGCCGAAAGGGAGCTGGGTGCCAATTCGCAGATATCAGGCAACTTTACCGTAGATGAGGCCAAGGACCTTGCCAGCATCCTGAAATCAGGTAAGCTGTCGGCCCCTGCCAAGATCGTGCAGGAGCAAACCGTAGGGCCAACTTTAGGTAAAGAGGCCATCAGGGGCGGCCTGATGTCGTTCGGTATTTCTTTTATCGTGATCTTCCTGCTGATGCTGATCTATTACAACACCAGCGGCTGGATCGCTAATATTGCGCTGATCCTGAACCTGCTTTTCACCATTGGTGTGCTGGCCGGTCTTGGTGCTACCCTTACCGCGCCTGGTATTGCCGGCCTGGTGCTTACCATCGGCATGGCAGTTGACACCAACGTTATCATCTATGAGCGGATCAAGGAAGAGCTTTCAAGAGGTAAGAGCTACGTACAGGCCATCAATGAAGGCTATAAGCGTTCGCTACCGCCGGTGCTTGACGGCCACATTACCACCCTGCTTACCGCGGTCATCCTTTTCTATTTTGGACTGGGGCCGGTAAAAGGCTTTGCTACCACGCAGATCCTGGGTCTGTTGCTCTCCCTTTTCTGCGGTATCCTGGTGAGCCGCTGGATCAGCGACTGGTTTACCAACAAGAAAAAGCACCTCGAATATTTTACAGGCATCAGCCGCAAGATATTCAGGCATGCCAGCTTCAAGTTCATCGAGTTCCGCAAAATAGCCTATATCATTTCATTTGTCGTACTTATTCTCGGCGTGGCTTCTTTCTTCCATGGCTTTGACTATGGGGTGGAATTTGACGGCGGCCGCAGCTACAAAATAAGCTTCCAGAAAAAAGTACCGGTAGAGCAGGTGCGTGAGGATTTACGTAAGATATTCGAAGGCGAGAACCCCATCATCAAGACCGTCGGCGATGAAAGCACGCTGGATATCACCACTTCCTATATGATCAGGGACCCGCGCAACGAATATGCCGACTCCGTGGTGCTGAGCAAGCTTTTTGAAGGGCTCAGGCCACACCTGCCGGCCAGCCTTACCTTCGAGCAGTTCGACAATACCTATAAGCTGGGCTCGAAGAAGGTGCTGCCCACCATTTCCGACGACCTGAAGAAGGGCGCCGTAAAAGCCACGCTATTCGCGATCTTCGTGATCTTCCTGTATATTTTCCTCCGTTTCCGCGACTGGAGGTTCTCCTTAGGCACTATCGTAGCTTTGCTGCACGACGTTCTGATCACGCTGATCGTATTCTCTTTCGCCCGGGATATCGTTCCTTTCCCGCTCGAGATCGACCAGCATTTTATCGCGGCGATACTTACGGTGATAGGCTTCTCGATGAACGATACGGTAATTGTGTTCGACCGTATCCGGGAAGACCGCAGGCTCTACCCTGCCCTGGACCAGAAATCGCTGATCAATAAAGCCATCAACGATACCCTGAGCCGCACGATCATGACCTCGCTTACCGTGTTCCTGACCATCCTGATACTGTTCCTGTTTGGAGGAGAAGTGACCAGGGGCTTTGCCTTTGCCATGCTGATCGGTGTGGTGACCGGTATCTATTCGTCTATTTTCGTAGCAGCCCCCATCCTGGTTGACCTGGGCGATCCTTTTAAGAAAGGAAAACGCCAGGCCACGGTTACTACCGCTGCCGAGAAACCAAAACAGCAATCTCAAAAAGCCTGATGGTAAAATCATCTTTACGGAAAGCCGTCCCTGGGGCGGCTTTTCTTTTAAAATTCCGATTTCAGACCCGCCGATTTCGGCACTTTTCAATTATATTTGAACAAAGCCGGTTATAACCTGTTGTTATATAGTCATCCGGATCAGTTTGCAGGACAGGTTCCTGCTGTGGCAACGATTCATTTAGCCCGGCCTTTCAAATGCCGCGGCATTTTCCAGAAAAAAGTACAGGATTTAGTAACAGCCCGATTATCATCAGTTGACTGAAAAAGAAGAGTGAATGAACCATCTACCACATCTGATAACAGATCTTGCATTGATACTTGGCGCGGCCGCCATCATGACGCTGGTATTCAAGTGGCTGAAGCAGCCGCTGGTGCTGGGATATATCATCGCCGGGGTATTGGTCAGCTCTAATTTTTCATGGTTCCCTTCCATCCAGGAAGATGAAACCCTGAAAGTGATGGCGGAGATCGGCATTATCTTCCTCCTTTTCAGCCTGGGACTTGAATTCAGCTTCAAGAAGCTGGCACAGGTGGGCGGGTCTTCCTCCGTATCGGCCTTTGTGGAAGCCATCGGCATGTCTGCGCTTGGCTTTGCATCGGGCCGCATACTTGGGTGGTCGACCATGGACAGCGTTTATCTCGGGGCTGCCCTGGCTGTTTCTTCCACTACCATTATCATCAAGGCCGTTGAGGAATTAGGGCTGAAAAAAAAGAAGTTCGCCTCGCTGGTGTTCGGGATACTGATCGTGGAAGACCTGATCACGATCGCCTTCCTCGTACTGCTTACAACGCTTTCGGTAAGCCAGCAGTTTGTAGGGGCCGAGATGCTTCTGTCGGTGCTGAAGCTGGTTTTTTTCCTGATCCTCTGGTTCGTAACGGGTATTTTCTTTATTCCTACCATCCTGAAAAAAGCCAGGAACCTGATGAACGATGAGACCCTGCTTATCGTTTCCATTTCCATGTGCCTGCTCATGGTATACCTGGCAGCACAGGTAGGCTTCTCTCCTGCTCTCGGGGCTTTTGTGATGGGCTCCCTGCTTGCCGAGACCGCCAAGGCCGAAAAGATCGAGCACCTTGTAAAGCCGGTCAAGGACATGTTCGGCGCTATCTTCTTTGTATCGGTAGGTATGCTCATTGACCTTAAGATGATGGGAGAATATGCCCTCCCGGTGCTGATGATCACGGCCGTATGTATCGTGGGCAAGATCGTGACCACCGGCATCGGGGCCTTTATATCCGGCAATTCCCTGAAAGTGTCGATACAGACCGGCATGAGCCTGGCCCAGATCGGCGAATTCTCTTTTATAATCGCGCAGCTTGGCCTGAGCCTGAATGCGACCAGCAATTTTCTTTACCCGATCATCATTGCCGTATCCGGCATCACCACCTTTACCACTCCATACCTGATACGGTCAAGCACCGCTTTTTATGAATGGATCGATAAGCGGCTGCCGGAAAAATGGCGCAAATCGCTGAACAGGTATAGCTCCGAAGCCACCACCATTACGGCTGCCAGCGATTTCCAGCAGGTAGTGAAATCATTCATCATCAATGTAGTGCTGTTTTCGGTACTGATCGGCGCCATCGTATATCTTTCCTCCGCTTATGTGCTTCCGTGGGTAGACCAGCATACGGATTATGCGTTTGGCGGCATTACCGCTGCCGTTCTTACGCTGCTGATCATGGCTCCTTTGCTGTGGGGGCTGGTGGTGCGCAACGAGCGGAACGAATCTTTTGTAATGATCTATGCCCAGCAGAGATACCGCAGCCCTATCTGGCTGATGAGAGGCATCAAGCTCGTGCTGGCGCTGTTTTCCATCATCTTCCTGCTTAACCGCTTTTTCTCGCTGGCCATTGCGCTGTATGCCGCCGTGGTAATGATCATATTGTTCATTATGTTCAGGAAAAGGATACAGCTGCTGTATGACCGGCTCGAGAACCGCTTTATCCGCAACCTGAACGACCGGGAGCTGCAGGAAGAGGTCAGGATCATGGAGCAGCAGGCCAGCAAGCGGAACGTGACCATGGCGCCCTGGGATGCGCACATGACCACCTTCGACGTGGAGCCTGAAATAAGCCCCAATATCCTCGGCAAAACCCTCGAGGAGCTGAAGTGGCGGGAATATATCGGCGTCAACGTAGCCATGATCAAGAGAGGCCAGGTCACTATTGCAGCGCCACAGAAGCATGACCGCATCTTTCCCTGCGATAAGCTCTATATCATCTGTACGGATGCACAGGAAAAGAAGATGAATGCTATACTCCGCCCGGATAAAAAGCTGGTGGAGCAGCAGAAAGAAACAGAAGTAGAGCTTGACAAGTTCACCATCGAGCATGACTCTCCTTTTCTCCATAAATCTATCCGTGAGTCGGGTCTGCGCACCAACACCAATGGCCTGGTGGTAGGCATCGAGCGCAACGGGAACCGTATACTCAATCCCGAATCCAATACGGTCTTCGAGGAAGGTGATGTGGTATGGATCGTGGGCGAGAAAAAGCTGATCGACGCTATCAACTGAGTTCATTATCTTTCCTGCATTAACCCTAATGCTATGATGCGGCAGGAGCGGCAAGCGGTGTTATTTTCCGCTGGTTTCCTGCAGCCGTGCCCTTGAGGCCGTTTGCTGACAGGTACCAGCCGGCAAAGAGAAAGGCCAGCACCAGCAGGACAATTGCCACTACAAGCCCGGTATTTTTACGGGTGCCGGCAGGAGCCAGCAGCTCTATCATTTCCGCCGCCGTTTTTTCTTCTTCGCCAACCCTTACCGTATGGGCCGGGTATTCACGTATTATCTTTTCCGCTATCACCGGCTGCTCCGGGCAGAGCTCTTTTGCGGCCGGCTCAAAACGCAGCTCCCCGGCAAGGCCTGTGCTGAGCACTCCTACCCGGTGCCAGCTGATCTTTACCCCGCTGCTTAGCTGCTTTTTCAGGTCGAAGGCAAAATCATTGAACCTGATAACCGCCTCGCGGTCAGAAATGTCCAGCGCCTCGGCCAGCCAGGAGAAAAACCGAGGGGAAGCAGGACCGGTACCGGCAGGATGATGCAGGGTAATGCTATATACAGCGGGATTGATGCTCCTGTTGGGAAAGTCCGTTACCGCACCCGTGCGCTCGACCCTGAAAATACCGATACCGGGAATATCCAGCTTGTGGTATTGCACCAGGTATGAATACAGTTGCTCGTACATCCTCAATTCTTTTTGTCGAACGAAAATACGATGCCGCCAACAAAGTTGAAGCCGTAAACGGGGTATTGATTCCAGCGCTGGTATTCTTTGTTCAGGATATTGTTGAACTGGGTCCAGAGATTGATGCTGCGGGTGATCCTGAACTCCAGGCCGGCATTCAGGTCGAAAGCGCCTTTAAGCTTACCGATACCTCCGCCTTTTTCGAGGTAATGAGCGCCATCCCAGGCAAAAAGATCAGCCTTCAGCCACAGGTCCCTGATGACCTGCAGGCGCAGCGCTGTATTGAATTCCATGGGCAGCAATCCCCAGGCCTTGATATTGCTTTGGCGCAGGCCGTTGAACTGGTTAAGCTTTATGCCGGATACGATGGAAAATTTCTCCGCCACATTATACCCTATTTCGCCGCCAATGGTCACGATCCCCATTTTGTCCTCATTCACCACAACAAACGATTTACCATCGCCGGCGGCCGACGTATCGTTGATGAACAGCGGCTGGTTATTCAGCTGCGTAACGCTTATGCGGGCATTGTAGGTGAAATGATCGGCCAGCGAGCCCTTGATGCCGCCGAATATTTCCTGTACCCAGGTATTTTGCTGGGATGCAGGCGCCCAAAGCCAGGGGTTTTGCGAAGCAAGGTATTGATAAGTGGTCTTTCTCACATAGCCTGTCCAGCCTCCCTGTACGGTAAAGCGCTGATCACTGGTGCCAACTTCGGCAAGCACATTGGGAAACATCTTGAAAGTGCCGTTATCCCAGCTTGGCCTGATACCTGCCTGCAAGTTGAACTGGGGGCTTTTATACAGGACGGCCGGCGACACGTACCAGGCCGTATTATTGATCACATCCCTTTTATCAGGAGAATAGCGCGTAAGGTCAAAGCCAACACCGAGGTTGACGGCAAAGTCTTTTCCTACATTTTTCTGCAAAGGAAGGGTGAGCACGGTATTGCTTTCACTGTTCTTGAGGTGATCGCTGAATACATCGATCTTCAGCTCCGGGGCATAGCTCAGCCCGAAGGAGGTCTTTACGATATTGCGCATGGCTAAGCGGGCAGATATGGTCTGGAAGCGCTGGCGGATAGAATCCTTGTCGAACGATAAGGTCTCCGGCACATAGCCATATTTATAAGTTTTCTCAGCCTTCATTCCAAGCCCGGCATTCCATTCCAGCCCGCCGGCCGTTTTATAGAACCCGGTGATCCGGGCCTGCGTATTGGCAAAATCCTGGAAATCCCTTTTGCCTTGCGATGATACATGCCTGGCATAAATGTCTACACCCGCCGTATTACCGTCGCCGAATGAGAAGCCTGCCTGCACGTACGGCGTTTTCAGGCTGCCGAAACCGGCTTTTATGTAATTGCTGTTGTCCCATTTGCCTACAGAGTCTGCCTGCAATGCCAGCGGGCTCAAGGAGCCGGGCTGGTAGGGAAAAAGCAGGTTCTGGTTGGGCACTATATATTGTAAGCGCGGCCGGGCAGTATCTGCTGCCGGTGGTGTGGCATTGAAGTTGATCTTGGCAGCCTCGCGCAGTATGGGCTTAAAAGAAGAAGTAATATCGACCGAACGCTTGCGAATGGTATCCTGCGCAGAAGCAGCCATACCCGTCAACGAAACGATTCCGACTAATAAAACGGCTTTTTTCATCTTTTGCATTTATGATTATGCTTATTCCTTTAGGTTGTAATGTTCAGCGGGCACCGCTTCCTATCTTAGCTTACTGTCTTTTTTCTCTTCTTCAACAGCCAGCTCCAGCTTGGCCTGGGCTTCGCTTTTCAGATCGGGTTCGATGCTATTGTCTACTACGCTCTGGAACGTGGCTTTAGCATTGAAATAATCCTTCTGGCGGAAATAAACATCTCCCAGGAGTATATACGACTTGGTAACCCAATAGCCGTAAGAGCCGGACTTGTTGATGGTCTCGAAGGCGGCTTTTTCCGCATCGCTAAGCTTATTGAGCGCCAGCCAGCAATTGGCGATTTCGTAGCGGGCTTCGGCAGCCAGGGCGGCCTTATTTTGAGAGACCACTGTTTTAAAGGTGCCGATAGCGAGCTCGTATTTGCGCTCCACCTCGTAAGACTTGGCAATGGCCATATTGGCCAGGGCCTTATCATCAGAGCTGCTTCCTTTGGCTACAGCCAGCTCCTTGGCATTGCCGACAGCTTCTGTCCATTTTTGCAGCTGGTACTGGCTGCGCAGCAACCCCCTCATGGCTTCCAGCTTATTCTCCTGGCTGGAAGCCTCTTTATTGAGCTGCATATAATATGCTTCAGCCTTTGCATAATCCTTCTTCTCGAAGAAATAGATGCGGGCGGCTTCCAGGATCGCGCGTTCGGCATACCTGTTCGGAGCGTTGGAAGCTACTATCTCATAGCCTTTAAGCGAATTGTTCCAATCCTTTTTATCCTTGTATATCTCCGCCGAATTAAAGTTGGCATCGATGGCATATACCCCGTTGGGGAACTTCTTGAGATAATTATTGTACGCGGTCAGCGCAGCATTTACATTGCCGGCCTGGTGCTGGTTGTCGGCTACCGAGTATGTAAGGGAATCTTCGGTGTTCACGCTAAGAGGCTTGCCGGCCTGTCGCATAAAGGCGGCATATTCGTCGGGCTTGTTGTCGTCGATATAGATCACCCGGATATTATCGAGAGCATCTTCAGCTTCAGGGGAATTAGGATACTGGGCCATCAGCGCCTTATATTGCTTAAGCGCTTCAGCATTGTTATTCATATTATAGTAGGCCAGCCCCATCTTGAGGTATGCCTGCGGCTTAAGGCTTGCATTGCCGCTGCTTTTGATCACGTTGGTAAGATATGGGATCGCCTCGCTGAACTTTTCATCACCCATGTACGAGTTGGCGATCTCCATATTAGCATCGGTCACCAGATATGATTCCGGGAACTTTCGCGCCATAGTGCTCATGAGCGTGATCTTTTCTTTGGAGCTCCTGATGCCTGCTATCATGGCATTCTGGAAAGTAGCATAGTCTTCCGACGGCCATGAATACTTGATCACGTTCTCATACATGGCCCGGGCCTTTGTATAGTTCTTTTCCATGAAATAGCAATCGGCTGTGCGGAGATAAGCATCCTGGGTAAGCTCGTCCGATTTGATGGACGCATTCCTGCCGAGCGGCTCGAAAAAGCTCAGCGCCACGGAATAGTTTTCCTTACGCAGGTAACAATAGCCCAGGTTATAACGGGCATTGGCCGGGGTTGCTTCACCGCTGGTTGGAGCGCCGGCGTCGAGGTAGGCATGATAGTACCTGATAGCATCGTCAACCTTGTTGGTTCGGTAAGACAGCTCCCCTTTCCAGAAGTTGATCAGGGGCAGCACAGACCCATTGTTAGGATCTTTAAGCGCCCTGTCGAGCAAGGCATTGGCTTCTGTCAGCTGGCCGTCGTTCACCAGCTCGGTAGCGCGCCCGTAAAGGATGCGCGGGTAAAGACGCCTGGCATTGTCGGAAGGGCTTTTAACGCCTTCCAGCAAGGTCAGCGCATCCTTATAGTTATTGGTATTGGCCAGCACAGCTACCAGCAGCTCCCTGGCTTCTGTTATATATGCAGAGTTGGGATAATCGGCCAGGAAAGAACGAAGGCCGTTGAGCGCCTCGTCCTGGTAACCCAGCTCATACGATAATTTAGCATACTGGTACCGGGATATCTCCTTCTGCTCGGCATTGGTGCTGTTGGATGCGCAGAAAAGGAAGGCATTCCGGGCATTGGTCTTCTGCCCTGTTTTAAGGTAAGCATCGCCAAGCAGGTACATGGCATGCTGGCTGAGCCCATCATCCTTACCGCTCAGCTGCTTAAACCCTTCAATAGCTTTAGACAGGTTGCCAGCCTGGTAGTAACAGTAGGACAGCTCGTAAAGGTCTTCTCTTTTTACCTTCTCGGAGCGGGCCACATACTCTTCAAGGTAAGGCAGCGCCTTGGCATATTCCTTACGCTCAAAATAAGCATGGCCGATCATCTGCTTCAGCTCAAGATCGTAGTATTGCGATTTGCCGGCCTTAAGCTTGCTTTCGGCATAGGCCAGCGCTTCGTCCTTTTTTCCCTGTATATAATATACCTGGGCAATATAATATGGAACAACAGTAGCGTACTGCTTCTCATCTTCCACCACCTTAAAGGCGGTCAGCGCATCATTGTACTGTGCATCGCGGAAGGCCAGCACGCCGTAATAATAATTAGCGTCAAGATAGTGCGGATCGTCCTTCATGGACCGTATGGTATTGAACAAGGGCTTGGCCTTGGCAAACTGCTGCAGGGTAAAATAAGAATAACCCTGGTTGAATTTCATCTGCGCGATCTCCTTATTGCTCAGATTGGCAATATTCGCCTGCTCGTAATAGCGGGTGGCTTCAGGATATTTTTTCAGTCGGAAATAATACTCGCCCAGGTGAAAGGCCATCATTTGCACACGGGCCATATTTTTTTCCAGGTCTATATAGTCAACCGCTTTGTCTTCGGCCACTTCCTCGTTCTGCTTAAGCGCGCAAACAATGGTATAATAATCCAGCTCCTGGGCTAACACCGGGTGATTGATCCTGTCAGTTTCCCTGGCCCCCGATTGCAGCTCTTTGAGCAGCGGGTAAGCCAGGCTGTACTGTTCTTTTTGAAAATATTCTTTTGCTTCCTTGAACGTGGTCTGCGGATCGGTATAATAGCGGGTTTGCTGGGCAGAGCAAACGATAGTACCGGCAGTGGTTAAGATCACTAAAAGTTGTTGCTTCATGCGGGATGTCCTTTAAAACCGTTGAGGATAACGTTGCGAATATTCAAATTATTTCAGCCACGACCAAAGAACGTTCCAAACAGGTGTGGATAAGTCCAGTTATATGTTATGTTTAACATTTTGCGGCCGTTGGCGTTATGGAGAATGTTATTTCTTAATATTGTAATACCAAAATCAGCGTTCAATGAAAAAACTTTTCAGCACTAATTATTCCGCCAACAGCTTTACGTTCGCTATGCTGCTGCTTCGTGTATTTGCGGGGCTCGCCATTGCCTTCAATCATGGCTATGGTAAGCTCACAGGCTATAACCAGATACTGGCCAAAGGCTTTATGGACCCGTTCCATATCGGCGCTTCGGCTTCGTTATCGCTTGTGATCTTTGCCGAGTTCTTCTGCGGCATACTGGTAGCCCTGGGCCTGTTGACCCGGCTGGCCTGCATCCCGCTGATCATAACCATGATCGTGGCTTTCTTCATAGCCCACAACGGCAGCTTCAAGGAAGGAGAGATGGCAGGTCTTTACCTCGTGGCCTTCACCACCATCCTTCTTGTAGGCCCCGGCAAAGCCAGCGTTGACCGGCTGATCGGCAAATAACTCCAGATTGACGGCACCGGTGGCAGGCTGCGCCAGGCGGCAGCCACCGGTGATTAACAGCAGCAGCACATGTTCGTTACCAGTACCCGGATACGCGTACGCTATGCAGAGACCGACCAGATGGGCGTGGTATATCATAGCAATTTTTTCCAGTATTTTGAAGTAGCAAGGGCCGAGTCGATCCGCCAGCTTGGCTTCACTTATGCCGACATGGAAAAGATGGGCGTTATCATGCCTGTTATCGAAGTGCATTGCCGGTATATAAGGCCGGCGCTGTATGATGACCTGCTGACGGTGAAAGTGATCCTGAAAGAGCTGCCGCTTCATCATAAGATCGAATTTGTGCAGGAAGTGTACAACGAGCAGGAAGAGTTGCTGGCTGCAGGCTACGTGGTCCTTTACTTCATGGAAAAGAAAACGATGGAACGAACTACCATGCCGGAGAAGCTACGCAAGCAACTGGAACCTTATTTTAGTTAATTTTAGCGAATGGATAATTTCCCGGCACCGGCTGATGATGCAAATAATGCAGGCAACCCTCCCCCACCTGATCCACCCTCTGTTTATCCTCCGAAATACAGGAAGCAGAAGCAGCCCGCCAATGCCTGGACCCGCTCTGTCATAAGCCTGGCCCTGTACCTGGTGCTTGGCTATTTCCTCTTTCCCAGCTACAAGATGCTGCTTCTCGTTACTGCCATCGTGATCTTCCATGAGCTTGGCCATTTTATAGCAATGAAGCATTATCGCTACAGCGAGCTGGGGATATTTTTTATACCGCTGCTGGGAGCTTACGTATCTGGCAGCAAGCGGGAAGTTTCGCAAAAGCAATCGGCTATCATATTGCTGGCAGGGCCATTGCCAGGCATACTGCTGGGCATTGGTCTTTACTTTCTCGACGATGCGCAGGGAGGGCTTTTCTGGTGGGATATGCCGGTCTATAATATCAGCATGCTGCTCATACTGCTGAACCTGCTGAACCTGCTGCCCGTGTACCCGTTGGATGGGGGACAGCTGCTTAACCGGGTATTCCTCGATGAGGAAAGCATTATCAGCAAGGTCTTTATTTTTATCTCTGCGGCTGCCATGTGCTGGTTTGCCTGGAGCCTCTATGCTTCTACCGGCCATAGCTTTTACTTCATCCTGGTGCTTTTCCCGCTGATGATGCTGTTGCGCCTGCGCACAGACGCGCGCTATATAGCATTTGAAAAGAAAATTGAAAGCGCCGGCATCAACCTCGACACTTCGTATGAAGATATGCCGGACGAGGACTACTGGAAGATACGCAACCTCCTGGTAGAAGAGCAACCGGCCTTCCGCGATATAGCTCCTGCCCCGCCGTACGAGTATAGCAGCAAGGAAGATAAGATCATGATCACCATACAGGGGCTGCTGCAGCGCAACCTGGTGCAGGACGTATCGGCGGCAGGCAAGATACTTATCCTGCTGATCTGGATAACGGCCTTTGCTTCTCCGTGGCTCCTTAAGATGGACCTGAGCTTTTTCAGGCGCTTTGGCTGACCTGCCTATACCCGGTGATGATCAGCCCGCCATTGCCGGATCGCTTTCTTGATCGCCTTGTTCGACATATTTTCCGCAACAGCCTGCTGCGCCAGTTCCGGCAGCTCTTCATCGGGAGCAAAGCGAAGCGCTATGATCTGGCGCAGGCGCAATCCCTGGTGAAGCGGCCGGCCTGTAAGCACGAAATGCCGGAGATTTTCTTGGGCCCGTATGGCCCTGTCCTGCGCACGTAAAGCGAATATCCGCGCATGAAGCGCCACACTGGCGAGAAGCAGCGAGATCAGCAGGAACATAACGGCCTGCAGAATATTTCCCGGACCGCTATTCACAAGATTGATCACGGACATCACCAGCAAAGCTGCTATCAGCGGTATGGTAATAAAATGGTAAGTAGGAGAAAACCTTACATGGTTGCTGAACTGTTGGCTCATATAATGATTATTAGGTTTACAGGTAGATTGTTGCCGGCATCTATTTCAGCACATCCAGCACCTTATACATTTTCTGCACCAGCGATGAGGCCTGCCCGTTATAGTTGTTCACCAGGAAAGAAAAGATATATTCTTTGCCGCTGGCGGCCTTATGATAGCCGCAAAAACCCTTTACCCCGCTGATGGTGCCGCTTTTCATCCGCATGCCGTTATAATCAGGAAGCGCATTATAAAAAGAGGCATACCAGCTCCGCCCCTTCGCAAATTTCAGTATCTCTACCTGCGCATGCGTGGTTACCCGGTTCAGTGGCGACAGGCCCGACCCATCGCTGATATTCAGCTCGCCCTCATCCAGGCCTTGCTGTTTCCAGAAATTACGCACCAGCTTGGCGCCTTTATCCGTAGCGGCAAAGCCTTCCTTTTCAAGCGCTATGGTTTTCAGCAAAGCTTCGCCGTAAAGGTTGATGCTCTTTTTATTGAACCAGTAAATGATCGAATCGAGCGGAGGCGAATAATGAACGGCAATATCCAGTAGCGGCCGGCCGGCCATGGTGTCTGTGGTCACAGGTTGACCGGGAAGGCGCTGGTCGATTGCCAGCTCTCCCTGCAGCGAGGCTACCAGGGCGCGCACCAGCGTCGAAGCCGGGTCTGTATCCGCCCCGGAAATAGTAAAGGATTTCTCGCCGGCCGGTATCGTGCCTGCCAGCAGGCGGTCGTAATAGATGTAAGCATTGTCGCCCGTGCCTTTGGCAGCGGTTTTCAGCTCGTTGATATAGCTGGCAGCCTGCTCTTCCTTAACAAGGTCGACTTTATCGCCGATCTTATCGCCGGCACGTAGCAGCAGGTCGAACTGGTTCTCCTGCCAGTTGACCGGATAAGCGCCGGCGCCATAGTAGTTACCTATATCCTGCCATATCCAGCCGTCCGGAATGGCCTGCCTTGAAAATCTCGATCCATTTACCAGCACGCTCCCGCTCACCTTCCTGATCCCTTGCTTTTTCAGCGCTTCCTTCCAGCCGGTGAATATGGCGCTGGCTTTTGTGCCCGGCCAGCGCCAGCTACCCAGTGTCGGGTCGCCGCTGCCGGAGATCACCAGGTTACCCTGCCATACATCCTGCACCATATTGCCTTGCAGCGATAAGCGGGTTGCATAACGGTAGCTGCTTCCCAGCAATTCCATGGCCGTTACCGAAGTAATGATCTTCTGCGTAGAGGCCGGCGCCATTCCTACCCGCGAATTTTTATCGAACACCACCTGCCCGGTGGCAGCATCAATAACGTAAAGGGAGCTGATGGCATAGCTGAGCTGTGCATCTTTTTCAAAAACCTGGTAGGCCTGCTGCAGCCGCTGGCCGATACCCTGGGCCTCGGGCAGGAAGGCAGATAACAGGCTCCCGATAAAAAAAACAATTCGCTTCATTACCCCGCTTGGATTTACTTCCGGCATGAGCACCGGGAAAGTGAAGATAAGCTAAATAACAGTTGGCAGACCCTTGCGCTACCAGGGCAGACCATCAAACAATAAGTATCTTCTTCCCCGCGCCTGTCTTTTCCGGCATAGCCCGCCTGCGTATCTTTGGCTATGCTTAATGCTTCCATTATTACCATCGGGGATGAGCTGCTTATCGGGCAGACCATCGATACCAACAGCGCTTTTATTGCCAGGGAACTGAATAAGATCGGTATATGGGTTCGCCGCCGGGTAGCTGTCGGCGATGTATATAAAGATATCTGGCAGGCGCTGGATGAAGAACGCAAACATTCAGCCATCATTATTATTACCGGCGGCCTGGGGCCTACGGCCGATGATATTACCAAGCCGCTGCTTGCAGATTATTTTGGCGGTAAGCTGGTAGTGAATGATGAGGTGCTGAGCCATGTAAAGCATCTCTTTGAAAAAATATACCGCCGCCCCGGACCGATCCTGGAAAGGAACCTGCGACAGGCCGAAGTGCCCGACATATGCAAAGTGCTGCATAATGCCCGCGGCTCGGCGCCAGGCATGTGGTTCGATACCATTCCCGGTATGGTCCTTATCTCGCTGCCCGGCGTGCCGCATGAAATGAAAGGACTAATGACGGAAGAAGTAATCCCACGCCTGCTGAAGCATTTCCAGATGCCGGCGATAGTGCATCGCACCCTGTTTACGGCCGGGCAGGGCGAATCTGCCATTGCCGAGCTGCTGATCGGGTTTGAGGCCGCTTTGCCTCCTGCTATCAGGCTCGCTTATCTTCCCAGCTATGGCGTAGTGAAGCTCAGGCTTACTTCCCAGGGCGCTGACCAAACAGAAGTAGAAAAAGAGCTGGCCCCTTATTTCAACAATTTAAAGGAGCTGGTAAAGGAACATCTTGTATCTGATGAGGATGAGGGGCTGGAAGCGGTGATCGGCAAGCTGCTAAAAGCAAAGGGAAAAACGGTTGGCACTGCCGAAAGCTGCACCGGGGGCTATATTGCGCACCTGCTTACCAGCGTGGCGGGGTCGTCAGCCTATTACAAGGGATCGGTGGTAAGCTATGCCAACGGGATAAAGCAGGATGTGCTGCATGTGCAGGCGCAAACCCTGCAGGTCAAAGGGGCCGTAAGCGAAGAAACAGTACGCGAGATGGTGCAGGGTGCCTTGCAGGTGCTGCATGTGGATTATGCGCTGGCCACTTCGGGCATCATGGGCCCTGATGGCGGCAGGCCCCAGAAACCGGTAGGCACGGTATGGGTGGCAGCAGGCAATACGCATAAGACCGAAACATTGCAGCTTCATCTTCGCTTTGACCGCGAAAGGAATATTGCCGTGACAGCCACGCAGGCGCTTAATTTCCTGCGTAAATTCATCCTTGCTGACGAATAAGGACCTGTTTATATTCAAATCATTATTTTTGCGGCGGCTGATAGCATTGCTTGCTTCTTAAAAGGCCTTGATGGCTGAACGCTCAACAGCTGCCTGAACGGAGCACCGTGATCCTGTAGCCCTAAACAAAAACTCTCAAACTATTATATGGCTATCGTAGACCTGATAATGCCTAAGCTCGGAGAAAGCATCATGGAAGCGACCATCCTGAAATGGTTCAAAAACCCAGGTGATGCTGTAAAGATGGATGAAACCGTGCTGGAGATCGCTACCGACAAGGTAGACAGCGAAGTTCCAAGCACCGCGGAAGGGATTATCGAAGAGGTGCTTTTTAAGGTGAACGATGTAGTTCCTGTCGGTACGGTGATTGCCCGTATCAGGCAGGCAGGCGCCGGGCAGGAAACCGTTACTGCGTCAACTCCTGCCGAGCCGGTCGAAACACCTGCTGCCGAGCCGGCACCCGTACAGCAGGCTGCCGCAGCTACGCCAGCTACTCCGGCAAAACCTGTTGGCGCTTCTTCAAACAGGTTTTATTCTCCCCTGGTGCTCAACATTGCAGCACAGGAAGGCGTCAGCCTCAGCGAGCTCGAAAATATTCCCGGCACCGGCAATGAAGGCCGGGTAACGAAAAAAGATATCCTGCAATACGTGAGCGACAAAAGGCAGGGCAAGACCGGCACGGCTTCGACTGCAGGGCAGGTTGCTTCGACAGCTATCGTTACTACCACGCGCGAAGAAAAGCAGTTGCCGGCTACCAGCCAGGCCGGTCCGGCAAGCTATGGCGGTAATGTGGAGATCATAGAGATGGACAGAATGCGCAAGCTGATCGCAGACCATATGGTCCGGAGCAAGCATACAAGCCCGCATGTAACCAGCTTTACCGAAGCCGATGTTACCAACCTGGTGCTTTGGCGCGATAAGGTGAAAAAAGAGTTTGAGCGCCGGGAAGGCACCAAGATCACGTTTACGCCGCTGTTCGTGGAAGCGATCGTAAAATGCATCAAGAAATTCCCGCTGATCAACAGCTCGCTTGACGGGGACCGCATTATCGTAAAAAAAGATATCAATATCGGCATGGCCACCGCCCTGCCGACCGGTAACCTGATCGTGCCGGTAATAAAAAATGCCGACCAGCTGAACCTCGTGGGGCTGGCCAAGCAGGTCAACAACCTGGCTGAGAATGCGCGCAATGCCCGTTTGAAAGCCGATGATACGCAGGGCGGCACTTTTACCCTCACCAATGTAGGCACTTTCGGCAGCCTGATGGGCACCCCTATCATCAACCAGCCGCAGGTAGCTATCCTGGCTGTCGGGGCTATCAAGAAAAGGCCCGTAGTGGTAGAAACTCCCATGGGCGACAGCATTGCTATCCGGCACATGATGTACCTGAGCATGAGCTATGATCACCGGATCGTAGACGGTAGCCTGGGCGCTACCTTCCTCACGGCCGTAGCCAAAGAGCTGGAAAATTTCAACCCCGGAAGGGAAATATAGCGAGATAAGGCAGGTAGCTGTTTGTAACGGCTGCCTGCTTCTTTCTAAAGTTGCCGTCGACTATTATCAACTCTTACAAAAAAACCGAAGCTACCTGCTTTTGGCCACTTCTTTCAACTGACTAAATGAAACCCGGTCTATTGCTGCTGGCCCTTGCCCTTACCATAAGCTCTTATGGTCAAAAAAAGCACCTGGGTTCCTGGACAGTGCTCAACTCACGCGTTACGCTGGCCCCGAGACTGGAATTGTTCAACGAGCTGCAGCTACGCTCCCAGTCGTTTTACCATGATTTTTTTTATTATGAAGTAAAAGGAGGCGTTTCTTATTCTATCGACAAGAATGTATCGGTGCTGCTTGGCGGGGGAAAATATATAACCTACAGCGACCCTGGCGACTTTACACCGCCTATAAGCGCCAATGAGACGCGCTTCTGGCAGCAGCTGACCATGAACAATTACCTGGAACGGCTGAAATTTGAGCATCGCTACCGCGCCGAACAGCGCTGGTTCAAGACAGGCTACCGCAACCGGTTCCGGTATCGCCTGAATGCAGCCCTTCCTGTAGGGCCCCGCAATAAAAGCCCCCGGAACTTTTACCTGTCAGCTTTCAACGAGCTGTTCCTGACCAATAAAGCTCCCTATTTTGAGCGCAACCGCTTTTTCGCGGGCTTTGGCTACCAGCTCTCTCCCTATTTCAGCCTTCAGCCAGGCTATGTGTACCAGTATGACTACCGCGACCTCAATGGTGCAGGGAAACATTTCTTCCAGCTTACCATAATGGTGGATATAGATGGAAAGATCAATCCCAACAAAAGAGTGCCGGGAAATATGGACTAAATGACCGGTCTCAATCCTTAAGGCCGTATTCAAATTGCTGCAGGATATAATTTTTCCCCTTCCGCTTTACCTCGAAAAGATAATCATAGCGCTGCTCCGGCAGCTCACGGGCAAGTATCTCCTGCCGGCAAAGCCGGTTGACCAGGCTGCCGATAGTATTGGAATGACCTACTACCAGCACTTGCCCTTTCCTGATACGCCGGAGCCGTTGCACGAATGCCTCGAGTGAATCAGGAGATGGGGAATAAATGGTGATAGGCACGCCCGAGAGAACGCTTACCGGTGCAGCGGTCTCCCGGGTGCGCTGGTAGTTGGTCGAGAAAATATAGCCGATCTTTTTTGCACCGATACGGGCGGCCAGCTGGCGGGCCCGCTCCCTGCCGGCTTCCGATAAAGAAGGATCAGCCGTGGCCGCGCCTGCTGCTAAGGCTTCTTTTTCTGCATGACGGACAATATAAAATTTGTTTACGCTGCAGGATATAAGGCAACATACCGTCAAAGCCATAAGGAGATATCGCATGCAGTTATTTTAACATTTTAAAGATACCCGGATTTTGAACAATACCGTCTTTTAAATAAATTAGGAGCAGCCTGCCAGGAACCGGTCATCGTGTTGCCCGGCCCGGGAACAGCTTGCTGATGTTTCGCAGCTGGCCCCGGCATAAGCCGGTGCTGGTCCGTTCCCGGCAAGCCTGTCATTATCGTATAAAATCAGGTATTATGAAACAGCTATCAGAAACATGGTTTGCGGAAGGCTATATCGACTTTGAGCTAAAGAAATACACGCTCCTGGCCTACCTGCAGCAGGTCAACGGCTACTTCAATGAGAACAAGCTTTACCCCCAATTGGCCGATCTTATTTTTCATTACAATAATATCGTTGCCTTCCGGGAAAACAAGAAGTACCTGAAAGAGCAGTTCCCGAGAAAGCTGACCGGTGTTCAGCTGGAAAAGCTGCAGGTGCTTTACGAGCAGATGATCGAAGATACCGAGCTCATGACGGAGCTGGAAGACATTATTCACTATGCTGCCGGCAAAATGAAAACAACTATCCATAACGGCACGGAGATCTACGAGTTTGTGGAAGGAAAGCTGCAGATCAGCCCGGTAGGCATCATTCCCCTTGATACGCAGGAAGGCTATTTTTTCCTGAGCAACGGCGCGATGAAAAGCACCCGTATCTATCATTACCGGCTGGCCATGTTCGAAAAGCATGATGCACGTTACCGCAGCATAAAGACCTCGTATATAGATATCCGACGGCGCAGCATGGCCAATACCTATGAGCATATCAAGTCGGAGCTGATACGCCATAAGCATGAGCTGCCCAACCCGGCTGTCTATTCCGTAGAGATACCCTTGAGCTTCCCCGTAGAGGAGACCCTGCTGCCTGTGGTGAAGCGAACGCTGGCCAGATATATTTCGGAAGCAGCCTGACCCCGTTAGCTGCCGACCGGCAAGAGATATCAGATATCAAACAGGAAGGCTGGCATTTAGCTGAGTACGGTCAACTGCATAGCAGGCTCGCTTTGCGGTGGGGTTTATTATTCAGCACTGATTACATTATAAAATATAATAATGTTAGTTATTTTGACCATTTATAAGATTTGACCTCATTTTCTGAAAAATTTTTCACTTTTTATCTACCACGGAGCATCATTTTTTTCCAAATTTCAAAAAAAAATTGGCTTATTGTCCCGAAAGTGCTTGTTTTGCTAAAAACAACTATATATGTCACTTCGTTTTAATGCAATCTCCAATATCTCAACTTTACCGGAGAGCAAGGTTGACAGAACAGCCAAGATCACGGGCCTGTTCGGCAGCAATGTTTTTACGCTGAAAACAGCCCGCGAGTTCCTGAGCGACGAGGCTTATAAAAGCCTTGTTGCCTCTATCAAGGCCAGCCAGAAGATCGACAGGGTTATGGCCAACCAGATCGCCAGCGGCATTCGCGCCTGGGCCGAAGCCAAAGGTGTTACCCATTTTACGCACTGGTTTCAGCCGCTTACCGGGAGCACGGCCGAAAAGCACGATTCTTTCTTTACCATAAAGAGCGACGGCACGCCTATCGAGCAGTTTGAAGGTGATGCCCTGATACAGCAGGAGCCTGATGCCTCTTCATTTCCCAGCGGCGGTCTGCGGGCCACCTTTGAGGCCAGGGGATATACGGCCTGGGACCCTTCTTCCCCTGCTTTTATCATGGAGATCGGGCAGGGTAAAACGCTCTGTATCCCCACCATCTTCGTTTCATATACCGGCGAATCGCTCGATTATAAAGCACCATTGCTGAAAGCCCTCGAATCGCTCAACAAGGCCGCAGTGGATGTATGCAATTATTTCGATAAAAATATTACCAGGGTAACTGCCACCCTTGGCTGGGAGCAGGAATATTTTGTAGTGGACGAAGGCCTGTTCAATGCAAGACCCGACCTGGTGATGTGCGGCCGTACCGTATATGGCCATAACTCTGCACGCAACCAGCAGTTGGAAGATCATTACTTCGGCTCGATCCCCGAAAGAGTGTACGCTTATATGCGTGATTTCGAGACGGAAGCTTATAAGCTGGGCATACCGCTTCGTACACGTCACAATGAAGTAGCCCCTGCCCAGTTTGAATGCGCTCCTATCTTCGAGGAAGTAAGCGTGGCTGTAGACCATAATTCACTGCTCATGGATGTGATGGACAGGGTGGCCCGCCGTCACAACCTGCGGGTGCTGCTGCACGAGAAGCCTTTTGCCGGCATCAACGGAAGCGGCAAGCACAATAACTGGAGCATGGCTACTGATACAGGTGTCAACCTGCTGGCTCCCGGTAAAACGCCCAAGACCAACCTGATGTTCCTGACCTTCTTTGTCAATACCATCAAGGCGGTCCATGATTATTCCGATATACTGCGCGCCTCTATTGCTTCTGCCCCCAACGATCACCGCCTGGGCGCCAACGAAGCGCCTCCTGCGATCATCTCGGTATTTATCGGCCAGTACCTGACCAAAGTGCTGAACGACGTAAAAGAAAGAGTGGGCGATAAATTCGACGAGCAGGACGAGAGCATGCTGAAGATCGATATCCATAAAAGCATCCCAGAGCTGCTGATGGATAATACAGACCGCAACCGGACCTCTCCTTTTGCCTTTACCGGTAATAAGTTCGAGTTCCGCGCGGTGGGCTCTACGGCCAACTGCGCCAATCCCATGACCGTTCTCAATACGATCATGGCCGCTACCCTGCGCCAGTTCAAAAAAGATGTGGACGCGCTGATCGAGAAAGGCGACAAGAAAGAGATCGCCATCATGCATGTGATCCGCGAATATATCGTGGCCAGCGAAAAAGTGCTGTTTGAAGGTGACGGCTACAGTGAAAGCTGGGAAAAGGAAGCCGAAAAAAGAGGCCTGCCCAATGTAAAGACCACCCCGCTGGCGTTGGATGCCATGGTGACCGAAAAGGCAAAGCATCTTTTTGAAAGCAACGGTGTGTACAACCATGCTGAGCTGGAAGCCCGGCACGAAATAGAGCTGGAAAAATATATCAAGAAGGTGCAGATCGAAAGCCGCATCATGGGCGAGCTGGCTACCAGCCATATCCTGCCTCCTGCTATCCGCTATCAAAACCTATTGGCAAATAATATCAGGGGCCTTAAGGAAGCAGGCCTGCCCGAGGCAGCTTATAGCAACCAGGTACAGATACTCAACAAGATATCCGAGCATATCAATAAGGCCAGCGACCTGGTAGAAAAAATGATCGAGGCGCGGAAAGTCTGCAATAACCTGGACAATACGCGCGACAAAGCCATTGCCTACCAAAGCCAGGTAAAGGACAGCTTTTTTGACACCATTCGCTACCATGCCGATAAGCTGGAGCTATTGGTTGACGACAAAGAATGGTACCTGCCTAAATACCGCGAGATATTGTTCCTCCGTTAAAAAATAACAGCAGACAGATCAAAAGACCGGCCTTTCAGCCGGTTTTTTAGCATATATCATTTAATATTAATTATTGATATTATATGATTTTTAATTACATTTTTTTCACAATTTTATTACCAGGTCTTATTATTTTCAACGCCTAACATGCGTTAATCAAACAATTACATAAATTTATACTGAAATGTATAATATTATTATTTTATTTACTATTAAAAATTGATTGAATGTCCCGGCTAACGATCAAGCAGATCTCCCCTTTTCTTGTACTATTAGTAGTAGCGTTGGCGGCCATTTTTATCAGGCCGGAAGCTTCTTTTGACCCGGCATCAGTGCTGGATGAAAACGGTTCTCCCAGGTATATTTATAATAGTGGCGACATTGCCTGGATGCTGGTATCGTGCGCTTTTGTTTTCCTGATGACACCTGCCCTGGCTTTTTTTTACGGAGGGATGGTCGGACGCAAGAATGTGCTCTCCACGATGATCAAGAGCACGGTCTCGGCCGGCATTATTTCGGTGCTTTGGGTAGTGGTGCAGTTCAGCCTCTGTTTCGGAAAATCGATCGGCGGCTTTATAGGCGATCCTTCAAGCTTTTTCTTTTTCAAAGGCGTGATCGGGGGAGAGCCCTGGGCCGCTGCTTTTACCATTCCCCTACCGCTTTTTGCATTTTTCCAGCTTATGTTCGCCATCATTACACCCGGCCTGGTAGTAGGTGCAGTGGCCGAACGTATCCGCTTCAGCTCCTACACCCTGTTTATCGTCCTGTTCGGTGCCCTGGTATATGCACCCCTGGCGCATATGGCCTGGCATCCTGATGGGCTGATGGCCAAATGGGGAGTACAGGATTTTGCCGGCGGTACTGTTGTGCATATTTCGGCGGGTATGGCCGCACTGGCTGGCGCCCTGGTGCTGAAGCCCCGCAAGCATACCACGCCTGCGTCCCCTGCTAATATTCCGTATGTGCTTATCGGTACCGGGCTTCTGTGGTTTGGCTGGTTCGGCTTCAATGCCGGTAGCGCCATGGGCGCCGGCCCTTTGGGCGTATATGCTTTTGCCGCTACCAATACAGCCGCTGCAGCCGCCGGCCTGGCCTGGATGTTCTTTGATGTGATGCGTGGCAAAAAACCTTCCGTGCTGGGCTTCTGCATCGGCGCGGTAGTAGGCCTGGTAGCCATCACCCCTGCCGCAGGCTTTGTAGGAGTTCCGCAGGCTATTTTCATTGGCTTTGCCGCCGCCATTGTATCTAATTGTACGGCAGAGATCATCAAGCATAAGACCAGGCTCGACGACCCTCTCGACGTATTTGCCTGTCATGGTCTTGGCGGCATCACCGGTATGCTGCTCACCGGTGTATTCAGCACCACTGCCCCCGGCGAAACGGCCCTGTTCAAGACCCAGTTCCCCATCCAGCTGGTAGGCATGGTAGTAGCGGTCAGCTATAGCTTTATCGTGTCGTATATTATTTTCAAGCTCATCAACCTCATTATGCCTATGCGGGTAAGCCAGGAAGAGGAAGCCGCCGGCCTGGATGCTTCGCAGCACAATGAAAAATATTTCCAGGGCACGCTGATCGTCAGCGATCCGAACGACAACCTGACCGAAAGCTATAAGGCAGATATGGAGATCATTGAAGAGAGATGAGCAGCGATGGGGTACAAATACTCTCGGCAATAGCAATGTCCCTACCGGACCTTTCACCATCGGCTATGAATGGAAAGCCGAGCGGATCTTTACAGGAAGCAAAAGCCCTTTATAAGAAAAAACCACCCTTTCCAGGATGGTTTTTTCTTATAAGCTGGAAAGCAGCATAGCTTAATGCAGCTTGAAGCCTTCGATGAACTTTGTATTGAAATCACCGCTCCTGAAACGCTCATCCTGCATAAGCTGCAGGTGAAAAGGAATAGTTGTTTTTACGCCTTCTATCACATACTCGCTCAGGGCACGGTACATGGTATCGATCGCTTCATTGCGGGTGCGGGCCACGGTGATCAGCTTACCGATCATAGAGTCGTAATAAGGCGGGATCACATAGCCGGCATATACATGGCTGTCTACCCGTACACCATGCCCGCCGGGCTGGTGCAGCGTAGTGATCCTGCCGGGTGAAGGCCTGAAGTCGTTATAAGGGTCTTCGGCATTGATCCGGCATTCGATAGAATGCATCTGCGGGATATAGTCATCGCCGGAAATACGTTCGCCCATAGCTATTTTGATCTGCTCCTTGATAAGGTCGAAGTTGATCACCTCTTCCGTAACGCAGTGCTCTACCTGGATACGCGTATTCATTTCCATGAAATAGAAATTGCGATGCTTATCCACAAGGAACTCTATCGTGCCCACGCTTTCATAGCTGATAGCTGCCGCAGCTTTTTTTGCAGCTTCCCCCATACGTTCACGCAGCTCATCGGTCATGAACGGGGAAGGAGATTCTTCCACCAGCTTCTGGTGACGGCGCTGGATAGAGCAGTCACGCTCGCTGAGATGGCATACATTGCCATACTGGTCGCCGGCTACCTGTATCTCGATATGCCGGGGCTCTTCCACGAATTTTTCCATGTAGATGCCATCGTTCTTGAAAGCGGCAGCGGCTTCTGCCTTTGCCGTATCATAGGCCTTTTCGAGCTCGGCTTCTTCCCACACGATGCGCATGCCTTTGCCGCCGCCGCCGGCAGTAGCTTTGAGGATGATGGGATAGCCCATATCGCGGGCCAGGCCCCTGGCCTCATCGAGGCTTTGAAGCAGGCCTTCCCCACCAGGCACCACCGGTACGCCGGCTTTGATCATGGTGTCCTTGGCAGATATCTTATCCCCCATCTTATTGATCATTTCGGCTGTGGGCCCGATGAACTTAATGCCATGATCGTTGCAGATCGAGGCAAAGCGGGCATTCTCTGCCAGGAACCCGTAGCCGGGGTGAATGGCATCGGCATTGGTGATCTCCACCGCTGCCATGATATGGGGAATATTGAGATAGGAATCGCTGCTCTGGGGCTTGCCGATGCAAACAGCCTCGTCGGCAAATTTTACATGGAGACTGTCCCTGTCGGCAGTTGAATAAACGGCCACCGTTTTGATGCCCATTTCCCGGCAGGTGCGTATTACACGAAGGGCAATCTCACCACGGTTGGCAATCAATATCTTTTTAAACATACGTTAGAAATAAATTTGAGAAAACTGCAAATGTACCAGCGTAAAAAATAAGGACAAGCAAGCAGCCTGTAACATAGAGGACCTCATTCCCACATTCTCACATTCTCACATTTCCACATTCTTCACATTTCCCCTATGCCGGCTCAACCAGAAACAATGGCTGGTCATACTCTACCGGCGAAGCGTCTTCTACCAGCACTTTCACGACCTTACCGCTTATCTCGCTCTCGATCTCGTTAAAGAGCTTCATGGCCTCAATGATACAGACCACCTTACCGGGGGCCACTTCATCGCCTGGCTCTACAAAGCTGGGCTTATCAGGTGAAGCCTTGCGATAAAATGTACCGATCATCGGACTTTTGATCGTCACCAGGTTGGAAGCAGGAGCTTCGGCCTTGGGCTTTTCTGCTGCAGGGGCTGCCGAAGCAGCGGCAGCAGGCTGAGGCGCGGCCGGGGGAGCTGCGTATACTGGAGCTGCCTGCACGGGAGCAGACACTACCTGGGTTACCTGGTCTTCTTTCTGCCTGATGGTCACCCGGAAATCCTTTTGCTCAATAGTAAGTTCGCCGATATTTGATTTGTTGACCATTTTGATCAACTCCTGGATCTGTTTGAAGTCCATGTTTTTCAATTTAACAGGTATTTTGTTTAAAGAAAAAGGAGGGCTAAGATAGGGGAAATAGCCCTGAACGGTTCAAGTATTTTTTTACGAATTTGGGGCAAAAAAGAGTTAAATCAATAAAAAATGGCCCAAAATCCAGAGTTTTCAGGCCATTTTTATCTAAAAAGAGTTGATTATTCCTTTACCCGCTCAACATATTCACCGGTCTTGGTATTGACCCGGATCAGCTCGCCCTCATTCACGAAAAGGGGCACGCCTACCGTGGCGCCGGTTTCAACGGTAGCCGGCTTAAGGGTACGGGTGGCCGTATCGCCTTTGAGGCCGGGCTCGGTATAAGTTACCTGTAATACGATCTTGTCGGGCAGCTCCACGCTCATGGGCTGCTCGGTCTCGGTATTGATCAGCACGCCTACTTCCTGGCCGTCTTTCAGGAACTGTGGGGCATCTACCAGGGATTCCTGCAAGGCTATTTGCTCAAAGGTCTCATTGTCCATAAAGTTGTAGCCTGTATCATCTTTATACAGGAACTGGAAAGACCTTTTTTCTACCCTTACCGGATAGATCGTATCCCCTGAGTTCCAGGTTTTTTCGATAGAGCGGTTATTGTCTACCCCTTTGAGCTTTGCCCATACCTTGGCGGCAGCCCTGGCTGTTTTGTTCTCACCAAATTCCACGATAGAATAAAGGCTCCCATCGAGCTTGATGATCATGCCCCGGCTGATATCTGAAGTAGTTGCCATTGAATAAGATTGAATTTGAAATTAAGGTCGCAAAGATAGGGATCCCGGGCATTACGGGCCAAACATACCTTAAAGTTTATCAGCCGGGCGATATCTCTTTATTCCCACACCTCAGGCCTCACCGGTGCAATATGATCCGGTGGTGGAGGCGGAGGCGGGAGCCTGTTTTCAGGAGGCGGCGGAGGTCCGGGAAGCCTGCCTTCTGCCGGAGGCAAAGGCGGCATGAGCTTATTGTTAGCCGGCATTGGCGGCATAGGAGGTCTGCTGCCTATCGCAGGAGGTGGGGGTGGCGGCGCAGGCAGGTCACCATAAAGGGAATGGAACTTTTCTTTGTCTTCCTCCTTGTCCAGGTCATACTTTTCGGTATGTTCCCCGCGGGTAATGGTCAGCTTATTATTTTTCATTTGCCAGCGTACCGGCAGGTCCTTTCCATCGCGGCTCTTTGCAGGCGACGGCAACGTGTCGGTAAGAGCCGGGCTTGCACCGGCAGCTTTGTTGGCAGGGTCATTTACGGCTGCCTGCTCTGCCGCCCGGGCGGTAACAGGCTCCTGGCGCTCGTTGGTCAGCATCCGGTTACGGAAAGAAAGCAGCACTATGGCCAGCAAAGGAAGGATAAACAGGAACCTTATCATGTGGATCCTGGCTGTTCTGAGCTTGTTCATCATGGCTATACGTTTTTTTAGTGAAGAAAAATTGAACGAAGGGGCTATACTAAAATGGTGATGACCGGTCACTTTCAGCAGGAGATACTGGTATTGCTTCCTGTCGACGCCGCTTTCAATCACCTGGTTGTCGGCAATAAATTCCAGGTTCTGGCGTATGGCGCCGCGAATAAGCCAGGCAAAGGGATTGTACCAGTTGAGCAGGCACAGCAGTTCGCTCCAGATAATATCGATAGTATGGCGTTGGCGGGCATGCACAAATTCATGCCGCACGATCTTTTCCAGCTCTTCAGGCGCATGGCAGCTGCTATTGACAAATACAGAGCGGCCGAAAGAAAAAGGCAATATGGGCCGGTCGACCTGGTAAACGCATACAGCGCCCGTGGAAACCAGCTTTGCCGACCGCTTCATCCGCTTAAGCGAAATAAGAAGGATCAGCAGCCGCAACAGCATAAAGGCAATGCCGGATATGAGCAGCATGGTCATCCAGCTCCAAATTGCAGGAGCATGACCAGCCCGATCAGGACCGGCAGGCAGGGCAGCGATACCGGCATAATTATCAAAAGCCGGTACGATATGAACCAGGCTGCCGGTAAGCTTGCTGATAGCCAGCACAGGCGCTATATTGATCAGCGGGATAAAAAAGCAGGCCAGCGAATACCCGAGCAGGTACCAGCGGTTATGCTGGTAAAAGGTGAGCCGGCGCAGTACCAGCTGGTAAAAGGCATACATGACCGCAAGGCCCAGCGAAAGCTTGAAAAGATATGGAAAGATAAGAGGCATGGCTACTGTTTAACGATATTAAAAATGGCGAAGCCGAAGTTGTTATTTTCCTTTTTCGATCAGCTGGATGATCTCTTTCAGCTCCTTTGCCGTCAGCTTTTTCTGGGCCACGAAAAAATTGACCAGCTCTTTATAAGAGTTGGCGAAATAATCTTTTACCACATAGCCCATGAATTTTTTCTTATATTCTTCTTCGGTGATCACCGGCCGGTACAAATAAGTGTTGCCCGAAAGCCTGCCCTGGACATAGCCTTTTTTTTCGAGGTTCTTTACGGTAGAAGCTACCGTAGTATAAGGCGGCGCGCCCGCCATCCGGTTGATAAACGACTTGATATTCCCTTCTCCTGTCTGCCAGATGGCCTGCATGGCCTCTTCTTCCTGTATGGTCAGCTTTTCCATATCTACGAATTTTTCGTAAAAATTACGATATTTTCGTAGACTGCCAAATTTTTCTCCTTCCAAAATGTTAATTCCTTCATGCCAGCCGTGAAAAACCGTTTCTTTGCGGTATGAAAAAGCTATTCCTTCTCCTTCTTGTATTAGCTGCTTTCAGCGGTCTGCAGGCCCAGCAGGATACGCCTGTTGATCCGCCATATAAAAGATTTCCCAAGAACATACCGCTGCGCCTGCTGCTGACAGACAGCACCACTTATTTTACCGGCGATGACCTTGACAAGAAAAAGGCCGTCATGATCATGCTTTTCAGCCCTGACTGCGATCATTGCAAGCATGAGACCGAATCGATCATCGAGCATATCGGCTCATTCAGCAAGGTGCAGATCGTAATGTCGACCACCCAGCCTTTTGAAAAAATGGTTGAGTTCTATAATAAATACGACCTGAGGCGTTTTCCCAATATCGTGGTCGGGAAGGACACAAAGTATATGCTGCCCAGCTATTACGATATCAAAAACCTGCCCTTCCTTGCTTTTTACAATAAGAAAAAGGAGCTGATCTCGGGCTTTGAGGGCGCGCTGCCCATAGAAAAGATCCTGGAAGAGCTGGCAAAATAAGCGCCTGCACCGGGTAGCCATTGTATGCAACCCTTTCCTGGATACCGGGCATAGTAACCCTGTACCCATTATCCTTATCTTTGCGGCGCAAATAATTTCCTCATTCCATAAATTTTTCGTTCATGAAAGTAACTGTTGTAGGTGCCGGTGCCGTAGGCGCTACCTGTGCTGACAATATTGCGCGCAAAGAACTGGCGTCAGAGCTCGTTTTGTTAGATATCAAAGAAGGATTGGCCGAAGGGAAAGCGCAGGATATGATGCAGACGGCCGCCTTGCTGGGATTTGACACCAAGATCACGGGCAGCACTAATGACTATTCCAAAACAGCCGGCAGCGATGTGGTAGTGATCACTTCAGGCCTGCCCCGCAAGCCGGGCATGACCCGCGAAGAGCTGATCGGCACCAATGCCGGTATCGTAAAAGGGGTGACCGAGAATATCCTGGCTCACTCCCCGGATGCCATCCTGATCGTGATCAGCAACCCGATGGATACCATGACCTACCTGGCCCTTACTACAACAGGATTACCAAAGAACAGGATCATAGGCATGGGCGGCACGCTTGACAGCAGCCGTTTCAAATACCAGCTGAGCCAGCACCTGGGCGCCAGCCCTTCCGACCTCAATGCCGTAGTGATCGGCGGTCATGGCGATACTACCATGATCCCGCTTATCCGCTTTGCCACCTGGAACAGCGTGCCGGTGACCAGATTCCTGAGCGAAGAGCAGCAAAAGCAGATCGTGGCCGATACCATGGTAGGCGGCGCTACCCTTACCAAGCTGATCGGTACCTCGGCCTGGTATGCTCCCGGCGCTGCCGGAGCCGCGCTTGTTGAAAGCATCCTGCGCGACGAGAAAAAGCTGCATACCTGCTGCGTGGCCCTCGACGGCGAATATGGCCAGAAAGATATTTGCCTGGGCGTGCCCGTGATCATTGGCCGGAACGGGTGGGAAAAGATCCTCGACTTCGGGCTGAACGAAGCCGAGCAGGCTGAATTTGACAAGAGCGCTGCAGCCGTAAGAAGCATGAACGATGTGCTGAAAACCTTGTAATACAAAACATAATTTCAATAAAGACCGGTCTGATGACCGGTCTTTTTAGTTTCCAGGCTGCGGTTGGCCATGCAGGTTCATCGGTTAGATCGTATATTTAACGATCGTTAAACCTTCTTTCATGAAACAGCTATTTACGGCATTATTCTTTATCGCAGTTGCAATGCAGGGCCGTACCCAGCAGCTTCAACCAGCTTTTGATCCTGCAGAATATGCCGAGCTGCTCTCCCTGGCCTTTTACAGCTCAGGGATACCCGATTCCATAAAACGGGCTTCAGCCGCAGATCATTACCACCGGGTATACCGCTCGCCGGTAACAGGCCTGCAAAACCGCTGGACATTATACCTGCGTGACGACAATATAGCCGTCATTGATATAAGGGGCACCGTAAATGAGACCGCCAGCTGGCTCGCCAATTTTTATGCTGCCATGATACCGGCTACCGGCAGCCTGCAGCTGAACGACAGCACGCGGTTCGATTACCAGCTGGCCGAAGACCCCAAAGCCAATGTGCACGTTGGCTGGACAGTGGCCCTGGGTCATATTGCTCCTGATATCGAATCAAAGATCAACAGCTATGCGGACCAGAAAAAGGTAAAGGAGTTCCTGATCTTCGGGCATAGCCAGGGAGGGGCCATAGCTTTCCTCCTGCGCTCCTACCTGGAATATGAAAAGAAAAAGGGAAAGATACCTGCAGACATCATCTTCAAAACGTATTGCAGCGCAGCTCCCAAGCCAGGTAACCTGTACTATGCTTACGATTTCGATTTCATCACAAAAGGCGGGTGGGCCTATACCGTGGTAAATGCCGCCGATTGGGTGCCCGAGACCCCGTTCTCCATACAAACGCTGAGCAATTTCAACCCTACCAATATATTCGTCAATGCCCGTAAGGCTATCCGCAAGCAAAAGTTCTTTGTACGGCTGGCAGGCAGCATGCTTTACAGCAAGCTGGAAAAAAAGCCCCGCAAAGCGCAGCGCAAGTATGAAAAATATCTTGGAAAAAAAATATACCGGATGGCTATCCGGAAAGCATTGCCGCAGCTAAAAGAGCCTGCATACGTGCACGACAATAACTATATGCGGGCAGGAGCACCTGTGATACTGATGCCGGACGAGGCTTACCGCAGCCTGTATCCTGAAAACCCTGACAAGCCTTTTACGCACCATTTGTTCGCACCCTATTATCACCTGCTTCAGGCGCATTACCTGGTAAAGTAATAGCACCAGCGGAATAGCCTGCCCTCAAAATCAAAAGCCGTGGTGGCCCTGGTAATATCCTTAAAGGCCGAAGCCTGTATGGCTTGCGTATCGAGCCGGAAGCTGCGCAGATTGGTGCTGAAATACAGCTGCCCGCCTGACGTCAATGCCTGCAGGCAATCGTTGATAAGCCCGGGATGATCGCGCTGTATGTCCAGAAAACCATCCATGCGCTTGCTGTTGCTGAAGGTAGGCGGGTCCATCACGATAAGATCGAAAGAGCCGGGGGCAAGGGTTTTGAGATATGCCTTGACATCGGCGTGGATGAAAAGATACCGGTCCTGGTCTGTAAACCCGTTAAGGGCCATATTTTTCCCTGCCCATTGCAGGTAGGTGCGGGAAAGATCAACGGTCACTGCCTTGCTGGCGCCGCCTGCAGCCGCATAAACCGAAAAAGAACCTGTATAGGCAAAAAGATTAAGCATTCTTTTGCCGGCTGCCTGTTCCCTTACCAGTTGGCGGGTAACCCGGTGATCGAGGAAAAGGCCTGTATCGAGATAATCGCTGAGGTTGACGATAAAGCGAAGCCCGTTTTCCGTTACCACAAATTCATTTTTCTCTTTTTCAAGCCGCTGGTATTGACCGAGCCGGCCGGCCTTGCGCTGGCGCAGCCGCAGGAAGATATTTTCGCGGGGCACCTGCAATACCTCCGACATTATGCCCAGGCTCTGCTCCATCCATTCGTCGTGCGCCGCTTCTGTCAACCCATGACGGCGCTTATATTCTGCTACGTACAATTTATCCTCGTACAGCTCCATGCAAAAAGGAAATTCGGGCAGATCATGATCATAAACGCGATAGCAGGAAACTCCCTGCCGGCGGGCCTGCCTGCCCGTATGACGATATACTTTTTCGAGGCGGTTACGGAACATGATGAACTTGGGAGCATACATAACCGCGAATGTACATAAATCAGCACGTCGGGTCTTTTACATATTGCACAGGCCAGGTAACAAGGACCAGGCATGAGGCAGCTGCTTACCGGTGCTTCCAGGTAAAGCATTGAATTACTAACAATTTTAGGAATGTAAAATAGTTTTACGATCTTAGCCGTCCAGTTTTCCTGCTCATGTATGCGATCGTGGATATAGAAACAACAGGCTCCTATGCTGCCGGCAACGGCATTACCGAGATAGCTATCTGCCTTTTTGACGGGAAGGATATCACGCATTTTTACCAGAGCCTGATCAATCCCCGCCAATCCATTCCACGCTATATTACGGCCCTTACGGGCATCACCGACGAGATGACCGGGCAGGCACCCTCTTTTGAGCAGGTAGCCGAAGAAATATATACGCTTTTGAATGGTAAGGTATTTATTGCCCATAACGTAAACTTCGACTATTCTTTCGTGAAGGCCCAGCTGGCAGCCTGTGGCTATGAGCTGCAGGCAAAAAAGCTGTGCACGGTGCGGCTTAGCCGTAAGCTGTTGCCAGGGCTTCCTTCCTATAGCCTGGGCAATCTTTGCCGTTCGCTTGATATTCCTATCAATAACAGGCACCGGGCCGGCGGCGATGCGCAGGCAACCGTAAAAGTATTTGAGCGGCTGCTGCAGCAGGATAGCAACGGTTTTATATCTCAAAGCCTTTCCCGCAGCTCCAAAGAGCAGGTATTGCCGCCCAATGTTCCCAGGGAACAATTTGAGCGGCTTCCCTATACGCCTGGTGTTTATTATTTCCATAATGAAAAGGGAAAGATCATTTACGTAGGCAAGGCCCGCAATATCCGCTACCGGGTCAACAGCCATTTCAGCAATAACAGCCAGACCCGGCAGAAGCAGAATTTTCTCCGGCATACGCATAGCATCAGCTTCCAGCCCTGCGCTACCGAGCTGATGGCCCATATCCTCGAATCCGCGGAGATAAAGAAGTGGTGGCCGGCCTTCAATCATTCGCAGAAAAACGCGGAAAGCGTGTACGGCATTTTCCTATATGAAGATCAACGGGGATACTACCGGCTTGCTATCGAAAAAAATAAAAAGCAGCTGCAGCCCGTCCACAGCTTCCATTATCTTACAGAAGGGCATATCGTCCTGCGCAGGCTGATCAGGGAATACCAGCTTTGCCCCTGTCTCTGCTTCATGCAAACAGGCCCCGATAAATGTGAAGGAACAAAAGATGGTTCCTGCCTGGGAGCCTGCGAGGGAAAAGAACCGGCGCAGCAATATAATGCCCGGCTGCAGCAGGCAATCAGCTCGCTTGATGCCCAACCCACATTTGCGATCCTTGAGAACGGCCTGGGCAGCGATGACAGGTCGTGCGTGCTGGTATGGAAGGGAAAGTTTTACGGCATGGGCTATATTCCTGCCGACGTAACCATCATGCAGCCCGAGGATATCAAAGACCATCTTACGCCTTACAGGGAAAACCTTTTTATCCGCAACCTGGTCCATTCATACGCCACCAGGCACCCGGCCAAAGTAACCTGGTTCTCAGGGACGCCTACGGAAGCCACTGAAAGTCTGTGGTCAGCGGCATCCGGGAAAATACTTCGCTGACCTCTGCCGGCGGTATCGCGATCTTTCTTTTTTCCATATCCAGCCAGGCCCCTTCAGCAGTGAGCACGGCTGATACTACTTCCGTATTTTTGGTGATGATATGCACAATGGTCCACCGCGAGAAATCCCGTCTTGCCTTTTGCAGCGCCAGCCCGATCTGCACCTTGTCGCCCAGGCGTATCTCCTTACGGAACACGCATTCTTCCCTGAACAGTATGGGCCCGAACTTCAACCGGGTCATCACTTCGGGGGTCAGACCGCATTCATGCAAAAAATCGATACGGCATAAAGCGCCCCAGTCGTAATACACTGAATGGCGTAAGTGAAAGTTAGGATCAAGATCCGACCAGCGTACCTGCACATCCATGCTAAATCTGTCCATAAAAGCTTATTTATTAACAAAGAACTAAATTAATCGAATCAGGGCGCCATCATATGCCTGCAGGGTATATTTTTGCCGTTCAAATCCAGAAAATGAAGAAATTTTTTTTATTGACCTTATCTGCCGGGGCATCCCTGCTGGCGACGGCTCAACCTAAGACAACGCCTGCAGCCAAGCCGAAGCCGGCAAAAGCGGCTGTTCCTGCAACGGCCACCACCCTGAAAACGCTGACCGATTCGGCCAGCTATGCCCTTGGAGTAAATATTGCCAGCTCCCTGATGATGCAGAATATGACGGGCATCAATACTACTATCATGTCAAAGGCCATGAAGGACGTATTCAACAACCAGCCTACCCTGATCGACGAGAATGCCTCGTTCAGCGTCCTGAACAGCTATGCCTCCAAGATGCAGCAGGAAAAAAGCAAGCCTGTGATCGACTCGGGCATTGCCTTCCTGGCGCGCAACAAGAAAAGAGCCGGGGTAAAGACCACTCCCAGCGGGCTGCAATATGAAGTGCTTACCGAAGGTACCGGCATCCACCCTACTGCAGAAGATACAGTTACCTGCCATTACCGTGGTACGCTTATCGACGGCTATGAATTTGATGCTTCCTATAAGCATGGCCAGCCTATTTCTTTCCCGCTCAACCGCGTAATACCCGGGTGGACGGAAGGATTGCAGCTGATGAGCCAAGGCTCGAAGTATAAGCTGTATATACCTTACCAGCTGGGCTATGGCTTGCAGGGAAGCCCTCCCGTTATTCCCGGCGGAGCCACGCTTATTTTCGAGGTGGAGCTGCTGGAAGTGAAAAAGCATAAGCCGGAAGGAGATATGCCTGTAACGATGCCTCCCGGCAGCTAAGCCGGAGTGGAGCAAGCCTATAAAAAAAGCGGGATGATATTCATTCCGCTTTTTTGGCTTTTATCCAGCTTATGGCCAGCTTAAGCTGCTCTTCGGGCGTAAGGTTGGTATTATCCAGTATGACCGCGTCATCAGCTTTGCGGAGCGGGCTTACCTCGCGGTGCGAGTCAATATAGTCCCTCATTTCAAGGTTGTTCTTTACCTCTTCGATCGTGATATTGGGGTTTTTCTGGTACAGCTCCTTGAATCTTCGCTCTACCCTCACCGCATTGTCGGCCGTCATGAATATTTTCATTTCGGCTTTGGGAAATACCACGGTGCCGATATCACGGCCATCCATAACAATTCCTTTCCGAAGACCCATCTTCTGCTGCTGGGCCACTGCAAAAGTGCGCACTTCCTTGATCGCCGCCACATCGCTTACTTTTTCGGCGATCACCAGGTCGCGGATCACGTACTCAACGTTCTCGCCATTGAGATATATTTCGCTGGTCTCCGTTTTCGCATTAAAATGAAAATCGAGATGTATTTCCCTTAAAGCTGCTTCTACTTCCTTTTTATCTGTCCAGTCCACATGGTTACGTAAGAAGTAAAGCGTGATGGCACGGTACATAGCTCCGCTGTCGACATATACATAGTTCAGCTTTTTAGCCAGTTGCCGGGCCAGGGTGCTCTTCCCGCAGCTGGACCATCCGTCTATGGTAACAATTATCCTTTTCATGAATGCAGGGCAAAAATAAAGGAAAAAACAGGACCGGTAAGGCGTGTTTTCCTTGCCTTGCATATCGCGACAATGCCTGCCTCATCCATGTAAAGCAGTGGCGCTGTAACGTACATGGCTGCGAGAAATATTTTCACTTCCTATCTTTGCCTTCTCAACAGCCAGACGAGCTGATGATAAAAGGAACTAAGCATCCATACCAATCCCTGCTGCAATTACTGCGTGAACGCCTTACAAAGGCCCAGTTTATGATGGTAGCAGCCTCAATAGCAGGCCTGATTTCAGGACTGGCTGCAGTAGGCTTAAAAACACTCGTACATTATCTTCAATATTGGATAGAGAGCATCGGGATTGGCTTTGCCTATCTTTTTTTTCCGGCTATCGGATTGCTGGTAACTGTTTTTATTATCCACCGTTTTTTTAAAGGTCAGATTGAGCGGGGCATTGCCATGGTATTGAGGTCCATTGCCCGGCGTGCTTCCTTTATCCCTTTCTATCATACTTACCAGCATATCCTCACCAGTTCAGTAACAGTTGGACTTGGCGGATCAGCAGGGCTGGAAGCACCGATTGTAGCCACTGGCTCGGCTATCGGCTCCAACCTGGGGCGTATCAGTGATCTCAATTATTCTGAGCGCTCACTTCTGATAGCTTGCGGAGCGGCCGCCGGCATTGCAGCAATTTTTAATGCCCCTATTGCCGGGGTGATTTTTGCCATCGAAGTGCTGCTGGCTGAGACCATTGTTAGCTACTTTATTCCCCTGATCATCTCTTCGGTCATCGGCGTCCTGTGCTCCAAGATAATATTGGAAGAGTCTATTCTCTTTAATTTCACTCTCCGGCAAACCTTTGATTACAGGAATGTTCCTTTTTATATCCTGTTGGGCGTAGCCGCGGGGTTTTTTTCACTTTATTATGCCCGTCTTTTTAAAAATACAGAGCAACGTATCGAGCACTGGAAGGTCAACCGGTACTATAAAGCCCTTATCGGCGGACTTATGCTGGCCCTTATCTTTTTTATTTTCCCGCCCCTTTTCGGAGAAGGATATGAAAGCGTTAAGATCGTGGCAGGCGGGGGCATGGATTCAATCGCGGAAAATACGAAACTTTTTGAGCTGCTGGGTAAGAACTGGGGATTGCTCAGCTTCACCGCACTAATCTTCCTGCTCAAGCCCCTGGCGGTCGCCATAACTATTGGCAGCGGGGGCAATGGCGGCAATTTTGCCCCTTCCCTTTTTACGGGCTCATACCTGGGATTCGTCTTTTCACGCCTGATTAATCTTACCAATTGGTTCAGAGTGCCTGAAAGCAATTTCAGCCTTGTTGGTATGGCCGGAATGCTTAGCGGAATCATGTACTGCCCGCTGACAGCCATCTTTCTTATTGCAGAGGTAACTAACGGCTATGAGCTTTTCATTCCCCTCATGATCGTATCCTCGCTTTCTTTCTTTATTGTAAAAAGTTATGAGCCATATTCCATGGAAACAAAAAGGCTGGCCCTGGAAGGCCAGATCTTTACGCATAAAAAGGAAAAGAATATTCTCACCTCCATTAACCTCAATGATATACTGCAGACCAGCTATGAAAGCATTTCGATAGATCAGTCTCTCCAATCACTGGTGGAGATCATCAAAAAGAGTGACCGGAATATTTTTGCGGTGCACGACAGCAGGCAGCGCTTTGCCGGCATCATAGAGCTCAACGATGTGAAGCAGAAGCTATTTCAGCCTGAGCTTTTTGATAAGATACCGGTAAGAAGCCTGGTGAAAAAACCGGTTGCTGTCATCAACGATTCTGAAGATATGCACGTCATCATGGAAAAATTTGACATAACCCAAAGCTGGTACCTGCCGGTGCTGAGCCCTGAGAAAAAATTCAGGGGCTTTATATCCAAATCCATGCTGTTCAACAAATACCGTGAAATGCTGTCACGTCAGGCTGACCTTTATGAATAACCGTGTCCTGAAGCACTCTTCCAAGCAGGGAAGCCATAAATAAAAAATCACGAACTTTATCTTTTTAATCAACACTACAGCATCAAAAACTATCATCATGAAAAGAAATCACCTTTTTTACGCCTTCCTGCTGGCCCTGGTGAGCCTGGGTATGGCTTGCAATAACGAGGGAGAAGAAACCCCAGGGGAAACCAGCGAAGAGAAGATCAGGGAAGAGCCGGTCAGCTATTCTACCGACAGCCTTAACTTCCAGGGATATGTAGCGTACAATGAAAGCAGCGATGCTAAACGCCCTATAGTGGTAATAGTCCCTGAATGGTGGGGCGTAACAGATTATGTAAAACGCCGCGCCAGAGAGCTGGCAGGGCTGGGCTATATTTCTATAGTAGCTGATATGTACGGTAATGGACGCGTGGCAGACAATCCTGATTCTGCAGGCAAATGGGCGACTCCTTTTTACCAGTACCCGTTAATGGCCCAGAAGCATTTTGATGCTGCGCTGGACAAGGTAAAGACCTATCCACAGGCCGATACCAGCAAGGCAGCCGCTATAGGCTATTGCTTTGGGGGCGCGATGGTATTGAACATGGCCCGCCTGGGCGAGAACCTGGCCGGCGTGGTCAGCTTCCACGGCAACCTGGTAGGCGTACCTCCTGTAAAGGACTTGCTGAAAGCCAAAATACTGGTTTGCCATGGCGAAGCCGATCCTTTCATAAAGCCGGAAGAAGTTGCCTTGTTCAAAAAGCAGCTTGATGATATCGGGGCATCCTATACGTTCAAGTCTTATCCCGGCGCCCTGCACGCCTTCACCAATCCCGATGCTACCGCCAATGGAGAAAAGTTCAAGCTGCCGATCAAATATGATGCTGCGGCCGACAGCGCTTCCTGGCAGGACATGAAAGCGTTCCTGCGCGATGTGCTTAAATAAGCCGGCTTCTGCGAAACAGGAAACTTACACAGAGTTTCCTGTTTTTTATTAATTTCATTATTCCTATTTTATTTACCTGGCTGATGAAAAATATAGTTCATCATCCTTAAACCCTTGCATTATGAGCTGGTTAATTGCTGTAGCTGTCATTGTTCTGCTGGTACTCTGGATCATTGGTCTTTACAACGGCCTGGTAAGGCTGCGCAACAAACGGCAAAACGCTTTCGCCGATATCGACGTGCAGCTGCGCCAGCGGCATGACCTGGTGCCCCAGCTGGTGGAAACCGTAAAAGGCTATGCTTCGCACGAAAAAGAGCTGCTGCAGCGTATAACCGAAGCAAGATCGGCGGCCATCAATGCCAATACGATCGACGACAAGATCAAGGCTGAACAGCAGCTGAGCGGTGCATTGCAGGGTCTGCGCGTGCAGGTAGAAGCTTACCCCGACCTGAAGGCCAACCAGAATTTTCTGCAGCTGCAGGAAGAGCTGAGCGATATCGAGAACAAGCTGGCGGCTGCCCGTCGCTTCTTCAACGGCGCTACCACCGAGTATAATAACGCGGTAGAGTCATTCCCCGGCAATATAATTGCCCGCAGCGCCGGCTTTTCGCGGGAAGTATTTTTTGACCTGGGTGATGACAACCGTAAAAAGATGGAAGAGCCGCCTTCCATCCGTTTCTGACCAATTCGTTCTCTTACCTTCATTTACGAAGCCTGATGCGATATACTGGCATAGACCGTCAAATACAAAAGAATAATTTAAATTCCCTGCTGTTGCTGGTTTTCTTCCCAGTATTATTGCTGGGAATGGCCTATGCCCTTATCTATTTTACCGGTAATGAAGATATCGAGGCCACCAACAGCGTATTCCTCCGTACGATGCCATTTGTGCTGGCCGGTGTAGGCATCTGGTTCCTCATAGCCTGGGCAGGGCATAGCGCTTTTATACAAATGGCCACAGGCAGCAAGCCGCTGGACAGGAAAGAAAATAAAAGGGTGTACAACCTGGTAGAAAATCTTTGTATCCAGGAAGGCATGACCACCCCGAAGATCTTCATCATCGAAGACGATTCGCTGAATGCGTTCGCCAGCGGCATCAATGAAAAGACCTATGCCGTTTCGCTGTCGAGGGGCATTATAAATAAGCTGACAGACGAAGAGCTGGAAGGCGTAATTGCCCATGAGCTTACCCATATCAAGAACCGGGATGTGCGGCTGCTGATCGTCTCCATCATCTTTGTCGGCATATTTTCGTTCCTGGCCGAGCTGGCCTTCCGGAGCATCCGCTTTGCCGGGGTAAGCAGCGGTCGCAAAAAGAACGATGGCAAGGGCAGCGGGGCCATTATACTGATCGCGATAGCTATAACTGCTGTCGCCTATTTCATTTCGCTGCTCCTGCGTTTTGGGATCAGCCGCAAAAGGGAATACCTGGCCGATGCCGGCGCTGCAGAAATGACCCGCAAGCCTTATGCGCTGGCTTCTGCCTTGCGCAAAATATCCGGCGACCCTATGATCGAAGCTGTGGAAAGCCGTGACGTGGCGCAGCTATTCATCGACAATCCCCAGCCATCCGTTCATCGTTCCGCTTCGTGGGACAATCTTTTTGCCACGCATCCTCCTATTGATAAGCGGATCGCCTTGCTGGAGCAGTTTGTATAAGTTCCTTTACTGCTTTACGAATTTCTGCCGGATAATAGCGCCGTCGGCTCTTTTGCCTGAAGCGAAGTATATGCCCGGGGCAAGCCGGCTGATATCGATGACCTGCACTTTGGTCTCTATGCGTACCTGCAAGACCTGCTGCCCCTGCAGGTTGTAGAAAGCTATTTCCTTCCCTATCCATCGCTCATCAAAAGATACGTCGACCCATAGCTTGTCACGCCCCGGGTTGGGATAAAAGTTGGCATACAGCCAGTCAGGGTCTTTTTCCGGTAAGGGTATCTCCTGGATCAGGGGCCGGTCGAAGGCCCGGGAAGAAAGGATGGGTTCACGCACGCCGCCTTCATCAAATACGGCCCGCATGCGCATCTTCTGGCCTTTGGTAAAAAGATTGATGCAGGCATCCATGGTAAAATCCATATAGTTCATATACATATCTCCTGCCGGCCCGTTGTTGCAGGAAGAACGGATGCCGGAAGGACAGCCCGGTGTGTAAGCGCCCTGTACCGGCGTATCGTCTACCAGGTCGTCACCGCAGGAAGCATCGCCCCAGATATGACGCAGGCCCATCCAATGCCCTGCTTCATGCACCGCTATCCTGGAATTGCCAAAAGAAGCCACGCTGATGACGATGCCGTCCTTGTCAGGAGCGCTGCCGGGCAGGCTGGAATAGCCGCCCCTGGTGCGCAGGTTGCATACCCAGATATTCAAGTAGCTGGTCGGATCCCAGGCATCTATGCCCATTTCCGAGGCAAACTTCATCTTATCATCCGTTTCCCAGATCTTTACCGGCGTGTACTTCCTGTTGATGCCTGTCGTGGCCCTTCGCCAGGGGTCAGAGATCGCCAGCTCAAATTCGATCTCGCAATCGGCCGCCACGGGCCTGAAAGCTATGGGAGTATTGACAGTATCGGCATTCTGGCGGCGAAAGCATTTATTCAGCATCTCGATCTGCAGCCGCACAGCTTCGTTGCTGATATTCTGCGACGGCTCATGGTAAAGCACATGCACTACCACAGGTATCTTTATCACTCCCTGGCTCATTTGCCTTAAAGCAGGATTACCGGCATCTTGCTGCCGGCGTATAAATGATTCGACGGCTGCTGTTCTTTCAGCCAGTGAAGGGTCGCGGTGCAATTCGACCTGCTGGTAAGCATAGGTATTACATTGCTGAGCAAAGCCCCGGCACAGGAGCAGGAGCAGGCATACAGATAGTCCAAGCCGCATAACGATGTTGGCGTTTGATGATACAATTACTTAATGGAAGTAAATTCAAACGGAATTGGTACGGATTCAAAAGAATTGGACTGTGGGGGATATATAAGATTTGTACGGCAGGTTGATCGGCAGATACGGATCTCAGCAGGCGCCTAAACAAAATGTTAAGGGTTCTCAAATATAGCAGATTTATCAATAACCTGTATACTTTTATATATCGTAGTTTTACGAGGCATTGACATGCTGCACGATCCATGCCTGAATAGCTCTATTTTTGCAGCCCAACGAACTATCAGATCACCACATGAAAAAGATATTTTGCGCTATGCTCCCTTTATTGCTTTTAGCGGCCTGCACCGATAATGGCCGGCCTTCTCCGGATAACGGGCAAAGCGGCCAGGGCACCTCCTTCCCTCCTTCTATCAGCTATGCCATACTGAAAGCATACCCCCATGATACTTCTTCCTTTACCCAGGGGTTAGTGATATACAAAGGATCATTATACGAAGGCACCGGCAATTACGGCTCTTCCAAGCTATTGCAGACAGATCTCGCTACCGGCAAGGCTATCCGCTCGGTCTCGCTTTCCGAAAAATATTTTGGAGAGGGCATTACCATTCTCAACGATACTATCTACCAGCTTACCTGGAAAGAGAAGGTAGTGTTTGCGTATACGCTGAAGGATCTTAAGAAAGTGAAAGAATTCCCCATTGGCACCGAAGGCTGGGGCATTACCACCGATGGAAAGCAGCTGATCGTTACGGACGGCAGCAGCAACCTGTATTTCTATGAGCCATCTGCCTTCCGGCTGATGCGCACCCAATCCGTGACCTGGGCCGGCACTCCCTCCTACAACCTGAACGAGCTTGAATACATTGATGGATATGTGTATGCGAACCAATGGCAGCAGCAGTATATCTTCAAGATAGATCCTTCCACCGGCGAGATCGTGGGGCGTGTTGATCTTGGGGATGTATGGTACCGGGTACAGCAGAACGACAGGCATGCCGACGTGCCGAACGGCATCGCCCATGATGATGCTACCGGCAAAACTTATATCACCGGCAAGAACTGGCCTGAGCTGTACGAGATACAGTTCGGGAAATAAGTATGACTATCCCTGCCTACTGATCACATAGATCACGGAGCTGCATTTTTTTACGTCTTTGAAAGCAGTCAGGTTCGAAGCCAGGCCATGACGCACGGCCTCTAACCAGCGGGAATGCCCGTTTTTATATTTGCTGCTAAGCAGGGAGATATAAAAGCTGTCGTACCACATAGGCAGAAATCTTTCCACCTTCAGCCCATTCCTTTTCATCAACGTATCGAGCGATAATGGCGAAAAATGATACAGGTGCCGGGGCACATCGTACGCGGCCCAGTATTCGCCATAAGCCTGTGCGTCTTTGCTGGTATAATTGGGTACGGCAATGAATAGCTTACCGCCCGGCTTCAGCAGGGAATTGAGCTTCCGGATATAGCCCTGCAGGTCGTGCACATGCTCCAGCACATGCCAGAGCGTAATAGCATCAAAGCTTTCCGCGGGAAGGCGCTCAAAAACATCGGCAGGCAGTATAGAAAGCCCATACAGTGTTTCGCCGGCCTTGCGCGCGTCGGCATCCGGCTCAAGCCCTGTTACCTGCCAGCCTCCCTCCTTCATGGTATGAAGAAAAGTGCCCACCCCGCATCCCATGTCCAGCAGGGTGCCATGGGACAGGCCTGTTGCTTTTTGTACCAGCTTTTTTTTCTGCAGCATCGTTCTCCTGCGCACCAGCTGGTACAGCTTATTGACCAGGCCGCGGGATGTATTGCTATGCGAAATATAGTCTTCCGACTTGTAATAAGGCCCTATTGAGCCGGCACCAGGCACATCCTGGGTAAAACGCAGGGTGCAGCTACCGCATTCCCATATCGCGAAACATTCCCGGCTTACGGTATAGTCCTTTACCTGCAATACTTCTTTCAGCTCCCCGCTGCTGCACACCGGGCATTGTGTATAATGGATAAGATCAGGCATAGCGATGTAAAAAGATGAACCGCAAAGAAAGGATCGGGCGGGAATTAATGGCAATAACAGCCGGTTAACCTATATGTGCATGTAGAAGATCATACGGCAAAAGAGGTTCCGCAACCGCAGGTGCTGCTGGCGTTGGGATTGGTGAACGTAAAGCCGCGGTTGTTCAATCCATTCTGCCAGTCTATCTGGATGCCGTAAAGATAAATTTCGTGCGACCTGTTCATGAGGCATGGGATGCCTTCGATCTCGAATTCATTATCAGCCTCCTGCTTTTGATCAAAGCCAAGCACATAGGTCATGCCTGAGCACCCGCCTCCTTTTACGCCCACGCGCAATTTCCGGCTGGCATCAAAGCCGGGATCAGCCATAAGCCTCTTGATTTCCGCCACTGCTTCGGCGGTCAATGTAACAGGGGTTGAGATCATTGTGTTCATACTGCAAAAATAAGCATTTTAAATAGATTGCCAGGCGCCTAAAAGGAGGCCAAGCTCTGGTTCCCTGTCGTTGCCAGGCGGTCTGTGATGATTTTCAACAGGCTGAATTCCTTACATTTGAGTCAAATACTTTATAATGGAGCCGAGTACGGTAGCCTTAATCGTGGCATTGTCTGCCCTTGTTCTTTCAATAGCTGCCCTTGTGCTGGCAGGCAAAAACCCTATTATTGCGCCTGCTGCGCCCAGCAGCCCCGTCAACAATGATAATAGCGACTATACATCCCGGCCGCTCCAGCTGCAAGCTTATGAAAGGCTGGTAGTGCTTACCGAGCGCATTGCCCTTCCTAACCTCGTTGGCCGGGTGAACCAGGCCGGCGTGACTGCCGGCGAAATGCGGGCCCTGCTGATAGAGAATATCAAGCAGGAATACGAATACAACTCCTCCCAGCAGATCTATGTAAGCCAGCAGGCCTGGGAAGCCGTCCGTAATTTCAAAGATCAGAGCATGCTGATGGTGAACCGCGTGGCAGCCTCCATGAGCCATGAGGCTTCCGGCACTGATCTCAATAAAAAGATACTGGAAACAATGCTGTCGCAAAAGCTGGGAGAAGTGCATAACCTTGTGCTGGAAGCCCTGAACTTTGAAGCCAAAAAGCTGATGCGCTGACCGCATTTCCTTATCCTTAAAATCATTGCATGGCCGAGCAAACAAAATATACTGACTCCGGTATTCCTGTCAAGACCGTATATGAGGCAGCCGATCTTCCCGGAGACTTAGGGGAAAAGCCCGGTACATTTCCTTTTACGCGCGGCGTGCAGCCGGATATGTACCGCGGCAAGCTCTGGACCATGCGCCAGTATGCCGGCTTCAGCACGGCCGAAGAAAGCAATAAACGCTATCATTATTTGCTGTCGCAAGGCGTAAGCGGCCTGAGCGTTGCATTTGACCTGCCTACCCAGATCGGGTACGACAGCGATCATGCCCTGGCAGAAGGCGAGGTAGGCAAAGTGGGCGTAGCCATCGACAGCATTGAAGACATGCAGGTGCTTTTTAACAAGATCAGGCTCGAAGAGGTATCCACCTCCATGACCATCAATGCCACCGGCTTTATATTGCTATCATTGTACGTAGCGCTGGCAAAGCAGCAGGGCGCCGACCTGAAAAAAATATCAGGCACCATCCAGAATGATATCCTGAAGGAGTATGCGGCCAGGGGCACTTATATCTACCCGCCCAAGCCTTCCATGCGCATCATTACCGATATCTTTGAATGGTGCAGCCACGAAGTTCCCAAATGGAATACGATCTCCATCAGCGGCTATCATATCCGGGAGGCCGGCAGCACGGCTGTGCAGGAGATCGCCTTTACGCTAAGCAACGGCAAAGCCTATGTGCAGGCTGCCCTGGAAAAAGGACTGGATATTAATGTTTTTGGCAAGCGGCTTTCCTTTTTCTTCAATGCGCATAATAATCTTTTCGAGGAAGTGGCTAAGTTCAGGGCCGCACGCAGGATGTGGGCCGGCATCATGAAGGAGCTGGGCGCTACCGATGCCAGGGCCATGATGCTTCGCTTTCATACCCAGACCGGCGGCAGCACGCTTACTGCGCAGCAACCCCTGAACAATATTTCGCGGGTGACCATACAAACGCTGGCTGCTGTGCTGGGCGGCACCCAATCGCTGCATACAAATGGGTATGATGAAGCGTTGAGCCTCCCGACCGAAGAAGCCGCCCGCATTGCCTTACGTACCCAGCAGATCGCTGCCTTCGAGAGCGGCGCGCCTGACACGGTTGACCCGTTGGCAGGCTCTTATTATGTAGAAGCCCTGACCTCTGAAGTAGAAAAAGCTGCCAGGCAGCTTATGCAGCAGATCGATGCAATGGGTGGAAGCGTATCGGCCATCGAAGAAGGGTTTATCCAGGAAGAGATCGCGCGGAGCGCCTATGAATACCAGCGCCAGATCGAAAGCGGTGAAAAGATCATTGTAGGCGTGAATAAGTTCCAGGTAGAAAAGGAAGAGCCTATCCCGGTATTCCGGATCGACGATTCCATACGGCAGGTGCAGTCAGAAAAGCTGGCTTCGCTGCGCCGCAACCGCGATCATGCAAAATGCGACCAGCTGATGCAGCTGCTCAGCGATAAGGCAGCAAGCGGTGAGAATATAATGCCTACCGTGGTAGAAGCCGTCGAAAACAAATGTACCCTGGGTGAAATTGCAGATACGCTCCGGGAGATCTTTGGAGAATATAAGTAATGCGGCAGCCGGCGCTTTATGCCGGCTTTTAACTGAATAACCAGCATGATCATGAAAAAACTGTTCCTGTGCATTGGGTTGCTTGGCTGCAGCCTGCCCTTGCTTGCGCAACCGTCCTTTATTTCCGATAGTCTCGACAATTACATCCGCAGAGGGATGTCAGAGTGGGAAGTGCCCGGGCTGGCGATCGTGATCGTAAAAGACGGCAAGGTAGCTTTGCTGAAAGGCTATGGGGTCAGGAACGCTGCTACGCGCGAGCCGGTAGATCCCGAAACATTGTTCATGATCGCCAGCAACAGCAAGCTGTTTACCGGCATGGCGCTGGCGCAGCTGGAATATCGTGGAAAATTATCCCTTGACGATCGTATCACGCGTTATTTTCCCTGGTTCCGCCTGTACGACTCCACCAGCACGCAGCTGGTCTCTATACGCGACCTGCTTTCTCACCGTATTGGCACCAAGACATTCCAGGGCGATTTCACTTTCTGGAACGGGACGCTGACAAGGGAACAGATCATGGAAAAAATGCGGCTCCTGAAACCTTCCGGTATCTTCCGGCAGGACTATGGCTATTGCAATAGCTGCTACCTGGCGGCCGGCCAGGTAATACCTGCTGTCACAGGCCGGTCGTGGGAGCAGTACGTACAGGATAGCTTCCTGGCCCCGCTGGAGATGAAATATTCTACTTCTGTTTCTGCCGGCATGAATAAAAGACCCAATGTAGCAAGCCCTTATACTACCAGCTATACAGGGCAGCTGAAGCAGGTGCCATACGACCAGTGGGATAACCTGGGGCCTGCCGCCAGCCTCATCAGCAATGTGACAGATCTTTCGCACTGGCTATTGTTCCAGCTCGACAGCGGAAGATACAATGGCCGGCAGGTTGTTCCCTTTCTGGTGCTGCAAAGGACCAGGGATGTGAATATCATTACCAACAGCCGCAAATCACCGGTGCTGCCGGTGCATTTCCGTGGCTACGGGCTGGGGCTTTCTGCTGCTGATTATAATGGCCGGCAGGTTTACTGGCATACCGGGGGCGCCGGCGGCATGCTAAGCAATGTGTGCTTTGTTCCGGAAGAAAAGCTGGGCATTGCTATTCTCACCAATAACGATAACCAGAGCTTTTTTGAGGCCCTTCGCTACCAGGTGCTGGACGCTTATCTTGGTGTTGCCTATACCGACAGGAGCCGGCAGCTCCTGCCCTCGCATCATCAAGAGATGAAAGGGCAGCTTGACCGGATCACCGCCTGGAAGGCCCGCACAAAAGGAGCAAAGCCTTCCATGCCGCTTAAAAACTATGCAGGCATTTATGCCAACGAGCTGTATGGAACTATTACCATCACTGCAGAAAACGACAGGCTGATCATAAAATTCAGCGGCCACAGCGACCTGAGCGCTACCCTTACCTGCATGAATAAAGATGAATGGCTGCTGGAATACAACAATATCGAATACGGGATATTTGCTACCCGTTTCAGGATCGATGCAGGGCAGGTACGCAGCCTTGATATCAGGGTCAATGAGTTTGTTGAAGCCGACCCTTATACATTTACCAAGCAATGATCGAACAGGTGTAGAAATTATTGCAAACCGGCTGTAAAAAACCACGGCCGCCTGCTTTATTTCCAGGCAGTTGCAAGCATGGCTTGCTCTTTGTACCTTGTATCTAAACAAAACCTTCAGTTATGAGAACACTTGGTATCATCCTTATCGTTGCCGGCATCGTGATGCTTGTCGTCCGCGGCTTTTCAGTGCAAACAGAAAAAAAAGTAGTTGATCTCGGCCCCCTGGAGGTCAACAAAAAAGAAAATAAATGGATCGGGTGGCCGGTATATGCCGGCGGCATCGCTATTGTGGCAGGGCTGGTGCTGGTAGTGAGCGGTAGAAAAAGATAAGCCTTGCATATCCTGGAAAAAAAGGCACCGTTACCGGTGCCTTTTTTATAGCTATCCATTCACTGATATTATTTACCTGCCGGCTTCCAGCTATCCTTCAGCCCAACGGTGCGGTTAAATACCATACCGCTGGGACTGCTATCCTTATCCAGCACAAAATAGCCTTTGCGGATGAACTGGTAGGCTTCCCCGAAAGCAGCATTCTTAAGAGCCGGCTCGGCGTACACGGCTTTAAGCACCTGCAGCGAATCAGGGTTGATATATTCCTTAAAGTCGCCTTCTTCGGAAGAAGGGTCTTCTACCCTGAAAAGCCGGTCGTACAGGCGCAGCTCCGCTGTAATGGCATGGGCCACGCTCACCCAATGCAGGGTGCCTTTTACATTGATACCCGATGTATCGGCGCCGCTTTTGCTTTCAGGGAAATAGGTACAGCGAAGCTCAGTAACATTCCCGGCTTCATCCCTGATAACTTCGTCACAGCGGATGATATAGGCAGACTTAAGCCTTACCATCTGGCCCGGGGCCAGCCTGAAATACTTTTTCGGCGGGTTTTCCATAAAATCTTCCCGCTCAATATATAGCTCGGCCGAGAAAGGCACTTCCCTCTCTCCTCCTGCCGGGTCTTCGGGATTGTTCTCACTCTTGAGCCATTCTTCACCAGCCGACCGGCCATTGCCTGCCGTAACAGTATAATTGGTTATCACTACTTTCAGGGGATCAAATACCACCATTCTCCGCTGCGCGATCCTGTTCAGATCTTCCCTTACACAAAATTCCAGCAACCCAACATCTACAATATTATCGCGCCTGGCAATGCCTACGCGATCGCAAAATTCCCGCAATGCGGCTGCCGTATAGCCACGCCGGCGCATGCCGCTGATAGTGGGCATCCTTGGATCGTCCCACCCGCTCACGTGCTTTTCTGTTACCAGCTGCAGGAGCTTTCGCTTGCTCATTACGGTGTAAGTGAGATTACGACGTGCAAATTCATATTGGTGAGAAGGATAGATCTCCAGCTGCCGAATCAGCCAGTCGTACAGCTCCCGGTGAGGCACGAACTCGAGCGTACAGATGGAATGGGTGATCTGCTCGATGGCATCGCTCTGGCCATGCGCAAAATCATACATCGGGTAGATGCACCATTTATCGCCTGTACGGTGATGATGCGCATGCTTGATGCGGTAAAGGATCGGGTCGCGCATGAGCATATTGGTATGTGACATATCGATCTTCGCCCTGAGCGTACGGCTGCCATCCGCAAATTCACCGTTGCGCATGCGCTCGAAAAGATCGAGGTTCTCTTCTATGGAGCGGGTACGATAAGAACTATCCTTGCCCGGCTCGGTAGGTGTGCCTTTCAGGACCGCTATTTCCTCGCTGGTGCTATCGTCTACATAAGCCAGGTCTTTGCGGATCAGGGTCACGGCAAACTCATACAGCTGCTCGAAATAGTCAGAAGCATAGCGCTCGTTCTTCCATTCAAAGCCCAGCCAGCGTACGTCGTCCTTTATGCTTTCTACGTATTCCGTTTCTTCGGTAGCAGGGTTGGTATCATCGAACCGGAGGTTAGTATAGCCGCCATATTTTTTTGTAAGGCCGAAGTTGAGACAGATGCTGGTAGCATGGCCGATATGCAGGTAGCCGTTGGGCTCGGGCGGAAAACGGGTAACGATCTCCTTATACTTACCGCTGGCAAGGTCGGCCTCAATGATCTCTTCAAGGAAATTGAGGCTTTTTTCTTCTTTTTTAGCTTCTTCTGACATAGCTACAAAGATAATGAACGCAGCAACGTTAAAGAAGGGCGGCAAAATCCGGTCATGGCCACCGGCATTGCTGAACATGCAAAAGGACCATTCCAGGAACGGCCCTTTTGCTGCAGGTATAAGATACGGATGAAGCCTTATTTATTCCAAAGTGGCTTTTTGCCGGCAGGCGGAATAGCTCCCTTGGGCTTGGGTGAGTAATGAAGATGCTGGCGCGGGTCTCCTTTGGCCGTAGCCTTGCTGAAGGCATTCATATCTACTGCCGACATCGGGTCCTCATTAAAAACTCCTGTCTGGGCAGAAGAGCCTACAGGTGCCGGATCCTTTACCGCCTCCTTCTCCTTTTTTGTTGCCTGTTCCCTTTTTACCGGCTTTGACCTGGCAGCAGTCTCTTTCCTGGTGGCCGTTCTCTTAGCGGCCACCGCCCTGCCGGCTTTTTTCCGGGGAACTGCTTTTTTCATGGCCGTCTTACGGGCGGTCTTTTTAGCTGTTTTCTTTTTAGCGGTCGCTACCTTTTTCTTGGGAGCAGCTTTCTTTTTTACGGCTACCTTCTTAGCCGCTTTCTTTTTGGCCGGTGCTTTTTTGGCGACAGTACGGGTATTTTTTTTCTTTGTTGGCATAATCGTTATCATTTAATGGGTGAGCAATAAGGTCGATAGTGGTTTATCCCTAAAAAGGCGCCAAAAACCATACCATTGGCGACTGTAGAAAAGATGACCTTCCCCTTGGCCTGTCTTACCGCCTTACCGACCTGTACCTCTTTATGGCATACGTGAATATAAAAGAACGTGGTTCTTTATCAGCCCGTTGCCTGGCAGGTATATTTTTTGCGCCATTATACTGCCTCACTTTAATCATTTAAACTTTTGTCATGAAAAATGCTGCCTACGAAGCCTGCATAGAAGCGTGCCTGCAATGCGCCTCTCTTTGTAATCATTGCGCCGCTGCCTGCCTGCGTGAAGAACACCCTGGCATGATGAAGGATTGCATACAACTGGATATGGAATGCGCCGCTATCTGCTATGCAGCGGCCCAGGTAATGAGCCTGAATGGCACTAATGCAGAAGAGCTCTGCCGTATATGTGCGGGTATCTGTGATCAATGCGCTAATGAATGCGAAAAGCATGATCATGATCATTGCCGCGAATGCGCTGCTGCCTGCCGTAAATGCGCCGAGCTATGCCGGAACATGTACACCAGCGTGCATGCATCCAAAACTGCAGATGTGCGGTAAGCGATCTTATGCCGAACATAATTTGCACAGACAGCTGGGCTGGCTGCGTTATGAAGCTGCGTTCCTGAGAAGCGCCATGGCCCTTTCTGCGTCAAGGATAGCAGCTTCTACGGTACCGGGAGCCTCCCCTTCATGCAAGCCTTCACCTGCAAAAAACAAGGTATTGGCTACCGGTGTGCGTAATTGCTGCCTGGCTGCTTCACTTCCCGGCATAGCATAGGTATAGGCTTCCCGGGCCCAGGTTTTTTGCAGCCAGTTGAATACAGCAGCTGCCACCAGGTTCTCTTTTACGGTAGCTGCAGGAAGCTCAAAAATGGCTGCCAGGGAAAGGATGGCCTTTTCCAGCAGGGCCTCTTCTGTTTCAGCGCCCAGCCTCTCGGCAGCCGGTCCTCCTACCCATCCTGTAAGCACGGGAGCCTTATCAGGCAATAAGGTCCACCAGGTAGGTATTCTTTCATCGCTGAAGATAAACCCGGTGTCCTCCGGCCACAGCGGCTGTCTGAATTCCAGGACGATCCTGATAGCAGCGCCGCTACCTATCTGCCTTGCAGCCCTTACATATTCATCCAGCGGAGGTGTAAAGTTGATAGAGGAAGGTTGCGCCACCTGCTGCAGCAAAACCGGCGGAAGGGTGATCATGGCCTTGTCGCCGGTATATCGTTGCCCGCTGGCTGTATAAGCTACCGCGCTTCCCTCCTGCCAGTCTACCTGTCGCACAGCATCACCGGTATAAATAAGCGCTCCTTTCTCCCTCGCTTCCTGCTCCAGGAAATGGGTCAATGCGCCATATCCTCCGGCAATACGGAAATTATCGCCTTCTTCCTTCGACCATTCACGATAGAGGCTTTGTACGGTTACTTTCCTGGCATCCGCTACGTCAAAGCCTTCTGCATAAGCGATCGCGTGCCTCCGGATAGGGGCATCGTTCTCAGTGCCATATTCCTGTTGCAGAAAATCGTAAAGAGTAGTGCTGCTGTCTGCCTTTTTCATCTTCTTTAGCAGCTTGTCCCAGCCTTCGATCATTTCATGCTGTTCTTTCCAGGCGCCTGCTTCCTTACGGTAAAACCGGCCTTCTACCGGCATAGCTTCAAGACCGGCTTCTTTCAGAAGAGCTTGGGTACGGGGAAGCCTTCCATGCATGAATTCTGCGCCTCCTTCAATGATACGTGAAAAGCCCGGCGGCTGGCAGCTGTGTGCCCGGCCGCCCAGCCGATCATCAGCTTCCAGCAATATTACCCGGTGATCTACAGCCAGCCCGCGGGCTGCTACCAGCCCTGTTATACCTCCTCCTATGATGACGATTTTTCTCTTTTCCATACTTACATCATGCTAATATTGCGCCAGTTATAAGCATCTTAAAATTGCATGCCCGGAGAAAGCAGTTAGCGTATTGGCACATTTTATGGACTGCTGAGTGCAAATACACGATCGTATGAGATTCTATTTAATGGCAGCCTGCTCCTTATTGCTGTTCCTGCTTATAGTACCTGGACGGGCAAAAGCCCAAAGCAAGGACCCGACAGACAATAAACGCATTGTGCTCTCCAAAAATTATATTTTCACGCCGCAGACAGTTCCCGGCCGGCGCATACCCGGGCTTAGCCAGGTGCTCGATCCTTCTTATGAGCTGATCGTGCTTCCGGACTCTGTTATTTCGTACCTGCCTTTTTTCGGAAGGGCTTTTGCAGCTCCTGCCAACCCTACCGAGGGCGGCATCCGGTTTACATCTACGAAGTTCAGCTATACCATGAGCCAAAAGAAAAAAGGCGGATGGGAAGTATCCATCAAGCCTTCCGACGCTACGGATGTACGGCAGCTTTACCTCGACATTTATGAAAACGGCACAGCTTCGCTCAGGGTGGTAAGCTTAAACAGGGAGCAGATAACATTCAACGGTTATATAACAGAAGGCAAAGAGCGTGGTAAAAAAGCCTTCTGATGCTATATTACAGGTAGCTTACAGGAGGCTTAAGATAAAGGATATTAAGCTAATTTTTCCATAGCTGTTTTACAGGCCACCTGGCCAGCTAATTATACACCTGCCGGCCGGATGGGTGGTAGATATTTTTTTCCGACATATTCACCAGCACCAGGGCCATGATACAAAGAATGATAAGCAGGGCGATCTCCAGGTAGAACTTGATGATAGACCCGCCAATGATCGCTTTTGATTCGCGCTGCAGCAGGTTGCCTTCCTGGGTCTGGATCTCATTAAGACCGTTAAGCGACTCCTTGGCCTGCCGGAAATATGCCTGCAGGGAAGCGGCTATATCGGGCGATACAGGCGTACCCGTGTGCCAGGGGCTGACAGCAGCGGCTTCTGCCTTGTTATATTCTTTCAATATACCCAGGAAATTTTTCCATTGCTCTTTTTCTGCCAGGGTAAGATAGGTGGTTTCATAAGAGCGGATGATAGAGTCGATCATTCTATTGTATCCGTCTAAAAGCGTTACCCGCTGGGCAGCAGGAATATCGTTTTCCTGCTGAAGCTCTCTTTTCTCATAAAGCAGGTCGTTGAGCCGGAACAGGTATACAGAAGGCATCAGCCTGTCCTTATATATAGAAGAAAAGTTGGCTTCCAGCTCTCCATAGCTCTTCCAGTTGGAAAAGTTATTGAGCAGCATGATCACAAATACAATAAACAATCCCAGCAAAACCTTTCTTTTCTGCTTTCCATGATCTCCCCATTTCATAATGGCAGCTTTTAAAGTAAACAATCGCAGGCTGTAAAATAAAGTAATATTTTAAATCCTGGCCGTACCATTCAATCCTGCCAGCCCGATCACAATAAGGAGGAGGAAGAACCACTGAAGCGGTGTCAGGTATTCCCGGAAAAGCCAGATACCGATCACAGCCACCAGCAGGGTGCTGGCGCCAGCCCATACAGCATTGGCAATGCCTGCCGGCAGGTATTTGAGGGCCAGGGTAAGAAACACAAAGCTCAGCAAATAGGTAATTGCCGCTGCTATGGAAGCCGTGCGGTGCTGGAAGCCGTTTGACAGCTCCATGCAAATAACGGCAGCGCTCTCTGCCAGGATGGTCAGCAAAAGGAACAAATATCTCATACGCAGGGATTAATCGTTATCAGATAAGGTCTTAAGATAAGCACGGCATCATATATACCCAATAAAAACTCCCGGGCGAAATGCCCGGGAGTAATAAATGGTCATCTTCTCTTATCAAATGCCATTAATTAATATCTTCCGTCTTTTTTATCCATGTCACGGCCGATCACATAGCCCAGTCCGGCACCAACTGCACCTCCTATCACACCGCCCGCAACCCTGTTGCGCTTGTTGATGATGGCGCCGGCAGTAGCGCCTGTAGCAGTACCGATAGCTGCGCCTTTGGCGGCTTTACTCCATCCTTTTTTCTTGGCAGCAGTCTGCGTACCGGCAGCAGCAGGGGCAGTTGTATTATTGTTGGTTGTTCTCTTTGCTGCAGGCGCTGCAGCTACGGGCTGAGCAGCCTGTTGTTGCTGTTGCTGGAAATAAGCATCGGCCTCTTTACGCTCGTTCATCATCTTCCAACGCTGGAAATCCGCAAACCCTGCCGTATCGGCATAAGATACATCTGCCGTTTTATCGGCCGGTTTATTATTCGTGTTACATGCAGCCATCCCGGCGGCAAGGGTAACTAAAAGTAGTGCTCGTTTCATAACATTTGTTTTAAAAGGTTTTTCAATAGGTTTCTGCTTACTACATTAAAAAAACTGTGCCACCATAGCAAAGCGTGTTAAGAAAATATCCTTCGTTCTAATAACCATTTTAAAAACAATTATTTGTAAAGGTGGTTTTTTAACAATCCAGCCCTCCAAGCATTTCCTGCGCCAGGCGATAATAAGGCCTGTATACCCCATCTTATACAACCGGTAACATTGCATTTATCTTTTTTTAACAGGCCCGCCCGGGAGAGGCTATGGGGCCGGGATAAGACCGATCTTTTTTGAATGCCCGATGGCCGTTTCGCTATGATCAAACAGGAGAGTATGAATGCCTCTCATCCCTATTTCAGCCAGCCTTGCTGAAGCATCGGCTGCTTTATCCTTATCCACCATGCGTATATATACCGCGTGTATGCGGTGATGGTATTTTTTTGCCAGCTCGCTATATATGACGGGATCCCTTTGTGAATTATCGCCCATCAGCACAAAGCGCTGACGGGGAAAGAGCTCAAACAGCCTGGCGATGCGGAGCAGCTTGGCTTCATGCTTTGTCTTGCCGGTCTTCCATAGCTGGTACCAGCGTTTTACCTGGCTGAGCAGGAAAGCGCCCTCCGGCAATCCTTTATGCCGGAAAACATCGCCGAGATAATCGTACAAGTTCCACTCGCTGCTGGATACGTAAAAAAAGGGATTAGGGGCTTCCGGCGTAGTATGCGCCTGCGACAACAGCCTGTAATGCTCTGTCACACCGGGAAATATTTCCCTGGCATGAGGATTTTTAAACAGCAGCTCTTTCAATCTTTTTACTTTCGTGGCCGAATATGATACCATGATGGTATCGTCTATATCCGAGATAAATGCAAACTGCGTAAGATGCGGGATGAATATTTCTCCCTTAGCGCCAGCGGGCTGCATTTCATTTCCTGCCGGGCCTACTGTTACCGCATGCCAGCCGGCAGGGGTCTCATGGTCAGACACCCATTCAAACCGGAAAAAGCCATCTGCTTCCGTGGTGGCTTCCAGTTGTTGTTCCTGCCAGGTCAGCCGCACCGGTACGCCTGCGAGGGGCTTCACGCAGAAAAGCCTGAGCACCCGGAGCATGTTCTTCAAGGGAGAAGCGGAATGACTGGCAATATATTTGGGTGGATGATTGAAAACATGACCAAAAAGGGTAATATCGTGCATATGGCCAAACCCGTGATACACCTTAATTGCCGCTTTCTTGTTCATACCTGATATTAATCAACTCATGTACCATTCTTCAGATGCCGCACAATTATCCAAGATTACTTTTTATTATTAACCCCGGTGCAGGGAACCGGTCCGTTGACTGGAAAAAGGAGATCCAGGAATATTTCTCAGGGCAACCCTATACCATATATTTATATGATTTTCCCGACCCCTGCAGGCCTGATATGGTGCGGGCCGAGATAGACCGGGTACAGCCCGCCAGGGTGATTGCCGTAGGTGGCGACGGCACGGTGAAGCTGGTAGCTACCTGTCTTCAGCAAACCGGCATACCCCTCGGCATACTGCCTGCCGGGTCAGCCAATGGCATGGCCCGCGAGCTGGGGATAAGCGATGAGCCGGAAAAGGCGCTCCGGGCCATTGCTGAAGGCCGGGAGCGGAAAATACACCTCATTAAGCTGAATGAAGAGCTGTGCATACACCTGAGCGATATCGGCTTTAATGCATTCGTAATAAAAAAGTTCGAGGGGCAGCGCCGCCGCGGCATGTGGGGATATGTAAAAGCCGCCTGGAAAGTGTTATGGCAGAACAGGCGGATGCTGGTAAAGATACAGACCGATGAGGACCATATTTGGCGGAAAGCTGCGATGGTGGTCATTGCCAATGCTACACGGTACGGTAACGGGGTAGTCATCAATCCTGAAGGCAGCCTTTATGACCGTCTTTTCGAGGTGGTCATTATCCGGAAGGTCTCTTTTTCAGAGATCTTTAAGATGAGGTTCACCAGGCAGAACTTCAACCCTGCCAAAACCGAATTTTTCCAGACCCGTTCCTTGCAGATAGAATCAGCCAGCCAGGTACACTTCCAGGTAGATGGAGAATATATGGGAAAGCTTAAAAAGATCACTGCTACCCTGCTGCCAGATGCCCTGACCGTGCTGGTGCCACCGGAAAAAAAATGATCTGCCGACAAGCCGTTATGAAGAGCTTGCCGGCAGACCAGTCTATTTATTGATCGCCGTATTATTTGATCACGCCGCAGCCGATGCGACTGCCTGCATTACCGGTAGGCTGGGTAGTATAATCGTCTACCCCGCCATGCACGATCAATGCTTTACCCAGGATATTTTTACCGGGCGTACCTCCCAATGACCATAGATCCGTTTCAAGCGTGAGGCTGCCTTTTCCTTTTCCATCGAGCTTTACGTTGCCGATATCACCCAGGTGAAAGCTTTTGCTGCCCCATTTACCGTGCTCGGCATTCGTGGGGTTCCAGTGTCCGTGGCTCATATTGCCTTTATCGCCGCAATCTCCATGCTCATGCAGGTGAACGGCTACGTTCTTATTGGCTTTGGCAGGCACCGTAATATCCAGCACCATTTTTACCTTCCCGCTTGCATCGGCGTCAAATTTTACGGTACCATTGACAACCGTATCAGAATAAGTGCCTGTTATGGCAGCTTCTGCATGGTTTACCAACGGGGCCGGCGTTGTATCCTGCGTAATATGGTTGCCGGTATTATCGACAGGGGTTGTTACTACAGTATCCTTGTCAGCTTTATTATCCGCATTATTGTTACAGGAGCTTACTGCCAGGGCAGCTGCCACCAGCACGGAGAGCCCCGCACCAGCAAAAGGAAAGAATGAGCGCATAAAATTGATTTTAAGGTTGTGAGATATAAGTCAGCAACAAAAATAGTACCCTCCTGGAAAGAAGGCAAGCAAAAGCTAAAAAGCCGGGAAATGGGCAGATTTATCTACAGTATTTTCTTGATGCCGGTATACCGGGCCTGAAACCAAGTGGCAAGCTATTTGATCCGCTTTCCTGTTCATTCATAAAAAATATATTATGCCTTATATAGAGCCAAGCGGCAATAAAGAGAATATAAGCCTTTATTATGAAGACTGGGGCAAGGGTCGCCCCCTGGTCTTTATCCACGGATGGCCCTCGAGCCATAAAATGTGGGAATACCAGCTTCTTTATTTTGCGGCCAAAGGATACCGGGTGATAGCTTATGACCGCCGCGGCTTTGGGCAGTCGTTCAAGCCCTGGCAGGAATATGATTACAATACACTGGCCTCCGACCTGAAGCTATTGCTCGATACATTGGATCTCCAGGACGTTACCCTGGTCGGCTTCTCAATGGGCGGCGGAGAAGTGGTCCGTTATTGCAGCCGGCACAATAGTGAGCGTGTACGCAGCATTGCCCTGATCAGCTCTGTAATACCTTTTTTGCTGAAAACGGCCGATAACCCTGAAGGAATAGAGCAATCCGTGTTTGACGGGTTCATTGAAAAGATACTGGAAGACCGCCCAGCTTTCCTGGCATCATTCGGCAAGGACTTTTTTGGCGAAACCCTGCTGAACCACCCGGTAAGCCAGCCCTTGCTGGATTGGGCGCATTCCCTGACGCTGCCGGCCTCGCCCAAAGCTACCATCGATTGCATAGGCTCTTTCTCGGCTACCGACTTCCGGGAAGAGCTGTCATCGATCAAAGTTCCTACTCTGCTGATCCACGGCACCAACGATAAGATAGTGCCTCATGAGCTGACGAGCGAGAAAACGGCCCGTGCCATACCTGGCGCTGTTTATAAGACCTATGAAAATGCGCCGCATGGCCTTTTTGTTACACATAAGGATGACCTGAACCGCGACCTGGAAGCATTCCTTACCTCATAAAGATTGGATCGTCCGCACGTAAGAAAGCCGGAAAGGTAGACCCTCTTCCGGCTTATTATTTCCAGGCCGATGATCAGGACCCCAGGTTTGCTTCACTGCCTGGCTTTTCGCTGGCTATCGCTGCCAGCCTCGCCCTTTGCCTTGCAATACGACGCCCCCGGAAGAAAAGATAAAGGTTAAAGAACAGCATCAGCCCGAGGTAGATGCTGAAGCCGCCGATCTTGCTGCTCAATATTTCCAGCACGGTACGGCTATCCGTTATGTTCGCCGCTATCTTCATAATGAACAGCGCAAAACCAAGATTGAGCAGGTAAAACCCTGTTTCAAACAGCTTGTTGGTAGAAAAAGCAATATCTGTTTTGCCGCTGAAAATATCATACATAAAGACCTTGCTGTTACGGAAAAGGATATGGGCAACATACCAGGTAAGCAGCACCACTACAGGCAGGTAAACCAGGTAGGCAATAAAATAAAAAGACTCTTTCATAAAGGTTATTTTTTATAATGAAGGGATTGGTTTCTTTTTTGACCGATAAGATAGATAATAGCCATATTGCACCAGTGTACCAGGGCCAGCAGCAGCATGATGCGGCCTGTCATGGTAGCAATGCCTGCTACCAGCTGGGGCCAGCTGGTGACGGTTTCCCAGGTACGGAGCATCAGGGCAGCATATCCCAGGTTGAGAAGATAATAACCTGTCAGCAAGGCTTTATTGATAAAATCGGTAAGCCGGTCATCTCCATGCAATAACCCGAGGATATAGATACGCCCGTTCCGGTAAAAGCTGAGGCCCACATGAATGGTAATAAGGTATGTCAGGAAAAGATAAAGGATATAGGTAAGCGTGTTCATATGCTGCTGATCTACGGGAATGATGCAGGTTGGTTGACAGGTCAAAAATAACTATTCTTTTTATATTTTCAATATTTTCTGAAAATAAAGATCGATTTATTTTAGCTCCTTCATCCCTTTGCTTGTCTGAAGATTTACATGCAATATTCATTATTCAAGATCCGGGGCTTTATGTAAATTACCGACCGTATCGCCGGGTTACCATGGTTGCCGGTAGCAATAAAAAGACAAGGGGCGATGCTCTCCTGCACACGCAGGATCGCCCTATAAAGCCAGTAGCGGACAGCAACCTTTTTGCCGGTAACAATATATCTGCCACTAATTGCTTACGATATGCCTTACATTCATCAAACAACAATATTCCGGACGCCGGCTAAGACCATATTCCTGGCCACCCTGATAGCCGGCACGCTCGATATATCTGCCGCCGTTATCCATTATATGATACGCAGCGGGAAAAGACCGGAAGGCGTGTTCCGTTTTGTTGCCAGCGGGGTGTTCGGCAGGGCTGCTTTTACCGGCGAGCCGGCGATGCTGGTATGGGGAGGCGTTTTTCATTACCTGATCGCCTTCCTGTTCAGCCTGCTGTTTTTCCTGCTATATCCTTTTGTTCCTGCCGCAAAAAAATACCCGGTCGCTACCGGGCTCCTGTACGGCCTTATGATATGGCTGATCATGAACCTGGTGGTAGTACCGCTCAGCAATACTCCCGACATCCCGTTCAACCTGAAGCAGGCCCTCATCGGCATGCTGATCCTGATGGGTTGCATCGGCTTACCGATCTCGCTGATCGTAAATAAATATTATCTTTATAAAAAAACGAGCTGATATGTCGCTACTCAATCAAAATAATAGCAAGGGCAAAAAGAAGGGTGATAAAAAAGCAAATAGTACCAGTAACTCCGGCCAGGGATCCAAATTTATACAAAAGCCTAAATCCGGCTTTGTAAGCAAGCAGGCCAATACGGGCTCGCAAAGGGGAAGCTAAGATATGCCTTGCTCGGGACCGGTTCAGGCAGCCGTATAATGCCGGCATAAGCATCCTACAGCAATATAGTAGGATACACAAGCTATTTTATCGAGGCAGGTTCTCCCTCTATCACCAGCTTAAAGAAATGATCGTTTATTTAAGCACCGGATGCAGCACTTCAGCCTTTCCATCAATATTTAAGGAATAAGGAAGGCCCAATATTGCGGCAACCAGGGGGAACAGGTGTATATTTTCAAACGGGGCTATCATTTTTCTTTTTTTAAAGGCCGGCCCCCATGCATAGAAAGAAGCATGCATATCCGGCAAGACAGGATCATAGCCATGCTTGCCGATATTTTTATTGGGCCTGCCCGAAAAATTAAAATATGCCGGCGCCTCAGCTACCAGCACTATATCTCCTACCCGGTTCAGCCAGTCGTCTTCTTTTCCATAATGCCAGGCAGCCGGCACATCTTTCCGCAGGTACACCTGGTAAGCGCCCGCCGTTTTGCGCAGCGCCTGGTAAGCTGGCTCTATATATTTCTCATCCAATGCATAAAGATTGACCAGGCTGCTTTCATAAACTATAAAAAACTGGCTGGTATCTATAGCGGCAGGCCGGTTTATCTCTTTCGACGCATCGATCTTTGTCATCCCATGGTCCGACACTACGATATAATTGACCGGAAGCTTCAATGAGCCAACAATCGAAACCAGCTTGCCGATCTGCTCATCCACCAAGCGGACAGCGGCCCCGGCCTCCGGTGAGTCGGGCCCGTACGCATGCGCCGCGTGATCAACCTCGGGAAAATAGAAAGTGATAAGATGAGGGCGCGTTTCTTCAGGCAGGCTAAGCCAATTCTTTACCACATTGAGCCGCTGCTCTACCGGCGTAACACTATTATATATGTAGCTATAGGTGCTGCGCAGCCCCTGTATATTGCTTTCAGAACCCACCCAAAAATAGCTGGCGCTAAGAAGATGCTGCTGTTCGGCCAGCGCCCATATCGGCAGCCCGCCATACCAGCTGCTGTCGCTGGCAGCAGTTTTATCACCATATCGCTGCTTTTTCTTGCGGTCATAAAAAGAATTGCTGACAAGACCATGATGGGCCGGGTAAAGCCCGGTAACAATAGAATAATGGTTGGGAAAGGTCATAGTAGGAAAACAGGACAACATATACCTGGCGGCAATTCCTTTACGGGCAAATCGCTGCAGGTTGACTGCCTTGTACTTCTTTACAAAATCGGCGCGGAGACCATCTACCGATATGAGTATCACATAAGGCTTGGCTACCTGCTCAGGAGCATTGAAACGATTAGGCATCACCCATTGCGAGGTATCCTGTGCCCGGAGCGCCAGCGGCAACAACACTACCAGCAACCAGGCAATAGAACCGTGCTTCATAAATGTTATTTTATTGCACTTGCTTTGATGAGGAGGAACTACGTGCGCCAAAGAGCAGGCTGCCGATACGTACCATGTTGCTGCCTTCACTGACAGCGATCGCATAATCGCCGCTCATGCCCATGGAGAGGACCTGAAAATAGTCCTGCTCATCATATATCTTTTTCAGCTGATTAAACTCGCGGTGAAGCTGTTCTTCCCTGTCAGTAAAAGAAGCCATGCCCATCAAGCCCTGCACCCTGACATGTGACAGCCGGCCCTCCTGGTGCTCTGCCTTTATGTTTGCTACCACCTGCCTTATCCCGGGCTCATCAAAGCCGAACTTGCTTTCTTCCTCAGCAATATGCACCTGCAGGAGGCAGGCTATCGTGCGGTTGTTTTTGGCAGCCTGCCTATCGATCTCCCCGAGCAGCTTATAGCTGTCTACCCCATGTATTAAATGTACAAAAGGAGCGATATATTTTACTTTGTTCGATTGCAGGTGGCCGATAAAATGCCAGCGGATATCGGGGGGCAGCTTTGCCTGCTTGTCAACCAGCTCCTGCACATAGTTCTCCCCGAAATCGCGTTGTCCCATCTCATACAATTCCTGTATATCGGCTACCGGCTTTGTCTTGGAGACGGCCACCAGCGTAACGCCTTGCTGATCGAGGGTTGAACGAAGCTTCAGGTATGCTTCCTTGTTGACTGGCATCATAGTATTGTTCAGTAGCGCTTACAGACAGCGCTGCTTTATTTAAGAATAGCCCGGCTGATCACGATGCGCTGCACTTCGCTGGTGCCTTCGTATATCTGGGTGATCTTGGCGTCGCGCATCAGCCGCTCTACATGGTATTCCTTTACATAGCCATAGCCGCCATGTATCTGTACAGCTTCCACAGTTGTCCACATGGCTGTTTCCGATGCGAATACCTTGGCCATGGAAGAGCTTAGTCCATAGTCAAGCCGGTTATCCTTTTCCCAGGCAGCTTTCAGGCAAAGCAGGCGGGCGGCTTCTATCCTGGTGGCCATATCCGCCAGCTTGAACGCGATAGCCTGGTGGTTCATGATCTCTGTTCCGAAGGCCTTTCTTGTCTTGGAATACTCACGGGCCAGCTCATAGGCGCCGCCGGCTATTCCCAGCGCCTGCGAAGCGATACCGATACGCCCGCCGGCCAGGGTTCTCATAGCAAAGGTAAACCCGAAGCCATCTTCCCCGATCCTGTTTTCCTTAGGGACCTTTACATCGGTAAACATGACGGTGTGCGTATCGCTGCCGCGGATACCGAGCTTATTTTCTTTGGCTGCTACCGTTACGCCCGGCCAGCTTTTTTCAACAATGAATACATTGATCCCTTTGGAGCCTTTTGCCACATCGGTCTGTGCAATGACAAGGTACACAGAGGCAGTGCCGCCATTGGTGATCCAGTTCTTGGTGCCATTGAGCAGGTAGTGATCTCCTTTATCTTCAGCGGTGGTGCGTTGTGAAGTGGCATCGCTCCCGGCTTCAGGTTCGCTGAGCATAAAGGCCCCGATAAACAGTTCGCCGTCTTTTTTTCCCTGTGCCAGCGGCACCAGGTATTTTTGCTTTTGCTCCTCGGTACCATATTGCTGCACCCCGTAACAAACCAGGCTATTGTTCACGCTCATGGCTACGCTGACGCTGGCGTCGATCTTGGATATCTCTTCCATGGCCAGCACATAGCTGACGGTATCCATGCCGGCGCCACCGTATTTTTCGTCCACCATCATGCCGAGGAAGCCGAGATCGGCGAGCTTGGAAAGCTGCTCACGGGGAAATTGCTGTTTTTCGTCACGTTCGATCACGCCGGGCAGGCATTCGTTACGGGCAAAATCGCGGGCAGCTTTTTGGATCATCTGTTGTTCTTCGTTCAATTCAAATAGCATACGATCGGTAGTTTGTTGGGGGGCCAAAGATAAAAGAAACCGGACAGCTTTGGAAAATCACGTTTTTTCTATGTTGCTTTTCACAGGGTCAGGTGGGAAGGATGGTGTTATTTGCTGTCCTGTAGACCTGACAGGTTTATAAACCTGACAGGTCTAAAAAAAAATGCTTATCCCCGGTCAATTTTATCATATCTATACTCATGCCAACGGGTATGAGGATCTTTTCCGCGAGCCGCAGAACTATGAGTTCTTCCTCAGGAAATACTGGCTGCATCTCGAGCCCGTCACCGAAACCTTTGCCTGGTGCCTTATGCCCAACCACTTTCACAGCATGGTCAGGATAAAAACCGAAGAAGAGATCCGTCAAGTATTGCCATCCCGCTTATGCTCGAAATACCCCTGCCTGCCGGCCATGGTGTGCAAGCAATTCAGCAACCTTTTCAATGCCTATGCCAAATCCATCAACAAAGCCTATGGAAGAAAGGGCAGCTTGTTTCAGCGGCCTTTCAAAAGAAAAAGGGTCACCAACGACGGCTACCTTACAACCCTGCTGCTTTATATACACAACAATCCTGTTCACCACGGGTTTGTTTCCTCGGCTTCCGATTGGCCTTATAGCTCGCTGTCGAACTATCTCCTTCCACCGGCAGCTTGCTTTTCTTTGCTCCTGGCCGCTACCCGGGAAGAAGTGTTACGGTGGTTTGGTGGCAAGGCTGGCTTTATCGCCGCGCACCAGCATGTGGGCGAGCTTAAATCCCCTTTTCCATAAGTGCCTGGTTAATGGCTATACCGGGTTTTTCCGGTTTTTTCTATCAGGCTGGCTATCGGGCTACAATTCCCTGAAAGATTTATTAGTTTAGCTACCATCAAACCTTATGCTATGCGACTAACGATCTTTCTGCTTATAGCGGTCCTGCCCTTTACCCTGGCTTCATTTCTCCCGGCAGCTGCAGGGAAAAAAAGTGCGGTAGCTACCTGCTATGGCTCTTCTCCCTGCAAGGCCTGCTCTAATTGCTCTATGTGCAGGTATTGCAAGGCCGGCGGCGTCTGTGGTGCCTGTGAGAAAACACCTGTCAACAGCAAGCCTTTGAGCCAGCCACAGCCCAGGGCAACAACTCCTCCGTCTGTTCCAGATTATCAATGTAAGGCTATTACCCAAAAAGGAAGCCGCTGCAAGCGGGGAGCAACAATACATGGCTATTGCTGGCAGCATGGGAAATAAAAAAGACGACTCGCGCCGCCTTAAATGTATTCACAACGGAATAATCCTTACTGTGATTTGCTTTCAGGCTCAAAGATAAATCAAAAGTAAATCACAACAGATACTTCATTAAAAAAAATGAAGGCTTAAATAAAAAGGGAAGTGAAAATACACCCAGAAAGGCTTGGAGACCTTTCTCCCATATATGAATTCCTATATGGACCCTTTTTATTTAAACAAATATACTTAAATTTGGATTATGAAGTATCTTAAACTTAAAAATATGATAAAACTTGGCATCGATCTCGGTCCTAATTCCATCGGCTGGGCCCTGATCAATCAATCCGCCTGGGGCAGCGGCTCCCTCCTGGCCGCCGGCACCCGCATTATTCCTATGTCCCAGGACGAGCTGGGAAAGTTTGATGCCGGACAATCTGTATCCAGGACCACCGAACGAACCCGGTATCGCAGCACACGCCGGCTACGTGAACGTTACCTGCTGAGACGGCAAAGGCTGCACCGTGTTCTTCATATACTGGATTTTTTACCGCAGCACTATGCTGAGCAAATCGATTTTAACAAACATCCGGGGCAATTTAAGGACGGAACAGAACCTAAGCTGGCTTACTATCTCTCCTCTCCCGGTTCCAAACCTTGTTTCCTGTTCATGGAATCATTTGCTGAAATGCTGGCCGATTTCAGGCAACATAACCCGGTATTATTGGAAGGTAATAAAAAAATATCATATGACTGGACTATTTATTTCCTGCGCAAAAAAGCGCTTACCCAAAAAATAACAGGAGAAGAGCTGGCCTGGCTGTTATTACATTTCAACCAAAAAAGGGGCTATTACCAATTGCGCGGAGAAGAGGAAGAGGAAAACCTGACAAAAAAAGTAGAGTATTATTCGCTTAAAGTAATAGATGTAACGGATAGCGGGGATAGAAAAAACAAGGATGAGATATGGTATAATGTACACCTCGAAAATGGGTGGATATACCGGCGCACCAGTCGCACCCCGCTCGACTGGACGGGCAAGGTAAAAGATTTTATTGTTACAACTGAATATAATGCCGACGGTACGATCAAAACGGATAAGGAAGGTCAGCCCAAGCGCTCTTTTCGGGCTCCCTCCAACGATGACTGGACATTATTGAAGAAAAAAACAGAGCATGACATAGAAGCGAGCCGGAAGCGTGTAGGGGAATATATTTATGACCAGCTTCTTGCAAACCCGCAGCAAAAGATCAAAGGCAAGCTGGTGCGTGTCATTGAAAGAAAATATTACCAGCTCGAGCTGAAAGATATACTTGAAACACAGAAAAAATTCCATCCCCAGCTAAGCGACCAGGCTTTATACGAGGCTTGCCTGGATGAACTATACCCATTTAATGACCCTCATCGTAATAGTATCCGGCAAAAGGATTTTACCTACCTTTTCCTTGAAGACATCCTTTTTTACCAGCGGCCCTTGAAAAGCAAAAAAGCGCTTATCAGCAACTGCCGGTTCGAGACCCGTTCCTTCATAAAGGAAGGCAAGCCGCAACAGGCACCTGTAAAAGCCATCCCTAAATCACACCCGCTATTCCAGGAATTCCGTATCTGGCAGTTCATACAAAACCTGAAAATATACCAGAGGGGCTTGTCTGATGATATTGATATTACGGACGATTTCCTGTCATCCGCAGATGATAAGGTCGCGCTTTTTGACTGGCTGAACAGCCGAAAGGACGTAAACCAGAAAGCTTTTCTCAAGCAGTTCCTGAAAATCAAAAAGGTGGACGACTATCGTTGGAATTATGGGGATGAAAAAAGCTATCCCTGCAATGAAACCCGCAGTTTGCTGCTGTCTGTGCTGCAGAAAGCCGGAAGCACAATCCAGGCCCTCACGCCGGCACAGGAAGAAGAGTTATGGCATATACTTTATTCTGTTGACGATAGGAATGATATTATAAAGGCATTGCGAACATTTGCTGTCAAAAACAACCTGGGCGAGGACATTGCTGACCAACTGAAAAAGATACCCCGACTGGAAAAAGAATATGGGGCCTACTCGGCAAAAGCGCTGAAAAAATTGCTCCCGCTCATGCGATTAGGCAAATATTGGAATGAAGAGGAGATCATTAAAAATATGCCGCTTTACCGGCAACATATTGATCAGCTGATAACCACCCTGAGGCAGAAAGAGGAAGCAATAGCTCAGGCAGGCAAAGAAAAAAGCAGGGTCATTAACCGGAAATTACTGTATACGCTGGAACAGTTGCAGGATGAGATAACCGCTTATGCGGGTCTTGCTCCCTACCTGGCCTCCTACCTCGTTTACGGTCGTCATGCTGAAGAAGGTGATGCGCAAAAATGGAAAACGCCGGAAGACATCAGGCGGTTCCTCCAACAATTCCGGCAACACTCGCTTAGAAACCCTATAGTAGAGCAGGTTGTCAGGGAAACCCTTCAGGTGGTGCATGATATATGGATATACTATGGACAAGGTCGTGAAAATTTCTTTGATGAAATTCATGTAGAGCTGGGGCGTGAGCTAAAGAACTCTGCTGAAAAAAGAAAACAGCTATCTAAACAGGTAGCCGAAAACGAAAATACCAACCTGCGGATCAAGGCCCTGCTGCTGGAGCTTTTTGAGGAAGGCAAAACAGAAAATGTACGCCCTTATTCTCCTATGCAGCAGGAGATATTGAAAATATATGAAGAAGGCAGGCTAGGTGCGGATTATGGCAAAATACCAGATGATATCCTTAAAATATCCACGCAGGGCAGCCCCAGCAGCAGCGATCTCAAGAAATACCGGCTATGGCTGGAGCAGGGCTACCGGTCGCCCTATACTGGCAATATTATTCCTCTGAACCGCTTGTTTACGCCGGCATATGAAATTGAGCATATCATTCCCCAGTCCAGGTATTTTGACGACTCCCTCAGCAACAAGGTGATCTGCGAGGCAGATATCAATACCCATAAAGACAATCGTACCGCTTATCAATATATAAAAGCTATGGATGGGACTAAGATATCCACCAGCTTTGGTAAGGAGCTTACCCTCCTGCGGCTGAATGATTACGAGGAAGCAGTAAAGAAAAATTTTGCCCGTAACAGGGCAAAGCTGAAAAAATTACTGATGGAAGATATACCAGAGAGCTTTATCGAGCGGCAAATGAATGACAGTCGCTATATCAGCAAGCTGGTCAAGAATTACCTGAGCAATATCGTTCGTGCAGAAGATGAGCAGGAAACTACGTCCAAAAACCTGCTGCCGGTCCCTGGTGGCATTACGGCCCGCATGAGAAAGGATTGGGGACTGGAAGATATCTGGAATGAGCTGATCACGCCACGCTTTATGCGGTTGAATGAGATGACCGGTACCCGGGATTTTGGGGATATCAATCCCACCACGAAAAAGTTTTTACCGACCGTGCCCTTGAACCTGCAGAAAGGGTTCAGCAAAAAGAGGATTGACCACCGTCACCATGCGCTCGACGCTATTGTTATTGCCTGCATTACCCGCGAGCATATCAACTATCTGAATGCGATCAATTCCGAAAGAAACAATTACAGCCTGGTTGCCAGGCTACGGGAGGTAGAAGAAATAATGATAGACGGGAAAAATCGCCGGGTAGCTAAGGCCTTCCATAAACCATGGACCAATTTTACTAAGGATATTAAGGAAACCCTATCAGGCATTATAGTAAGCTTTAAGCAAAACCTCCGGGTGATCAGCAAAACAACCAACCGGTACAGCAAATGGCAGGCAGATAAAGAAGGCAATAAGCTCAAGATCATAACCCCACAGGTGCAATCATTCAACTATGCCATACGAAAGCCTTTGCATAAAGAAACCGTGTATGGCCTCGTAAAACTAAAGTTCCGTAAGACGGTTACCCTGGCCGCTGCTATTGACGCATCCGAATTGATCACGGATAGGGAGCTGAAACGCTACATTGCTTCCCTTAAGCAGCAGCAATGGGACAAAAAGAAGATATTGCAGCATTTTAAAGCGAATGGGAATATATGGCAGGAAAGGGATATAACGAGGGTGGAGAGATTTTACTGGGATATTGATCACCAGGGCATGCCGGCAAATGTGGCCGCCCGCGCACAGGTAGATGAGAGCTTTACACGCGATAAGATAGCTACCATTACCGATACTGCCATACAGAAGATCATGCTGGCCCACCTGGGCTGCTTTGACGAAGAAAAAGAAGGAAAAAAGATCGAGCGCCCTGAGCTTGCTTTTTCTCCGGAAGGAATAGATAAAATGAACAGGAATATACTGGCGCTGAACGACGGCAAGCCGCATCAGCCCATCTATAAAGTGCGCATATATGAGCCCAGGGGCAATAAGTTTGCCGTAGGGCATAAAGGTAATAAGCAGGATAAGTTTGTTGAGGCGGCCAAAGGGACTAACCTGTTCTTCGCCATTTACCGGAAACCTGATGGAAAGCGGGTATATGATACTATTCCGCTGAATATCGTCATCGAACGGCTAAAGCAAGGGCTTGCTCCTGTTCCTGAAACCAATGAAGAAGGGCATCCATTGCTGATGCATCTGTCTCCTAATGACCTCGTATATATGCCTGAAGAAAGCTCTGTGGATACTGGAGATATAGCTAAAGGTCTTGCTTTTAAGAATATATCCGCTAACAGGGTGTATAAAGTAGTAAGCTGCACCGGCAATCAATGTTTTTTTATAAAGCATTGCATCTCAACCCCCATAGTTAACAAATATGAGCTTTCCTCACAAAATAAAATGGAGAAATCAATCGATGGCATGATGATCAAAGAATGCTGCATGAAAATGAATATAGATAGGCTGGGACATATAATCGAACCCGGCCATTGATGCCCTTATTTTTCGCATGAAAGCTATCCCATGATAAAAAGAACGCTTTATTTTGGCAACCCTGCCTATCTCAAAACAGCTAATGAGCAGCTGGTTATAGAGATGCACGACAGCGGGGAAATTAAATCAGCTCCTATAGAAGATATAGGCCTGTTGCTGCTCGATCACCAGCAGATAACCATCACCCAGGCCCTGATGGCCAAGCTGCTGGCCGCCAATGTGGCGCTTATTACCTGCGATCAGTCGCACCACCCGGCCGGCCTGTTCCTGAACCTGGACGGCCACACTCTTCAAAGCCAGAAATTCAAGGCCCAGGTAGAGGCTTCTATTCCACTGAAAAAGCAACTGTGGCAGCAGACGGTCTGCGCGAAGATCCAAAACCAGGCTACCCTGCTGCAGGCGCAGCGCGAAGACCATAAGCTGTTGCTCACCTATGTAAAAGAAGTAAAAAGCGGCGATGCCGATAATCATGAAGCGCGAGCGGCTGCTTATTACTGGAAAAGGGTGTTCCCTGATTTTCTGAAGTTCAGGCGTGAACGATATGGACCGCCGCCCAACAACCTGCTTAATTATGGATATTCTATCTTGCGGGCGCTGGTAGCACGCAGCCTTACTGCCTCCGGCCTGCTGCCTACGCTGGGCATCCACCATCGCAACCAGTATAATGCCTATTGCCTGGCAGACGATATTATGGAACCTTACCGCCCTTTTGTTGATAAGGTCGTATGCCAGCTGATCCGAAGCCATGGGCGATTCCTGGAAATGAGCCCTTCCATGAAGAAAGCATTGCTTGAAATACCAGCCATGGATGTGCAGCTGGCAGGGCAAAAAAGCCCGCTGATGAATGCCGTTCAGCGCACTACGGCCAGCCTGGCCAGGTGTTTTGAAGGTACTGCCCGGAAGATATTGTATCCCCGCTTAGAGACATTATGACCTCTAAACAGCTGCCAGCATGTTTCAACGATTCAACGCCTATCGTATTATGTGGGTACTCGTTTTTTTTGATTTGCCTACCGAAACCAAGAAGGACCGGAAAATATATGCACGGTTCCGTAAGGATATACTGGCAGATGGCTTCAGCATGTTCCAGTTCAGCATTTACCTGCGCCACTGCGCCAGCCGTGAAAATGCGGATGTGCATATTAAAAGGATAAAGGATATATTACCTGCCAGGGGGCATGTTGGAATTATGTGCGTTACCGATAAGCAATTTGGGATGCTGGAAATATTCCGGGGGCATGATCGCGTAAAAACGCCGGATACGGTACAGCAATTAGAGCTATTTTAAATGGCTTTCAGCCTGGACAGCAATGAAAAAATGGGGTCAACAGCCCCATTTTTTCATCCTAAAATGTTCTCCAACTAAATTAAAATCAGCAGCTTATAAGAATCCTGTTGTTGAAGAACTAAGCTACTGAATAATTGAAAGCAAATCACAACCTATACCTAAATATTTGTATGGCACTAATAGTTGTTGAAGAACTAAGCTACTGAATAATTGAAAGCAAATCACAACGGATAAGGTTAATCAGTATCAATTAGAGCGTTGTTGAAGAACTAAGCTACTGAATAATTGAAAGCAAATCACAACCAAACTCAAATCTCCAGAAATCTTTTCCTTGTTGTTGAAGAACTAAGCTACTGAATAATTGAAAGCAAATCACAACAGATAAAGGCAAAGATTTTTTTCATTAGTGTTGTTGAAGAACTAAGCTACTGAATAATTGAAAGCAAATCACAACTTCATTTAAGAAGTTATAAAAAAAATTGAAGTTGTTGAAGAACTAAGCTACTGAATAATTGAAAGCAAATCACAACTCGAACACGCAGATGGTATTCTTCTTCCTGTTGTTGAAGAACTAAGCTACTGAATAATTGAAAGCAAATCACAACTACCCCCAATAAGCAGCTGCGTAGACGGCCGTTGTTGAAGAACTAAGCTACTGAATAATTGAAAGCAAATCACAACGGGTCAACGTGGCTTATGTATGAAAAAGAGTTGTTGAAGAACTAAGCTACTGAATAATTGAAAGCAAATCACAACCTGTACCGCAATGTCTGCCTGCTTTTGTTGTTGTTGAAGAACTAAGCTACTGAATAATTGAAAGCAAATCACAACAAGAAAGGGCCTGTGGTGACAGGCCCTGTTGTTGTTGAAGAACTAAGCTACTGAATAATTGAAAGCAAATCACAACAAGAAAGGGCCTGTGGTGACAGGCCCTGTTGTTGTTGAAGAACTAAGCTACTGAATAATTGAAAGCAAATCACAACAAGGGAAAGCGCTGTAATAGCTGCAAGAACGTTGTTGAAGAACTAAGCTACTGAATAATTGAAAGCAAATCACAACGAACAGGCACCCACAAAAAACTCGCTCTATGTTGTTGAAGAACTAAGCTACTGAATAATTGAAAGCAAATCACAACTTTTTATAAGCGAAACAGTCACCTTCACGTGTTGTTGAAGAACTAAGCTACTGAATAATTGAAAGCAAATCACAACGGCTTCACTGGTATTTCCATTCCCTGATAGGTTGTTGAAGAACTAAGCTACTGAATAATTGAAAGCAAATCACAACCCGAGTCGAGAGGGCCTGGACAGTATTGTAGTTGTTGAAGAACTAAGCTACTGAATAATTGAAAGCAAATCACAACTATTCATCGATAGCATCGATTATACCAACTGTTGTTGAAGAACTAAGCTACTGAATAATTGAAAGCAAATCACAACCATAAAGCAAGGTGGAATATAATCATCTAAGTTGTTGAAGAACTAAGCTACTGAATAATTGAAAGCAAATCACAACCATAAAGCAAGGTGGAATATAATCATCTAAGTTGTTGAAGAACTAAGCTACTGAATAATTGAAAGCAAATCACAACCATAAAGCAAGGTGGAATATAATCATCTAAGTTGTTGAAGAACTAAGCTACTGAATAATTGAAAGCAAATCACAACATATTTTCTTTTAAGAATCAATAAAATAAAGTTGTTGAAGAACTAAGCTACTGAATAATTGAAAGCAAATCACAACAGATTGCCTTGCTGATCATACCCTACGGTAGTTGTTGAAGAACTAAGCTACTGAATAATTGAAAGCAAATCACAACAAGAAAGGGCCTGCAGTGACAGACCCTTTTGTTGTTGAAGAACTAAGCTACTGAATAATTGAAAGCAAATCACAACACCGTTGTTGACAATCCTATGGATGCTATCGTTGTTGAAGAACTAAGCTACTGAATAATTGAAAGCAAATCACAACTGTATTAGTGCTAATTGACACCATGAAGCTGTTGTTGAAGAACTAAGCTACTGAATAATTGAAAGCAAATCACAACTCAATAAGGTTCGCGCCGTTCGGCCGATGCGTTGTTGAAGAACTAAGCTACTGAATAATTGAAAGCAAATCACAACGGGTCCGCAGCCCGGATTACCGGCTGCAACGTTGTTGAAGAACTAAGCTACTGAATAATTGAAAGCAAATCACAACTTGTTCCCAATCGGATTCTATGGCCTAATTGTTGTTGAAGAACTAAGCTACTGAATAATTGAAAGCAAATCACAACAGAGAATGAAACGGGAGACGGAAGTGGACGGTTGTTGAAGAACTAAGCTACTGAATAATTGAAAGCAAATCACAACTGGAGCTCGAAAAATTAAACAGGGAGATGGTTGTTGAAGAACTAAGCTACTGAATAATTGAAAGCAAATCACAACACCCGCGATCTTCTCACACTCCGTTCGGATGTTGTTGAAGAACTAAGCTACTGAATAATTGAAAGCAAATCACAACATCATCCCGTTCTGACGTGCCAATGCCCCAGTTGTTGAAGAACTAAGCTACTGAATAATTGAAAGCAAATCACAACTAAGACTCATCGGTTATATAAAGCAATACCGTTGTTGAAGAACTAAGCTACTGAATAATTGAAAGCAAATCACAACTGGCTACTCATTATGATACCGGCGGCTTCTGTTGTTGAAGAACTAAGCTACTGAATAATTGAAAGCAAATCACAACATGATCGGATTGCGCAATGTATATACCAAGGTTGTTGAAGAACTAAGCTACTGAATAATTGAAAGCAAACTACAACCTTGTACTCGGCCGGATACGCGATCAGAATGTTGTTGAAGAACTAAGCTACTGAATAATTGAAAGTAAATCACAACACCCATTGATATTCTAAAGAAAAATCAAATAATATATCTTTGGAGGATACCGATCTTATTAAGGATATTTCCATGTTCTTTTTCCCAAATTTATTGGCAGTCAATAAGGAAAAGAAAATCCTCATTAAAAAAGTGTTTCCCTTACTTATAAAGTGATTGATTTTTGCTTTCAATCTATTCAGTGCTTAGTCCCCAGTCCTTGCCCTTGTTCACGGCAGGCACGCCTTCCGTGATCCATTTGGCAGGCTTGGCCCCTTTGAGCAGCCAGTCAAAATATTGCTGTTCCCTGATCTGTATATCTTTCCTGTTCCTCCTTTCAACGAGGTTATGCGCTTCACCGTTATAATTCAGCATCCATACTTTTTTGCCCAGGCGGCGCATGCCGGTAAAGAGCTCAATTCCCTGATACCAGGGCACAGCTCCATCGGCATCATTGGCCATGATCACCAGCGGGGTCTTCACTTTCGGCAGATGAAACAGCGGCGAGTTCTCGATATACAGCTCGGGCTTCTCCCATAAGGTAGCCCCGATACGACTCTGGGTCTTTTCGTACTGGAACTGGCGCACCACGCCCGATTCCCAGCGTATGCCGCCATAAGCGCTGGTCATGTTTGCCACCGGAGCCCCCGCCCATGCCGCCTTGAACATATCCGTCATGGTGATCAGCTGCGCCACCTGTATTCCACCCCAGCTCTGGCCCTGGATACCGATATTTTTCTCATCCACCCATTTGCGGGCAGCCAGGTTCCTGGCTGCGCTGACAATATAATCGTACGCGCTTTTGGCAGGATGTCCGGTAGTATAGCTGATATTCGGAGCAAACACCAGGTATCCGCGGCTTACAAAGAAGGGAATATTCAGCCGGCTTGGCGTTGGCGCCGGCGCCATATAATTATTGAGGCCGTCAGACAGCTTCTCATAGAAATAAAGGATCATCGGGTACTTTTTGGTAGAATCGAAATCTTCAGGCTTGTACAGGATGCCTTCAGACCTTTTGCCGCTGAAAGTGGTCCATTTATACAGCTCGGCCGTGCCCCAGTTGTACTCATCCTGCTGCGGGTTAATGGCAGAAAGCTTTACAGCGCTGGCAGCTTTACCTCCTGCAGTCACCTGGCTACCTACATATAAATCGGGTGAAGCGATATAGCTTTCCCTGGTATAGATGATCGCCGGCGCATCCTTAGCTTTATTTATTATGCCGATGGAATGATTGCCAGGTTGCACATATACGGCATCGACCTGGCCGGCAGCAAGGGTAACAGTTACCAGCGATGCCCGCTTGTCTGCTTCATGGAACTGGCGCAGGTACACCGGCTGACCGGGCTTTATGGTCCTGTCTTCAAGGTCGGTCTGCACATAACGATTGACCACTTTCGATTTACGGCCATTGGTAATAGCTACAGGTATTGCAGCAGCACGCGGGTCTATCTTCCAGATATCATACCTATCATATACATAGAAAGCGGCATCCTGCTGTTCCCAACCCATCACGCCATAAGGCGAGGGATCGGAAGGTGAGTCGTGCTCCTCGTTGTACAGCGGGAATTTGATACCGGCAGTAAGGTTGCGGATATCTTTTCCATCCCACATAAAATAATTGCGCGCCTTGCTATCATACCACACGAAATATTTTCCTGTAGGTGAAGCGAAAGCCTGGGTAATCAGCCCGCTCAGATCCTTCCTTATCAGCCTGGCCTGACCTGTTCTTACATCCACCGCATAGATATCTTTTCTGGTATTGCCGCTCCATTGCGATTCAATACGCTTCCCAAAATCGGTTACGCCTACAAAAGTGTCGCCATCTCCTTCATTGGTCCAGTAAACATTGGGCAGCTCCCTGCTCTCGAGCTGCCGGATGCTTTTGTCATCAGTGTCATACATTGCCATATAGTTCTGCCGCAGGTCGCGCTGCAGGCGGAAAAGCTGCACTGTCTGGATATAATCATCATTGTAATGCCATACATCGAGCTTGGCAATATCTATTTCTGCCAGCGTTGTATCCTTGGGTACCGGTATTGGCGCTGTGCCAAAGAACAGCCTTTTACCTGACCTGCTGAAGCTAAGGTTGCTGAACTCGCTGACAGCATGGCCTTTCGGAATACCGGCTATCGTGGTATCCGCGATCACCATCGCGCTGTCCATCCCGTCGCGGTAGTACCAAAGGCGGTATATTTTCCGGAGGGCCTTGGGCTTGGCATCCCTTTCGGCAAGATAGGCCAGCTGCGTGCCATCATCAGAAAAGGCAAACCCTTTAAAATCGTTACCGCCAGTGCTTATTGTATCCGTTCGGTCCTTTGCCAGGTCAACCAGCAATACCTTAGGCTGGCTCAGCGAGTCGGCCGGGTCCTTTGTTTGTTCCACCACGAGCTTTGCGCCGTTCTTGCTGAAAAAATATTCCGTTACGTTCGCAAAGGTCTTTTCCTTCCCGGAAGCTGTATGGCGAAGCACCAGGTCGCTCCCTCCTTCTGCCCCTGCCCCGGGAGCGCCCTCATCTCCTTCGGCATCGGTATAAAAAATATTTTCTTCATCGCTGAGCTCGTCTTTATTACGGCTGTTCTTTTTAGGAGCAGGCTGAAGAATGATCTTTTCCAGCGAGTCTATCACACGCCGCAGGCTGTCTGCCAGCTTTTGCTCAGGTCCTTCCCCACGGGTGCGCGCTTTCGGGTCGGGCTTTGGCTCTTTTTCCATATGATAAGCTATCCAGCCCGGGGCCTGCTGGGGTGTTTTATACGTTTTTACCAAAGCTTTTTTCCATACGCTGTCCTGGCCGAGGGCTATGATAGCCAGGCTATCCTTCGGCATCTCATCGGGCTTTTTCTTCCGGATGCGGGCCTCCCGGGTGTCTTTGTAAAAAGGCTTGATCTTGAGCACAACGTACTTATTATCTTCCGTGATCAGGGCATTATGCCCGCGCGACACTACTTTCTTATAAGAGGCATCGGCTGACTGTATCACCAGCTCGTTATCACCTTCCTGCACGCTGACAGCATATACCACCCATTTTCCGTCATTGCTGATCTGGCGCTCACCAATGCTTTGCCAGCTATCGTAAACAGAGTGATCAAGCGTTTTTTTCTGGGCAAAAGCAACGGTGGTACACAGGCATAGAACGGCCAGGAGAAAGATTGGATAGCGCATAGATGACGATTAATTTGAAGTGGCTAAAGATACAGGCTATTCATTAATTGCGTACTGCTACGCGCTTAAATTTGCCCATCGGTCGTATGGGAAAAGCGCCGGTCGACCTGGTCAACGAACGGCAGCCCAAAGCCTGTCTTTATTCAGGCAGCTCGTCCAGCTCACCTCCCGGAATACGGGCCCGCTCTGTGTTTCGCAGCAGCAGGGTATGCACCACCAATGCCAGGATGATGATGCCAAAGCCCAGGTAGAACCATTTGCTCAGGAACTTATTTTCCTTGTAAACAATGAAGGCAAGCAAGACCCCATACACCGGCTCAAGATTATAGGAAAGGCTGACCGTAAATGCAGACAAGCGCTTAAGAGCGTTCGTGGAAAACTGCAGCGCCACTACGGTGCAAAGCCAGGCAAGCACCAGCAGCCACATCCAGTTATTCAGGTCAGGAAAAAACTGAGGTGTTGGAAACCGCTGCAGGTAGAATGGGAGCAGCGCGGAAAGAGCGATAAAGCCACCGGTCATTTGCCAGGTCAGTACGGTTTCCACGTTGATCCTCTGCACCGTCTGCCTGACAAAAACAGGGAAGAGCGCTGCAAGGAAAGCGGAAATGATCCCGATAATGATGCCGGTCTTATATTGCCCGTCGAAATGGAAAATGATATAGATACCGGCAATAGCTACTATTCCCAATACCAGCTCCTGCCAGTTGACCCGTTTACGGGTTATGAGCGGTTCCAGGATGGCGCTGAAAAAGCCCATCGACGACAAGCATACAAGCCCCACCGATACATTGGAATACTTGATAGCGCCATAAAAGCTTACCCAGTGCAGGGCTGCAATGAACCCTATTCCCGAAATGCGGGCTATATCCCCGGCCGATACAGGCTGTAGCTTTTTCAACCCTCCATAAAGAAGCCACATGGTTATAGCCGTAATCAGCAAGCGGTACCAGACAAGCAGCCCTTCGTTCAGGGTGATCAGCTTGCCAAGTATGCCGGTAAAGCCGGCCAGGAACACAGCGAGGTGAAGTTGAATGAAGGCCTTTTTCATCTGGCGCGCAAGATAGGCAAGATCGGGTAGTCTTTACCGGTCCCGCCAAAAAGAAAGCCGCATGCCTGGGCAACTTTTTCATCCGGTCATTGGTAAAGCCCTGTTTACCGGCAGGATAGTTTACTTCTGCCTGGTTTGCCACCCTCGGCACAAAACCGTATTTTCGCTTTTTGATCTACGATCATGCTGCACATATCCTGTACCATAATAACCCCTGACCTGGCTTCCCTGCTGCCGGCAAACTTTTACATCCCGGGGTGACGTCCGTATGATCCTTCCTTCCGGGCTATGCCCGTTTCTTTCATTAAATTAAATCAAGATGGCAAAGAATTCCATGAAAGTATTTGTTAGCTCAGAAATAGGCACGCTTAAACGATTGTTAGTTCATAGTCCTGACAGCGGGCTTGGAAAAGTAGTTCCTTCCAAGGCCCAGGACTGGCTTTTTGAAGATATCGTTCACCTTGAAACTATCCGCCGTAAGGAATATGACTATTATACCAAGATCCTTCTTTACTTTCTCGATCCCGGGAAAATAAAAGGTAAGCTGGCCACTATCGACGATAAGAAGAACGGCTATGCTTTCTATAAGCCGGACCATGAAGATTTTTATAAATCCGATAAGGTGGTGGAGCTGCAATGGCTGCTTGCCGACATACTCGAAGACCATGAAATAAAATTGAAGCTCGTTGCTTCCGTATGCGCCCTGGAAAACTGCTCGTACGAGACCCAGGACCAGCTTGTTCATTTGACAGGCAAACAGCTGGCCAAGCTGTTTATAAGCGGCACCAACAACGACAGCAAGATGCTTTTCCCGCCGGTACCTAATTTTATCTTTACGCGTGATATCGGCATCGTGATCAATGACCATATCCTGCTGAACAAGCCTGCCAAAAAGGCCAGGACAAGGGAGGCGCTGCTCATAAAATATATCTTCTACAACCACCCCATGTTTGCAGCATATAAGAACAATATCATCGAGCTGGCCGATACCTCGCACCATTTCCTGCTGCCCAAGGATGGTGACGATAAAAAAGTGACGCTTGAAGGTGGCGATATCATGGTGGTGACCAAAGACCACCTGCTTATCGGCATCAGCGAAAGGACCACGCTGGAAGCCGCCCACCAGGCAATAAAGGTATTGTTTGAAAAAGGGATCGTTAAAAAGATCACGATCGTCAAGATACCCAAGAAGAGGGATTATATGCATATCGATACCGTATTTACCCAGATAAAAAGAAATGTATGGGTTATGCTGGGCGCTTTTTCCAAAAAGACCATAAAGATGGAAGATGCCGACCCTATCGAAAGAGTGCTTGATGAAAAAAAGAAAGAAGATAAGATCAAGATAATCCAGTTCAGGAAAAAAGACCCTTCAAACCCCATTTACTTCGACAACCTGGAAGAGTTGCTGTCGGATATCAGCAGGAGCGACCTCAAGTGCGATGAAAAAGTAAGGTTCATCTATTCAGGGAACAACGAATTTCCCTTTGATGCGCGTGAGCAATGGACCGACTCCTGCAACCTGCTGGCCCTGAAAGAAGGCGTTGTGCTCGGCTACGACCGGAACGACAAAACGCTGGAAGCTTTTCAGAATGCCGGATTTTTGGTCATACATGCCCATGAGCTTGTGAAAAAGCTGGAAAGCGGCGAAATCCATCCCGAACACATGAAAGATACATTTATCAGCATGCCTTCTGCAGAGCTATCCCGTGCCAGGGGAGGCTTTCACTGCATGAGCATGCCGCTCTGGCGCGAAGAGCTACCAGGGTAATCCCTATCGTTTATCCAGATAATGTACATGCTATGCAGACCACTTCACATATATTGATGATCAGGCCCGTTCGCTTTGCATACAATGAGCAAACAGCGGTCAATAATGCCTTTCAGCAAGCCGGCGCCGGCCAGGATGCCCAGGGAAAAGCCTTGCAGGAATTTGATGATTTCGTGGCTCTCCTGCGGGCCCACGAGATCGACATTACGGTAGTGCAGGACACTCCGGAGCCGCATACGCCTGACTCTATCTTTCCCAACAACTGGATCTCGTTTCACCACGACGGCACCATTATGCTATACCCCATGTTTGCTCCCAATCGCCGGCTGGAAAGGAAAGAGACCGTGCTGAACGCTATAGCTTCCCGGTTCGAGATCAGCTATTCAAAGGACCTGAGCGGCTTTGAGGCAGACAACCTGTTTCTCGAAGGCACCGGCAGCATGGTGCTCGACAGGATCAACAGAACAGCTTATGCCTGCCTGTCGCCGCGCACCGACAAGGAAGTGCTGGATGCTTTTTGCAAGGAACTGGGCTATACGGCCGTAATATTCCATGCCACGGACCATAACGACAAAGCCATCTATCATACCAATGTGTTGATGTGCATCGCGGATCGTTATGCAGTTATTTGCCTGGACAGCATACGCGATAAGGAAGAAAGGGACCATGTGAGCAAGAACCTGGCCGACAGCGGCAGGGAGATCATCCCCATCAGCCTGGAACAGATGAACCATTTTGCCGGCAATATGCTACAGGTAGAGAACAGGGAAGGAAAGAAATTTCTTGTGATGTCGTCGCAGGCTTACCGGTCACTGACGGCCCCGCAGCAGGAAACCCTGTTATCGTATAACGAGATACTTCATTCACCGCTGGATAATATTGAAAAGAACGGCGGTGGAAGCGCCCGCTGCATGATGGCCGAGATACACCTGCCGGTACGGTCGTGACCTGCCTGCTGAGAGTTCCGTATTTTTGCTTTATTATAAAAGAAGCTCTACCATGTTCAAGCAAGCCTGCTTAAGCTTAGCCCTCTGCCTGCTGACCAGCCTCGGCAGCCTGGCGCAGAAAGACGCCTATATCGATTCACTCAATGCCTACCAGGCCAGGTATGTAGCTGAGCATAATGTAGTCACAGGCGAAGACAGGAAGTGGCTGCAATTTTTCCCGGTAAGCCAGGATTACGAGGTCAGGGCGAGCTTTGAATATACCGACAACCCGAAATGGTTCAGCATGCCTACTTCGGGCACAATAAAAAAAGTGTTCCGCCAATATGGCACGGCAAAGTTCTATATACACGATACGCTGGTGACCATTCCCATCTACCAGTCGCAGCAGCTAATGCAGACCGACAATTTCCGCGATCATCTTTTTCTGCCTTTTACCGATAAAACCACGGGGCAGGAAAGCTATGAAACCGGCCGCTATATCGATCTTTCCTTGAAAGACATACAGAACGGCACTATCATTATCGATTTCAATAAAGCGTATAACCCATATTGCTCTTATGTAAGCGGCAAATATAACTGCCCGATCCCGCCTGCCGATAACGATATGCCTGTAGCCATCTTTGCAGGAGAGAAAAAATATGCCAGGCCGCATTGAGGCTGGCATTGTATGGCCATATAAAGCCGGGTAAATCGCTAAGGACGGTCAATCCTCAAAAGCCTGCCGCAATCCTTCAGCAAAAGAACGGGGGCTGAACCCGAATGCTTTTTTTGCTTTACCGATCACCAGGCCGGTACGCAAAGGCCGCCGGGCAGGCTGTGAAAATTCTTTTTCCGTTACTCTTTCCAGCAAGTCAGCATTCAGCCCCAGCAACTGTGCCGTTTCAACCGCCATCTCATAAGGGGTACGCACATCTTCGCCGCACAGGTGATAAATACCCACTGCTCTTTTTTCGATAAGCTGCCAGATGCCGGCGGCCAGGTCCTCTACATAAGTTGGCGTTCTTACCTGGTCATCTACAACCCTGTAGGGCTCGCCCTGCCGCAGCTTGTCCCTGACAATGGTCAGCAGGTCGGCCTTCCCTGTCAACGGCCTGCCATATACCAGCACCGTACGCACAATAGCCCATTCTTTTTCATATTCCTGCACGGCCTCTTCCGCCTGCTGCTTGGTCTTGCCATAAAAATTAACGGGTGCAGGCAGATCGTCTTCCCGGTACATGCCCTTTTCGCCATCAAAAACAAAATCCGTGGAAAGGAATACAAAAAAGCTGCCCTGCTCGGCAGCATTCATCAAAAGCGTGACCGTTCCTTCCACGTTCACGATATAAGCCTGCCATTGCTCCTGCTCGCACTCATCGGGTCTGCTCATAGCGCCGGCATGGATAACCACTTCGGGCTTAAATTTATCAAACACGTCATGCACAGCAAAAGGATCTGTAAAATCCATTGTTTCATAAGCGTAGAGATCATGACCGTTAAAAGGCAGCCTGTCTTCTCCCCTGCCCGTGGCTATTACCTGCTGGCCTTTTTCCAGCAACCATCTTACCAGGTAATATCCTACAAAACCATTTGCCCCTGTAATAAGTATTCTCATAATATTTATTTGTTCCAGTAAGTTTTCTGTCCTTCCCTTAAACAATAAAGAAGAAGCAGGCACTTCTTCTTTATCGATAAAAGATCATTATGAGAAAGCTATCAGGGCTTTTTTTGCTCTTTGACCGGTGTTGAGGTCGCAGGAGTTGTTCGGCTGGGCGGTACAGTTGGGGTCGACCCTGTGCTGCCCGCGGAATTTAAGTTATGCTCTCCTCCTTTCTTGGCAGGGTCGGTCACTATTTTTTTGCCGGCAGCTTCCATAGCGGCGATCTTCTCTCTTTCCTCTGCCTGGCGTTTCTCGGCATCAAACCGCGCCTGGTCTTCCTTGTTGACCACGAAGTCCATTCCCAGGTTATACATCACAAAGCTCCATATATCTGTAGCTTCATCTATCAGCTTGGAAGTAGGCTTGCCTGCCCCATGCCCGGCATTGGTCTCGATCCTGATCAGCACAGGATTTGCTCCCTTGTAATGTTCCTGAAGGCGGGCAGCAAACTTAAAGGAGTGGGCCGGTACTACCCGGTCATCATGATCGGCAGTAGTGATCAGGGTAGCCGGGTAATTGACGCCGGGCCTGAGATTGTGGTAAGGCGAATACCTGTACAGGTAAGGGAACTGGCTTGCCGAATCGGCGCTGCCATACTCTACGGTCCATCCCCAGCCTACTGTGAACTTGTGAAACCGCAGCATGTCCAGCACGCCCACGGCCGGCAACGCTACCTTAAAAAGGTCGGGGCGCTGCGTCATAGCGGCGCCTACCAGCAAACCACCGTTGCTGCCACCTCTGATGGCTATTTTCTGGCTATTGGTATACTTATTATTGACCAGGTATTCGGCAGCCGCGATAAAATCGTCAAAAACATTCTGCTTTTTGTCGAGCATACCGGCTTTATGCCATTTCTCACCGTATTCACTACCCCCGCGCAGGTTCACTACAGCATAAATGCCACCCTGTTCCATAAAGAACGCATTGCTGATGCTGAAGCCCGGGGTCATCGGGATATTGAAGCCTCCATAGCCATATAGCAATACCGGGTTATGCCCGTTCTTCTGCAAGCCTTTTTTATAGCTCAGGAACATCGGCACCCTGGTACCGTCCTTGCTGGTGAAGAATACCTGCTCCGTGATGAACTGATCGGTATCCATGCTTATTTCTGTAGCCCTGAACCGCGTCGACTTTCCGGTAGCAATATCATAATGGTATATAGAAGGAGGCGTAGCAAAGGAGCTGTAAGTATAGAAAAAGCTTTTGGCATCCTTTTCCCCGTCAAAACCACTGGCAGCGCCTATGCCAGGCAGGGCGATCTCGCGCACCAGCTTCCCTTCATAGGTATACTGATACACTTTGGTAGACGCATCTTTAAGATAGGTCAGGAAAAGGTAGCCGCCACCGGTGCTAACGCTCTGGAGCACTTCCGCTCTTTCCGGCACCAGCGTTTTCCAGTTGCTTTTTTCCGGCTTTCGCGGATCAACCAGCACTACCTTATAATTGGGCGCCGCATCGTTGGTGCGCAGCAGCAGCTTATCCCCGTAATTATCGATCACCGAAGGTTCTGTTTTAAAGCCGGGTACCAGCAGGCGAAACTCTTTCTGGGCAGCATCTTTCATATCCCTGTACCATAATTCCCTGCCGCTGGTGCCTTCGGATACGGTCAGCACCAGGAAGCGCTTGTCCTCGGTAAGCCCTGCCCGGTGATAACGTAACGGGTGGTCTTTATCTTCATAGATCAGCGCATCTTCGGACTGGGGAGTACCGAGCCTGTGATAAAATACTTTATGGTATTCGTTTTTACGGCTCAGCTTCGAGGCAGAGTCGGGCTTATCATAGCCGCTATAGTAAAAGCCTTCTTCACCGTTCCAGCTTACGCCGCTAAATTTCGTCCACTCGATCTTATCGGTGGTCAGCGTGCGGGAAGCCGTTTCCATAACATAAATATCCTGCCAGTCGCTGCCGGCCACGGCAATGCTGTAGGTCATGTACCTGCCGCTTTTAGTGAATTGCACGCTCCCGAGAGCGGCAATTCCTTCCTTGCTGAGAATATTGGGATCAAGAAAAACTTCCGGAATGCCATCCAGCCCTTTCTGCCGGTACATCACCGACTGGTTTTGCAGCCCGTCATTCTTAAAAAAATAATAGTGATCGCCTTTTTTGAAAGGTGAAGAATATTTAGGATAGTTCCAGAGCCTTTCGAGCCGTTGGCGCACCTGCTCGCGGAAGGGTATCGTGGCCAGGTAATCGAATGTTACCTGGTTCTCCGCCTGTACCCAGGCTTTTGTTTCAATGCTGTTATCATCTTCCAGCCAGCGGTAAGGATCTTCCACTATAGTACCATGGTAATTATCCGTAACCGGTTGCTTTTTGGTAACCGGGTAGGTTAGCTGCGCATTTGCTGAAAGAGTACCTGCTATGATCAGAAAGCAAATTGTTTTTTTCATGTATACACTTATTTTTCCGGCTTAAAGGTAAGGAAAACGGCTTTCAGGACTGCATTACGCTGTGTAGGGCGGTGTGGATCACCATCGGTGGCGCCTGGCAGGTTACGCCAGGTAACAGCAGGCTTCCACCCTGTTAAGCATCAGCCGGTTTAGCTATGCTACGGCAGCTGCTTGTGTACGGCTGGCACGAACGCTCATTCGTAGGGCTGCATTATATTCATGTTACTGATACACATAATCCCCGACAATATCTTATTTTTGGGACTTACGAAAGTCAAGAACGGGGTTAAAATTCCTGTAAAAGATATATTGTTTACCTAATATAATATGACTTATTGATGGGAAGTACTGTTACAAAGATCGGCGTTCTTACATCGGGAGGAGACTCGCCCGGCATGAACGCGGCTATCAGGGCCGTTGTTCGTACAGGCTTATACCATAACCTGGAAGTATATGGCATAATGCGGGGCTACCAGGGCATGGTGGAAGACGATATTCACAGGATGGAATCACGCTCCGTAGCCAATATCATACAACGCGGCGGCACCATCCTGAAAACGGCCCGCTGCAAGGAATTTTATGAGCCGGAAGGGCGCAAAAAAGCTTTTGAGAACCTTCGCAAAAGAGGGATCGACGGGCTGGTGATCATTGGCGGGGATGGTAGCTTCCGTGGGGCCCAGAAGTTCAGCAACGAATTTGATATACCCTGCATCGGGGTGCCCGGCACTATTGACCGCGATATGGCCGGCACCGAGGTTACCATCGGCTTCGATACGGCTGTAAATACAGCAGTACAGGCAATAGACAAGATCCGCGATACCATGGACGCCCACGACCGCGTATTCATCGTGGAGGTAATGGGGCGTGATGCCGGGTATATTGCCCTGCATAGCGGCATTGCTACCGGCGCCGAAAATATCCTGATACCAGAGACCAAAACAGATATCGAAGCCATTATCGAAGGGCTGACCGAAAAAGAGAAACGGAAAAAGCTGGTCAACCTGATCGTAGTGGCAGAAGGAGAAGAATTTGGCGGCGCCAACGAGCTGGCCAAAGTGATCAAGGAAAGAATGCCCAATGCCGATATCAGGGTTACGGTGCTCGGGCATATCCAGCGCGGCGGCACGCCAAGCTGTGAAGACCGGCTGGTAGCCAGCCATATGGGCTATTATGCCGTGGAAAGCCTGTTGCTTGGCCGCAAGAACGTAATGATTGGCGTTATCAACAATAAGATACATTATACGCCGCTTGACAAAGCCGTCAAGGAGCGGCACAAGATCGGCCAGGAATGGATGAAGATCGTCAAGATACTGGCCTCCTGATATTGTCCTGTCGGTTACCGGTTCCTGGTTGACCGTGTAGCCGGCACTGTTCGCTAAAAGTCTTTAATCCGGTTTCATGTGACCAGCAACCTGTAACCAGCAACTCTGATGTTTCTATGACAAAAAACGCTGAAAAGTATTATCATGACCAGATGGATAAGAACGCTGGGATCGATCATAGCTATCATCGCACCAAGATCGTAGCTACTGTTGGACCAGCCTGCGATACCTACGATAAGCTGCTCGACCTGGTAAAGGCCGGGGTCAATGTATTTCGTCTCAATTTTTCCCACGGCAATCATGAAGACAAGGCCAGGATCATCGGTGATATCCGCAAGATCATCAAGACAGAGCCTTACAATATCGCCATACTCGGCGACCTGCAGGGCCCCAAGCTTCGCGTAGGCGAGATCATCAACAATGCCTTGTCCGTAGCCCCCGGCGATATACTCACTTTTACCAACGAGAAGGTGGTAGGCACCAGGGACAGGATCTATGTATCCTACCCCAATCTCCATCTCGATGTGCAGATCGGCAACAAGATCATGATCGACGACGGGAAGCTGGAAGTGGTGGTAAAAGATATTTTACCGAATAATGATGTGCAGGTAGTGGTGACCATGGGCGGCATTATCTCTTCCAAGAAAGGCATTAATCTTCCCGACACCAAAATATCGCTGCCGGCGCTTACCGAAAAAGACCTGGCAGACCTTGACTTTATCATCGAGCAGAACCTTGACTGGGTGGCCCTTTCCTTTGTAAGAAAGGTAGAAGACCTCAAGGGATTACGTAAAATACTGGTAGAAAGGAAGAGCAAAGCCAAGATCATTGCCAAGATAGAAATGCCGGAAGCCCTTACCAATATCCGTGATATCATCGTGGAATCGGACGGGGTAATGGTGGCCCGCGGCGACCTGGGCGTTGAGCTGCCGGTAGAAAAAGTACCGCTGATACAGAAAGACCTGATCCGCAAATGCCTTCACCGCGCCAAGCCGGTGATCGTGGCTACCCAGATGATGGAAAGCATGATCGACCGCATCAAGCCCAACCGCAGCGAGATCACCGACGTGGCCAATGCCGTGCTGGAAGGCGCCGACGCAGTAATGCTGAGCGGGGAAACAGCTACCGGTCAGCATCCTACCCTGGTGGTGCAGACCATGCGCAAGATCATTATGGAAGTGGAAAAAACAGACTACCGCTACAACCTGGAAGAAATGCTGCAGCCGCAGGCCCACTCTCCTTCTTTCCTGAGCGACGCTATCTGCTACAACGCCTGCAGCCTGGCCAAGGACAGCAACGCAGAAGCGCTGGTAGGCATGACGCAGAGCGGCTACACCGGCTTTATGCTGAGCAGCTATCGCCCTAAAGCGCCTCTGTATGTGTTCACCAAGGAACGTTCGCTGGTCAACCAGCTTTGCCTGAGCTGGGGTGTACGTGCTTTTTATTACGATGAGGAAGACAGCCTCGATGATATCTTTGCCGACCAGATAGATATATTGCTGAAAAGAGGATTTATTCACCCCGGCAATATCGTGGTCAGCACCGGCAGCACACCCGTGCACCTGCACCTGCCTACCAATGTGCTGAAGATCACAAAAGTGGAAGAACCGGCCTGACGATGGCCATAGCCGATAAGCAAAAACGTCAGCAGGGATAGTAGCCTGCTGACGTTTTTTTTAGTTCAGGAGAGCAGGTTACATTCCCTGCCTCCGGACTTATAGCCTGCGGATGCGGATATTGCGGTACCATACATTATCTCCATGATCCTGCAGCCCGATCCTTCCTTTTTTATAGGTGCCGAAATCAGGCATATTCTTGAACTTGCTGCCAGCTACCAGGTTCTTCCAGCTATCGTCCCATAGCATGGTGGATATTACTTTTTCGCCATTCAGGAACATATCCAGCTGGCCATTAAGCGACCGTATGGTTACGGCATTCCACTCACCTACCGGCTTCACGGTTTCCCTGGCAACCGATATCAGGTCGTAAAGATCACCGGCCCTGTGCTTGGGGAATTTTCCATCCGGGTGCTCATCGTTGTCAAGCACCTGCATTTCCATGCCTGTTTCCCAGGGCCATCTATACTTCGACCTGTCTTCGTGAATATACAGGATGATGCCGCTGTTCCCCTTACGGCTGATCTTCCATTCAAGCTGGAGCTCAAAATTGTCATACTCGTTGTCGGTAACGATATCCCAATCACCTTTGGCTTTATTTTGTCTTTTATAGGCGGTGTCCAGGAACAGCACGCCATCCTGCACCTGCCAGACGGAGTCGATGGCGCCGCCGCCATACCGGTGCCAGCCCTTGGTTGAAACACCATCAAAAATAAATTCCCAGTTTTCTTTCTTGGCCACGAGGTTCGTTTTGTTCTCTTCGGCAGATTTTTTATTATGCTGGTTATTACAGCTAAGTGCCATCAGGGGCAGCAATGCCAGCCAACAATACTTGCGCATAAGCTTACGATTACTTTTTTAATAAGAGAATATATTTCACCATTTTTTCTGCATCGGCTTCCGATACATCGGGATGCGGTATCATGGGAACAGGTCCCCATACGCCGCTGCCGCCTTCTATGATCTTTGTAGCAAGGGCAGGTATCACTTCCTTTCCCGCTGAACCGTATTTTTCAGCCACTTCACGATACGAGGGACCGGTGAACTTTTCATCCACCTTGTGACAGGTAATGCAATTATTCTTTACCACCAGCGTCAGTCCTTCCTTATATACAGGATCGTCAGAAAGGTCTTTGCCGGCACCAATCGCGTTCTTTCCGCTCCCGGTATCATTGTTACAGGCTATGATAGCCGCCATCATCAAGCAGGTGAGCATGATCTTCTTCATACAGGTCATTATTTATTATCGGGTTTGCAATTTTAAATGAATTTCCGGTATCCTCAATCCAATCCCAGCAGCTTTCGGTTCAGCTGTTCATCTGCGCCGCCGCCGGCAAAATCGTCAAAGGCTTTTTCCGTAACGCGGATAATATGGTCCATGATGAAAGGCGCCCCTTCGCTGGCGCCGTCTTCGGGGTGCTTGATGCAGCACTCCCATTCCATTACGGCCCAACCGCCAAATCCATATTCGGTAAGCTTGCTGAATATCTTTTTAAAGTCCACCTGCCCATCGCCTGGTGAACGGTAGCGGCCAGCCCTTTTCAGCCAGCCCTGGTAGCCGCCAAAAGCTCCCTGCTTGCCGGTGGGATTGAACTCGGCATCTTTTACATGAAAGGCCTTGATGCGCTCGTGGTAATGGTCTATGTATTGTATATAATCCAGCTGCTGCAATACAAAATGCGAAGGATCGTACAGCAGGCAGGCACGCGGATGCTGGTCAACCTGCTCCAGGAACATCTCGTAGGTCTCACCGTCGAAGATATCTTCACCGGGATGCACCTCGTAGCATATATCCACGCCGTATTCATCAAAAAAATCCAGGATAGGGCGCCACCGCCTGGCAAGCTCCCTGAAGCCTTCTTCTACCAGGCCGGCCGGGCGTTGCGGCCAGGGATGAAAAAGATGCCACATCAACGCACCGCTAAAGGTTGGATGCGCCGTCAATCCCAGGTTACCTGAGGCCATAGCGCCATACCGGAGCTGCTGCACGGCCCATTCTGTTCTGGCGGCCGGATCATTGCGCAAGGCAGCAGGCGCCAGCGCATCATATACGTCGTTGAAGGCAGGATGCACTGCTACCAGCTGACCCTGCAGGTGGGTAGACAGCTCGGTGATCTGCAGACCGCATTCTTCCACGATGCCCTTTATTTCATCGGCATAGGTCTTGCTTTCCGCGGCCAGCTGCAGGTCGATGCATCGCTTATCCCAGCTTGGTATCTGAACGCCTTTATAGCCCAGGCCTTCGGCCCACAGGCAAAGAGAACGCAGGTTATTGAAGGGAGCCTTATCGCCCAGGAATTGTGCAAGAAATATCCCGGGTCCTTTGATCGTTGTCATACGGCGCTAAGTAAACAGGTTTGAAATTAAGCAATTCCATGATCCGGCAAGGCTGCCAATCGATATATGGCAACCCGCTTATGTTTTTGAATATGTTTCACAGCGTGATCCATTTCTTTTCACTTCCCCCGCTTTCAATCACCTTTTCTACGAACAGCATACCCCGTACGCCCTCTTCCACGCCAGGAAAATCAAGCCATTCCGGGGCGGCTTCCGTGCCGCTCAATCTTGCTTTAAGGCATAAGGCAAAGTTGCGGTACAGGTTGGCAAAAGCTTCCAGATAGCCTTCAGGATGCCCTGCCGGCAGCCGGGTGTTATGTGCGGCATAGCTCCCAACATAGGATGCCCCTGCCCGCCATATTTCGGTTGGCCTGTCGGGCCATTTTACCAGGAGGGTGTTTGCCTGGTCCTGCTGCCATTCTATTCCCCCTTTCTCACCATATACCCTGATCTTAATATTATTTTCTTCTCCCGCAGCTACCTGTGTAGCGATAAGCACGCCGCTGGCACCGTTGCCGAAGCGTAGCAGCACGGCCCCGTCATCGTCCAGCCGGCGCCCGTCCACAACAGTATGAATATCTGCGCAAACCTGGGTTACCTGCAGTCCTGTTACATATTCAGCCAGGTTAAAAGCGTGCGTGCCAATATCACCCATGGCGCCGGCGATCCCGCTTTTGGAAGGATCGGTACGCCAGGCTGCCTGCTTGTTGTCGGCCCCTTCCAGGAAAGTGCTTAGCCAGCCCTGCGGATAGTCTACATATATCTTCCTGATATCGCCCAACCGCCCGCTTATTATTTGCTGGCGGGCTTCCTTGACCATAGGGTAGCCGGTATAAGTATGAGTAAGACAGAAGAGCAGACCGCTTTTATTCACAGCAGCCTGTATGCGCCTGGCCTCGGCCAGGTCGAATGCCAGGGGCTTGTCGAGCACTACGGGAAAGCCGCTTTCCAGGGCAAGTATGGCCGGCTCTGCATGCTGATGATTAGGCGTAACGATGCTTACGAAATCCATGCGTACATCTGGCGGAAGGGTGCTTTCCACCCGTATCATCTCTTTGTAGGAACCATATACCCGCTGAGGCGGAAGATTCAGCTGCGCGCCTGTTTGCTTTGATTTTTCCTCATCACTGCTGAAGGCGCCGCAAACCAGCTCCGCTTCGCCGTCTATGCTGGCTGCCATGCGGTGAACGGCGCCAATAAAGGAGCCGGGGCCTCCTCCGATCATTCCCATCCTTAATTTCCGGTGAAGCATATCAATCGTTTGTGTTAAAAAATCGTGCTGAGAATGAGCAAAAATGTATAGTTAAAAATAGTACATTTAGTTTTTGTTCGACGATTTAACTTTTAACGACCACGCTGTATGAAGCCAACTATCCGCATCAGGCTGTCGGCCATGATGTTCCTCGAATTTTTTATATGGGGCGCCTGGTTTGTAACCCTCGGCACTTTTCTCGATAAGAACTTTGTTGTAACAGGAAGCGAGAAGGCCAGCGTATTCTCGACACAGTCGTGGGGAGCTATTATTGCTCCCTTTATTATTGGCCTTATTGCCGACAGGTATATCAATGCCGAAAAGATACTTGGCATACTCCACCTGGCAGGGGCTGCGCTGATGTACCAGCTCTACCGCGCCACGGATATCAGCACTTTCTATCCCTATGTGCTGATCTATATGATCCTTTATATGCCTACCCTGGCCCTGGTCAATTCGGTCTCTTTCAGGCAGCTGAAAGACCCGGAAAAAGATTTCTCCGGCATCAGGGTATGGGGCACGATCGGCTGGGTGGTGGCAGGCCTGCTGATCAGCTATCTTTTTTTCTGGGACAATGCGCAGAATGCCGGCCAGGGTCAGCTACGCAATACCTTCCTGATGGCTGCCATAGCTTCCCTGCTTCTTGGTCTTTTCAGCTTCACCCTGCCTGCCACGCCACCGGTGAAAAACCCTGCTGAAAAGGTAAGCCTCGGCAGGATCATTGGGCTCGATGCGCTGAAGCTGCTCAAGGACAAAAACTTCGCGGTATTCTTTATCGCTTCCGTCCTGATCTGCATCCCGCTTGCTTTTTATTACCAGAATACGCATCCTTTTCTTACCGATATGGGCCTGCCGCAACCTACTGCTAAAATGGCTATAGGGCAGGTGTCTGAAATTTTATTCCTGCTGCTGCTGCCTGTCTTTTTCAAGCGTTATGGCTTTAAGAACACCATACTTGTAGGCATGCTGGCCTGGGCTATCCGCTATATGCTCTTTGCCTACGGCGATGCCGGGGCCCTTACCTTTATGCTGCTGCTGGGCATCGCCCTTCATGGCATCTGCTATGATTTCTTTTTTGTGTGCGGGCAGATATATACCAATGCCAAAGCCGGCGAGAAATACAAAAGCTCGGCGCAGGGGCTTATTACGCTGGCCACCTATGGTGTGGGCATGCTGGTTGGCTTTGAAATAGCCGGCGCTATCACCGACGCATACAAGACAGACCAGGGTCTTTATAATTATAAAATGGTATGGCTGATCCCTGCAGCTATTGCTGCCGGGGTATTCCTGCTGTTTGCCTTATTTTTTAAAGAAGAAAAGAAACCGGCGGGCCTGGTTAGCTGACCTGTTGATCTCACTTCATATGAAAAAACAGACCTCACGCAGAGAAGCGCTTAGGAAAATGGGCTTATCGGCCTTTGCCATAAGTGGCGTAGGTGGGTTCTCGTCTTTTGCCGGTACAACGGCTTCGCCACGCAGAACGCTTAAGGGCAATATCCGTCATTCGGTCTGTTCCTGGACCTACAGCTTTCTTACTCTTCCGGAGCTGTGCCGTGTGGCTGCAGGCCTCGGCATCAGCGCCATTGATCTTGCAGGTCCTAAAGACTGGCCGGTGCTCAAGGCAGAAGGGCTTGATTCATCCATGTGCAACGGCGCCGAGATCAGCCTTACCAAAGGCTGGAACGATCCACAATATCATCCTACTCTCATAAAGAATTATACCGCGCATATCGATCTGATAGCGGCAGCAGGATATACCAACCTGATCTGCTTCAGTGGCAACCGTAATGGCATGGACGACGAGACCGGGCTGAAGAACTGTACTGAAGGCATCCGGAAGATCATCGGGCTCGCTGAAAAAAAGAACGTAGTGCTGCAGATGGAGCTATTTAACAGCAAAGTAGACCATAAAGATTATATGGCCGACAAAAGCGCCTGGGGTGTCGAGCTCTGCAAGCGGATCGGCTCACCCAACTTTAAGCTGCTATACGATATCTACCATATGCAGATCAATGAAGGGGACGTGATACGCACTATCAGGGATAATCACCAGTTCTTTGGCCATTACCATACTGCCGGCGTGCCGGGCCGGCACGAGATCGACGAATCGCAGGAGCTGAACTACCCGGCGATTATGAAAGCCATTGCCGCCACTGGCTTCAAAGGCTATGTAGCCCAGGAATTTATTCCTACCGGTCAAACAAAGGAAGAAAAAATAGCTGCTCTGCAAAAGGCCATAGAGCGATGTGATATATAGATGCGGTATATGATCGTGTATTGATCCACAAAAAGTATAGCTATGCCAGAAAATGAATTTGATGCCATCGTCATTGGTTCGGGTATCAGCGGCGGATGGTCCGCCAAAGAGCTTTGCGAAAAAGGACTGAAGGTGATCATGCTGGAACGTGGGCGTAACGTGCAGCATGTAAAGGATTATATCAATGCAGGGAAAGAAAGCTGGGAATTTCCTCACCGCGGCGGGCGTACGCAGCAAATGATCGCCGACTACCCGGTGCTCAAAAGAGATTACCCGCTCAATGAAACCGTGCTCGACTTCTGGGTAAAGGACAAGGAATGTCCTTATACAGAGACCAAGCCTTTTTCATGGTTTAGGGGTTACCAGGTAGGCGGCCGCTCCCTTACCTGGGGCCGGCAAAGCTACCGCTTGAATAAATGGGATTTTGAGGCCAACGCCAGGGAACAGGTGGCCGTAGACTGGCCGATACGGTATAACGACCTTGCTCCCTGGTATAGCTATGTCGAAAAATTTGCCGGTATACAGGGCAGCCGCGAAGGCCTGGAAGTGCTGCCTGATGGAGAATACCTTCCTGCCATTGAAATGAACTGCGTGGAAAAGGAAGTGGCCCGGCGTCTAAAGGAGCATTATAAAGGCACCAGGCATATGTTCATCGGGCGCAGCGCCAACATTACCGAACCCAGGCCTGAACAGAAAAGGACCAATTGCCAGTACCGCGACCGCTGCTGGCGCGGCTGTCCTTATGGCGCTTATTTCAGCACGCAGTCGGCTACCCTGCCGGCTGCCATGGCCACCGGCAATCTCACTCTCCGGCCTTTCTCCATCGTGCTTAAGCTCTTATATGATAAAGACCTGAAGAAAGCCACCGGGGTAGAGATACTCGATGCCGAAACTAATAAAACCTATGTGTACAAGGCAAAGATCATATTCGTAAACGCTTCAGCCTTTAACTCTACCTGGATATTGATGAACTCAGCTACCGATATCTGGCCCGAAGGCCTGGGCAGCAGCAGCGGCGAGCTGGGACACAATGTAATGGATCACCATTTCCGCTGCGGCGCATCAGGGCATGTAGAAGGCTATGAGGACAAATATTATTTCGGCCGCAGGCCAACAGGCATCTATATACCCAGGTTCCGTAATATTTATGCAGACAAGCGGGATTACCTGCGCGGCTTTGGCTACCAGGGCGGCGCCAGCCGCAGCGGCTGGGGCAGGGAGGTAGCCGAGCTTACCCTCGGGGCAGATCTCAAGGATGCGCTTTGTGAGCCCGGGTCCTGGTCGATGGGCATAACAGCTTTTGGAGAAATGCTTCCCTACCACGAGAACAGGATCACCCTCAATAAAAATAAAAAAGACAAATGGGGCCTGCCGGTGCTGGATATGGACGTAGCGCTCAAAGACAACGAGCAAAAAATGCGGCTCGATATGATGAACGATGCCAGGGAAATGCTGGAAGCCGCCGGCCTGAAAGATGTAAGAACATTTGATAATGCCTATGAAGTAGGCATGGGCATACACGAGATGGGCACCGCCCGTATGGGGCGCGACAGGAAGAGCTCGGTATTGAACGGGCACAACCAGGTATGGGATGCGCCCAACGTATTCATTACCGACGGAGCCTGCATGACCTCAGCTTCCTGCGTTAACCCTTCGCTTACCTATATGGCGCTTACAGCGAGAGCGGCTGATCACGCGGTAACCGAGCTCAAAAAAAGAAATCTCTAACTATTTAATCGTTCACGATGGACAGAAGAGAATTATTAAAAATGATCGCCCTGGTAACCGGTAGCGCCCTTATCGGCGGCGATATGCTGCTGAGCGGCTGCCGGAACGCCCCACAGCTTGGAGGAAAAGCTTTCAGCGAAGACGATATCCGTTTTCTGGACGAAGTAGCGGAGACCATCTTACCGAGAACAGCAACCCCTGGCGCCAAAGATGCAGCTACCGGGCAGTTCATGGCCGTAATGGTCAATGACACTTACGATCAAAAGGACCAGGAAGTATTTCATAACGGCATCCGCCAGCTCAACGAGGCCTGCCGGGAAAAATACGGGAGCGATTTTCTTTCCGTCACTCCCGAGCAGCGTTACCACCTGCTGCTGCAGCTTGATAAGGAAGCAAAGGAATACCAGCAGAAAAAAAGGGAATTTGATAAGGAGCAGTCGGAACGCCAGAAAGAAGAATTAAAAAAAGGCAATGCCGCCTACGAAAAAGAAAAAATGTCGGCCCACTATTATACCATGATGAAGCAGCTCGCCCTGCTGGGCTTTTTTACTTCTAAGCCAGGCGCCACAGAAGCGCTGAGGCATATAGCTGTGCCTGGCAAATATGAAGGGTGCATCGACTATAAAAAAGGGGATAAAGCCTGGGCTTAGCCATAGCAACCGGTGCTATTAATTCATTCTTAAATTCAATGCTATGTATTACTCGAGAAGGGATTTCCTCAAGCTGACAGGCAGCCTGGCAGCTTCTTTAGCAATCGCACCGCAAGCCTGCGCTGTTGCCGGCAGCAGCTCTCTCGGCCAGTTTGGCCTGCAGCTATATACGCTCCGCGATGATATGCCTAAAGACCCTGCCGCCGTGCTCAGGCAGGTGGCGGGTTTCGGATATAAGCAGGTCGAAAGCTACGAGCACGATAAGCTTGGTATGTTCTGGGGCATGGGGCATACCGGCTTTAAGAAATATATGGACGATCTTGGCATGACCCTCGTGGCCAGCCATTGCGATATCAGCAAGGATTTTGAGCAAAAAGCAGCCCAGGCAGCAGCGATTGGCATGCAATACCTGGTTTGTCCCTGGAAAGGGCCGCAAAAGACCATCGACGATTTCAGGAAGATAGCCGACGATTTCAACAGCAAAGGCGAGATCTGTAAAAAGAACGGTATACGCTTCGCCTATCACAACCACGATTATTCATTCAAGATATTGGAAGGCCAGGTGCCACAGCAGGTTTTAATGGACCATACCGATCCTGCGCTGGTAGACTTTGAGATGGACATATACTGGGTGGTAGCTGCGGGCGAAGACCCGGAAAGCTGGCTGAAAAAATACAGGTCCCGGTTCCGGCTTTGTCACATAAAAGATCGCAGCAAGGGCACTAACGGCGAAAAAGCATCATGCGTATTAGGTACCGGCAGCATCAACTTTCCCAAAATACTGAGCACCGCACGCAATCAGGGCATGCATTTCTATATTGTAGAGCAGGAAAAGTACGAAGGCACTACGCCGCTCCAGGCTACCGCGGCCAATGCCGCTTATATGAAAAAGCTCAAGCTATCATAAGATCGTGCTTTACAGGGAAGCTGCCAGCTGATGTAAAGCATGGCGGGCATGGGAGCCCTGGCTGATGGATGCGGCCAGCGGCTGCATATTTTTACGCATGGCCTGGTACTGCTCGTCAGTGACAGCATCTATCTTCTCTTTTACTTCAAAAAGGCTCTCTACCGTAAGGCCGATGCCATAAGCTTCTACCAGCAAAGCTGCGGCCGTACGGGCAGGAACGATCACGGGCAGGCCGGCCAGTATATACAACGACAGCTTGTGATGCGTGATATACTGCATATATGCTCCCAATGATCCACCGGGCCGGTGGATATCATCCCCGTCCCAGAGCAGACCGAATGATCCTTTGACCAGCAATGGCAAGGTATATGGATCATGAACCCCCAGGAAGCTGGCGTTGCTTTGCGCAACGGCAGCATCCGTAATGCCAGGCCCGTAAAGATTGAAATGCAGTGCCGGCGAAGCGGCTGCCAGCTCATGTAGCCGGGCAATAAAAGAGCTTTTATGCAGGTTGCCGGCAAAAACGAGCTCGTACGATCTGCTCCTGTTTCCGGTATAAGGCGGGGCAAGGAAATCGAAGAAATCAAGCCTTGCTGTTATGCAGTCAGGCAGCTGCTGCCTCAGCCATGCTTCCATGCTGCGGTTATGCACGATAAAATACCGGTAAGCTGATAGCTCCCTGATCTCCGTTTCCAGCAGGGACAGGTCTCCATCCTTGATCCCGTCGATATCACCGACCACGCATACCAGGTTGACCTGCTTGCGTTTTTGCAGCAGGCGCAAAAGCATCTTTACAAGACGGGAATATACCGGGAAAATGAAAACCACCATAGCCCTTTTTTCCATCTTCAGCAATAGCCGGAACAGATAGAAAGCACGTCTCAGCCCGACCCCAGGCACAGAACGGCCCTGGCCCGGGAACCTGATAGGCTGGTAACCCTCCTTCTCCAGTATTCTTTCTATATCTGCATACCCTACTCCCCCATGCCGGTACGCTTCAAAAGAATACTGGCAGATAAAATATTTATGATTTTTTGTCTCCAAGATCAACAGGTTTATGAAAATATTTCCGTACCAGCCCTGCTGCCGCCCGCGCTACCCCGTATGCAAAATTGTTACGCAGCAACAGCAGCAGCAATATATACAACAGCAGGCAGGCAGCTATAACAGATACCAGCCTGGCAGAGCCGGAAATGCTTATAATATCCAGCAGGTACTTGACCGGGATGAACAGCAGGCATCCCAGCAAAGCATCGCGAAAATGCCTGTAATGAAACAATCGCAGCTGCGGCAAGTGCCGGCGCACAGACAAATAATTGCCTGCGATCAGGATGGCTTCTGTCAGCACCAATGCAGCACACATGCCTTTGTCCCCGTAATACCAGCCGGCCAGCAGCGACAACGGGATAAAAAGAAGGCTGCTGAACAAGAGGTTTTTCAGGAAGACCTTTTCCAGGTCGTGGGCTATGAGCACGGGATTGCTCAGGAACAGGCTTATTCCCTTAAGCAAGGGAAACAAGGCCAGCAGCCTGAGATCAGCGGCCAGGGGAGCGAATTTTTCACCAAAAAAAACAAGGGCTATATCATCTGCTACCAGTAAAAGCCCTATGGTCATAGGCAGGGCCAGGATCACGATGAACTCTATGTTCAGTACCAGCTTTCTTTGCAGCTCATCCTGCTCGTTATGCCTGGCCAGCGACACGATCCGCGGCAGGAATACCAGGAAGGAGCCGGTAAGCACCATAGCGGCGATCCGTACCACTTTTGCGGCAAAAGCATAGAACCCAACGATAGCGTCGGGCGCAACCAGCCCGAGAAAAACATTATCAAGCACCAGGGGTATGCTATAAAAAAGGCTGATAAGATATGTTACCCACACATAAGGAAGATGCCGGCCGCAGGAATGCCATTGAAAGGAAAAAGGAATATCACGAAGCAGTACGGCCAGGTTCCAGATGCCGGTAATGATCGCGGAAAGGGAAATGATCGCATAATAGATATGATAATCATCCGGCCGGTGGATCAATAAAAAAATAGCCGCAAGCCCCAGCAGGCGGATAAAAAGCGAACGCAGTGAAATGAACCGGAACCTTTCCTGCCCCATGAAATACCATTCGCAGGCAAAAAAGTTGACCAGCAGGAAAGAAAAGGAAAACAGCAGCAACCGGGCATCATTGATCTTGCTCCATAGAAAATATACGCCTGCAAAATAAAATATTAGAGTTATAGCGGAAGAAAGGCAATGTAGGGTAAGCAATTCGGATACCAGCTGCCGGAGCCTGGCAGGATCACCTTTTACCTTTGCCACTTCCCTGATGCCGTACACCATTATCCCCAGCTCAGCGATCACGATAAAATAGTAAGTAAAAGAGTCGATAAAGCTGACACGGCCGATGCCGTCAGGGTCAAGCACACGTGAAATATAGGGAATGGAAACAAGCGGTATCAATACCTGGCTGCAGGACAAAAGAAAATTGAAGAAGAGATTTTGTTTTATGTTCGCCAAACCATTACAGCCATTTTATGCCGGCCCTGCAAACATAATATTTTTAATGGTCATAACTTTGACGGCCGGTCGCCGGCCGCTATGGTCGTTCATTGCATGGTAGGCAAGGCTTCACCGGCGCAGAAAACACGAATCATGATCAGGACCAACATCCGCAACTGGCTTCACCAACGGGATCTTTACCTGCCGTTGAAATATTCGCGCCTGTTCCGGTGGTACCAGCGGATATTCAAGCCTGGTGTTATTGCCGCTGAGAAAAAAGAGGTCGCTTTTTACCGGTCTTTCCTGCCCCAGTGCCGGCTCATCTTTGATATTGGCGGGTATGACGGGCATAAGACGGCAGCTTTTCTTCACTTTGCGCCAAGAGTGGTATGCGTAGAGCCTGACGCCGGCAGCTTTGCCGTGCTCAGCGCCCGTTTCCGTAACCACAAAGTATTCCTGGAAAATGCAGCCGTCAGCCATGAGCCGGGAACTGCCCTCCTGCATGTACACGTAGAGAATTCTGCCTTTAATACGCTAAGCGCAAAATGGCGGTCATTGCTGGAGCAGGACAACCTGCAGAAATGGAGTGAAAAGATCGCTTTTACCGGTGAGCGGGTAGTGAATACCACTACGCTCGATGCTTTAATAGAAAGATATGGAACGCCTGACTTTATTAAGATAGATGTGGAGGGATGGGAACCCCAGGTGCTGAAAGGGCTGTCGCGACGCATTGCATTCCTTTCATTTGAAGCCCTTTTGCCCGACGGGCTGGCAGCGCTGGAAGAGTGCTTCCGGCTTATCAGGCAGCTTGACCCTGGCGCGGTCTTTAATATCGCAGCGCATGAGCAACTGCTCCTTCCCGATTTTGTAGACCAGGCAACCCTCAGCGCCTGGCTGGAAGCAAACCCGGTCATGCATTTTGAAGTGATCGTGCAGATGCATCCCGGACCTAATGCTGCGGCATAACAGGCATACCGGCAGTACAAGCTATATCCATTATATTCGCTGCATGACTGAAGCGTTACTCCCCTTACTGCGTTGCCCGGTTACCCGCAGCGAGCTGCGCATGCAGGTCATTGCAACCGGCAGCCGGCTATATAAGGGGGTGGATACGCCGGTGATCGTTACGGGTATCCTGTACAGTGACCAGGAATGGTGCTATCCTGTCGTCGACGGCATACCACGGCTGATCGTTGAGGCTTTTTTCGATTATGAAGATTTTTTCAGGCAATATTTGCCTGGCTATAATGAACGCAGGCAGCTGCTGCAAGCTAAGCACGGCGGGTTGCTGGCGAGGGTGCTGAAAAAAAACCGTCGCACCAAGCAAAGCTTCGAACGGGAATGGGGCTTGTTCAATTACCAGGAAGACAGGACCTGGGATGCAGGCAAGGAAGAAATGATCGCCCGCTTCCTGGCCGAAACAGGAGAAACAAGCGCTTCTTTGCAGGGCAAGCTGATATTTGATGCAGGCTGCGGCAATGGCCTGCTGAACCAATATCTTGCTGAAATGGGCGCCGTAGTGCTGGGAATGGATCTCAGCCGGAGCATTGAAAGGGCTTTTGCCGAGAACCAGCAGACGGCCGCGCTTTTTATCCAGGGTGATGTACAGTTCCCCCCCGTGGCTTTCCGGCATTTCGATATCGTACATTGCAGCGGCGTGCTTATTCATACCAACAATACAGAGCTGTCTTTTGCCTGCCTGGAGCCCTGCGTAAAACCGGGAGGCAAGCTCAGCACCTGGCTTTATCACCCGAGAAAGGATGCGATACACCGGTTGATCCTGTTCACCCGCCGCTTCACTTCACGGCTACCTTTAAAGTTCCAGTATCACTTGTACAGGTTCACGGTATTCCCGGTTTCCTATATCATAAAAAGGCTTAAAGGCAACAAGCAAAGCCCGAGGGAAATGATGATCGATATCCTTGACCAGTTCACCCCGGAGTTCCGGTGGGAGCACTCCCACGACGAGGCTTCAGCATGGTTCTTCAAAAGAGGATACCAGGATGTGCAGGTAACCGTAGATACCACGTTCGGCTTCAATATTACCGGTCTTAAAAAACAGCCCGGATGAAACAGATCGGTATTATAGAAAGCAGCCACTTTGAAGTAACCTACACGCTTATCCGGTTATTTGATGACGGGCAGTCTGCCCTCACCATTTTCACGCTTCCTGGAACTTTTCGCCAGCTGCAGCTGCTGCTGGGAGAAGATGCCTCCCGGCATAAATGGGTGATACGCGAGCGGCAAGAAACGAACCGCTCCTTTATCCATCGTATGTTCACTTATATACGGCAGCACCCGTTCCACCTTCTTTATCTCAGCACCATAGAGGATAACTTCATCCTGTATGCCCTGCAGCTGCGTCGGCTAAGCCATATATCTACCATACTTACCCTGCACGACATCAATAGCTATTTCACCTATGCACCATCGCCAAGCCTTCGGCGCTTTATAAGGTACAGGGGCAAAAAAATGCTGCTAAGCACCGTAAAAGCTTTTAATGTGCTGGCCGAGCAGCTGGCGGTTTCCCTGCAGAAAAGATCAAAAGGTAGCAAGCCTATCTATAACCTGCCTGGTGGTTATTTTGAAGAAGAAAGGTACACCAGTTCTTCCCTGCTGCCGGGCCAGCCGATACGCATTGTAATACCCGGCTCGGTTGACCAGCGACGCAGGGATTACAACCAGGCCTTTGAGCTGCTGACCGCCGCGGCACAGCTTGATATTAAGATCACACTTATTTTCCTGGGCGCTTTTCGGCAGGGAGAAAGCGAAGCTATCCGTCAACGATGCATCGATTACCGGCAGGCAGCCTCTAACCTTCATGTTTATGAAGAGGCTGTTATAGACCAGGATATTTATGATGCCGAGCTGGCAGCCTGTCATTTTATATGGAGCCCGCTGCAACGCTATACCATGATCAATGACGGGGTCAGGGAAGAATACGGGCAAACCATTTGCTCGGGCAATATGGCAGATGCCATCCGGCATGCCCGGCCGCTTATAATTCCTGGATTTTTAGCAGCAGACCGTGCCCTGGAGCCGGCAGCTCTCCGGTATGCCAGTATCAAAGAGATGCTACGGCAACTACAGGCGCTTACCCCAGATAGCTACCGGCACCTGCAGAAGCGCATGCTTGAAGCCGCCCGTCATTATACGATCGGCCGGATCCGCCAGCGCTATCCTTTACTTTTTGGGTAATTGCTTTCTGGCTGCATCTTGCCGGATACGGATAAAGTCCCGGCGGTTGATATAATAGGAAAAGAGAAAATAAACAATCGGGGCAAAGCTGAGCAGCTTCAGCAACAGCAGGTCCGTATAAAATCCCAGCAAATAGGCAAGCACCAGGAAAATGCTGCCGGCCAACAGTTCCCTGTCTTCAATAGCGCATACCACTTTCAGCCGGAAAAAAGTATCCTTTTTCGGGTAATGAAGCCTGAGCGTTCTGGAAAAATGAAAGCCGTCGGTAACCAATATGCGGGCATCATTCTGCTGCAGGTAAATAACGACCGGCTCATAGCCGGTAAGAGGATAGATCTGCTTATTGTTCACCACTACCCGTAATTTCAGGAAGCTGAGCAATAACTGATCCTTACGGGCAATGATGATATAGTATGGAACGTCTTCCAAAATATACGATGCTTTGCAGGGGCCAGGCTCTTACTTCAACGCCCGGATGATCGCTGCAAAATCAGCGGCCGACAGCGAGGCGCCTCCTACCAGGCCGCCATCTACATCAGGGCAGGCAAAAAGCTCGGGCGCATTGTCGGCCTTCACGCTTCCCCCATAAAGGATAGGTATGGCAGCAGCGATCTCTTCGCCATACCGGGCTGCCAGCACAGAACGTAAATAAGCATGCATTTCTTGTGCCTGGCCGGTAGAAGCCGTTTTGCCGGTACCGATAGCCCAGATAGGCTCATAAGCGATCACCAGCGTTTTTATCTTCTCTGCGGGCAGGTGGAACAGGGATTCCTGCAGCTGGGCGGCCACGAACTCGTTCTGTGTGCCGGCTTCCCTGATAGCCAGGGGCTCGCCGCAGCAAAAGACCGGCGTAATGAAATTTTCAAGGCAGAGATCTGTTTTCCGTGCCAGCATCTCATTCGTTTCGCCGAAATACTCGCGGCGCTCGCTGTGCCCGATCACGCAATAATGTATATTCACAGAATGCAGCATAGAGGCCGACACTTCGCCGGTATAAGCCCCTGCCTTCTGGTAATAGCAGTTCTGCGCGGCGGCGAAATAATTCTTTTCTTCCTCGGTCTTGCTGCGTGTCATGGTCAGGTACGGAAAGGGTACGGCAAAAATGACCTGCTGGTGCGCTTCCAGCTCTATGTCCTGTGCCAGGATACCATCCAGTAACTTTTCTCCTTCCTGAAACGTAAGGTTCATCTTCCAGTTGGCGGCGGCAATTTGTTTTCTCATCTTGATCATTGAATATGTTGGTAAATATAATGGAGGATATGCTGCTCGTTGGAAGAAAGCGTATGCCCCTTCAGCTTTTTCCAGCTGCTGATATCGGCAATAGCTTTCTCATAGTCGTAACGTTCGATGCCCTCGCTTCCCCAGGCAAAGGAAGGAATATGCTTGGGCGTGAGCCCGGCGCCAAAAACATTCGATCCGGCCCCTATCACGGTACCCGTATTAAGGCTTGTATTGATGGCGGTACGGGAATAATCTCCCATCAGCACGCCGCATTTCATACCGGCGCTGCTATGCCCTCCCGGCGTCCATACCCTTACTTCACCGGCATTGTTCTTTAAATTGCTGTTGGTGGTGCCGGCTCCCATATTGCACCAGGCGCCTATTACCGAATCGCCCAGGTAGCCGTCATGGGCTTTGTTTGAATATTCAAACATCACGCTGTTCTTTATTTCGCCTGCAGCTACGCAATAGGGACCGATAGTAGTGGCTCCATACACCTTGCTTCCCATTTTCAGGCAGGCTCCTTCACCAATGGCAAAAGGCCCGCGCACCATCGAGCCTTCCATCAGTTCGGCATTACGCCCTATATACAAGGGCCCCTGCTCCGCGTTGAGGATGCAATGCTCTACTCTTGCGCCCTTTTCAATAAAGATCTTTCCTTTCCCTATCCGCCGGTTGGTGCCCGAAAGCGGTGCAGATCTCCGGCCTTTGATAAGCAGCTCCATATCCTGGCCGATGGCCCAGCCGTTGAGCTGGAATATATGCCATGGATATTGTATGGCCCATACCTTTTCCTTGGTCTCTACCGAGCGTTTCACCCTTATCTTGTAGCGACCAGATAGTTCACCGGCCGACAAACGGTACACGATCGTGCCCATGCCTTCAGCAGTGATGCAATCGCCGTTCTTCAGGCGTTTTACCTCCTTTATCAGCTGAGAGGTCGGTAAGATATTGCCGTGGACCAGGAAGCAGGTATCGTCAGTCACTATTTCATGCAGCTCTACAGAGCGGTCAAGGTCCTTGTAGTCGTTCTCTTTTTTATCGAAAGAAGCCAGCCCCAGCGCTTTTTCCCATTTCTCCCTGATGGTAAGAATGCCAACCCGTATATCCTGGATCTGCCGGGTAAGCGTGAACGGGTGCAGGTTCTCGGGCCGGCAGAATTCTTCGGTAAACAATATCTTACTCATGATGCGCTTTAAGGGAGGGAAGATACTTTAAAAAATGCTTTCGCCGGACGGCTGATCCTTGAATGCCATGTGACCATCTTCCTGTGCTTGCCATAACTGAAGCTGCATCCATGGCAATACCTTAGCAATCGCATAAAAAAACCCCGGCGAAGGATCACCGGGGTAAGTATAGCCATGAAAAACAAACTTTTTGCTACGGCAAAAAGCTGGATCCATAATTTAAAATTATTCTGCTTTTTTAGCGTATTTCTTCTTGAACTTGTCGATACGGCCCGCTGTATCTACCAGCACATTCTTACCGGTAAAGAAAGGGTGAGAAGTGTTCGAGATCTCCAGCTTGATCACCGGGTACTCGTTCCCGTCTTCCCATTGCTGGGTCTCTTTGGAATAAGCAGTAGAACGGCTCAGGAAAGACGTATTGTTGCTCATATCCTTGAAAATAACTAACCGGTAATGCTCCGGGTGGATACCTTTTTTCATAATTGAATGATTTTTAAGGCAATACGGATTTTGCCGTATTGAGTATTTTTAAATGGAGAGCAAAGGTAGGCATTATCCGGCAGATAAGCGATAAAAAGCCCGGATATTTCGTTCCGGGACGGGTAACAGGCTGGCAAAAAGAAAAGCATCAAGTTTCAGCCTTGCCGCCGGCTTTCACCAGCAACCTGCCAAACCCGATGCTTTCCGGAGCTGCTGATCTTTAAAAAAGATCCTGCGGGCTCCTGTCGCATTTCTTATCGATCATTCTGACCGGCTTCCGGAACACTGTTTCCAGCCTTCTTTCCACGCTTGTTTTCCTGATCTTATACTTTGCAACGTGTGAATTAAAGATACGTTGAAGATCCTTCTTATTCCAAGTTTTAACGGTAATTGATATGCACCTGTTCTGCACCTGGTTATCCACCAAAAATCCCTGTAAATGCAGGTTTACCCACAGGTTATGAACGCATATTCTCATATTGAAGAGGAATGCCCAGCTCCCAGCCTTTAGAGGCCTGTATCACGGTCTGCAGGTCATCGATCTTTTTGCCCGTTACCCTTACCACATCGTCGTTGATAGACGCCTGCACCTTCAGCCCGGCGTCCTTGATCAGCTTTACGATCTTCTTTGCATCCTCCTGCTTCAGGCCATTGCGGACCTGTACTTCTTTTTTCCAGGCCTTGCCGCTCTGGGTGCCTTCTTTAGACAGGTCAAAGGCCTCCGGGGCGATACCCTGCTTATGGGCCCGGTTGATCAGCACATCAAGCAGCTGGCGCATTTTCATATCATCATCCGTTTCGAGCTTGAGCAGGAAATTCTTCTTATCAAGGTCGATCATTACATGCGATCCTTTAAAGTCGAAACGGTTGGTGATCTCTTTGCTCACCACGTTCACGGCATTATCCAACGCCTGGGCGTCTACCTTGCTGACAAAATCAAATGAGGGCATAACAATTGGTTTTCACAAAAATAAGCCAAATTAAAATGCAGGGGCTCTTATTGCAAGAGCGTCGAAAAAACAAGCCCTTCATAGAGATGAAGGGCGCTTGTCTGCACATGAGAAAAAATATGGCGTTGCGGGCGGGCACTGCCGGCAGGCTTTTTAATTGCCTGATTTTACGCGGTTCTGCTCATCGGCAGCCCCGCTGTTCCGGCGGCGTTCGGGAGCAATATTATTCTTGCCAAAGCGATAGGTGAATGAAAGGCTCACCTGGCGGGTATCCCGGCGGTTGCCCAGCGTTACATCCACATCACTGTACTTTACATAGCCGGTGACCTTCTGGGTGAACAGGATATCCCGGGCAGAGAACCTGAACGTCCCTTTTTTATTCATCACCTGCTTGGTCACCCCGGCGTTCAGCGAGCCCAGGCCGTTGATCACCAGCAATCCTTCCGTAGCACGGCTCCGGTACCAGCCACTCAGCTCCGCTCCCCAGCCTTTGCCCAGCGTAAAAGTATTATTGATATTGCCGGCAAAGCTGGTAAAACGTATGTCTACATTGTCTTCCTGGTATATGCCGGAATAATGATTGTTGTAAGCATTCATGTATATGTTAGTATTCCACCATTTCCTGACCGGTGCATTGATCATGATGGCCAGTCCCCACTGCTTCATGGAATTGAAGTTTTCCTTGGTCTGGTAGGTCACATTCTCTGCCGTGTTCTGCTTCAGCATTTCGGTGATCACGTCATTGGTCTGCGTATAGTTCAGCGTGGTGGTCAGGAACCGGTTAAATGTATGGCTCAGCTCGATATTATTGGTGAACTGCGGCTGCAGGAAAGGATTACCCTTGCCATAGGTCAGCGAGTCGAGGAAAAATACAAAGGGATTGAGATCGTCGTAATTAGGGCGTGTTATACGACGGCTATATGACAGACTGAGCTGGTTCCTGCTGTTGAGAGCATAGCTGATGCCCATGTTGGGGAAAAGATTGGTGTACCCACGCCTGAAAGAAGAGTCATTGCTCATCTGGATACCTTTGGCTATGGTATTCTCCAGGCGAAGACCTGCTGAAAGCTCCCATTTCTTTATTGACCCGGAAAGGATAGCATATACGGCATTGATATTCTCCCTGTACAGGAAATGATTGCTGCGATCATCCCTGGCCCAGTCCCCGCCATTGCTACGAAGATACGTTACCTCGTTGTCGGTATTTACCCAGCTGGCCTTTGCGCCTGTTTCCAGCTTTGCCTGCTTGCTCAGCGGGTGAACATAATCAGCTTTCACGCTGTAGATCCTGATCAGCGATGGGATATGTCCTTTAAGCGAGACCACAGGCCCGAGATGATTGCCGGCAGGGTCAAGGCTGGTAGTATGAAGAAAGGTGTTATTGCGGGTGCTGTAATAGGCCTGATCGAAATCGCTGCTAAACTCGCGCCCGGTTGAGTCAAATGTATGCTTGTAGTTGACATTGGTGGTCCAGTTAAAGGAACGACGGCTGTTATCGCTTTCACTCAGCAGCCTGGAGATCAGGCTCCCTCCCGGCTGACGCAGGTTGCTGCTGCTATGAGGGTCTTCTTTATTAGTGCCGAAGTTCCCATTCACTACTATGCCGGCCACATCCTTTTTGGTAAAATTGTAATCCATCCCTGCTTTTATGTTATGGTAGAACCCTTTGTAATGAGGCCTCGATACCTGGTCGATGGTGCGGGCCAGGGTCACCTTATCTGCTTCGTACAGCCTACGCGTCAGCACCAGCCGGTTGTAACCCTCATATTTGCCGCCGTTGTATCCGCCAAAAAGATTCAGCTTATTATTGCGGTAGTTCAGGTTCACTCCACTCCAGTAGCGGTTATACATACCCTGACCAACGCCTGCATTGGCATTGCCGTTCATTCCCTTAATAGTTCCCTTCTTGGTTTTGATATTAATGATGCCGGAATTGCCTGCCGCATCATATTTGGCCGGTGGGTTGGTCATGATCTCGATCTGCTCCAGGCTGCTGCTCTGCATGCTTTTTAAAAAAGCAGCCAGGTCGGCGCCGCTCATATACGTCGGCTTTCCATCGATCAGCACCAATACCCCCTGCTTGCCTTTCAGGCTGATATTGCCATCATTATCTACAGTTACGCCTGGGGATTTTTCCAGCACTTCAAGGGCATTGAGGCCTGCATTGCTGGGAGAAGCGTCTACATTAACAAGCATTTTCCCGGCCTTCATTTCCACCAGCGGCTTACGTGCCGTGACCGTTACGCCACCTATTGCTTTGGCCTCCGGCTGCAACTCGATAGGCTCGAGGGTGATAGACGGCCTGGCAGCTGTAATGTCAAAGGCTGCCGAATAAGCAGGCTGATGACCTATAGCAGTAATAGTTACCAGGTAACGTCCGTTCTCAACAGCATCGAAAACAAAATGCCCTTCCTTATCTGCCACGCTCATTTTCACGAGCGAAGTATCGGCTGCCTGCACCAGCGTGATGGTAGCAGCGGCAATGGTCTTAGCGTTCCCATCTACTACCTTCCCCTTGATGGACCCGGTACCCTGTGCCTTCACTAACGTAGCGCTCAACATAAGCAACAGGAAAACAATTAGTTGAATCTTTCTCATTGGTTTACTTTTATATGGTTGGTTCTTCTTTTTTTTGATTACAAGTCAAAAATAGGTACTATGCATTGCCAAGTACATTGTTTTAACTTGGACGGTGATTTCCGGTGATAAATGGTGGCTGCAATTGTTCTTACTGTGACGTACAGGAGGCCTGCCGGTTACAGTGTTTTTTCTTTTTGGGATAAAAGGCAATTACCGGCTATAAGTGGCCGGTTGGTCGCTCTTTATCCATTTGCTATTAGCAGGGCTGCTATTCACCTCCTGCTAATACGTGTAATAGCTATCGGCATCCGGCAGTAAGTGTGTTTTGTTATACCTTGCTCTCCTTTGCATGGCTATAAATCAGGTGTGAACTGATTATATTGCAACAAATTTTTTACATGCTTATCGATTTCAGGTCTGATACCGTTACACGCCCCACTCCTGCTATGCTCGATGCCATGATGAGCGCCGGTGTAGGCGATGATGTGTTCGGTGAAGATCCTTCTGTCAATGAACTGGAAAGCCTGGCAGCAGCTATGTTCGGCATGGAAGCCGGGCTGTTCTGCCCTTCAGGCACCATGACCAACCAGATAGCTATCAAATGCCATACACAACCCGGCGACGAGGTGATCGTAGATGCCGATGCTCATGTATATCAGTATGAAGGCGGGGGCATAGCTTTCAATGCCGGCGCCTCGGTAAAGCTGCTTCCTGGCAATTATGGTCGTATCAATGCGCAGCAGGTACGCGCCGCTATCAATCCCGACGATGTGCACCGCGCCCGCACCAGCCTGGTATGCCTTGAAAACACCAGCAACCGCGGCGGCGGCAGCTGCTATGATTTTACGGAGGTATCGCAGATCAGGAATGTTTGCACAGAGCATAACCTGGCCCTGCATCTTGACGGTGCAAGGCTTTTCAATGCCCTTGTTGCCAAAAAAGAAACGCCATTACAATATGGCAGCACTTTCGACAGCATTTCCATCTGTCTCAGCAAAAGCCTGGGTTGCCCGGTAGGCAGCTTATTGCTCGGGCGTAAAGATTTTATCCGCCAGGCCCGCCGTATCCGTAAGGTATTTGGCGGCGGCATGCGGCAGGCAGGCTTCCTGGCCGCAGCCGGCATTTACGCGCTGCAGCATCATGTCGACCGCCTGCAGCAGGATCATGAGCATGCTGCCCGCATTGCAGAAAGCATCGCTTCCAGGCCTTTTGTAAAAATGCTGCTGCCGGTAGAGACCAATATTATCATTTTCGGCCTCGAAGAAGGGCAAAGCGCCCCCGAGCTGGTAGAAAGGTTAAAGCAAAAAGATATACTGGCCTATGCCATTGCCCCCGACCGGGTAAGGCTGGTGCTCCACCTGGATATCACCCCTGATATGGTAGATAAAACAATTGACACATTCGCCTCACTATAACCCCTTACTATGCTATTTAAGACAGATCCTACCACCACCAGCGCCTGGCAATTGCTGCAGGACCATAAAGAAGCCATGCAGCAGGTAAAGATGAAAGATCTTTTCGCTGCAGATGCGCAGCGCTTCAACCGCTTCCACCTGCAGTTCAATGATATCCTCTTTGATTATTCCAAAAATATCATGACCGCCGATACGCTGGACCTGCTGCTCCGCCTGGCCGCGGAATGCCGGGTAAAAGAAGCCATCAGTGCCATGTTCAACGGTGAAAAGATCAATGAAACAGAGAGCAGGGCAGTGCTTCATACAGCCTTGCGCCATTTCAGTAAAACGCCGGTAATGACCGATGGGCAGGATGTGATGCCGGAAGTAAGGAAGGTATTGCGTAAGATGAAGATATTCTGCGACAAGATACACAGCGGTGAGCTCCGCGGCTACACAGGCAAGCGCATCCGGTATATCGTCAATATCGGGATTGGCGGCAGCGACCTGGGCCCTCAAATGGTGACCGAAGCGCTGAAACCTTACCAGGTAGAAGGTATTGAAACCTATTTCGTATCGAATGTTGACGGCACCCATATCGCCGAAACCCTGAAAAAAGTAAAACCGGAAAGAACTCTTTTCCTGGTGGCCTCAAAGACCTTTACCACGCAGGAAACCATGACAAATGCTCATACGGCGCGCGACTGGTTCCTCAAGAAAGCAAAGGATGAAGCGCATATTGCCAGCCATTTCGTAGCGCTCAGCACCAATGAGAAGGAAGTGACCCGCTTTGGCATCGATAAGAAGAACATGTTCGGGTTCTGGGACTGGGTGGGCGGCCGTTATTCCCTTTGGAGCGCTATCGGGCTATCGATTGCGCTGTCTATAGGCTATAAGAGCTTTGAAGAGCTGCTCAGGGGCGGCTATCATACCGATAAGCATTTCCGTGATACCCCTTTTGAAAAAAATATACCCGTGCTGATGGCGCTTATAGGCGTGTGGTACACCAACTTTTTCGGTGCGCAGACAGAAGCCATATTGCCTTACGACCAGTATATGCTGCGCTTTGCCGCCTATTTCCAGCAGGGCAATATGGAAAGCAATGGTAAAAGCACAGCCCGCAATGGCCAGCCTGTCGGCTATGCTACAGGCCCGGTAATATGGGGCGAGCCAGGCACCAATGGCCAACACGCATTTTACCAGCTTATCCACCAGGGCACCCTGCTTATTCCCTGCGACTTTATTGCTCCGGCTCAAAGCCACAACCCGATCGGCGACCATCATGCAAAGCTGCTCTCCAACTTTTTTGCCCAGACAGAAGCCCTTATGAACGGCAAAACGGCCGATGAGGCCAGGGCCGAGCTGGAAAAGACCGGCCTTAAGAAAAGCGAGGTAGAAGCCCTGCTTCCCTTTAAGGTATTTACAGGCAATAAGCCCACCAACTCATTCCTGGTGAAAAAGATAACCCCCTTTACGTTAGGGCAGCTGATCGCTCTGTACGAGCACAAAATATTCGTACAGGGCGTGATCTGGAATATTTTCAGCTTTGATCAGTGGGGCGTGGAGCTGGGAAAGCAGCTTGCCAGCAAGATCTTGCCCGAGCTGGAAAATGACGCGCCGGTCAGCGGGCACGATTCATCCACCAACGGGCTGATCAACGCTTTCAAGGCAATGAGAAAGTAGCGGGCTCCGGTCATCCAAGTATTTTCTCGCTCATGTTTTTGGTCATGGTCCCTGTCAGAAAATTCCCTACATTTACGAAAACCATCGTTTATGAAATACATGTCGTTGCTTGTTGCTGTAGCGATCTGCAGCCACGGCATTGCCCAGAAACAACCGCTGACAGCCCCGGTAAAGCCGCCATCATTTCCTGACATAACAAATCTTTTAGCTCTGCCGGATACCAGCCTGTCTTCCTCTTATCATTTACCCGACGGGCGCGAGGTGGTGACCCTGCCGCAGGATAATATGCCCTGCATTGTGCCTGACCTTTCCGGCTTCAATATGCCTGATGCCGGCGCTTACCTCAAAGAAATGTCCCCGAGCCTTGGCCTTATTCCCAACCCCGGCATAACACTGCTGAAACCGCAAAAAAGTACAAACACGCTCCCGCTGCAAAAAAATAAATAAACGTCTGCAGCAGCTTGCACAATAAAGCAGGGTGTGTGGGATAGGAAACGATGCTTGGCGCATAACCAGCAGCCTCCTTTAAATAAAAATGCTCCTGTAAAGGAGCATTTTCTATAATACGGCATGAAAGATATTACCACTTATCAACTTCTTCAGTGCTTCCGTTAGAGGCAGGGCTGATAGCTTCTGCGGAGATCTCGGGAGCAGCCTCTACGTCTGCGCTTACACTTACATCGGCAGCCTCGGCAGAGAACTCAGCTACGCCGTCACCTTCGCTTTCAGGCAGCTCATCATGGTTGAAAGCATCGAAATCGAAATCAGGCATCAGCTCGGTCTTTACAAAGTCCACCGCTTCGTTCAACGCCTTGATGAATTTATTGAAGTCTTCCTTGTACAAGAAAACCTTGTGACGATCATAACCATTATCATCAAATCTTTTCCGGCTTTCGGTGATGGTCAGATAATAATCATTGCCCCTGGTAGCTCTTACGTCGAAAAAGTATGTCCTTCTTTTTCCCGCACGGATGCGTTTGCTGTAAATGCTCTCCATCTTTTTGTCATTGTTCTCGTACGCCACTTGATTAGTTTTTTCAGTTAAAGAAACTTGGTTGGGAAGGCACAAATATAGAGATGTTTTTGAAACGGCCAAATCCTAAACGAGCCAATTTGAATTGTTTGTTAGTAACTGCGGGGAATTACGTTAAAATCCGGTTGTATGGCGCATTACAGCCTGCCTGGAGCGCTTATGCGGTCTGCCTTATTTTCAGCGTCCCTGCTGCTGCCTGGCATACAGGTTGGCATAGTAGCCATCGGGAATGGCCAGCAGCTCCTGGTGCGTTCCCTGCTCCACGATCTCCCCTTCTTCCAGCACAATGATCCGGTCAAAGTGCAGGAGGGAGAAGACGCGGTGGGTGATGATCAGCGCGGTCTTATTGACCAGGTACTCGTTCAAGCGCCCTATGATCTCTTTTTCTGTCCTGGCATCTACCGCGCTCAGGCAATCGTCGAAGATGATCAGCGCCGGGTCCTTGATAAGGGCCCTGGCAATGGAAATACGTTGCTTCTGCCCCCCGCTGAGCGTTACCCCTCTTTCCCCGATCATGGTCTCGTACTGGCCGGGGAATTGCATGATGTCGTGGTGTATGCCGGCCATGAAAGCGGCCTGCTCTACCTGCTCACGCGTAGCCCCCGGCAGGCCCGATGCTATATTATGTGCAATGGTATCGCTGAAAAGAAATACATCCTGCGGCACATAGCTGATCTGGCGGCGCAGGGAAGACAGCTTTCTTTGCCGCACATCGGTATCATCAACCAGCACCTGCCCTTCGCGGGGGTCAAACATGCGCAGCAGCAGCTGCGCTACGGTAGTTTTACCGCTGCCCGTGCGGCCGGTGATGGCGATCTTCTGGCCAGGATCGATGGTAAGGCTGAAATCCTTCAGCGCCTTTATGCCGGTGTCAGGATAGACCATGGTCACCTTATCAAACACCACTTTCCCCCTGATCACACTATCTGCCGGTGCTGGCGGATCCTGGATGGCAGAGCGCGTATGCAGGAACTCGTTCAGCCTTTTCTGCGAAGCAGCAGCCCTCTGTATCATGCTGGCCGTAAGACCGATCGCGCTCACCGGGAAGGTCAGCATATTCACATAGATAACGAATTCGATGATGGTGCCCAGGCTCATATCATGCTCGTGACCGATATAGTACCAGCCGCCGATCATGATCGTAAGCAGGGTGCTCAGACCGATCAGCAACGTGATGGAAGGAAAATAGATCGCTTCCACTTTTGCCAGGCCCACGGCATTTTGCCGGTAGGTCTCGCTGTTACGGGCAAAAAACCCCAGCATGTTCTTCTCCTGAACAAAGGATTTGATAACGCGTATGCCTGAGTAAGATTCCTGCGCATTGGTGGTCAGCTCCGACAACGAGCGTTGTATCTCCTCGCTCTTCTTGTGGATCTTGATATTGACAAAATATATGATCACTGCCAGCACCGGCAGCGGCATCAATACATATAAGGTAAGCTCAGGGCTACGCATTACCATAAAAAAGATGCTCAGCGAAATAACGGTTACCAGGTTGGCGACATACATGATCGCCGGCCCGGTGAACATACGTACGCGGCTTACATCCTCCGATATGCGGTTCATCAGGTCGCCGGTGTTATTTTTTTTGTAGAAAAGCGGGTCCAGCTGCTGGTAGTGGGCATACACTTCATTCTTCTGGTCGTATTCAATATGCCGGCTCATCACAATAATGGTCTGGCGCATCAGGAAAAGGAAAAAGCCGCGCAGCAGGGCCAGCAGGATAAGGATAATGGCGCAAAGCCCTACTGCCTTCCATACATTGGATACCTGGTTGATCAGGCGGATGATCTGCTGCACCAGGATATCATATTTCCCGGTATCTTCTGTTGCCGCTGCACGGGTCAGCTCCAGCGAACGGTCTGCATAATTGATCACATAACCGGTAAGCTGCGGCGAAAGCACGTTGAAATAATTGGACAGGATAACGAATAAAAGGCCAGCTCCCAGCCGTACACGGTATTTCCAGAAATATTTATTGAGCGCCTTCAGATGCTTCATCCGATAAAAGTACGACGATCAGGCATATCTGCTGCGCTATCCTATCTCTGCAATCAGCAATATATACATAAAAAAAGCCGCCCATCAGGCGGCTCTGTCATATTAAAAGGTCTTATTTAAACTGCAAAGGCACGTTCAGCTTCACAGAAAAATTACGTCCCATATTAAATATGCCCGTTCTGCCCGTTACCAGGTTTTCGGCAGTATATTTCAGCCGGCTCAGGTGGTTCTGGTAAGCCACATCGGTAATATTATTGGCGGCCAGGTAAACGCTGAAAAGCGTCCGGTTGCGGCTAACAATATTCCCGCCGATGCCGGCATTCAGCAGTGAATAGCCTTTGGTGGCAGTTTCCGTATTGTATCCTGTATAAGGATTGTTCTGCGCAAAGGTATTGTCCAATTCAACCTTCACATACAGGTTGCGCACGGCGTTTCCCTTTTTTAGAAAATCGCCGCGCAGCTCGTTGATGAGCCGGGCAGCCGGTATAAAGGGAAGGTTGTTGCTGCCGTCTTCCGGGCTTGTAAGCTGGCCACGCACATAAGAAAAAGTGTTCTCAAAATGCAGCCAGTCCAGCGGGTGCGGGTGAATATCGATCACCAGCTCGCCGCCATACAGCCGGGCATTGCGCTGGTCATACGTAAAAGCAAACAGCTCGTTCGTTCCATCTATGATCAGGGAGTCACCGCCATTCACAGAAGCCAGCTTCCGGTAGTAGATAAAGTTTTTTACCGAGTTATAGAACAAGCTGGCGCTTACAGACACGTGCTCGCTATTGATGTCCACGCCGGCATCAACCTGCAGGCTTTGCTCCGATCTCAGGTCCTGGCTGCCATACTCGTAACGGTTAGTGCCTTCATGTGCGCCATTACTGGCCAGCTCAGGAATGCTGGGCGCCCTGAACCCTCTTGCCAGGTTAAGCTTCAACACCGTTTGATCGGATACTTCATAGCTAAGACCGGCGCTGCCAGACAGGTTGGAATAGCTTTTCTTAAAAGCATCGAACTTTACGTCATCGTCCTCTTCCAGCAATTTAGAGTTGAGGTGGCGGTAATCGAACCGAAGACCGCCGCTCAGCGTCAGCTTGTCGATCGTTCTGCGGGTATAGACAAAGCCGCCGATATCAAGCAGGCTGTATTCCGGGATCAGCTGCTCCTCTCCCTTATTCTGGTTGGTTTGCTGCATCCCGTTGATGCCAATGCTGGTCCTCCATTTATCCCTGCCGGCAAAATGGTATTGAAGGTTGTAGTTGATCGTGTGCAGGTCAAAGTAAAGCTCTTCCTCAGAGGGATCCAGCACATTGCCGAATTCCTGCCGCTGGTTGCGCTGGTAACCGAGGGTAAGGGTCAGCCGGTCACGGCCAATATTGAAGCTGTTATCGCTGGTCAGCTTGAAATGCCTGATCCGTTGCCGGGGTATATAAGGGTTGGTGGAAAGAAAATCATCTTTGGTGGCAATTTCCTCCTCTTCTGCTCCATTCTCATTTACCGGCTTCAGGAACCGGCCGGTCTCTTCATCCCTTTCTCCTTCTACCAGCCCGGGTCGCTGATCAAAGCTGCTAAGCAGGAGGTGGCTATAGCCCCAGCCTTTATGCAGCCCGACATAACCCGCAAAATTCTGTTCGCGGAACTTGGAGTTGAATACATAGCCATCATATTTGTTACGATAGTCGGCCGCGGCTTTGTAAGAGCCGTTCAAACCCCATATAAAGCCGTTCTCATTACCGGCGATATCAGCATGGAAGCCACGAAGCCGGTTATTGCTCTGGTAATTGCCGAAGATATTTCCCCTGACAGTGCCCTGCGGCACGGGTATCACCGAAATGAAGTTCACCACGCCGGCCAGGGCGTCGCTACCATACATGATCGAGGCAGGGCCTTTCAGTATTTCGGCCCGGCTCACCCCGTATTCATCTACCTCTATGCCATGCTCATCACCCCACTGCTGCCCTTCCTGCCTTACGCCATCATTTATCACCACCAGCCGGTTATAGCCCAACCCCCTGATCGAAGGCTTGGAAATAGCAGGACCTGTTGATACCTGCGCCACCCCGGGCGTTTTGCTCAAGGCATCGATAATATTGGTAGAAGGCTCCTTCATGAGGTCGTCCTTGCGTATGATGGTGACCGGGATCGCCGTTTTCCTGATCTGTGAAGCGCCGGCTATACCGGTCACCGTTACGCCGGCGTTTTCCACTATGGCGGCCCCCAGCTCAAAGTCCTGGCGGGTATCGCCGTTTATTGTTACGGTTGCAATTGCAGTATTGTAGCCGGTATAGGAAACTTCCAGCAGGAACCGGCCGTTCTTCAGCGAAGAGAAAATATATTCCCCGTCTGGCCCGGCTACCACGCTTGAACGGGTTTCATGAATATAGATAGTTGCTCCGGCCAAAGGCTCACGCGTGCGCGAGTCGATCACCTTGCCCGCCAGGCTGAAGCCCTGGCGCCTGGCAGGATTTTGCTGGGCAAAAAGCACTGATATTGTTAACAGGAAAAAGGAAAAAAAAGAAACTGCTTTTTTCATCGTATAAAATAATTGCAGACCTGACCGCGCATCAACAGGCAGCCCGTCCTTTATAAGAAAATGGAGTAATGTAAACTGTCTTATGCCTGACAAGCGGCAGCAGGGGGACCGCGGAGCTCAAAGAAAGTATGGGCAGAGGAAAATGCTACAGGAACAAAAGAAGGCGGCAGCGCCGTGTAAAGACGCGTTGCCGGTATAACATCAACCGGCTGGTATTCTGTAAAAGGCGAAGTAGCTACAAGCGTATTGCATTCGCAATTGATGCCTGCCTTGGTAAAATGATGCCCGCCATCTTCGGGAAGAGCGCAGGAATAGTCGCGGTGGTCGGCTACGAGGTCGTGAAGGAACAGCTTTGGCGTAATGCTGAGCGTAAAGACCAGCAACAGCAGCAAAGCATGCAGGGAGCGTATATGTGACGATCTCTTCACTTAAAAATGATACTTAGTTGCAAAATTATTGATTGCGGGGAAATCTTCCTATTTTATTTTTCCGGCTTATGAGCCGGCCCACGGCTTCTTGCAGGCCGGGCTATCACCGGCCCGGTACCCTCCTTGTTGCTGCAGGCTTTTACCCACAGGATATTATGGCCCGGAATATGAATATACAAGTACCAAACCCGGAAGCCTATGCTATTAAAAAAGCTGCTGAGCAGGCCGTTGCCGTTTATTCTCTGTTGTTTTTCCGGCCAGCTGGTCAAGGCCCAGCCGCCTGCTTCGGTACGTTACCGTGATATGGTTTTTACCGACGTGATCATTCACCAGGATATCCTTTACCAGCCGGCCCTGCAACCCGGCATTCCTGAAAAGCAGCAGAACCTTGACCTGTACGAGCCTGCAGTCGATACGGCATCAGCCCGCCCGCTGATCCTTTTCCTGCATGGCGGTGGCTTTAAATTTGGCAGCAACCAACGGGCAGGCACGCCGCTATGGAGCCATGAGTTTTCGCAACGTTTCAGGATCGATACCCGGCATGTCTTTCTTGCCGGCAACTCTGCCGGCGGCAGGGTAGTGTTGCAAGCTGCGTATGGCAGTGATTATGACATGCTGCGGCTGGCTGGGCGGGAAGATAGCACAGCAGCCAGCCACCAGCATTTCCCAATATCATCGCAGCGGCTAATTTCTGGGGTGCGCTGTTCGGTACGGCGTGGCTGCGACGAAGCCGGGTACCGCTCATCAGCATCCATGGCACCAGGGACCGGGTCATTCCATATAGACAAAGAGGGGATCTTTTGTTTGGCAGCGTGCTGATACACCAACAGGCTGCCCGGGAAGGCATACCCCAGGTATTAAAGACCTACAAAGGATATGGACATGAATTGCACAGGCATTTCTTTCCCTGGTTCGCCGGCAGGAAGCAGGTCGTTCCGTAGCTGAATTCTTTTATGCGCAGCTGTTTGCCGGAAACCTGCAAGGCCCTGTTCCTGTTACTACTTCAACCCGTTAAAACACCCAATTTGAAATGTTTTTTCCTCGTTTTTTTTGTCAGGGATGAAAAAAACCGAATCTTTACCAGTCTGCCGGAACACCACCCTATGCGGCAGACAACATTATTAACCACCAAACGAACACATTCCGTACATACCCCCGTATGTACTTCCTTCCTTAACCCTACAAGCCGCAACACAATATGATAACTGCTTTATTCGTACTGGCAGGTCTTGCCTGTGGCAGCCTGGTTACCTGGCTTATATGCCGCCAGCAATACAGGCATAAGGAGAAAGATGCGAATGCATATATCCGGGATCTCAATAAGAGCATAGAATTGCTGGAAAAGGAAAGGCGTCACCTGCTTGATGAAAAGGAAAGCCTGGTCAGACAACTGGGCAGGCATATCTCGCTCAACATGAACAAGGACCAGGATCGTTCATCATAAAGGCGCGTCGGGATTTGCCCTGAGCTTTTCTTCTATGATCCGGGCATACCTGTCGAGAAGGTCATAATATTTATCCCGCCACTGGTCACGCTCAAAGACCGCTTCCTCCAGCGTCACTTCCTTTGCCGGCCGGCCAGGCTCAGCTACCAGCGTATAATGAGGCATTTCAGGGAATTCAACGGTAAAATCACGATGCAGGGCTTTACCGTAAGCCATGAGAATGGCAAAAGAAAGCTGGGGATCGGCAATATGCTTATAGTAGCTGGAGCGGCTGTAGCCTGCCTTACGGGCAACGTCTGCCTTGTTCAGGCCCGAAGCCTCTACAGCAGTCGCTAAAATCTGCCCTCGGTTCAATCTGGTCTTTCTTATTGTCACCGAGAGTAAAGAAATTAACTTGTATGTATAAAAAAAGATACATAATATTATTAAAATCTACAAATAATGTATAATATTGTCTAATTAGCGTAAAAGAGGAGATGATATGTCTCCTGCCAGCGCAGGTAAGTAACAAGATCACGTATATAAATGCCTTGTCAGTGAAGGATATGGCGGGATGCAGGATAAGAAAGAATAAAATAACGGCTTGCCTCCTGGTAGACAAATATTCCCATGATATGAACACCACTTATACCCATAAGGCCCTACACCTGCTGCGGTCAAGGTTTGCCCTGAAGCCCAAGAACCCGGTATAAGCCGCCTTCCTTCTCTTCCTTTCTCCTTTCTTCCTTAAACCTTACTTATCCTAAACCTTCCTGTATGTATCCCGTTCATAACATACCGACGTTTGCCAGCTATACGGCAAAATATCATGCTGCCCTTTACCGTTATGCGCGCTGCTGGCTACGGCGCCATGGGCCAGCCGACCTTGTGGTTTACGCAACCTTTCATGACCTTTGGTCATACCGCGAGACCCTGCCTACGGAATCAGCCATCCGCTCTTTTCTTATCAATACTGCCAGGCATCATTGCCAGGCTTTGCTGTATCAAAAAGCGCTGCATGGAAACGTTGCCGGCATTATGGAAGACATATAAGGCGATCAGGGAGCTTATATTTTGTATATGCCGTTACGAATGGCATAGATCACGATGCCGACCACGTTGCGCGCGCCGGTCTTTTGCATGATCCGGTCCCGGTACTTTTCCACTGTCCGGTGGGCCAGCTGGGTTTCAGCCGCGATCTGCTTGCTGGCATATTCCTGGCAGATCAGCTGGATGATCTCTTTTTCCTTTTCGCTGAAGCGGGCAGCTTCCTCGCGCTGGGCCAGCTGCTTGCTTACAGCCAGCATTTTTGACAGGTGCAGGCTGGTGCTGGCACAATAATATATCTGGTTGTTGCACACCTGCGAGATAGCCATGTACAGTTCTTCCTTACCGGCCTTCTTCACCACGTATCCATTGGCCCCTGCCTCCATCATGTCTACAATGAGATGATCTTCCTCGAACATGGTCAGGGCAATGATGCCTGTATCCGGGTTCTCTTCCCTTATGCGCCGGGTAGCTTCAATACCGTCCATGCCCGGCATCTGTATATCCGTGATCACCAGGTCAATAGGCTGCTCGCGCACAATGCGGAGCAATTCCCTGCCATCGGCTGCCTGCGCTACTACCAGCACATCCTTATTTTTCTGCAGCAACAGATGAATCCCTTCCCGGAACAATTCATGATCATCTGCCAGGGCAATACGCAAAGTTTTCATACTACTCATTTTATGGGGATCTCAAAAAAGTAATCAGTACCATTGTCATTGCTAAAGCGCATCTTACCTCCTGTCATTTCTACCCGGTAAGCAAGGTTATGCAGGCCGATACCATGGTATGGGCCAGGCGTATCTGCCCAGCCGGTACCGTTATCCTTGCAGGATATATAAAGCTTCTTTCCTTTTTGCTTCAGTCCCACTTCTATGACCGATGCTTTTGAATGCTTGACGGCATTTGACACCAGCTCCTGTATCATGCGCAGCACATGCAGGCTTACCTGATCGGGCAGGCCGGGTGCGGCGTCGTAGGAGTAGGTGAACCGTATCGGCAGCACGAGCTGGTATTGCTCGAAAAAATAGCGGAGCGTTTCGTCCAGGCCCTTTTTCAGCAGGGTGCCGGGCTTGAGGTTACGGGCAATGCCGCTCAGCCGATCATATAGCTCGTCAATATTTTTTGCAGCCATCCGCAGCAGGGGCACCGGGTCTTTTTCTTCGATGGCCTCCCTTACCTGTATCGCGGTAAGCGACAGCAAGGGACCGAGATCATCATGCAGGTCGCGGGCGATGCGTGCCCGTTCCTTTTCGAGCAGTTCTATCTCTGCCATGAACAGGTTGCGCTGCACACGAAAATGCCTGCGTTGCGTCCGGAAAATAATCACGCCGAAGAAAAGAAAAACAAGGACCAGTGCCAGGCTCATGATCAGAACTGCATGATATAACGTCGTTTCAGGGGTATCCATAAAGTAGCCAGGGCAAATACCAGGTTCGTTAAGAGGTTAATGTAAGAAATGATGCTATATACCCGGAGCCGGAAGCCTGTGCTCTGATTAAGCCCGTAAAGCCAGAAGGTTTCAACCAGTATGGAATAAGTGAAAAAAAGCGACAGCCCCATGCAGATCAGGAAAACCGGATCGGTCAGCAGGGATACGGAAACTTTAAAGACCAGCTGGTTGATCATGCTGATGCTCATCAGGAGGATCAGGAAAGCATGTATGATGCGGTAATAGGAATTAAACAGGTGAGCAGGGCTGCTGTCCGCTATTTCAATAAGCCATATCAACGTAAAAAATACCTGCACCATGCGGCAAAGCCATTGCCGGTCGCCAAACAGCCGCCACCGGTAGAACTGCCAGGTCAGCAACCAGGCTTCTGCCAGTGAATACAGGTTATCATTTACCCAATTGGAATGACCGTTGAGGGCTAAGCAAATGCTGATGATCTCGTTGACGGTGCCGGCAGAGAGCAGGATAATGAAAGGAAGAAAGGCCGGGTCGGTCCTTCTGAACCTGACCCAGCCAATAACGGCGCCTATACCTACAGACAAGCTGAACAGGGCATTTAGCATAAAGCTCATAAGCCGACAGGTTAACTGTTCAGGGGCGACTCTTCCGGGCAAAGATCAGGACACCGGTTCGCGCTTTCAATGATCACCGGCTCATCATCATCACCCCGCAAAGCAGCCTTGCTTTCTGCTGGAAGGATATCGGCTCCCTTGCTGTCTGCCCCTACAATGATCGAATGAATTTTCAGGTCTTCATCCATTCCATAATAAATACGGACCTGCTGGCAATCCGCTTCGGCCAGCATCCTATCAAAAACAGCCCGGTCATAGGTTTCACAGATCGGGAGGATGTTCTTTTCCCGCTGATCTTCTGCGAGGATACTATCCCGGTGAGCCCGGTAACGCGTGGTCATAGCAACGGCCAATGGTAAAGAGATCAAATGATTCATAGCTTGGTTTTTTTATGAATCACTAAAGTCGGCCGATCGCCATCCCTGGAAAACCATGCTTCTACTGCGTGAACTGCCATAATTCCACTACTATGGCTTCGCGTTTCCACGACCTTACTGTAAAGAAAACATTTTCCTCCGAAAGCATCCTGGCGATTTCCCCAATAATTTATGTTGATATCATCATAATAAGAAAAGAAAAAACCAGCAAATAATTGCTGGTCTAATTTTGAAATATGGCCAGCACATTATCTATGGACAAGATAAATATGACCTGACCCCGGAACAGTCCTACCGGTCGATTAAAAATATTGAGCTAAAATTGCAGTACAGTCCCGGCAGCCTGTCGCTACCCGGCAAGCCTGCAAGAACACTATCGAAAAATAAAAACGTGTGATAAGATCAAATAAAAAATACGGCCGTTTTCCTGATGCTACCCGAAAAGCTTATTTCAATACCCTTGCCAATTATAAGAACGGGCAATTTCAAAACCTTATTCCTACTCCCGCGCTGGCAGAAGGACAGAACATAGCAAAAGTGCTTTGGGACTTTTTGGGCAAGCATCCCGATACCCATCCCAAACACCCTATCCCTTCCGTGAAAACAGACCTGAAGAGCCTGGAACCCGGTGAGAACGTATTGATATGGTTTGGCCATAGCTCCTACTTCATGCAGGTGGATGGACGCAGGTTTCTGGTAGACCCGGTCTTCAGCGGCAATGCCTCCCCTATAAGAGGATCGGTAAAAGCTTTTCCAGGCTCCAATCTTTACCAGGCAGCGGACATGCCCGCGATAGATGTATTGCTTATTTCGCATGATCATTGGGATCACCTGGATTACTCCACCGTACAGCAGCTGGAACGCAAGGTCGGCAAGGTTGTTTGCGGCCTGGGAGTGGCGCAGCATTTTGAATACTGGGGATGGGATAAAGAAAAGCTTGTGGAAAAGAACTGGCTTGAAAGCGTGGACCTGGGCAGCGGCTTCAGCATCACGCTAACACCGGCAAGACATTTCTCTGGTCGGCTTTTTACCCGGAATATTTCGCTATGGACCTCTTTTGTTTTGCAAACCCCGTCCAAAAAATTCTTCCTTGGCGGCGATAGCGGCTATGGACCTCATTTCAAGGATATCGGTGAGCAGTTCGGCCCTTTTGACCTGGCCATCCTTGAATGCGGCCAGTATAATGTGAAATGGCGGTATATCCATACGCTCCCGGATGAAATGCTCAAGGTGGTCCAAGAACTAAAAGCAGGCAGCTTTATGCCGGTGCATCATTCCAAGTTCAAGCTGGCGCAGCACCCCTGGTACGAGCCCCTGCAAAAAGTATCTGCGCTGGCAGAAGCGGAGCAACTTTCCCTTATCACGCCAAGGATCGGCGAAAAAGTAGACCTGGATAATATGGATAAGACCTGGGTGAAATGGTGGGAGAAATTGTAGGCAATCACGACCGGTACGGCAGCGTAAATGAAAAAACCGAGCTTTTACCTTCTACGCTTTGCACGGAGATCGTGCCCCGGTGCTTATGGATGATCTGGGTCGTTATATAAAGTCCCAGCCCTATACCCGGGAAAGTATCCATATTTTTATAAAAGCGCATCCGATCGAGAAGTTTAAATTTGACGAGCGATTGCTGAAATAAGCATGCTTCTGGTCGCTAAAGATATCTATTGAGCTATTCCTGCTCTTTTATATCGCTGAATAGCTGCAAAAGCGTTTCAAGCCCGTTATGCGCATGGAACAGCTCTGTATTGCTCAAAGTGTCCTGGGTTACCTGAGATGTCCTTTCCAGCATTATTTGTTCATAGCAGGCTATAGCGCTTTGCACGTCTGCAAAGCTGCCATTTGCCAGGCATTCCGCTAATTCAAAGGCATCTTGCATGGCCATGTTTACGCCTTCGCCGGCATAGGGCGGCATACGGTGCGCCGCATCACCTATTAGCGTAAGATTGGGCAAAGTTGGCCAATGCTGGTCTAATGGGAAATGGTACTGGGGGCGCGGAACAAACCAGGTCTCATCGCCTGCGAACAGCTCCTGCCAGATCCTATCCCACGAGCCGAAGGCTTCTGTAAACCAATCAAAAACCTGTTCTTTACTGCTGAAATTAATACCGCTTTGCTCAATCCAATTCTCAGCAACCTTGCACCCGGTATAAAACGATAAGCTGCCGTCGCCTTTCGCGCTTAGAATCAATGACTGCTCATTGCCCAAGGCAAATATTTTACCGCCCCTGACCATCTCCCAAAGTTGAGGTGAATTTTTCCCTGCATGGTATATATTGCCTTCTACAATAGTTATCCCGGAATAAACCGGTTTTATATTCGTAATGTAAGGGCGGATCTTTGAGTTGGCTCCATCTGCGCCAATCACGATATCCGCATATGCAACAGTCCCATTTTTGAAGCTCAATAGCCAGCCACTCCCCTGCTTTTCCATCGAAGCAAAGTGGCTGTTCCAAACGATACTGCCAGGACGCAATGAATTCATTAATATATCACGTAAAGGCCCACGATCGATTTCAGGACGGAGCTCGCTGTAATTGTCGGCACTATGCTCATCCATTTTTATACGTGCCTGGTCGTCAATTATTCTCAGCTTGCCGGCGCCAGGCCGGTAGCTTGCCTTAAACTCATCGATCAAATTCGCCCGGCGAAGCGCTTCCAAGCCCGATCCTTCGTGCAGGTCAAGCGTGGCGCCTTGCTGCCGAACGCCTTTATCCATATCCCGCTCATACACTTTTACGTCTACGTTCTTAAGCTGTAAAAGCCTTGCCAGGGTAAGGCCGCCAGGGCCGCCACCGATGATCGCTATCTTTTTATCCTGTAATATCATACCGTAAGAATTTCATTTACGGTACAAAATTATTTTTTAGGCAGTAGGGAAAATTGTATAAATCGGTCGTTTTGATTTTGCTTAAGCTCTTTTGGCGAAACTCCCGACAGCTTTTTAACCTCCCTGATAAAATGGGATTGATCGGCAAAGTTTTGCTTCGGAAACAGCTTTCCTTCCTTGATGTGCTGAAATGAGGCCCTGAAACGCAGGATATTGCAATATGCCTTTAGCGTAATGCCAAATTGCTGGTTGAAATAGCGGTTGATCTGACGGCTGCTCCAAAATACTTTTTCGGAAAGCTCTTTTACCGATAATGAGCCGTCGGAAGAATCAATCAGCTTAAAAAGCTCCTGCTTTCTATTGTCGATTTCACCCGGCAGCAGCAACCTGATCTTTTGAGAAGCCTTTTTGCAAAAAAGCTCAAAGTCATCCAGATCATCCCCGGTAAAACCCCAAAAATCGGCTGGCAGCTCCTGGGCGCTGTTCAATAAGCTGGCTATGGTATTGTGAAAGACGTATTCTGCTGCCAGCGGCTTAAAGCTTATGGCAAAGGTCAGTTGCCCGGGCGGTATCGGGGCCTCGTCGTACCGGGTTCCGAACCCTAATAGCGTAATATGGAAAGGTTCTGTTGCGGATCGGGAAAAGAACAAATCGATCCGTCCGTCCGGCAATACCACTACTTCTTTTTCTTTGTCGGTATGGTTCTGCAGCAGCCAAAAGCTATCCACCAGATCAGCGATAGGCTTGTCTGGCTTCACGAGCTTAAAATATAGATCATCGTCCATTATCCCTGGCTTATACTTTAAGTTAAGAAATTAATCTTACTCACAAGGCTCTGGCTGGTTCGCTCTTCATCTGCATTAAGGGATTGGGCATTAAATGTTTTTTACATTGAAGGCTAAGTGCGGTAAAATCGTACAAAATGATCAGTTTTATGACAATGAAACTTTCCATAGCAGACAGGCTATTACTCCAGCAATACTTCGCAGGTATTCCTGTAAAGAAGGCTTATGTGTTTGGCTCTATGGCTCGCGGATGCCAATAAAGAAAGCGATATGGATATATTGGTGGAACTTGATCATTCACTTAAACTCTAACGCCACCCTAATCCGGGCGCCACATGCTTTAAAATAGAAGACAGGACATGTACGTTATAATCGACTCCCAGCGTATTGGGTATCGTCAAAAGAAGCGTATCTGCTTCCTGGATAGCTTCGTCGCCAGCCAATTCTTTTATAAGCTGATCTGGCTCTGCAGCATAGCTTTTCCCGAAAATGGCGCGTTTATCCTGTTCGATCATTCCGATCTTATCGGACTGGTTGGCTTCCCGGCCAAAGAAATAGTGGTCCTGCTCGGTTACCAATGCGAAAATAGACCGGCTTACCGATACCCTCGGTTCACGCTGGTGTCCCGCCTTTTTCCACGCCTCTTTGTACAACCTGATCTGCTCGGCTTGCTGTATATGGAAGGGCTTGCCGCTTTCATCGTACTTCAAGGTAGAGCTTTGAAGATGCATACCGTTCTCGGCCGCCCACACAGCGGTGGCATTAGAAGCAGCTCCCCACCAAATACGTTCCCGCAATCCTTCGGAGTATGGTTCCAAGCGCAGCAAGCCTGGCGGGTTTGGGAACATCGGGTACGGGTTAGGCTGGGCAAATCCAACGCCTTTTAGCTTATCCAGGAACTCCAACGCCTTACGGCGTCCCATATCGGCATCGGTTTCTCCTTTGGCCGGTTCATATCCGAAATAACGCCACCCGTCGATTACTTGTTCCGGAGATCCTCTGCTGATCCCTAATTGCAACCGCCCACTCGAAATCAGATCGGCAGCGCCGGCATCTTCCACCATATACAGCGGGTTTTCGTAACGCATATCGATTACGCCCGTGCCAATCTCTATTTTGCTTGTTTTGGCCCCGATAGCCGAAAGCAAGGGAAATGGTGAGGCCAGCTGGGCCGCAAAATGATGTACCCGGAAGTAGGCGCCGTCTAACCCGATCTCTTCGGCAGCCACCGCCAGGTCAATGGACTGAAGCAAGGTGTCACTTGCCGTACGGGTCTTATAAGCAGGATGGTTGGCCCAATGCCCGAACGATAAAAATCCGATTTTTTTCATAGATCGCCTTTCAGTTCCTTTAAAATTAAACAGATTATTTTATTTTAAGCCCGTCGAATTTCGGAGGGCAAGGGTGCTCCTTTTCATTTACATTTCCCGACAGCAGCAATTGAAGCATATCTTATCAGCAGAAGATGCCCGGGGCTTTAAGGCAATAAATGACTGGGCGGAAAGAGGGATCACCGCCGAACACCTTATTTCCCCTCATTGGTATCGGCCATTCAATCTCTGGCAATAGGATCAATTAAACGACTGCCTGAACTCCAACGGCGAAACCGAGGTACGGTTCCTGAACAAGCGGTGGAAAGATTGCGGATGCTCAAAACCTAAATAATAAGCGATCTCGGATACGGTCATTCCTGTGGTGGAAAGCAATTCCTTTGCTTTTTCTATTACCCGGTTTTGAATATGCTGCTGTGTGGTCTGCCCGGTTTGAACCCGCAGCATGTCGCTCAGATAATTGGGGCTTATATGAAGCTCTCCTGCAACGTATTGAACTGTAGGAAGGCCGTTTAGAAGCAATTGCTCGCTTTTGAAATAATCATCAAGCAAGGTTTCTAATTTTGTAAGCAAATCGTTATTGGCCTTTTTTCTTGTCAGGAACTGGCGATTATAAAAACGGTCGCAGTACTTCAGCAACAGATCGATATTCGAGACCAGCAAGTCCTGCGTAAAGGCATCCATATTGTCATTTATCTCACGGGCAACGTTTTCTATAATGTCCATTATAGATTTTTCTTCCTTTTCCGAAAGAAATAACGCCTCATTGCTTGCATAGGAAAAATAGCCGTAGTCCTTTATTTTGGAAGCCAGGGAATAGCCTTGCAAGAAATCGGGATGCATCACCAAAACAAACCCCTTTACGCCGTTCAGCAATACATCTTCAAACTGCAGCACCTGGTGCGGCGCAATGAAATACATTATTCCTTCGTCAAAATCATAATATTGCTGACCGTATTTGCATTTTCCACCTGCGCAATCCTTCTTTAAGGCAACCACATAAAAATCCGTTGTGATTGCGCTAAGAATGGTTTCCGGTTCCAGCTTCACATCATCAAAGTTAAATACGCTGATCAGGGGATTGGATGGTCTCTTCAATCCCAGGAACTGGTGCAATGCGCTAATGGACGAAACTTTTGCCGGAGCTTTCATTTGTTGGCCTTCAGATTTATACATCACTAAATTACTGCTTATTTTTGTGCTGAAAGTTGCTCATCCCTGATCTGCTCAATTCCTGTTTTATAGGTGGTCACGCTGAAATCAGGGAACCGTTCCCTGAACTTTGAATCGTCAAAAACATTATGATGCTCATATCTCGGGAGCAATTCCAGCAGCTCCTTAACGCTTTTATTGAAAAGAGACCCGATCTTGAAAATGAATTTAGGAACAACGGAATATTTCAGCTCTTTGCCGTAAATAACGGAAGCTGAAGCGATAAATTCTTTGTAAGTGGGGTAACTTTCATCAACTGGCAAATGCCAGGTCTGCGCGAAGGCATCTGGCGTATTTCCAATCAAAGCTGTTGCCCTGCTTGCATCTGGCGTCCAGATCAGGCTTCTTTTCTTACGGTCGCTTAGAGGTACTTTAAGCTTTTTACCCTCTTTGATATTATTGAAAATTAAAGTGTTGGTAATGCTTTGCGTTTTTCCGGGTCCGTAAAATTCCGGAGCGCGGCAAATAACAGCTTCCAATTCGCCTGATTTCATTTCCTTCAATACCATTTCGGCCATTTCCCTTCTTACTTTTCCTTTTCTTCCCACAGGGTCAAAAATGGAATGCTCTGTAAGCGTTCGGTCGTCTTGCGGGTACATGTAAGTATTGTCGAAAAACACCAGTTTCGCTCCATTGACCTTGCAGGCCTCAATTACATTCCTCAGGATTAATGGGAACTGCTTCTCCCACAAGTCGGAGCTGACCGGAAGCCCCAGGGTGAAATAGGCTATCTCGCTGCCCTTTACAGCTTCAATTGCATTTTCCCTGATAGACAGGTTCGCCGAAAAAACCTCGTCTGTGTCGTTCACTTTTTTTGCTTCACGGCTTACGATCCTGATATTTGAAGTAAAATTTCTTTTCAATTCTCTTGCCAGCTCTTCGCCGATCTGGCCATTGGCGCCTAATATTGCTTGCATTTTGATGATTTTTAATTGGCTACATTACCCTTTTGAGCCATTTCATTTTTTTATCTGTGTAGGGTGGATATTTCCAATCGGGCTCGCCCCAGGTCGTTCTTTCAACAACAGATTTTTGATGAGAGAAAGATAAAAAGCCATATTCGCCATGATAGTTACCTATGCCCGAATTCCCTATTCCGCCGAAAGGCAAATAATCGCTTGTAATATGCATCAACGTGTCGTTAATGCAGCCGCCACCAAATGAAACCAGGTTCAGCAACCTGCTCTTTTCATCCTCATTTTTAGTGAACAGGTAAGCTGCTAAAGGTTTTTCTCCTTCAATGATCTTTTGCAGGATAGTGTCGTAATTATTGAAGCTGATCACGGGAAAAACAGGACCAAAGATCTCCTCCTGCATTACATCGTCTTCCCAGCTCACATCCTTGTAAATCGCCTCATACAACCTGCTTTCGTTATCTTTCAGGACCTTTTTCAGCTTTTTTAAGGTTTCCTTTCTAAAAGCAACATCTTTGGTGTGGTGCAAATTGAAGAACTCCTTTTGCGATTGAAATATATCACTGAAATCCATTCCTTGAAATTTTAAAATTGCTTGGATCATTTCTTTTTATCCTGGACCAATCCAGGCATATATAATGCCGCCTGAAAGTCAGGCTGGTAATCATAACGGATCAGCTTTCCCAAGCCTAACGATCTGATGAACTCAGATAATGAGCCACTGCAAAGCTTTAGTTGCAGATCATTCTTCTTTTTGCTGCTCGCCTTTTGAATGCCTCTCACATCGGTATAACCGTGTATCAGCTCGCCTTTTTTGCTTAGGTTAATAAAGTTTGAACGCACAATTTCGGGCTTCGATCCCGCTACATCCAGCTTTTTACCGATCATCGAAAAATCCAAACTCCCGGCTTCATCATAGTAAGTAAAGCTCATGATACTTCCCGAATCATCATATTCAATCGGGATAAGCCATTTTGGCAAATTATAGCCTACTACCCCGCGAACCCTGGCCAACTCGGTGTTTACAGGAAGCTTTAAAACATATCCCCAAAGATCCTTTCCCCTTACTTCGCCCAATAAAGAGAAAATGCCCCAGTTTGCTTTATTCGGCTTAGTTGTTACAATGGAAATCGACAGCTCATTATAAGAGTCATTATCGCAATAATGATAAGCGTACGAAGTAATTGCAATCAATCCACGCCCGGGCGACATAGAGATCGGCTTTACAATGTCACGCACTTTCTCAGGAATAAGCTCTTTTAAGCGCTTCATGTCTGCAGTGTAAATCGCCGTAATGCTGCTGTTCCTGTAATAGAAATTAGGAGAGTATGTAGTAAAACCCACTTCTTTTTTCTGTTTTTGAATGGTTTTGAACCAGCTCAGGTCAATATCAGGTCTTTCTTCAGCAATAACCGAAAGCGGTGGGTTGGAGCGGAATCTGTCGTATAAGCCACCTTTCAAAACCGGGACCTGATGCCCTGCAAGGTCGATCATCACCTGATCACCCTTGATTATGCCTGATATATTGCTTACATCTCTTGTTGTTGCGATAGCACCTGAAATTGCTTTTGGTGCTTTCGTAATTTGTTCCTCCAGCTCACGCATTACCACTTTTGCCATTTCTTTGGAGCTGAAAGGGTTTTGCCCGGTTACCAGGTTTCCATCCACCACTACTTTTGACGTCATGGGGATGAATGCCTTTTCATAAGCTGAGCCTCTATCCTTCAAAGCGGCTTCGAGATTAAAAGGGACTTTCTTCTTTCTGTTGGCAAGGCTTTCTTCAAACCAATTAAACCCGGTGATCTTCTTATCTTTTATCAGATAAGTTCCATCAGAGAGCTTTACATTAAGCAGGCCGCCTACGCCGTGACAAATGGCGGCCACCATTTTCCCGCTTTCATATTGGTTGCTAATAATGGATTGCATTATTGTGTCGTTCGGAAAATCATACATCGTGCCGTGTCCTCCTGCCAAATACACAACATCAAATTGCTGCCTGGAAACATCGGCCAGGCTCTTGCTGTTCTCAAGCAATGCTTTGAAAGAAAGATCGTTCCAGTACTCTTTTGAGATCTTATCAAGCGTGAAAAGCTTTAAGCTTTCAGGATCAATGGGAACGTTGCCTCCGTTAGGGCTTGCAATGGTTATTTCGTAGCCTTTTTGCTTGGCTGCATGATAAATATGGGTCAGTTCGCTCAGCCATAAGCCGGTTTTCAGGTTTCCAACGGCATACATGCCGGTATTTGTTACAATGATCAGTATCTTGATAATGTTCATAGCCTAATTATTTGATAGATCAAAGTTCAGAAATGCATCAGTGAGGGAAGTATCTTAATCAGGGGAAGTTGTAACAGAATCTCTGTTAGCTTGCTATATGATTACCACCTGTTTGTGATTTCTATGGAGAGAAGGAGCAGTTGAAGTGATTCCTTATTATAAGAAATGACCATTCGTTTCAGGGATTACTTGCAGTGATCCCGGCAAGGGAGGGCTTCAAACAAATAAAGCGGCGCTATGCGCCTTTCATTTTTTGCCATTCGTTTCAGGGATTACTTGCAGTGATCCCGGCAAGGGAGGGCTTCAAACAAATAAAGCGGCGCTATGCGCCTTTCATTTTTTGCCATTCGTTTCAGGGATTACTTGCAGTGATCCCGGCAAGGGAGAGCTTCAAACAAATAAAGCGGCGCTATGCGCCTTTCATTTTTTGCCATTCGCTTAGGCAAACAAGTTTGCCACGCGTCTGTCAAAAAAAATGCCCCTTACGGGGCTTTATTTGTTTGGCGGAGAGAGAGGGATTCGAACCCCCGGACCTGTTACAGTCAACGGTTTTCAAGACCGCCGCATTCGACCGCTCTGCCATCTCTCCGGCGCAAAAGTAAGCGTAGCCGATAACACCACAAAATCCAGCCTTGATTTTTTTCATGAAAAATTAATGCATCACCACTTTAGCAGCAAGCACCTGCTGCCGCAATAATTGCTCTCCGCCAGGCGGCGGTTGTATCAGCTGCATCAGCATGGAAGCAGCCCGCTGCGCCTGCTCGTATGGGAACTGCTCTACCGATGCTACCAGCCCTTCTTCCAGATAGCCTGTGATCGGCAGGTTGGCATAGCTCGCAAAAAAGATATCCTTATTGATACGATAACCCTGCTCCCGGGCGTACTTCATCGCTTCCAGGGCTACATAATCATTGAAGGCGATAATGGCCGTAGGCGGCGTCCTGGCAGCCAGCAATGATGCCATCGCCTCGCGGGTCTGCCCAGCCTCAAGGTTGGTAGCCTGTATCAATGCCCGTTCCTTCAGGCCATGGCGGTGCATAGCTTCCAAAAAGCCAGCCTCCCGCTCGGAAGTGGCACGCATCGTAACCGGCCCATTGATAAAGCCAATGCTCTGATGACCGCGGCTCACCAGCAGGTCCACCAGCTGGGCAGAAGCATGCCGCAGGTCGCAGCTTACGGAAAAAGCATCCCTGAGCAGAGGCACCCGGTCAAAGAATACGACGGGTATGCCATACTCGCCAAGCTGCTGCAGGTGTGTATGATCATCAGTATCCTTTGCCAGGGAAATAATCACTCCGTCTACGCGATGCTTGCGCATGGTCTCCACTATCTGCACTTCCCTCGTCATATCATCGTGCGACTGGCCGATCAATACCGTGTACCGGTTTTGAATGGCTTCCTCCTCGATAGCATTGATGGCTATGGAAAAAAAATCCTCGCGCAGGTTGGGCAGCACTACGCCAATAGTAAAGGATCTACCCCGCTTGAACGAAATAGCCGCCTGGTTGGGCTCATAGTTCAGGGCTGCCGCCATCTCCCTCACCTGCTGCTTGGTACGCAGGCCAATGCCGGGATGATCATGCAGGGCCCTCGATACTGTTGATACCGATACGCCCAGCCGGCTGGCGATCTCCTTAATAGTAGCAGGCTTCTGCATCATACGGTAAATATAAACAGTGAAGGGTCGCGGATCACCACATACAGCCAAAAAATCATACCACCGGGGTAGTTACCCAATGATGCTTGCCTTCGGTCATAAAGCGCTTGCTTTGCTCGATAGCATCCATCACCTGGTCCATAATTTCCTGCGCCGGGGCATTGTAGTTTATTTCCAGCGGCGGCTTAAAGGTAACGGTAAGCAAGGTCCCTCTTTTCAGCAGCTTGAGACCTGTCTTATTGAAAGCACGGGAAAAGCCGTTGATCACTACCGGTATCACTATCGGCTTGCTGTAGCGGATAATAATGGCAGTGCCTTTACGGCCTGGCGCAAAAGGTGCCGTAGTGCCCTGCGGGAAAGTGATCACCCATCTTTTCTCCAGCGCCCGGGTGATCTTCCGGGTATCAGAAGGGTCCAGCCCTTTTCGCACTTCCTTGCTTTTATCATTCCAGGTACGCTTTACGGTAACGCCGCCGGCCAGCAGGAAGAACTTGGCGATCCAGCTCGACTTCATGGTCTCTTCGGCAGCAATATAGCTGACCCGGGTAAAAGGATTGAGCAGGTAATAAGGTACGCCCAGGCCTTTGAGCTTGCCCCATTTAATGGCCGAGAAAATAGTCAGGAAAGTAATGACGTCGGTAAAATAGGTCTGGTGATTGCTTACAAAAAGCACATTCTGCTTCGGGAGATTTCTTACATGCTCTGCACCACTGATCCTAAGCTTATTTATGAGCGCCAGCCGGGGATAATAGGCAAGGCCTACCACCAGGTGAACAAATTTCCTTACCAGGCTACATTTGACTAATCGTTCCCACATGCAAGCATGATTTTCTCCAAAAATAAATACGAAACCATATAGTTCACAGGCAGATCAAAAAAAGCAGCTCCTGGTCAGGGAAATTGCCCCTACAATTTAGGGATTAGATTTGTTTTTACGATAAGAATTAACAAGCGGCCGGGTAAGCCGGCATTACAGGCAACAAAAAAGCTGCCCGGATCCGGGCAGCTTATATCAAGCTTATTCAACCTTGGTTGATCACTCTGCTTTTGGCTCTTCAGCGCCGGCTGCAGCAGCATCGTTATCCAGCTTTTTCTTCAGGTCGGCCAGCACGCCCAGGTCGCCCAGGGTAGCTTTTTCTACCTTGCTTTGGATAGATTTCACTGCTTTCTTGGTCTTTTCAGACTCAGCTTTGGCTTCTTTCTTCGCCGCTTCCCTCTCTTCTATCTGTCCTTGCTCCCAGATGCGGCTGTGAGAAAGCACGATGCGCTTTTCATTACGATCGAACTCGATTACCACAAACTGGGTGGTCTCGTCGGCACCTATGCTCTTACCATCTTCCCTGGTGAGGTGACGGTTAGGCGCAAAGCCTTCCAGGCCATAAGGCAGCTGCACTACAGCGCCCTTGTCGTCACGGCGGATAACGGTACCCTCATGGATGCTGCCGATAGCAAAGGTATCCTGGAGCGTATTCCAGGGGTCTTCCTCGAGCTGCTTATGCCCGAGCTGCAGCTTACGGTTCTCTTTATCGATACCGAGGATCACCACGTCGATGTTCTCACCTACCTTGGTGTATTCGCCAGGATGGTTGAAGCGTTTCAGCCAGCTCAGGTCGGAGATATGGATCATGCCACCGATGCCAGAAGCCAGCTCCACGAACACCCCGTAATTGGTGATGTTCTTCACCAGGCCTGTATGACGGCTGCCTTCAGCAAACCTTGTTTCGATATCATTCCAGGGATCAGGAGAAAGCTGCTTGATAGAGAGGCTCATCTTGCGGCTGTCTTTGTCGAGGGTCACAATCTTAGCTTCATACTCATCGCCCAGCTTAAAGAACTCTTTGGCGTTGATAGGAGTATTGGCCCAGGTGATCTCGCTTACGTGCACAAGGCCTTCTACACCCGGCATGATCTCGAGGAACGCACCATAATCTTCAATATTCACCACGCGGCCTTTCACCACGTTGCCTTCAACCACCGTCTCAGGCAGCACATCCCACGGATGGGGGGTCAGTTGCTTCAGGCCCAGGCTGATACGTTTTTTCTCGTCGTCGAAATCGAGCACCACTACGTTGATCTTCTGGTCCATCTTCAGCACCTCGCTCGGGTGAGAGATACGGCCCCAAGAAATATCGGTGATATAAAGCAGACCGTCCAGACCGCCGAGGTCCATGAACGCACCGAAATCGGTGATGTTCTTTACAGTACCTTCCAGCACCTGGCCTTTTTCGAGCTTGCTCATGATCTCTGCGCGTTGCGCTTCGATATCGCTTTCGATCAGGGCCTTGTGCGATACAACCGCATTCTTGATGGCTTCATTAATCTTCACCACCTTGAACTCCATTGTTTTTCCTACAAACTGGTCGTAGTCGGTCACAGGCTTAACGTCGATCTGTGATCCGGGAAGGAAGGTTTCCATACCGAATACATCCACGATCAGGCCGCCTTTGGTCTTGGAAGTAACCACACCAGTGATAACCTCACCGGTTTTATGCACTTCCACGATCCTTTCCCATGCACGGGTGATACGAGCCTGCTTGCGGCTCAGGTTGAGATGTCCGTCGCGGTCTTCTTTTTCCACGATCATTACTTCCACCTCGTCGCCCACTTTGAGACCGGGTATATCACGGAACTCGTTCAGAGAGATCAGGCCGTCACTTTTAAAACCAATGTTCAGTACCACATCAGTTTTAGTAAGACCTACCACGGTTCCCTGGATCAGTTCACCGTCATTAAGCTGTACGAAAGTGTTGTCATATACACTATCATACTTTTCTTTTTCTTCTTTGGTGTAAGACGTTACATTACGCTTGTCTACGCTCCAGTCGAAGTCGTCATGCGCTGTTTCTGCTACATGCTCGGCCACAGGTGCAGTTGTTGTCGCTGTAGCTGCTTCGGGCGTGGCTGTCTCAGCCGCTCCGCCAGCAGTCTCCTGTGCATCAGCGTTTAAGTGTTTTTGAATCATAATAATATCCCGAAGGGTTTATATCGGGGGTGCAAAGATACGATTTTTTGTGATGGAATAGCTATCAGCGTAGCTGATATCTTAAAAAAAGAAGCAACTTAATATATTGTTTTTCAATATTTTATACGACGTGCTTCTCGATTGTTCCCTAAAGGGTTAGCAAGGATTACCGGGAACGCTTATTTTCACCAAAAATCTGCGTGCTCTATTCCTTTCTCAAAGTATATGTACGACTTGGAATGCTGATCGTTTGCCGGAAAATCATTATCAGCCGCCCCGAAGTCCTGAGCGCGAAAGGTCCCTTGCTTATTGCAGCCAATCATCCCAATTCTTTCCTGGATGCCGTCATATTCGATATCCTTTTTGACCAGCCGATATGGTCATTGGCGCGGGGCGATGTGTTCCGGAAAAAATGGGTAGCCCGTGTCCTGCTGGCAATGAAAATATTCCCCGTATACCGCAGCAGTGAAGGCGCCGAAAATCTTTCCTTCAATTACCAGACCTTCGAGGACTGCATCAGGCTATTCCGCAATAAAGGGATCGTGCTTATTTTCAGCGAAGGCAAATGCGTCAATGAATGGCATCTCCGCCCCCTGAAAAAAGGCACGGCGCGGCTGGCCATCAGGGCCTGGAACGAAGGCATTCCGCTGCAGGTGCTGCCTGCCGGCATCAACTACAGCTCCTTCCGCCGGTTTGGCAAGAATGTATTCATCAATTTCGGGAATGTCATCACTCCTGCCGGCATCACCGATACTGACCCTGAAGGCAAAAAGAACAAGGATTTCAATGACCGGCTGAGAGCTGAGCTGGAGGGGCTTGTTTATGAAATACCGGCAGCTGATAAAGCCACCCAGAAAAGCAAGCTCTTTATATTCCAGCCCTTTCTAAAAAAAGTATTGCTGGCAGTCCCTGCTTTTGCCGGAATGCTTATTCATGCGCCTTTTTACCTGCCGGTGAAGCGGCTCGTGCTGAAAAGGTTCAACCATAACGATCACTACGACTCCATGATCGCCGGTATCCTCATCCTTTCTTATCCGTTGTTCCTGTTGCTGCTGACCTTGCTTGTTTTCCTGCTTACCTCTTCTGCCATGAGCCTACTGGCCTTGCCGATCCTGCCGCTCACTGCCTGGAGCTTTGTGCAGCTCAAAGATCAGCTGGACAAATAAGAAGCCTCTCTTGAAGCAGGCCTGCAAAACGGCTGGCAGCAGCATAATTATCGTCCGCGTATCATTGTGATAGTGAACGGGCGGCCAGCCAACCGCTGGTCCAGGCATGCTGGAAATTATAGCCGCCGGTAATACCGTCCACATCAAGCACTTCACCGGCAAAAAAGAGCCCAGGCACTTTGCGGCTCATCATGGTGGCTGCATCTATTTCAGCCAGGGATATGCCGCCGGCCGTGACGAACTCTTCCTTGAAGGTGGTTTTGCCTTTTACTTCCAGCTCGAAGCTGCATAGGTTCCTGATCAGCCTGTTCTGCTCTTTGGCAGCCAGGTCGGCCCAGCGTATGTCTGCAATAATGCCTGATTGCTGCAACAGGAATTCCCATAGCCGCTGAGGCAGGCCAAACACGTTCCGGCCCATGATCTTCTGCGCTGCTTTTTCAAAACGCAGCTGCTGCAGATGATCCCGGAGCGCCTGTTCCGTGTAGTCAGGTATCCAGTTCACCAAAGCCGTGAACTGGTAAGCAGCCCGCTGCAGCTCGCGCGCTCCCCAAGCGCTCAGCCGGAGTATGGCCGGTCCACTGAGCCCCCAATGAGTAATAAGCACAGGCCCTTCCTGCCCCAGCTTTGAGCCCGCTACCCGTACTTTAGCCCGGGACACGGTCACCCCCATCAGGCCGGTGATAGGATGCCCGGGTATATTGAAGGTGAATAAAGACGGTACCGGCTCTTCGATGGTATGGCCTGTCTGGCGCAGCCAGTTGAACATAGCCGATTTAGGATAACCGCCGCAGGCTATACAGGCAAAATCGGTCTGCAGGGTTTTCCCGCCTGCCAGGATGATATGAAAACCATTGTCTGCGGCCGTCAGCGTGCTTACCTCGGCATTCATGCGTATATCAACCCGGTAGCGGCTGGCTTCTTTCAGCAGGCAATCGATCACTGATTGTGATGAGTCGGAAACAGGGAACATGCGCCCGTCGGGCTCTGCTTTCAGCGGCACGCCGCGCTGCTCAAACCATTGTATGGTATCGGTAGTAAAGAAATGATGAAAGGTCTTTTTGACCAGGTTGCTGCCACGCGGATAGCAACGGCTCATCGCGGCTATATCGAAGCAGGCATGGGTCACGTTGCAGCGACCGCCGCCGCTTACTTTTACTTTTGATAATAGCTTGCCCGTCTTTTCCAGCAATATCACTTCCAGCCCGGGATGCATCCGGGCCGCATTTACGGCACAGAAAAACCCGGCAGCCCCGCCACCTATAACGACCAGTTTCTTGCTCAAAAGATAATTTTAAAGCTCTGCTGAAGGTTGTAATTCGCCGGCCCAGTACAGCTCGGGATTCTGCTGCTCGGCTTTTTCTATGGGACGGTAATCCGATAATATATCGGCTTTGTTCCTGCGGACGCACACATCATGCTCAAAATGCACGGAGGGCTTGCCATCCTTCGTCCTGATCGTCCAGCCATCCTCTTCCGTGTACACTTCTTTTTTGCCGAGATTGATCATTGGTTCGATGGCCAGCACCATGCCTTCTTTCAGCTTGGGGCCGCTGCCTCTTTTGCCGTAATTGGGCACCTGGGGATCTTCATGCAGGCTTCTGCCCAGGCCATGACCTACCAGCTCTCTCACCACTCCATAACCATGCTTTCTTTCGGTGTGCTCCTGGATAGCGAAAGCTATATCGCCGATCCTGTTGTTGGCCACCGCTTTTTCGATGCCTTTGTACAGAGACTCTTTGGTAACGCTGATCAGCTGCAGCACTTCTTTATCGGGCTCGCCCAAAGCAAAGGTATAAGCGTGATCTCCATGCCATCCGTCGAGTATAACGCCGATATCCACGGTTATAATATCCTTGTCGCGCAGCTCCCTGGTATTGGGAAATCCATGTACCACCACATCGTTCACAGAAATGCAGGAGTTAAAGGGATAGCCATGATAACTGAGAAATGAAGGAACAGCCTTGTGGTCGGCCAGGTACTCCCCGATCATCTTATCTATCGACAACGTAGTAATGCCAGGCTTAAGCAAACGCGCCACTTCGGCAAGGGTCTGGCTTACCAGCAAGGCGCTCTGCCGCATCTTTTCTACCTGCTCATCTGTTTTCAGGATTATCATACTGCAAATATCATGAAAAAACCCGGCAGGTTAATGCCGGGCTGAAATATTGTGAAGATTCGTTCCTCAATATTGTACCGCAGAAGTAGTCTGGCGCCCCTGGATACGACCGCTTTTCATCAGTCCGTCATACTGGCGCATCAGCAGCTGCGTTTCGATCTGTTGCAGGGTATCGAGGATCACCCCTACCATGATCAGCAGTGAAGTACCGCCGAAGAAAGTAGAAAAGCTCTGCGTCATACCGAAGATCAGCTGGATAATGCCAGGCAATATACCTACCAGTGCCAGCAGGATGGCCCCGGGCAAGGTAATACGGTCCATGATGGCGCCTATATAGTCAGCAGTAGGCTGGCCCGGCTTTACACCAGGGATAAAGCCATTGTTCTGCTTCAGGTTATCGGCAATCTGCTTGGGATTGAAGATAAGGGCTGTGTACAGGAAGGTAAACCCGATCACCACTACGGAATAGATCACCATATACCATATATTGGTATGATCGGTGAACATACGGGAAATGCTGCTGGCCTTGCCCAGCGTAAACAGGGTAGGCAGGAACATGATCGCCTGGGCAAAGATGATCGGCATTACACCGGCGCCGTTCACCTTCAGCGGGAGGAACTGGCGGGCGCCACCGAACTGGCGGTTGCCCACGATCTGCTTGGCATAGTTGACAGGCACTTTCCTTACGCCCTGTACCAGCAGGATACATCCTACAATAATGGCGATCAGCACCGCGATCTCGATGATGAAGATCAGGATATCACCGGTACGGGTAGAACGGCTGACCAGCTCCTGCGTAAAGGACTGCGGAAGACGGGCCAGGATACCGACCATGATGATCAGCGACGTACCGTTGCCCAGGCCTTTGTCAGTGATCTTCTCTCCCATCCACATTACGAACAGCGTGCCTGCAGTAAGGATGATAACGGTTGAGAAAGTAAAGAAGCTGGCAAATTCAGGGATGATAGCCTTGCCGGCGGTCTGGTGCAGGTAACCTACATAAGCGGTGGCCTGCACGATAGTAACGGCTACGGTAAGGTAACGGGTGTACTGGTTGATCTTTTTACGGCCGCTATCGCCTTCCTTCTGCATTTTCTGGAAGCGGGGCACCAGCACGGTCATCAGCTGCATGAAGATCGATGCCGAGATATAAGGCATAATCCCCAGCGCAAAGATGGATGACATGTTGAAAGCGCCGCCGGCGAAAGTATTGATCAGGTCCAGGATACCATTGCTGGTATTGTTCTTGTTCACCTGTTCCAGTATTACCGGGTTGATACCAGGCAATACGATATGTGAGCCGATCCTGTAAATAACGATAAGCAGCAGGGTGAAAAGAATCTTGCTTTTCAGCTCCTCGATGCTCCAGATATTCTTAAGTGTCTGAATTAATTTTTTCACGGGAGATATAACTGTTTAAAAGCCCTGAAACATAAAAAGACGCATATTAGATGCGTCACTGCAAATTAGGGAAAATTACTTTACGATCTCCACGGTACCACCCGCGCTTTCGATCGCAGCTTTTGCCTTCCCGCTGACAGCGTTTACCCGGAAAGTAAATTTGCCTTTCAGCTCTCCATTGCCCAGCACTTTAACCCGGTCGGTCTGGCCGATCAGGCCATTAATATAGAGGTTCTCAAGGGAGAACTCGGTCAGGCTGTATTTTTCTGCCAGCTGATCGATCTGCCCGATGTTGAGCACCTTATACTCCACGCGGTGCACATTGTTGAAGCCTCTTTTGGGGATACGGCGCTGGATAGGCATCTGGCCTCCTTCATGCCCTATTTTCCTTTTGTAGCCGGCACGGCTCTGGCCGCCTTTAGTACCTTTGGTAGAAGTGCCGCCATGGCCGGAACCATCACCACGGCCAATTCTTTTTTCCTTGTGCGTTGCGCCTTTTGCAGGCCTTAATTCATGAAGTTTCATCTGTCTTAATTTTTACTTAGCGGGGTTTTTTCCCCTCGCATATGAAGAAATATAAAATGCGTGAACAGGAAGGTGCGAATGGACCGGGATAAACGAGAATTCCTTTATTCCCGCATTCGCACATTCGGACGGCTTATGCCTGCTCTACCTTTACCAGGTGCTCAACCTTGCGAACCATGCCCAGTACCTGGGGCGTGGCTTCAACTTCCCTGGAGGCATTGGTCTTGTTGAGACCCAGCGCCTTCAGCGTCAGCTTTTGCCTTTCAGGCCTATCGATAGGGCTTTTAACCAATGTTATTTTGATCTTGCTCATAAAATGCTTTTTAAAAGATTCCAGAAACGAATGTTTAGGATACGCTTAACCGTTGAACACCTTCTTCAGGCCAAGCGTCCTGGTTTTGGCAACGTTTACCGGCTCACGCAGCAGGGCCAGGGCCTTGAAGGTAGCTTTTACCACGTTGTGCGGGTTAGCCGATCCAAGCGATTTGGCCAGTACGTCTGTTACCCCGGCGCTTTCGAGCACGGCGCGCATAGAGCCTCCGGCAATCACACCTGTACCGTGAGCAGCAGGCTTGATCAGCACTTTGGCAGCGCCTTCCTTTGCCCACTGGTCATGGGGAATGGTTCCCTTCATAACAGGCACTTTGATGAGGTTCTTCTTGGCATCCTCGATCCCTTTGGTAATAGCTTCCTGTACTTCCTTGGCTTTACCCAGGCCATGCCCTACCACACCGTTTTCATTGCCTACCACTACCAGGGCAGAGAAGCTGAAAGCACGTCCGCCTTTAGTGGTCTTTACCACGCGGTTGATAGCAACAACTTTGTCTTTCAGTTCCAGGTCGCCTGCTTTTACTCTGTTTAAATTAACTTTTGACATACTCTTATTTTGGAGTTTTGGAATCGGGCGCCGGTGATAGCCGGGATCATTGCCCTCAACCAGTTAGTATCATGAATTGTTTGTGCGCTGCCGGAAGGTTTATCCTCCAGGCCTGACATTAGAACTGGAGACCGCCTTCTCTTGCACCATCGGCCAGTGATTTCACACGGCCATGATACAGGTAGCCACCACGGTCGAACACTACTTCCTTCACGCCCAGCTCCGTAGCTTTACGGGCAATAGCGCTGCCCACCAGCTTGCTGGCCTCTATTCTTGTGACCTTCTGAGCAACGATATCCTTGTCCTTTGAAGAAGCAGCCGCAATAGTAGCGCCTTTCAGATCGTCGATCAGCTGTACGTAGATATCATTATTGCTTCTGAATACAGACAGCCTGGGTTTCTGAGAGGAGCCGCTTATCTTTTTGCGGATATTATAGCGGATCTTCTGTCTTCTTTGTGCTTTTACGTTTGACATCTTTATTTTATTTAGCATCCTGATGCTGCCAGGACGGGTTTTAAAAATGTGGGAATGTGGGAATGTGGAAATGCGAGAATGTGAAAGGATGCCTTTCCGCATTTACTTATTTCACATATTTCCACATTATCACATTCTCACATTATCACATTATATTACTACTTTCCTGCCGCTTTACCAGCTTTCTTACGTACCACTTCACCTACATAGCGCACGCCTTTTCCTTTGTACGGCTCAGGCTTACGCAGGCTGCGCAGCTTGGCAGCCACCTGGCCGATCAGTTGCTTGTCGAAGCCTTCCAGAGTGATGACCGGGTTCTGACCTTTTTCCTGGGCGGTAGCTACTTTCAGCTCTTTCGGCACCTCAAACACGATATTGTGCGAGTAACCGAGCGACAGGTCAAGCACATTGCCCTGGTTGGTAGCTTTAAAACCTACACCGATCAGCTCCAGTTTGCGCTCGAAGCCATCAGTCACACCTTTTACCAGGTTGGCCAGCAGGGCGCGGTACAGACCGTGCAGCGAACGGTGGCGGATCTGGTCGGTGGGCCGGGTCAGGTTTATCTGCCCTTCTTTTACTTCAACAGTAATATCGCGATCGATCGCTTCTTTCAGTTCGCCTTTGGGGCCTTTTACGGTAACCACGTTGTCTTTTCCAACAGTGGCGGTAACGCCGGCGGGCAGAGTGATCGGTTGTTTACCTATACGAGACATAATTAAAAAGTTTGTCGGTTGTTATTTATGATTGGTTCCTGCTGATCGGTCAGCCTGTTAGGTATCGGCTTAATGTATCGGCAGGCGGTATAGCTAACTGCTGCACTATTAATATACGTAGCAGAGCACTTCGCCACCTACGTTCTGGGCTTTTGCTTCCTTGTCGGTCATCACGCCCTTAGAGGTAGAGATGATCGCTACACCGAGGCCGTTCTTTACGCGGCGGAACTCGGAGGGGGAAGCGTACTGGCGCAGACCGGGACGGCTTACACGCTCCAGGCTCTGGATAGCAGGCTGCTTGGTGTCAAGATCGTATTTCAACGCGATCTTGATGACGCCCTGCTTGTTGTCGTCCTCGAACTTATATTTCAGAATATAGCCCTGATTGTAGAGGATCTCTGTCATACGCTTTTTCAGGTTGGAAGCAGGTATGTCCACGATGCGGTGGCCTGCCATCTGCGCGTTACGGATTCTCGTCAGGAAATCTGCTATAGGATCTGTTACCATTTGTATAAGAATTAAATCAATTTATAATTTTCGTGAGCCCACACTCCATGAGCGTTGCGTCTGAGGGTCGCTCTCACGTTGCACGACTCCTCGGCTGTTTTACCAGCTTGCTTTCTTCAAGCCGGGGATCTTGCCGTTCAGGGCCATGTCGCGCAGGGCCACCCTGGAAATACCAAAGTAGCGGACATAACCTTTAGGGCGTCCTGTCAACTGGCAACGGTTTTTCAAACGCACCCTGGAAGAGTTCTTCGGAAGCTCATCCAGCGCTGACCAGTTACCGGCTTTTTTCAGCTCTTCCCTTTTCGCCGCATATTGCTCAACCATTTTTTCTCTTTTACGCTGGCGGGCTTTTACTGATGTTTTTGCCATGTTTTTAAGTTTCTGTTTTTAGACCTTCAATAGTTTATAGATATCCTGCTCCTTAAGATCAGGCCTCTGTTTTTTTAGCGTTCCTGAACGGCATGCCAAGCTCTTTCAACAGCTCGTATGCTTCTTCATCGGTGTTGGCAGTAGTTACAAACGTGATATCCATGCCGGTGATCTTGTTTACCTTGTCGATATCGATCTCCGGGAAGATGATCTGCTCGGTAACGCCCAGGGTATAGTTACCGCGGCCGTCGAATGCTTTTTCATTGATGCCTTTGAAGTCACGTACACGGGGCAGGGCCACAGCGATCAGGCGGTCGAGGAATTCATACATTTTCTCGCCACGCAGAGTTACGCGGGCGCCGATCGGCATGTTCTTACGCAGCTTGAAGTTGGAGATATCTTTTTTGGAGTTGGTCACTACCGCTTTCTGGCCGGTAATGGTGGTCAGCTCGTCCACGGCGATATCCACCAGCTTCTTATCGCTTACGGCACCGTTCACGCCGCGGTTCAGGCAGATCTTTTCCAGCCTGGGAGCCTGCATAACGGACTTGTAGGCAAATTTCTTTACCAGCGCCGGGGCCACTTCGTTCTTGTATTTTTCCGCCAGCCTGGGAGTATATGATTTAGTGCTCATGTTAAATTCTTTTAAATGCTGAAGAGATTATATTTTTTCTCCTGTTTTTGATTTTTTGGAGATACGTACCACCTTGCCGTCTTCACGCTCTCTTTTCACTTTAGTAGGCACTTTCTCTTTGGCATCCCACAGCATTACGTTGCTGATATCGATCGGCATTTCCTTTTTGATGATGCCGCCTTTGGTGTTCTGCGCGGAAGGCTTGGTATGCTTGGAAACAACATTCACGCCTTCTACGATCACCTTGCCTTTTTCTACCAGCACCTCTTTGACTACACGTGGTTTGTACTCAACTTTACCATTATCATCTTTCCGGGGCTTAGCGTCGCCGGTAATGACGATTACCAGGTCCCCTTTCTTGATGTTGTACTTCGGTTTAAATCTTGTGCTCATTTTGTTTATGCTTTATGCGGCCGCCGGGCGGATCGCAATTTTTATGATTAGTCGCTTCGGGCCTTGCTTGCTGTTTTATGCCTTCTGCATTTGGCTTTATAATACTTCAGGCGCCAGGGATACGATCTTCATGTACCCTTTATCGCGCAGCTCTCTGGCCACTGGCCCGAAGATACGGGTGCCCCTGGGCTCATCGGCCTGGTTGAGCAGCACCACTGCGTTGTCATCAAACCGGATGTAAGAGCCGTCTTTGCGGCGCAGTTTGTTGGTGGTGCGTACGATAACGGCTTTGGCCACTGTTCCTTTTTTGATACCGCCGGCAGGCAGGGCATCTTTTACGGTTACTACGATCTTATCACCGATCCTGGCATAACGCTGACCACTGTTTCCCAATACCCGGATACACAACACTTCTTTGGCTCCGCTGTTATCGGCTACATTCAACCGGCTTTCTTGCTGTATCATCTTTTTAGCTTTTAAAATTTCAGATTGCAGATAGCAGATTACCCTGCATCACAATCATCGTTGTTTTTTTAAATTACTTGGCGAGGATGGAAAACAGGTTATGCTGAGATCCCCAACCGCAAATCTGCAATTACTTCACTTTTTCTACCACTTCCACCAGTCTCCAGCGCTTTGTTTTGCTAAGCGGACGGGTTTCCATGATCTTCACCACATCGCCGATGCTGCACTCGTTCTTTTCGTCATGCGCATGGAACTTGGTAGTTTTTTTCAGGAACTTACCATAGATAGGGTGCTTTACTTTTCTTTCAACCGCAACGGTGATGGTTTTTGTCATCTTGTTGCTGGTTACCACGCCTATCCTTGTTTTTCTTAAATTTCTTTCAGCCATTTTATTTAGCTTTTAGCTTGATATATGAATTATCTCCGGCAGACAGCTTATGCTTCGGCCTTTCTTTTATTCAGTTCCGTTTGGATCCTTGCGATATCCTTGCGCAGAGCACGGATGGTCATCGGGTTCTCCAGGGGAGAGATAGCATGGGCAAACTCCAGTTTCTTCAACCGTTGCTTATCCTCTTCCAGGCGAGCTTTCAGATCGCTCTCGTTCAGGCCCTGTATGCTTTTCAAAAAATCTGCTTTCTTTGCCATGTGTTGTTAATTTGAAAATTTGAAAATGTAGAAATGTGAAAATTCTGTTGCGCTTATCCCTCTCTCTACCTCATTTACATATTTGCACATTTGCACATTTTCACATTTACATATTTGCCTTATGCGGTAACCAGGTCACGGCGCATAATGAACTTTGTTTTGATCGGCAGCTTGCCGGCAGCCAGTGCCAGGGAAGCGCGGGCTACCTGTTCGCTAACACCATCGATCTCGAAGATGATACGCCCGGGCTTTACCACGGCAGCCCAGTACTCCAGGTTACCTTTACCTTTACCCATACGAACCTCGGCAGGCTTGTGGGTGATCGGTTTGTCGGGGAAAATGCGGATCCAGACATTACCTTCACGCTTCATCTCACGGGTCAGGGCCTGACGGGCCGCTTCAATCTGGCGGTCAGTGATCCAGTGCTGATCCAGCGCTTTCAGGGCATAAGAACCAAAGGAAATGGTGGCACCTCTTTTGGCATCGCCCTTCATGCGGCCTTTCTGCATTTTCCTGTGTTTCGTTCTTTTCGGTTGTAACATTTTATAAAAAATTTGAAAAATGTGATAATCTGAAATGTGGAAATTTCCCGGTGAACCTGTGAAGCCATTTTCACATTTTCACACTTACTCATTTACACATTAATTAGTTCCTCCTTTCTCCGCGGCCACCGCCCCTGCGGTCGCTGCCACCACCTCTTCTGTCATCTCTCCTGTCCCTGCGGTCCCCGGCACCTGCCGTTTCATTCTTGCCGCCGGCAATGATATTGGGGTTAAGGTCTCTTTTGGCCAGCACCTCGCCTTTACAGATCCATACCTTGATGCCGATCTTGCCATATACGGTCTGGGCAAATACATTGGCATAATCGATATCCATGCGGAAAGTATGCAGGGGCACGCGGCCTTGCTTGAACTCTTCGCTACGGGCGATCTCGGCGCCGGCTAAACGGCCGCTCAACTTGATCTTGATACCTTCAGCGCCCATGCGCAGGGCCGAAGCGATAGCCATCTTGGTAGCGCGCTTAAAGTTGATACGGTTCTCGATCTGGCGGGCGATCGTATCACCTACGATCATCGCGTCCAGCTCAGGGCGGCGGATCTCGAGGATGTTGATCTGCACATCGTCCTTACCGGTCAGCTTTTTCAGCTCTTCCTTGATGCGGTCTACTTCCCCGCCACCTTTACCGATGATGATACCAGGTTTGGATGTATGAATAGTAACGATCAGCTTGCCTAATGTTCTTTCAATAACGATCTTGGAGATACCACCCTTGTTGATACGGGCATTCAGGTATGTCCTGATCTTGTGGTCTTCGATCAGTTTTCCGGCATAATCTTTCTTGCTGCCGTACCAGTTAGATTCCCAACCACGGATGATACCTAACCTGTTACCTATCGGATTTGCTTTTTGACCCATGATTATTCGTTATTAGTTTTTTTTGTTCTTTTTGCTGTTGATTTCGCTTTCGGCGCTGCTTCAGCGGCGGCTTCCTCGGTCACGGCCGCTTTCTTGGCTTTTGCCGGCTTTACCGCTGCTTCACCTTTCACGTCAACGATCACGGTAACGTGGTTGCTGCGTTTGCGTACACGGTAACCGCGTCCCTGGGGCGCAGGGCGCATGCGCTTCAACGTTCTTGCACCGTCTACAAAAATGGTCTTGACAACCAGCTCGCTTTCGTCTCCGCCTTCGTTCTTCTGCTTCCAGTTGCTGATAGCGCTCAGCACCAGCTTACGCAGGGGAACAGCCGGATGCTTGGGATTGTGCTCGAGTTCGGCCAATACCTTCTCTACTTTCTGACCACGTATCAGGTCAGCCAGCAAACGCATCTTGCGGGGCGACGTGGGATAATTTCTCAATTTAGCTACTGCTTCCATTGTATCTGTTTAAGTGCTTAAAGTCTTTGGCTGCTCCTGGGCGGTCTTCAGCTACCGGGCTTTAAACGTTCAGTTATTAGTCTTTTTTAGAGTGTCCTTTGAACTGGCGCGTAGGAGCAAACTCACCTAACTTGTGCCCTACCATGAACTCGGTAACATACACCGGGATGAATTTGTTACCATTATGCACCGCGAAAGTATGTCCTACAAAATCAGGAGAGATCGTGGAACGGCGGCTCCAGGTCTTGATAACTCCTTTTTTGCTTTTGCCTTCGTTGATAGCGAGCACCTTCTTTTCGAGGTGAGTAGCTATATAAGGACCTTTTTTAATCGAACGAGCCATGAAATATTAATTTGAAAATTTGAAAATGTGGGGATGTGAAAATGAATCTCCACTATCAAAAAACTTCTTTTTTATCTTCCCTGTGAAAGAGGGGGAACTTATTTTCACATCCCCGCGCTTGCACTTTCCTGTTTATTTTGCCAGTTTGCTGCCATTTTTCCGCTGGATGATCAGCTTATCGCTGGCTTTTCCTTTGGTACGGGTCTTCAGGCCTCTTGAGTACTGGCCGTTCCTGCTGCGGGGCTGACCACCTGAGGCTTTACCTTCACCACCACCCATCGGGTGATCTACCGGGTTCATTGCCACGCCACGGTTCCTTGGCTTGATGCCTTTCCACCTGTTGCGGCCGGCCTTACCCATGCTTTGCAAGCTATGATCGCTGTTGCTTACCACTCCTACGGTAGCATAGCCGTTAACCAGCACTTTTCTCAGCTCTCCGGAAGGCATTTTCAGCACAGCATATCTTTCTTCCTTGTTGGTGAGCTGGGCAGAAGAGCCGGCGCTGCGGGCAAGCTTACCGCCCTGGCCAGGCTGCAGCTCGATATTGTGCACGTTGGTTCCGAGCGGCATATTCTTCAGCTGCAGGGCATTTCCTACTTCAGGAGCTACAGCGTCACCGCTGATAACGGTAGCGCCTACCTGCAGGCCCTGGGGAGCCAGGATATAGCGTTTCTCACCGTCTGCATAGTTCAGCAGCGCGATGAAAGCGGTACGGTTCGGATCATACTCGATCGATACAACCGTAGCGGCGATATCTTTCTTGTTGCGCTTGAAATCAACAATGCGGTATTTCTTTTTGTGACCGCCGCCCCTGTAGCGCATAGACAGGTGACCAGAGGAGTTACGACCGCCAGTCCTTTTCTTAGGCTCTACCAGGCTCTTTTCCGGCTCGTTGGTAGTGATCTCTGCGTATGCATTCCCGATTCTCCAACGGGTACCGGCTGTAACGGGTTTGAATTTCCTTAATGCCATTTTTCGTTCTTTTGCCCTTTTGGGCTTTTAATTGTTTTCAACACTTCGCGGCGGTTGGTTGCCTTTCTGTTCCTGTTTCCAGGAAGGGATCAGATATTGGAATACAGATCTATCGTCTCCCCTTCTGCCACGGTCACAAAAGCTTTCTTGTAAGAAGGCTTACGGCCCGAAATGAACCCGGCCTTTGTGAAACGGGTCTTATTTTTTGCCGGAGCAACAGCCGTGTTCACGTCGATCACGGTAACACCGTAAAAGCTTTCCACCGCTTTTTTGATCTCCAGCTTGTTTGCTTTTTTAGCCACTTTGAAAGCATAGCGGCGCAGCTTTTCCTGCTGGGCGTTTGCTTTTTCGGTCAAAATGGGTTTTATCAGTACTTCAGAAGGATTCATACCTTTTTAATTTGAAAATTTAAAATTTGAACCGGCGAAAATGAATGTCCTTTTTTCCTGTGCCGCTCATCTTCGCACCAGCACATTCATCTCATTTGATCAGGCCTCGGCTTTTTCGTCCTCTATAAATACGTTGGCAGCGCTTTCGGTCAGTACCAGCACTTCTGAATTGACAATATCGTAGGTATTGATATCGCTCAGCAGCACTCCCAGCACGGAAGGCACATTGCGCAGCGACAATTCCACGTTATTGTTGTTTTCAGGAAGGATGAAGAGCGTCTTTTTATCGGCCACTTTCAGGTTGCCCAGGATATCCGCCACGGTCTTGGTCTTGGGGGCGTCCAGGTTGATATCTTCCACGATCATGATCGCGTTCTCCTTGGCTTTATAGGCCAGGGCAGAGATCTTGGCCAGGTCCTTTACCTTACGGTTCAGCTTGAAATCATAAGAGTGAGGCTTGGGGCCGAAGATGGTACCACCGCCTTTATAGAGCGGGTTACGGATATTGCCCTTACGGCTTCCGCCGGTACCTTTCTGGCGGTGCAGCTTGCGGCTGGCACCTTTTACTTCAGCGCGGGTCTTCACTTTGTGCGTACCCTGGCGCTGGGCGGCCAGGTATTGCTTAACAGCGAGGTAGATAACATGGTTATTGGGTTCTACGCCGAAGATATCTTCGGGCAGGTCAACCGATCTGCCTGTGCTTGTTCCTTTGCTATTTAAAACTTCAACTTTCATTTTCTTGATTTTTAAACCTCGCGGTTTATTTTAAAATCCTTCTTTTATTCTTTTCTCGAAACCCGGTTTACTTCTGGATCAGGACGATGGAGCCGTTGTGACCCGGTACAGAGCCGCTGACAAGGATATAGTTCTTATCAGCAAATACTTTTACCACTTTCAGCCCTTTCAGCTTAACGCGGTCGCCGCCATCGCGGCCGGCCATGCGCATGCCTTTCATTACACGGCTGGCGTCAGACGAGTTACCCAGTGAGCCGGGAGCTCTCTGGCGGTCGTGCTGACCGTGAGATTGCTCACCCACACCGGAGAAGCCGTGGCGCTTAACAACACCCTGGAAACCTTTACCTTTAGTGGTACCTACTACTTCCACTTTGTCGCCTTCAGCGAAAATGTCAACAGTAACGGTCTCACCAATATTTTTTTCGAGAGAATAATCGCGGAATTCCTTGGAGAATTTCTTTGGAGCAGTTTGTGCTTTAGCGAAGTGATTTTTTTCGGCTTTGGTAGCCCTTTTCTCTTTCTTGTCGCCAAAAGAAAGCTGGAGCGCATTGTAACCATCGGTTTCCTTGGTCTTAACCTGGGTCACTACGCAGGGACCTGCTTCGATGATCGTGCAGGCTGTCTGTTTGCCGGAGGGGTCGAAGATGCTGGTCATCCCGATTTTCTTCCCAATAATACCTTTCATTGTTATCCAATTTATGCCTGCAGGATTATTGGGACATCTGCCTGTGGCAGATTCAATCCCCGTTTGCTACCGACCTTTTCCTTTGTGCGGGAACTGAACGCTGTTGTTCTCGATCCTGCTCGGAAGTACCGGTAGTAAACAAACCCTGAATGGCTTGTTTTATGTAATACACCAGAGCTCTTTTGGGGTTTCAGGTCAGCGCAGGGCTGCGGTCTGACTGTTGCCTTTGAGAGATGGCAATGATTTCTGTGTTTCCAGTATAAGAACTAAATAGGCTGAGCATCGCTGCCAGGCACTGCCTGACCTGCTCTTCCCGCTTTTACGCTTTGATCTCCACTTCCACACCGCTTGGCAGATCCAGCTTGCTCAGCGCATCCACGGTCCGGGAAGAAGAAGTATAAATATCCAGCAGGCGCTTGTGCGTAGCCAGCTGGAACTGCTCACGGCTTTTCTTGTTCACGTGAGGAGAACGCAGCACCGTAAAGATCTTTTTACGGGTAGGCAAAGGAATTGGACCTGTTACTACGGCACCTGTGCTGCGTACTGTTTTTACGATTTTCTCGGCAGATTTATCCACCAGATTGTGATCGTAAGACTGTAATTTTATTCTGATTCGCTGAGACATGTGTGTAATCCCGCTTTTCTTTTGGGAGTGCAAAGGTATGGGGTTGAGAACAAACGGGCAAAGAATATGGAGATTTTTTTTAGAATCTTGTTAAAAAGTCACCCCCGCAAAGACATGGAATGCCTGGCTCCGCCACTTTTCCGGGCTGCCTGCTTCGTTCAGGTTGGTAAGCCCCAGCTCGTACCGGGCGCCGATGTTAACAAGCGGCAGCTGTATCCAGAGACCGCCCAGCAATGAAAAATCCCCTTTCTTAAAAATGCTGCGGTTGGGATTTCTCAAGTCATCTACATCAGAATTAAGCAGTTGTGCCCATTGCGGGCCTGCCTGCAGCTTTACCCGCTGCGAAGGGCCTATATCCACATTCAGCAAAAGCGGCAGCTTGAAATAATTGAGCTTTGCCTTTTTTTGGTCGCCGCCCAGGAAAAGGTCGTCATAAATATCGGTCTGGTCGCGCGTGATCTCTCCTGAAGACTGGCTGAAATTGAATTCCGGCTGCAGGCCAAAGCGATAGCTGAAGTTCCATTGCAGGAAGCCGCCCAACATATAATTATACCGAAACTCATCACGGAAGGATTTACCGTTTATCTTATTGATATTCACTCCTGCCTTGGCCCCGAAACGGAAGCTGCGCTCGCTGTCTTCCCTGAATTTCTGCTGGGCGGCGGCTGCCAGTGAAAATAAAAGGCACAAGCCAGCCGCTACAAATTTATTTTTATACATAAGATATTACATTTCAATAGTTAAGTTAGACCTGCTTCTTGCCCTTATAACATTTTCCTGTTCAAGAAAAAAGGCTCAAGAATGAGCCCTTAACCTTTGACATTGTGTTTTTCATAAAAAGCCTGAACGGCCAGATCCTAAAAACGGAGTGTTTTTCAGCCTCACTTATCGCAAAGCTGATGCCACTAATGATGTTTCTACTTGATCCTGGTTAATTTCTACGTTCCCGGGGTCGTTTTCTTTCGATCCATCCATCGAAATCCTTCGTTCCGGCAATAGCGGCATAAAAAAAGCCCTGCTCGGGGCAGGACTTCTCTATTGTTTTATCAGGTTGTCGATCAGGCGCTCACCTTTCCTTTTACTTTCGCGATCACTTCTTCAGCGATATTGGCAGGTGCAGGAGCATAATGAGAGAACTCCATGGTAGAGGAAGCACGGCCGGAAGACAGCGAACGAAGCTGGGTCACATAACCGAACATTTCGCTCAGCGGCACTTTGGCCTTGATCACCTGGGCGCCGGCACGGGTATCCATGCCTTCCATCATGCCGCGGCGGCGGTTAAGGTCGCCGGTCACATCTCCCATGTATTGATCAGGAGTGATCACTTCCACTTTCATGATAGGCTCCAGCAAGGCCGGCTTGGCCTTCCGGGCAGCTTCACGGAAACCTTGCTTGGCGCAAAGCTCGAACGACATGGAGTCAGAGTCCACAGCGTGGAAGCTTCCGTCGAACACGCGGATCTTCATATTGTCAACCGGGTAGTTGGCCAGCACGCCGGTAGTCATCGCCTGCTCGAACCCTTTCTGGATAGCAGGTACAAACTCGCGGGGAATGGCACCACCGAAGATATCGTTCACAAACTGGTAGTTCTTGTCGGGGTTCTCCGCTTTCCATTCGGCATCCACAGGACCCAGGCTGAACTGGATATCGGCGAATTTACCACGACCACCGGTTTGCTTTTTCAGGGTCTCCCGGTGCTCTATCGTAGCAGTGAAAGCTTCCTTGTAAGCCACCTGGGGCGCTCCCTGGTTCACTTCTACCTTGAACTCACGGCGCATACGGTCGATAATGATCTCCAGGTGCAGCTCACCCATGCCACGCAGGATGGTTTGGCCGGTATCTTCATCGGTATTTACACGGAGGGTAGGGTCTTCTTCCACCAGCTTGGCGATAGCCATGCCCATTTTGTCAACATCGGCCTGGGTTTTAGGCTCTACCGCGATAGCGATAACCGGCTCAGGGATGAACATGTTCTCCAGGGTGATCGGGTGGTTCTCATCGCAAAGCGTGTCCCCTGTCTTGATCTCCTTGAAGCCAACGGCAGCCCCGATATCACCGGCTTCGATGAAGTCGATCGGGTTTTGCTTATTGGCGAACATCTTCATGATACGGCTGATACGCTCTTTCTTACCGCTTCTTACGTTCAGCACGTAGGAACCGGCATCGAGATGGCCTGAATAGGCGCGGAAAAAGGCCAGGCGACCTACGAAGGGATCGGTCATGATCTTGAAGGCCAGGGCCGCGAAAGGCTCTTTCGGGTCGGCCTTACGGGTGATCTCCTCACCGGTATCAGGGTTGGTGCCCACGGTATCAGGAATATCTATCGGAGAAGGCAGGTAGCGGCAAACGGCATCGAGCGCGGTCTGCACGCCTTTATTCTTGAAAGAAGAGCCGCACATCATCGGCACAATGCTCAGGTCAATGGTGGCTTTGCGGATCGCTTCGTGGATCTCGTCCTCGGAAATGCTGTCCGGATCGTCGAAGAATTTCTCCATCAGCTTATCATCATACTCTGCTACAGCTTCTACCAGGTTGGCCCTCCATTCCTGGGCTTCTTCCACCATTTCGGCAGGGATATCGATCTCGTCGAAGGTCATGCCCTCAGTTTCCATATGCCAGATGATACCCTTCATTTTGATCAGGTCAACCACGCCCTTGAAATTATCCTCAGCGCCGATCGGCAGCTGCAGGGGCACGGCTTTGGAGCCCAGCATTTCCTTTACCTGCTTTACCACGTTCAGGAAGTCGGCGCCGGAACGGTCCATTTTATTAACGAAGCCGATACGGGGTACGCCGTAACGGTTAGCCTGGCGCCATACGGTCTCTGACTGCGGCTCTACGCCGTCAACGGCTGAGAACAGGGCGATCAGGCCATCCAGCACGCGCATAGAACGCTCCACCTCTACGGTAAAGTCCACGTGGCCCGGGGTATCGATGATGTTGAATGAATATTTCTTGCTTTCAGGGGTCACCTTTCCTTTGTCGGTCGGGAAATTCCACTGGCAGCTTACGGCAGCCGAAGTAATGGTGATACCCCTCTCCTTTTCCTGCTCCATCCAGTCGGTGGTGGCGGCACCGTCATGCACTTCACCAATACGGTGGATCATGCCTGTATAGCGGAGAATACGCTCCGTTGTGGTGGTCTTGCCTGCATCGATGTGAGCGGCAATACCAAAGTTCCTTTGAAATTTTAAGTCTGCCATGACTGATTGATTTGAATTTTTGCTTTATTGAAAATAGTTAGGTTATTGTTTGTTGCCCGGCTGCAGGATCACGGATCATCTTCCGTTGCGTCGCACCCTTCAGGGTCCTGTTCACCGATCGGCAGGGGAAATATCAGCTAAGTAATTGAAATACATATATCCCGGGAGGCCGGGAGTAAATGCTGATATAGTAGATTAGACTCTCATAGACTGCCACATGAAGAAAAACCCCGTTGCCTCATATCTTCCTCTCCTATGGTTTTTCCTTATGGCGCCGCAAAGGTAACGAGAAATCATGAAAAAAAGCAATTTCCGGCATAATTGCATAAACCAGGGATTTCCCGGACAAAGAGGATCCTGAAGGCTATGGCACTGCTGTTCTGAGCTGCCAGCAACATCCGGTTATGAAAGCCCATCCGGCCCGGAGCAGCTCATCAGGCAGGGTGTGCAGGGTATAGCCTGGGCATTGACGATATTCCGGTATCCGGCAAAGAAAGTAATATCATCAAAAGATAGGCGATATCCTTTTTGCCGGGCGTTCTTACAAATCCTACACCGATCCTTAGGCCTTCAGCCTGCCGCTGCATCGCCTGTTCAGGTGATGGCAGGTGAAAAGCAAAGCAAATGACCTGGCCGCTTCCGGCAGCTAATGATGATGCCTGAGCATGACCAGAGAAAGATAGCCTCCCTTTCCTCCTGATCTCTTTCCTGCCCTCTTCGCGACCAGCCTGACAGAATAATGACCATGCTTACCTGGACCAGCCGCAGAAAAGCATCCCAGGCCTGCTGCTGTTAATGTCCCCATCTTGCAGTTGAGGGTATTACTGGCAATGATTGTTGAGAAAAGTTGGGATTAAATTTTGCAATTACTTTTTATTCGTTGTAATTTCATAACACACAAAATCATTCAACAATAACCCTCCAAAAATCTTATCGGTCATGGCAGTAAAAAAGAAAGCCAAAGCGAAAGCAAAAAGCGCCCCCGCTAAAAAGAAAGCAGCTAAGAAAGCGGTGAAAAAGGCTTCCCCCAAAAAAGCGGCAAAAAAGGCGGTAAAAAAGAAAGCAGCAAAAAAGGCCGTTAAGAAAGCTGCAAAAAAAGCCGCTCCTAAAAAAGCAGCCCCTAAGAAAAAGACCGCTCCCAAAAAAGTAAGCCCCAAGAAAAAAGCCGCTCCCAAGAAAAAGGCAGCTCCTCCTAAAAAGAAAGCTGCTCCAAAAGCAGCGCCCAAAAAGAAATCACCGGCCAAAAATCCGCCGGTAAAGCAGCCGGAAGCAAAGCCCGTTATCGAATCACCGCATGAAGAGCCGGTAGCAAACCAGAAGGATGGGCTGGCAGGTGAGCTGCCCGAAACAGATACCGCCATTACGGAAGATGACGATACCAACGGCAAGCCCTTCGTTTGATCAATGTATTATTGCTTAGTAAGTACTGGCCCGGAGTGATCCGGGCTTTTGCAAATGTGGGGATGTGGAAGTGTGTAAATGTGATAATGAAAGGTGTAAGCCTCTTACAGCCGGCAGGAAAAACGAAAAATTTTTCCTTCCCACATTTCCACATTTACACACTTCCACATCCCCACATTAAAAATATCCTACACTTTCGACTTTGTGGATCCTGACGATTCTACCTGATTGCGGAAAGAGAAGCGCAGCTTGTTGTTCTCTTTGTCCACGTCAGCTTCCAGCACATCGCCGACCTTCACATTCATATTCAGTATCTCTTCTGCCAGCGGGTCTTCCAGGTATTTCTGGATGGCCCGGTGCAGCGGACGGGCGCCAAACTGTACATCGTAGCCCTTATCTGCCAGGAATGATTTTGCATCTTCTGTCAGCTCCAGGCCATAGCCCAGGGCTGTGAGACGCTTCAGCACGCCATTCATCAGGATATCGATAATGCTGAAGATATTCTCTTTGCTCAGGCTATTGAAGATGATCACATCGTCGATACGGTTGAGGAACTCAGGAGAGAAGGTACGCTTGAGCGCCTTTTCGATCACCGCCTTATTGGCTTCGTCCTCATGCTCCATCTTCGCTGCGGTGGTAAAGCCTACGCCTGCGCCAAAATCCTTCAGCTGCCTTACGCCGATATTGGAGGTCATGATGATGAGGGTGTTCTTGAAATCCACCTTGCGCCCGAGCCCGTCGGTCAGCTGCCCGTCATCCAATACCTGCAGCAGGATATTATAGATATCAGGGTGAGCTTTCTCTATCTCATCGAGGAGGATAACGCTGTATGGCTTACGACGCACCCTTTCAGTCAGCTGTCCGCCTTCTTCATAGCCTACATAACCGGGAGGCGCACCGATAAGACGGCTGACAGTGAATTTTTCCATGTATTCGCTCATATCGATGCGGATCAGCGAATCTTCAGAATCAAACATATAACGCGCCAGGGCGCGGGCCAGCTCCGTTTTACCGACGCCGGTCGGGCCCAGGAAAATGAAGGTACCGATCGGCTTCTTAGGATCTTTCAGACCTACGCGGTTACGCTGTATAGCTTTCACCACCTTTGAAATAGCTTCATCCTGGCCTATCACCATGCCACGCATATCGTCCGACATCTTACGCAGCTTTTCGGTCTCTGCCTGCACCATACGCTTTACGGGAATGCCGGTCATCATGCTCACTACTTCCGCTATCGCTTCCTCGTCAATGGGATAACGTTTATGCTTGCTTTCTTCTTCCCAGTCGTTCTTGGCCTTTTCAAGATCTTCCGCTAAACGTTTCTCGGTGTCGCGAAGCGATGCCGCTTCTTCGAACTTCTGGCTCTTCACCACCTTGTTCTTTTCATTCTTCACATCTTCTATCTTCTTCTCCAGGTCAACAATGTTCTGCGGCACGTTGATATTCTTCAGGTGCACGCGGGCCCCTACCTCGTCCATCACATCGATAGCTTTGTCGGGCAGCAGCCGGTCCGTAATATAACGGTCGCTCAGCTTTACGCAAGCGTCTATCGCCTCATCGTTATATATCACATTGTGATAATCCTCGTATTTGGATTTGATATTATTCAGTATCTGCACCGTGTCTTCCACGCTTGGCGGATCGATGATCACTTTCTGGAAGCGACGGTCGAGCGCGCCATCCTTTTCAATATACATGCGGTACTCATCAAGGGTGGAAGCGCCGATGCACTGCAGCTCTCCCCTGGCCAGGGCGGGCTTGAAGATATTGGAAGCATCCAGCGATCCGCTGGCCCCGCCGGCGCCCACGATCGTATGAAGCTCGTCGATGAACAGGATCACATCGCGGTTCTTTTCCAGCTCATTCATGATGGCCTTCATGCGCTCTTCAAACTGGCCACGGTACTTGGTACCGGCCACCAGCGCGGCAAGATCGAGCGATATGACCCGCTTGTCGAACAGCACGCGCGATACCTTGCGCTGCACGATACGGAGCGCCAGGCCTTCCACGATGGCTGTTTTACCTACACCGGGCTCGCCGATCAGGATGGGGTTGTTCTTTTTGCGGCGTGAAAGTATCTGGGAAACCCTTTCGATTTCCCGCTCGCGGCCTACGATGGGATCAAGCGTGCCCATCTCGGCCAGCTTGGTGATATCACGGCCGAAGTTATCAAGCACCGGGGTCTTGCTTTTGGCATTACCCGCCTGCTTGGAAGCTCCTTTTTGCTGCGCATATTTTTTCTCCTCATCAAAATCATCATCATTTTCGTCCGTATATTCTGCCCTGGGATCATTGGACTTAACAATGCCCAGCTCCTGCCGGAAAAGATCGTAATCCACGTCGAATTGGTTTAAGATCTGGGTAGCGATATTTTCCTTGTTCTTCAGGATCGACAACATCAGGTGCTCGGTTTCCACGGTCGTACTTTTGAGCGCTTTGGCTTCCAGCACAGTTACGCGTATAACTTTTTCCGCCTGCTTGGTGAGCGGCAGGCTGTTGATATTGGCAATGTTCTTTCCTGTCTTATCTTTTACGGCCAGCTCTATTTCCTTCCGAAGCTCATAAAGGTCTACATTAAAGCTCTTCAGGATGCGAACAGCCGTATTATCTCCTTCCCGGATCAGGCCGAGCAGAAGATGTTCGGTGCCGATAAAATCATTTCCCAATCTCAGTGCCTCTTCCCTGCTGAATGAAATGATCTCCTTTACCTGTGCTGAAAAATTATTATCCATATGTAGATAATTGGTTTGATACAATATTAACGAATATATTTGGTTCTTGTTTGCCCGTATTTATAAACGCATTGTTCATAAACACAGTTATATGCAGGTCAAAATAGATACCAAAGAGAAATTTCATGTCATCACGGTGACGGAACCTGTTCTTTCTGCAAGTATGACAGAAGAAATGGAGAATAAGTTACTCTCTTACCTGCAAAATGACGTTAAAAATGTGGTCCTCCGTCTTGCCACTGTGGAAAGAATTGACCTTGCTGCCAGCGAAAAGCTGGTTTTGATACAACAAAAGTATTACGAATCCGGGGCCTCCTTTATTATCTGCGAGCTACAGAAGCCGGTAGAAGATTTCCTGGACGAAAATGAACTTTTGGAGATCATGAATGTTACACCCACCGAAAGCGAAGCCTGGGACATTGTACAGATGGAAGAAATTGAAAGGGAGCTGCTTGGCGGGGAAGATTAATGCACCCCCGGACAAAAGCCACCGACAATTACGCCGCCTCCCAAGCAGCGTAATCACCTGAAAGGCAGTCTATACCGGCATACAATAACTATTTATCCTTTCTGCATGCTCGCCGTTACCATTTTAGGGAATAATTCTGCCGTGCCGGCCTTTGACCGTCATCCTACCAGCCAGATCGTTACGCTGGACGGTGAGAACTTCATGATCGACTGCGGCGAAGGCACCCAGATCCAGCTGATCAATTACAAGGTGCGGCGGAGCAAGATATCCAAGATATTCATCTCGCACCTGCACGGGGATCATTATTTCGGCCTGATCGGGCTGATCAACTCCTTCAGCCTGCTGGGCCGCAAGCAGGACCTTCATATTTTCGGCCCGGCGCCATTGCAGCAACTTATAGAGCTGCAGCTCAAAGCAGCCGATACAAGCCTCTGCTACGACCTGCATTTTCATACCATCCGCAACGAAGGCGTACTGGTTGACGAAGAGAACTACATCATACGCTGCTTCCGCACCAACCACCGGATCGAATGCTATGGGTTTTCCTTTGAAGAAAAGAAAAAGCCCCGTAGGCTTTTGCCTGAAAAGTTAAAGGCATTTAACATCCCCCTTGACTTTTATACCCGCCTGAAAGAGGGTGAGGATTATATCAGCGAAGATCAAACCGTCATCCGTAATGAGGAGCTGACGGCTGACGGTCCTCCGGCAAAATCTTATGCTTTTTGTGCCGACACAAAATATGATGAGCGCCTATTGCCGCATATCAGCGGGTTTGACCTGATCTATCATGAGACCACTTATCTCGATCACCTGCGCGACAGGGCCGAGCTGCGCTTCCATTCCACTACCCGCCAGGCTGCAGAGATAGCCCGCAGGGCCGGCGCGCATCATTTGCTGATCGGGCATTTCAGCAGCAAGTATGATACGCTGGAAGATTTTGAGTCGGAAGCCCGCGAGATATTCCCCAATACAGATTTGGCGCTCGAAGGCGTAACCTTTCTTATCCGCTGAGGCTGCCTGCTATCTCGCAAGCATCCAGCGATAAAATGAAGGAAAGACCTTTTGCCAGGCTGCTTCGGTATGCTTTCCTTCCTTATCTACCAGCATAGAAATACGTGGCTGTACCCTGCGTTTCAGCAGCGTGGCCGCTTTCTTCATATCCGGCACCATCGTCTCTCCTTCCTGCTCTCCTGCATAAAGGAAGATGCGGGCATCCCGGTTCCTGCCGGCCTGGCTTATCTCCTCGAAAATGCGCCCACCTGTGATCCAGAAGGCTGGCGACAGCACGCCGGTGCCGCCAAATGTCTCCGGGTAAGCAAGCACAGCATACAGCGAGATCAACCCTCCCATAGAGCTGCCCGCGATAAACGTATGCTGCCTGCCGGTACGCGTCCTGTAATGAAGATCGATATAAGGCTTCAGCGTATTTACCAGGAAGCCCAGATAAAGCCGGCCTTCTCCTTTACCAAAGCGGTCGTTGTCGTACGGGTTATATTCATTCAGCCTTTTTGCGTCGCCATGATCAATGCCCACGATTATGGCAGGAGGCAGCTTCGTCGTATCCAGGAATTCATCTATTCCCCATTCCCCGGCATAGGCCGTAGCATTATCGAAAAGGTTCTGCCCATCCTGCAGGTAGAGCACTGGGTATCGCTGCTGCGGGTGATCGCTGTAGCCGGGCGGCAGGCAAACCCATATCCGCCTGGTGCGTTTCAGCTGCGGCATCACGAAAGCTGTATCCAGGATCGTTACATTATGGCTGGCCGTAGACCTGCGGACCGGCGCCGGGAAACGGTCGGCCCATTCTTCCACAGCAATCACAATGCTGGTATCGGCTCTCAATGATATGGACCGGTTAGGGATCGCCTCTCCTTCTTTAGAGCATTCGGCCTTTTCCCAATTTCCGCGGGTAAGCTTGTATTCATAGCTACCCGGAACGAGAGCGATCTCCAGCGCATAAATTCCCTGCAGGTCTTTATGAAACCTGAAAGCGGGGTCAGCGGGGTTCCAGCCATTAAAGGACCCTGCTGCATATATGTCCGCTCCTTCGGGATGATAGTCCGGTAAACGGCCCAGCTCTATCCGGAGCGTGGACTGTGCTGCCGCTATCCCGGAAGAAAGGAAAGCAGCAGCAACTGCTACAAATGTTCGGCTGATCATATTCCAAAGTAAGATCATTCTCTTAAATTAGCGGCAATATATGATCTATACCGGCTTTCTATGTATAACCAGGTCCGCATAAAGCAGGTCATTCAGCATACGGCCAGCAGCAAAACATTTGTGCTGGAGCCGCTGCCGCCCTGGCAACCGGTGTACGAGGCCGGCCAGTTCATAACCCTGGTCTTCCGGCATCATGATAAAGAGATAAGAAGATCTTATTCCTTTTCTTCCTCTCCGGTGCTGGACAGCGAGATGCAGATCACGATCAAGCGGGTGGATAACGGGGCTTATTCCCGGTGGTGGGTATCGCATGTTCAGGCCGGGATGATAATGGAAGTGGCTGGGATCGGCGGCCGGTTCCTCCTGCCGGAGCATACTGACGGCATCCGCGGGTTCTTCTTCCTGGCAGCAGGCAGCGGCATCACTCCTGTCTATTCCCTGCTGCGCACCGCCCTGCATACCGGCGATCTTCCCGTTACGCTTGTTTACAGCAACCGCTCTCCCGGGGATGTTATTTTTTACCAGGAGCTGAAAGAGCTGCAGGCCCAGTACCCCGAGCGATTGCAGGTTGAATATTTATTCAGCAATGCAGATGATTATCACCGCAGCCGGCTGAGCAAGTGGCTGCTTGTATCGCTATTGCAGCGCTATCGTATTCCCCTGTCCCAGACATTGTTCTATCTCTGCGGCCCGGAGAACTATATGCTGCTGGCCTCGATCGTTCTTGTCAGCGAAGGCATACCGCGCGATCATATACGCAGGGAAAATTATGATGCCACGCCACGTAGCTCACGCCCGCTGCCTCCTGATACCGCACCGCACCGCGTTACTATCAATATGGCAGGAAGGTCGGCTACGCTGAACGTTCAATATCCTGACACCATCCTGGCTGCTGCGAGGAAAATAAATATCCCTATTCCATATAGCTGCGAAACGGGCCGTTGCGGCAGCTGCATAGCCCGGTGTACGGCCGGTAAAGTATGGATGCCTGCCAACGAGGTATTGCTGGATACGGAATTGCAGCAAGGCCTGATCCTTACCTGCATTGCTTACCCCGTAGCGGGAGATGTAACGATCGAAGTGTAGCACCTGGAAATTACTCAATTCAATACCCTAAACTTGGTATTTGCTTCTTCCGCACGAAACTATAAGTTTATGCAAAAAAATGAGCCGCCACTTATCTTTTACCATTTTATGCTGCCTGTTCTGCCTTATTGCAAGAGTACAGGAACTGCCCGCTATCAGCACAGCCAATAAAGATCAATTCTTTATCCCGGTTACCAGCCTGGAGAAATACCAGCTCAAGCAGGTACAGCGCGATGACTGGATGAGGGTTTACAATAACCTTGCTGACGAGGCAGTAGTTCAACGCCTGAATGATATCCGCTGGCAGGCCGCCAGTCCTAAAGCCGCTGTTAAGTGGTATAGCGATAACACCCGTCTCCTGGGCGAAGGCGGACAAGATATAACAGCCCAGGTATCCAGGCCCCAGGGTGTAGATGAATGGAATGTGTACGGGATGAGCAAAGAAATGAAGGAGCTGATGGAAAGCTTGGGCATAAAGCAGGAGCATTACTGTTTTACGTTTACAGTCGGTCAATATGCAGGGAAGATATTTGTTGCGGCTGCCGGGGGCAGATCGGCTGCAGAAGCATGGGCATTGGCCAGGGAAGGAGTAAAGGCTACACTGGAAGCTGCTGGCAGAAGCAAGGAGGCGAAACAACTATAAGTTAAAAAGTCTCTCAAAAACATCCACAACAACTGTTGATTTAACGGCAACACGGCTGTTTATTAGCAGTATTGGCGATGTGAGAAAACCTGACAGGTTTATAAACCTGTCAGGTCTGGCAAAGTGTATTATACCTTACATTTGTTCTCAAATATAGAAGCATGAAAAGGTTTGCCCTTTGCCTCTTTATCTCGCTCAGTCTTACCCATATCTATGCCCAGCCTGGTGGCAAGCTGGAACGTCCCAGGCTTATTGTCGGCATCATGATCGACCAGATGCGCTGGGATTATCTCTACCGCTTTAATGACCGTTTTGGGCCTGATGGCTTTAAGCGCCTGTTAGGGCAAGGCTTTAGCTGTGAAAACACGTTCATCCCTTATACTCCTACTTATACAGCCGTAGGTCATACCAGCGTATATACCGGCTCTGTGCCCGCCATTACAGGCATTATCGGCAACAACTGGTACCGGCGCGATCTTAAACGCAGCTGGTATTGCACCGACGATAGCAGCGTAGTCTCGGTGGGCAGCAGCTCCAATGCCGGCAAGATGTCGCCCCGCAATATGTGGACCACCACCATTACCGATGAGCTGCGGTTAGCGACCAACTTTAACAGTAAGACCATCGGCATCGCCCTCAAGGACAGGGGAGCCATTCTTCCGGCCGGGCATGCGGCCAATGCAGCCTATTGGTTTGATAATGCCAGCGGTGGCTGGATCAGCAGCACTTATTATATGACCGAGCTCCCGGCCTGGCTCAAAAAGCTCAATGATAAAAAGCTGCCCGATCAGTATATGGCAAAAGACTGGAATACCCTGTACCCGATAAACACCTATAAGCAAAGCACCGAGGACAATAAGCCGTATGAAGGCAAGCTGAAAGGCGAAGACAACAGCTTTCCCCATCAAACCTCCCTTATCACCGACAAATATGAAGCTTTCCGCACCACCCCGGGAGGCAATACCTTTACTTTTGATATGGCCAGGGCGGCTATAGAAGGCGAGCTGCTGGGGCAACGCGGCCAAACGGATTTTCTGGCCGTCAGCTTTTCTTCTACCGATTATATCGGCCATACTTTCGGGCCCAACTCCATCGAGATCGAAGACACCTACCTGCGCTATGACAAAGATCTTGCTTCCTTTCTTCAATACCTCGACGCCAAGATCGGCAAAGGCCAATACCTGCTATTCCTCACGGCCGACCATGCGGTAGCGCATGTTCCGGGCTTCATGAAAGAGAATAAGATCCCGGCCGGCGTATTTGACGACGATGATATAAAAAAATGGATCAATGAGAATGCCGCAAAAAAGTTCGGGGTAAAGGATGCCATTGAAAAAGTGATCAATTACCAGCTGTTCATCAACTATCCCGCGCTTGCCGACAACAAGGTTGCTATAGCAGAATTTACCAGGTGGGCCGTTAACGAGCTAAGAACGCACCCGGCTATTATGAGCGCTTTCGACCTGCATGAGCTGCCAGGCACTCCTTTGCCGTTGCGTATCAAGGAAATGATCACTAACGGGTATAACCATAAGCTCAGCGGCGATATACAGTTCATCTTCATGCCGCAGTGGTTCGACGGGGGCGCTACCGGCACCACGCATGGCGCATGGAACCCTTACGACTCGCATATCCCTTTGCTTTGGTATGGCTGGAAAATAAAGCCGGGACGCTCTAACCGGGAGGTCTACATGACGGATATTGCCCCAACGCTGGCAGCCCTGCTGCATATCCAGATGCCTAATGGCTGCATAGGAAAGGTCATCGAGGAAGTTGCGCGCTAACGCGAATAAAGATCATTTATCTTTTAATGATATAATATGGAACTGAAAGAACTATTCGAAAAAGCTGTCAGCGAAAGCAAAACGCTGCCGGCAAAGCCAGACAATGAAACCTTGCTGAAATTGTATTCCCTGTTCAAGCAGGCTACCGAGGGAGATGTGCAGGGAGATCCTCCTTCCAATCCTTTTGATTTCGTGAACAAGGCAAAGTACGAGGCCTGGAGCAGCCTGAAAGGCAAGACCAGCGAAGAAAGCATGAAAGAATACGTGGCCCTTATAGAAAAGCTGAAAGCCTGACCGGGGTGATCATTAATATATAGAAAGGAGCCCGATGAGCTGCGACGGGAAGGCCGGCGTTTGGGTATTTTAGCGATATACTAATTCGTTTTCTCCCTTACGGATAACCAGCTCTTTTGCGGCGGCGGAAGCCTCTACCCGTCCGATCACCTGTGCTTCTACTCCCACCTGCTTTGCTATTTCGATCATTTTGTCGGCCTCTTTCCCGGAAGTATATATTTCAAGCCTTGTACCCATGTTAAATACCTGGTACATTTCGCGATCATCGGCCTTGCTGGCTTCCTGTATCAGCTTAAAGACCACCGGCGGCTCGAACAGGTTATCCTTAACCACCCGCAATCCATCGGGAACATATTTCATACATTTGGTCTGGCCGCCCCCGCTGCAATGTACCAATCCATGTATAGCCGGGAAATTTTCCTGCAGCAATGTTTTCAGCACCGGCGCAAAAGTGCGCGTGGGAGAAAGCAGCAGCTGTCCTACCGATATATCCTTATCCTCAACCTGCACCCGTTCATCAAACCGGTATGGGCCTATATATACAACCTGCTCATCGAGCGTGTTGTCGTATGATTCAGGGAACCTGCCTGCATAGGATTTATCGAGCATATCGTGCCGGGCGCTCGTAAGCCCGTTGCTTGCCAGCCCGCTGTTATAGCTGCTTTCATAAGCAGCCTGCCCGTAGGAGGCCAGGCCTACGATCACATCACCTGCAGCGATCCTTTCATTGGAAACGATCTTATTCCTGGGCCAGCGGGCAGCCATTGTCCCGTTCACGGCAATGGTTCGTACCACGTCGCCCACGTCGGCTGTTTCCCCTCCCATATAGGTGATATTTACGCCGAATGTTTTCATGGTATCGAAGAATTCCTGGCTCCCGGTTATCACGGCTTCAAGCACAGCTGCGGGGATCAGCTGCTTATTGCGGTCGATCGTTGAAGAAAAAAGCAGCTGGTCATAAATACCGGCACAAAGGAGGTCATCGAGGTTCATCACGATAGCATCCTGGGCTATTCCCTTCCAGACAGATACATCTCCTGTCTCCTTCCAGTACAGGTAAGCCAGGATGCTCTTGGTACCTGCCCCGTCGGCATGCATTACATTCACCCATTCCGGGTCGCCGCAAAGCACGTCTGCATATATCTTGCAAAAAGCATTGGGAAAAAGGCCTTTGTCGAGGCTCCTGGTGGCGGCATGCACTTCTTCCTTCTGCGCAGATACCCCCCTTTTTGAATACAGGCTCATGAATGAAATTGAGCAGCAAAATTAATTAATCCTGGCTAAACGCTATCCACCATTAACTAACAGTACCAGTTGCCTGCCGGGAATTATGCCTTCTTCCCGCTTCCTTTTTCACTCCCTGAATAATTATCTTTGTGACCTTAACTATGCAGGTACATTATAATACAGCACAGCTACCCTCTTTTCGCAAGGCTGTTATCACCATCGGCACTTTTGACGGTGTCCACCAGGGGCACAGACAGGTTATCGACAAGCTGAGATCAGCCGCCGCCGCTATTGACGGAGAAACGGTGATCATCACCTTCCACCCGCATCCGCGGAAAGTGGTTTCTTCGGCCATCCTTGGTATCCGCCTGATCAATACCCTTGAAGAAAAGATCATGCTGCTGGAGCAATTAGGCATCGATCACATGGTAATCGTTCCCTTTACCGAAGCCTTCGCCAACCAGGAAGCAGAGACCTATATCCGCGATTTCCTGGTTGACAAATTCCATCCGCACACGATCATTATCGGGTACGATCACCGCTTCGGGCGCGACCGGCTGGGCGACTACCGGCTCCTCGAAAAGCATGCCCAGCAATACCAATACCATCTCAAAGAGATCCCGAAGCATATCCTGGACCATATCTCGATCAGCTCCACGAACATCCGTGAAGCCATCCTGCACAACGATACCGATACGGCCAATAAGCTGCTTGGCTATGATTTCTTTTTCTCGGGGAAAGTGGTGCATGGTGACAAGCTGGGCCGGGAGTTGGGCTATCCGACCGCCAATCTCAGGATCGAGAACGAAGAAAAGATCCTGCCCGGCAATGGTATCTACGCCGTATACGCGGAGCTGCTGTCGGGCCCAGAAGGCAAGGCGCAGGGACAACGGATGAAAGGCATGATGAGCATCGGCTTCCGGCCTACGGTGGATGGCAAAACGCGGGTAGTGGAAGTTAACTTATTCGACTTTGCCGAAGAGATATACGACAGCTACCTGAGGGTATATGTAAGGCAGTACCTGCGGGAAGAAAAGAAATTTGAAACGCTTGAAGAGCTGGTCAGGCAGATAGACCATGATAAAAAGGACAGCCTGGCGATCCTTTGATCACCAGGCTGCATTATTTGTAGGATGCCTTTGCAGGGGTCATTAATACTCGATCCTGAACTCGAGATCGGCCGCGTTCTCAAAAAATGCCTCGGCATCTCCTTTGATGGTAACCGTTCTTTTATCGTCAGAGACCTTTAGGTTCTTTCCTTCGGCTTTTTTAACCGGCCGCGGCAGGCTATATATTAGCGTGGACGCGGTGCTCATTCCCATCTTGCTCATCTCTTTCAGTCCTTCCATACCTTCGTCGCCGGCCAGGTCGGCATATTTTATCTTATTCAGCCTGCGCTCGATAACAGACTGGCTATAGGAGGTAACAAAATATTTGTCAAAGCTAAAGTCAGGGATATCTTCATTTTCAGCGTTTTTACTTTCCTTCCTGTCCAGCGCTTTCATCAGGCTGATATCAAGCATCCTGGCAGAAAGGCCGCCGATCTCGCCAAGCTGGCTGATGCTGCTGAAGGGAATATAGCTTTTATTGACCATTACCCCTTCTTCAACATTTATTCTTATTCCCAGCGAGCCTTTGCCCAGCAATTGTTTTTCCGAAGCAGTAAGATCGGAGATGTTTTCCGCGATGGAAGATAGCTGAATGGTCGTATCGAAGCTTTCCTTCCTGACCTCATCCATTTCCTTTGCCCCGTACATCTTGGCTATGCTAAGCAAGGAGCTCATATCGCTGGTGGTGGTAATGGAGCCGGTGCCATCGGCCTTGATAACGATCTCCTGTACGGTCTCAAAGCAGCTGGTAAGGCATAAGGTGACGGCCAGCAGCAACAATAGAAATCTTGACTTCATAGTTTATGTTTATATGATTAAATACGCCTGGTAAGTGTAAAAATTTATACGATCATCTTCATTACCATCTCCTTCATCAGCGACCCGTCGGCGGCTCCCGAGCTGCCAACACCAACGCTTTTCAGGTTGTACTGGTGCAGCAGCAGCAATACCCGTTCTACGCCGGCATAATCGTAAGCCTTGGCGGCTTTCATATAATCTTTCAGGAAGAAGGGATGGACGCCTATTGCCGATGCGATGGCTTTCTCGTCCTGTACGCCTGCGCCGAAGATCATGAACACCTTGCTGAAAAAGCCATACAGGGAAGGTAGCACCAGCTGTATCGGTGCCGCCTTGGGATTTGCTTCAAAATACTGTATGATGCGCATTGCCTTCGGAATGTCTTTGGCGCCTAAAGCCGCCTGCAGCTCAAAAACATTAAATTCCTTGCTGATGCCTACAAACTCTTCAATATCCTCTTCGGTAATGGTTTTGCGCCTGCCCAGGTTAACGGATATCTTGTCTATCTCTTTTTCGATACGGCTTAGGTCGTTCCCGATATGATCTACCAGCAGGGCTATAGCGCGGGGGCTGATGGTCAGACCGCGGGAGGCGACCATCTCCTGGGTCCAGTCGGGAAGCTGGTTGTCGTACATCTTTTTAGTAGTTACCAGCACGCCTTTTTCCTTAAGCGTTTTAGCAAACCTGGTACGCCCGTCGACCTTTTTATCTTTATAGGCGATCACCAGTACCGTAGATGGCTGCGGATTATCTACATAGCCTTCAAGCTTTTCGATATCGCGCATATATTGCGCTTCCTTGATCAATACCACCTGGCGCTCGGCAAACATCGGATAGCGCCGGCAGGCATTGATGATATCTGCCCAGCCGGCATCACGTCCATAAAAAACGGACAGGTTAAAGGAAGCTTCGCTTTCATTAAGTATCGAGTGCTCGGCATAATGCACTGCCTTGTCGATGAAGTATTCTTCATCGCCTTCCAGCCAGTAGACCGGCTTAAAAGCCTGCTTCTTCCATTCCGAAATAACCTTTTCCACTGACATAAGCCGCTAAGATACAGGCTTTATATGGCTCTTGCCACAAACAAGCGGGAGTTTTGTCAACAGGCAGCCCTGTTTCTGGCACGGTTTTCGGAATTGTGACCCCCGAAAGGCGACCGGTAACAGAAAAAATATCATTTTTTAGGCCGTTTGCTAACCTAAGCACCACCGGTCCATAACCGGATAATAACTACAACATTCATTTAAAACCCATCTGTATGGCAAACACTAATTATCCATCAGCTATCCCGCAGAACGAGCCTTCTGCTCCCCGAGGCAATAGTAATAAAAACCTTATTATAGGATTGCTGGCCGTAGGCCTGCTTGGTACCTGGGGCTACTTCCTTTATGACAAAAATAGCAACTCCAATAAGGTAGAAGTAGCTGAAGTACGTTCTGAAAGCTATATGTCGCAACGTGACTCCCTGAAGCTCATGTATGATCAGGCTGAAATGCGTCTCGATTCGATCACCGGCGCCAACAATAGCCTGCAAGGTGAAAAATCATCGCTGCAAAAAGAGATCGATGCAAAGAAAGCTGAGATCAACAGCATTCTTCAAAAGCAAAATGCTTCTGAATCGGAGCTGAAAAGGGCCCGTACCCTGATCGCCGAGCTGAACAACCAGATCGGCAGGCTGGAAGCAGAAGTAACCCGCTTGACCGGCGAAAACCAGGAGCTCACCGCCAGCAATACCCAGCTGAGCTCTGAAAAGCAAGTACTGGAGCAAAACCTGCAGACCACGGTTACCGAAAAGGATGTGCTTGCCTCTACAGTAGATGTAGGCTCTACTTTCAGCGCCTCTAATATTGCCATTACCCCGATCAATGAAAAAAGGAATGGCAAGGAAAAAACTACTTCTACCGCTAAAAGGGTAGATAAGCTGAATGTTTCATTTACGATTGAGAACCGTATCGCTACCTCTGGTCCTGCCGACCTGTATGTAGTAGTAACTGCCCCTGACGGCACCATTGTTTCAGCTCCTGAGCTGGGTTCTGCCACGGTTACTACCCGTATGGACGGCGACCGCCAGTTCACTACCAAGGTACCGGTAGAATACGAACAAGGCACACGCAAACCGGTTTCATTCCCTATCCGCCAGGAAAATTTCCAGCGGGGAGATTATAAAATTGAAGTTTATCATAACGGGTTCAAGATCGGTGAAGGTATCAGAACCCTGAAAAAAGGTGGTTTATTCGGTTAAAAGCAGTTGCAACTCCTGCAACACAGCCGTTCAGCCTTAGAGCTGAACGGCTTTTTTTATGCGTGCATATCTTGTGCGCGCATTTTTTTCAAAACATAAGAATTGTTTCATAGATTCAAGTATGAAGGATGCCAGATCCCTGCTGCTGGTGCTGCTATCTACCGGGCTGGTAGCTACCTGGATATATCACCTGTATGACAAGAGCATTTATAGCCACCGCCGAACAGAAGTGCCTGTTAAGGATTCTGCTGCCATAGCCGATGGCATCAGGGATTCGCTTACCAGCCTGTTCTCCGCCACTATCCGCAACCTCGATAAAGAGCTCGATTCATCGAAGGCAGATGCCGGCCAGCTGCAGACCAGCCTGTCGATAAAGCTGGCTGAGATCAACCGGCTTCGCGCAGAGATCAATAGCATTCTCCGGAAAAATAAGGCCACGCCTGCCGACCTGCAGCTGGCACGTGAAAAGATCAGGGAGCTTCAGCAAAAAATAGAGGAGCTGAGAGCCCGCAATCATTCCCTTGAAGAAGAAAGGGACCGGCTGGGCCAGGTGCTTGCACAGCTATCAGACCAGGTAACCCGCCTGGAACAGCAGATGCTCCGGCTCGATAGCGAGAACCAGGAAATGACGCGGAAGATCAGCCTGGCAGCTACCTTCGTTGCTTCGGAAATCAATCTTAGGGCCATCGATATCAGGGGCAGCCGGCAGCAGGAAACCAGCCTGGCCCGCCGTACCAATGCTTTTAAAGGATCTTTTGTGATCCAGAACCATATTAACAGCTACCCTGCAGCCACGGTGCTGATAACCCTGTTAAAGCCGGACGGTACGGCGCTTGCCGTGGAAGATAGCCAGGCTGACAGCCAGCCAGGAGATGCCGGCTATACGCGAAAATTTTCGCTGGCATACGAAAAAGGGGAGCAAAAGGAAATAAGCTTTACCCTTGCTGCCGGCTCTCCCGCTAAAGGCACATATACCTTACAGGTATGGCACAATGGATTACTGATAGGCCAGGCAACGAAAAAGCTCAATTAGCGCTGGTCTTCAGCATCCCTCCTGCTTTTAACGATACAAGCCATCTACGCCTGCCGTAAGGTTCCTGATCTCATTAAAACAGCGCGATCCTAAGAGCCGATGCCAGGCAATTGCCGGAATAAACATCGCGGCAGCTGCAAAAAAAGAGGCTGCCTTTGGCAGCCTCGATATTATCCTTAGCAAACAAGCTTCTTAAAACAGGTTATATCCATAGCTCACATAGTAAAGACCTCCCACATAAGGGCTGCCGAAACCTGTACGGTAATAGCTGTTACCCAGGTTGGTACCGCCTACACGGAACACGCTCTTGGTCTTGGCAGGACGATAGGTAACCTGCGCATCTACCCATGTAAAATAAGGCAGGGTGCCGCTTACGAAAGTTCCTTCGTAGTAGTTGTTATCCTGGTATTTTACGATCACGTTAAAGCCAACTCCGTTATAGAAGTTATCGTTCCGCAGACCGATATTGAAGCGGTAGAGCGGGGCGTTGAAATAAGAGACAAATCCGTCCGGCACATTACGCAGCTTATCGGAAAACACATTACCATAGATAAAGTAGCTTTTTCCGAACTTATACTCTGCGCTGATGCCCCAGCCTAAAGCATTTATCTGCTGCTGGGCATTTTGCGTATAGGAGATATTGGTAGTAGTAAGAGGGTTGAACAGCTCTGTAGGATCACCGGTCCTGGACTGGCCAAGCGCTACGGCTGCAAGAAAATCATTGTAGCTGCTGTAGTAGCCATAAGCATCAACCAGCAGGCGGTTGCCAATCAGCCCTTTGTAACCGATCTCGTAAGAGGTCACTGTTTCCGGCTTAACTTCCCTGTACTCAGCCGGCACAAGCAGGCTTGTATTAGCAGGGTTTCCGCTGTTCCTGTAAGCCAGGATGCTGGCAGCCGTATAACCGGGAAGGGTTGAGTTCAGCTTGTAATAAGTCTGGAATTCAGGTAAGCAGCCGATAAGCGTGCCCGAGCCGGTAACCAGGCTGATGTACTGGTTCTGGTTGGTCGGGAAGCGGTAAGCGGTCTGGTAAGACAGGCGGATATTATTATCCTTCGCTACGCGGAACACGCCGGTAAGACGTGGCGTAAAGCGGCCCTTGAAGTTGGTTTGCTTGTCGTAGCGGCCTGAAGCAGTAATGGTCAGGAAATTATCGAAAAAAGCTTTTTTAAGCTGGGCATATCCACCCACCTCATTGATCTTGAGTTTACCCAGGGTATCGGCAAAGATGGTTCCCTGGGAGTTCATTACATATTGCTTCCATTGCGTGCCTACGATGATCTCCAGCTTGTCGTTGAACTTAAGCGCTTCTGAAAGATTGAGCTGGCCTTCACCTGCATACAGGTCTGATTTATCCAGGAAAAGGGCTCCGCCCCTGGCGATAGGGGTAGAACGCACTTTTTTAACGGCTGCATCATAAGCAGCAGTGCCTGGCTGCAACCGGCCTACATCGGCAGCCGCACGTGCATTCATATGCGCATTGATATCGCTGATATTGGCGCCGCCAAGACGACGGTTCTCCGAATAAGTGGCCACATACTGGGTAAACCAGGTAGAGTTGGCTTTCCAGGAGTCGTTTACAAATGCGGCCAGGGCCGTAGCATTATAAGATTCACCGGCATTTTCCTGGGTGGTATAGCCGCGTACCATCCAGGTACGGCCTCTGAACTCCAGCTTATGCTGGGCCATCTTCAGGTTGCGGAGCGAATAACGGTCAGCGCCCGTGTACACGGTAGTGCCGGTTCCGAAATAAGTGCTCAGCGAAGCTTCAATATTGGGGTTGATCTTATAATGAAGGCTGCCATTCAGCTTTACATTAAGCGTATTGTAGTCTACCAGGTCCTTCTCATTGTAGCCGGTGCGGGACACGTTCTGGTTAGGGATAGTGCCGTTGTTAAGGCCAAGATTGATGGGAACAAAGCCCTGCATAGCAGCCAGGAAATCGGCCCGCTGCTGGGCTGTGGTGGAAGCCTGTACGCCGGCAGAGCTCAGGAAGGTGTTCAGGTTAGTGAAATATTGCGCCAGCTGGGCTGTGGTAGGGTTATTGCCCAGAAAGCTGTTGCTGTAGGTAGCGATATTGGTAGTAGCTCCCCCGCTGAAGGTACCGGCAAAGCCGGCAGCAAGCGGGTTGGCAACGATAGTGCCGCGAAATACGTTGGCAAATGCCTGCATATTGGCGCTGACCTCATCTCCATATATATTCACCCCGTTGAAATTGGGATCATTGTCGCGGTTACCTCCTACTACCTTGCTCAACACGCCGATCTGCTGCTTGTTGCGGTAGTCATTGGCTTGCCAGTCCTGGGCATTGACCAGGGAAGCCGATACCTTGAAGGCCCATTTGTCATTGAATGCCTTAGCCCAGCGGATAGCCCAGTCGTAATAAGGGGCAATAGGACGCTGCTTGCGGTCAACATGGTTGATGCCTTGCTTAACGTTAAAGCTCAGTCCCTGGTATTTAAAAGGGTTCTTGCTGTTGATCAGCAGGGTGCCATTGATACCGCCGGAGCCGTAAAGGGCTGATGAGGCGCCTGCCAGCAGCTCTACGTTATCCACGTCAAGCTCATTGGGGCCGATAATATTGCCTACTGAAAAGTTCAGTCCCGGAGCCTGGTTGTCCATCCCATCGATCAGCTGGTTCAGCTTTACGTTACCGCTGCTTACAAAACCACGGGTAGTAACGGTACGGAAAGTAAGGCTGGCCGTATGCATGTCCACACCTTTCAGGTTGGCGATAGCCTCATAATAATTGGGAGCTGCCACATTACGGATAGCGCTGCTGCTCATGCGCTCTACCGTTACAGGCGATTCCAGTATCCGCTGCGGGGTACGGTTGGCCGATACCACCACTTCCTGGCCCAGCTGGCTGTTTGGCTTAAAGGCGATCTCCAGCCTGGTAGAAGCATTGGTTACGGTCTGCTCGTATGAATCATACCCGATGGAAGTAAAGACCAGCGTAACAGGCAGCTTCGCTACATTGAGCGTGAACTCGCCATTCGAGTTGGTATAAGTACCCTGGCTGGTTCCCTTTACTACCACGGAGACAGCCGGAACTACTTCCTGGCTGGCGCTATTGGACACTTTTCCTGAAATTATTGTTTGTGCAGAGGCTGCAATTGTAATAAGGCTGGCAATCATCCATGCAGCTAAAAAGCGAGAGCTTTTTCTCATAATTGGCAATTTTGGTTTTGTAATCAGGCGGAAAAATAAGCATTGTAAATCTGATCTGAAAATTTAATTTTTCTTTGAAAAGAACAACTTGTTGAAATCTTAAGGCCCCCGCTGTTGGGCGGTTTTTGCAGGCTTCTTACTTTCGGTCATGGCTAATTTCGCATTCCCCGATCAGACCGGTTTTTACCGGGGTAAGGTCAGAGATGTATATTCAGTTGCGGGCGACTGGCTGGTAATGGTGGCCTCTGATCGTATTTCAGCATTCGATGTCATCCTGCCCCGTCCCATACCCTTCAAGGGACAGGTGCTGAACCAGATCGCCGCCTATATGCTCGAAGCTACGGCCGATATCTGCCCCAACTGGCTGCGGGCCGTGCCTGCTCCCAACGTATCTATAGGAAAAAAATGCGTCCCTTTCCGCATTGAAATGGTCGTACGCGGCAATCTTACCGGCCATGCCTGGCGTACGTATGCCTCGGGAAAAAGAGAGCTTTGCGGTGTAATAATGCCTGCCGGGATGAAAGAAAATGATTTTTTCCCATCCCCGATCATCACCCCTTCTACCAAGGCCGAGCAGGGACATGACGAGGACATTTCCTCCACCGAGATCCTGGAAAAAGGCCTGGCCACGCCACAGGAATGGGAAACCATGAGCCGGTATGCCCTTGCTTTGTTTGAACGGGGCCGGCAGATAGCAGACAAACAGGGGCTGATCCTTGTCGATACCAAGTATGAGTTCGGGCGTATCGGCAATGATATCTACCTGATGGATGAGATACACACCCCTGACAGCTCCCGTTATTTTTACAAAGAAGGTTTTGAGGAGAAGCAGGCCAGGGGCGAAAAGCAGAAGCAGCTCAGCAAAGAGTTCGTAAGAGAATGGCTGATCGAAAATGGCTTTATGGGAAAAGAAGGGCAAAAAGTGCCTGAGATGGCCGACGAATGGATCAATACCATTTCCCAACGCTATATAGAGCTGTATGAAAAAGTAACAGGGCTGGCATTTGTGCCTGCCGCCCTGTCTCCTGAAGAAACCTTTAATAAAACCGTACAGGCTTTGAACAAGCTGCGACAGGCCTGATAACAGCGGCGATCCGGGCCTGTCTTGGGGGCCTGCAATACGACATTGCAGGCAGATCCAATGCTCATAAAAAAAGGGCCGCTCCAGGCAACCCTTCCATTTTTATTTATTATTAGCGCTGTTTACTTGGTGCTCAGCTCTGCTTTCTGGATGGCTTTCCGGTAGTAGCCGCAGTAGTAATCTATCGCATCCTGCGCATCATAATAACCCAGCCAGTATTCCTGTACGCGCCCGTTGATCAACATCCGGCCCGAATAGTTATAGATATCCCTGGAGCCTGAGCTGCTGAAATTGCCGTATAAGATGCTTCCTTCATAAGGCATATAGCCGTCGTTGCTGCGGATAATAGCATAGCCGTTATAGGTTTCTACAACATAATAGGAACAGTTGCCGCTATACACTACAATTCCTCTTTCCTTAGACAGCCAGTAGCCTTCGTCAAATAAATAATCAGCTCTTTTATAGCAGCCAGACAATATGATTGCCGCAGCGAACAGCAAGGTGGAAATAGTAAAGATCTTTTTCATGTTAAGTTGATTTGAATGTTTATAATGTATCCTGGTCTCTTACTGATAAGACTGTGCCGGATACTGAAAAGTTTGGCTCCTCCCTGTTAAATTATGTTGGCAAAAGCTGCAGATTTAGTAAAATAAATCTTAAAGAGATAAGCAGCATAATGCACCCGGCCGATGGTACAATTTCTTTAACTTGGGCTTATGAAACCTCTTTCCCTTATTATACTCTTGCTGGGCATGCAGGCCAAAGCGCAGGAATATTTTCTGCTTGTAGGCACTTATACCGATAAAAGCAGCAGCAAGGGCATTCATGTATATCGCTTCAATTCGGCTGACGGGTCTTTTTCTGAAGCAGGCCATATAGCTGCTCCCAATGCTTCTTATCTCGCCGTCTCGCCCGACCAGCGATTTGTGTATGCCGTGCACGAGGTGGCGCGTAACGGGAATGGAGGTGAGATCGCTTCCTTTTCTTTTGATAAAGGGACCGGCCGCCTGTCGTTCGTGAACAAGCAGCTTTCAGGCGGTGATCATCCCTGCTATGTAGAGATCGATCGTTCAGGCAAATGGCTGTTTGCCGGCAATTACAGCAGTGGCAGCTTATCTGTCTTGCCTGTTCGGCCAGACGGCAGCCTCGATAGCGCTTCTTCCCATATACAACATACCGGCAACGGGCCTGATAAGCGACAGGCCGGGCCGCATGTGCACTGCACCCTTCTTTCACCCGATAACAGGTTCCTGTACGTACCCGATCTCGGTATCGATAAGGTAATGATCTATGCCTTTGAGCCGGTATCAGGGCAATTGAGACCAGGGCCGCAGCCTTATATAAGCCTGGCCCCCGGCGAAGGACCACGTCATATCACTTTTCATCCCAACGGGCAATACGCTTACCTGATAACCGAGCTTGGCAGCCATGTAGCCGCTTACTACTATAAAAAGGGAAGCCTTACCCTGCTGCAGCAGCTCAGCAATGCCGAGCCGGAAGGCTATGCAGCCAGCGCAGATATCCATGTGTCCCCTGACGGCAGGTTCCTGTATGCTTCCAACAGGGCGCCCTATAATAATATTGCGATATTTAAGATCGATACAGCTTCCGGGAAGCTTGACCGTATCGGCTTCCAGTCATCCCTGGGCAGCATTCCACGCAACTTCAGCCTCGACCCTACCGGTCGCTTCCTGCTGGTTGCCAACCAGGAAAGCAATGATATCATTATATTCAAAAGGGATATGCAAACGGGCTTGCTTACCGATACCGGCAGGAAGATCAGCATCGGGAAACCGGTATGCCTTAAGTGGATCAGCGCCGACTGATCCCGGTAAAGCAGGTCATTATCATATTATTCAGCCCCAGGCTTCCGGCTGATCTCCGGCTTACGGCTGCGGGCCTTGTTAAATACATTGCGCCCTTTGTCAATGCCTTTGCGCAGCTCTTTTTGCTGCTCAGGCGGCAGGTGCATAAACTCCTGGCATTCGCGGGAGCAGCAATTCTCATATTTTACCCTGCATGCCTCGCACTGGATAAATAAAAGATGGCAGGCATCATTAACGCAGTTCGTATGCGTATCAGCCGGCTGCCCGCATTGATGACATGCAGCGATGATCTCATCGGTAATGCGCTCGCCCAGGCGCTGGTCGAACACAAAGTTCTTTCCATGGAATTTATTGGGCAGGCCTTTCTCCTTTACCTGGTTGGTATAATGAATAATGCCCCCTTCAAGATGAAACACATTCTTGAACCCCCGGTGCAGCATATAAGCTGACGCCTTTTCACAACGGATGCCGCCCGTGCAATACATGATGATGTTCTTATCCTTGCCATCCTGCAGCATTTCAGCAGCCATAGGAAGCTGCTCGCGGAAAGTATCGCTGGGTATTTCAACCGCGTTTTCAAAATGCCCCACCTCGTATTCATAATGGTTGCGCATATCTATCACGATGGTACCGGGATCATTGGTCAGCTCGTTGAAGCGTGCAGCATCTATATACCTGCCTTTATTGCTCATGTTAAAATCGGGATCATTGATGCCGTCTGCCACTATTTTCTCCCTTACCTTGATATCAAGCACATAAAAAGACTTGCCATCATCATGCACGGCAACATTCAGCCTGAGGCCGTTAAGCGGCTCAATGGAATACAGGTAGGCCCTAAGCTCCTCGAAGCAGGCCGTAGGAACGCTTACCTGGGCATTGATGCCTTCATGGGCGATATAGATGCGCCCCAGCACTCCCAGTGCGCTCAGCTGGCGGTACAGGGTATTACGAAAGGAAACAGGCTCGGCTACAGGAAAATAGCAGTAAAAGGAAATGGTAGTACGTGGCGTGGGGTCGTTCTGGATACGTTCTTTCAGCTCCCTGCGGGACACACGGTTATGCGACGCCATATTATCTGAAATTTGAACTCCGCAAAGCAGAGTAATTAATAAATTAATTGGTCAGTTGCAGGCTGAACCAAATTCCGGCGCAAAGATACTGCTTTGAATTATTAAGATAATGCTCCCGGCTATTTATCTTATACCGGCTTGCCAGGCTTAATTGCCCCCGAACCGCCCGCCCAAAATGCCTCCCAGGCCCACTCTCATCCCGAAGCGGGTGCCCAGGCCAGGCTGGTAGGCATTCACAAAATCCACCCGCAGCAGCTTGAAGATGTTCTCCAGGCCCGCAAAAGCTTCTACGTAATAGTTGCCCTGGTTTACATAAAAGGCATTAGAGCCGATCAGCAGGTTCCATTTAAGCTTGTTAAGCACCGGCACCTTATTCGTCAGCAGCCCGTTGAAGTGATGCTCAACATGCGCGAACCCGTATAGGCGTTCCGCATTGCTGTAGCGGTAGTAAGGCGCCAGCTGAAAGCTGTTGAGATATTTAATGTTATAGAAGGTCTGGTTACCGTTGAAATGCTGCAGGTCAGGGATAGCTACTTCCCGGTTATTGAAAAACCCTCCTGCACCTACCCGGTAACGGAACTCTCCGCCCAGCCTGAAGTTCATCCGGCCGGTTACGCTGAGCTTCCACTTGTCATAATCCACGTCGCTGCCCAGCAGCTGGCTGATCCCCTTTGTATATTCCAGCTGAAATACCGGGGCCCTGGATGCGATAGGGATCTTGCTGCCCGGGAATTCGATATATCGCTGCCCTGGCTGCCAGGCAACAATAAAGCCGGCATATAGGGCCTGATGCCTCCCAAAAGGCAGGTCGGCCAGCTCATAGGGATGATTGGGCAAGAGAACGGCCTCCCGGTTAAAGAAAGAAAAGTCAGTGGTATTTTCCAGCGGCAGGCGATCCTCGTAGGTAGCATGCAGGTTGATGCGAAGCCCGCTTTCCAGCCGGTTATTGTACTCTATGCGGCCAAACCAGTTTTCGTACAGCTTCATATAGTTCTTTTTCCCCAGCAATGTATAGGCTGCATTGGTCAGCGGGTCAATAGGATTGTCCTGGTTGAACTGGGATACACGTTTGCCGCCTGATAAGCGCAGGTAACGGTTGCGATAAGCGTTTGACCTGGGCCGTATGGTAAGATCAGCGTATGAGTTCAGGTGCGTATTGCTGAACCCGTAACGGGTGTTCCAATCCAGCTGGTAGGTATTCTTCGCCTGGGGCCTGCTATAGGTCAATGTCTGCTCGATATTGGCCGATACTCCTTCTACCGTGTTGTATTCTATTTCCCGCAGCAGGGCCTTAAGCCTCCAGCTAAGGGTAGACCTCCTGCCATAAATAGTATATGACTGCCCTGCCCAGGCTATTCCCTTGAAAGTGATCTTCTGGCTGCGGCGTAGCGAATCGATGTACTCTTTAGACCGCGCTGAATCACGGCGCAGGCGCGACACGCTGTCCTTGAACACAAAATCCCTTTTCTCATCATTCTCCAGCGCCACCGGTCTTATGGCATTCCAGTAAGCCGTATCTTTTTTATTGAACGCCGTATCATATTTCATGATGGTACGGCCAAAATGCTTTTTATTGAAATCAGGGTTGATATTATAATCCGAATAAACATTCACAAAGCTGCCGTTAATATGAAAGCCGAATCGCTTGAAAGAAACATAGGTGACCTGGTTATGGGTGCGCCAGATATCATCCTGCACCCTGGCATGCAGCTGGGTCACATGAAGGGTGTCGAGCAATTCCAGCTGGTTATCCTTGGTGGTCACAAGATCAAGGCTGTAGATCCGCCAGTCATCTTCCACTATCTGGATGGTGCCTGAAAAAAGAGGCTCGTTCTTCCGCCTGGGAGTGACCTTTATCGTATTCACCAGCAGCCCGTCTTCCATAAAGCTGCCTTCATACTTATATCGGTAAAAATTCAGCGCCCCGTCTGCAATAGGCGATACAAAGCCGCGCGGGTTAAGGTTGTTGTCAAAGACCGATACGTTATTCTGGTAGAAATTAATAAAGAATGGGAAGCTAAGGCCATATCCGCCACCGCTTTCACGGGACGAGAGCACCCGGAACTTTATCTTATCCGGGCGAACGAAATCAACCTGGGTCAACGACTCTGAGAGGAAAAGGATGCCTTTGCCGCTTGAATCAAGCCCGTCATCGGCCGAGCGCTCAACCTTCTGGCCAAATACCCGCTGCGGCAGGTTTTGCGAGCGCAGCAGCCCTTTGATATATACGTTAACGGAAAAAGAATCAACCTGCGTATTATAGTAGCTTCTTTTTTTTATGGCCTGGCGGATGATCTCGTATGCAGGGTCTTCTCCTTTTTTTATGATCACCTCGTTTAGCGTGAGCTCCTGTACCTGCAGCACAAAATCCACTACCTGGTCATCGCCGGTGACAGTGATCTCTTTTTCCGATCTTGAATACCCTATGTACTGGCAAACCAGGGTATACTGGCCAGGCGAAAGATCGATGGCGTATTTTCCCGAGCTGTTGGCATTGGTGCCTTTGCTGCTTCCTTTAATGGTTATGGAAGCATAGGCCAGGATATTGCCTTTATTATCGGTAACTGTTCCGGATATCCTGCCGGCATAAGAAAAAGAAGGAATAAGGAAAAAAAGCAGGAAAGAAAGTATAGTTTGTCTCATATTGGGTTGATAGGACGAAAATACTCCTGCTTTGTTACATGGCCCGTGCAAGGACCTGCATTTTCTTAAATAATTAATGGCTATCGGAATGATCAACCGTTACGCGGCCGGCGAAGGTAGCTACCGCTCAGGGCACCCAGCCCGGCAACCAGCCCGCCGATAATGCCGGTAACCACAATGAGCAATAAGATACTGCCCTTTAGCGGCATCAGGTGCGCGATCCTGGCCGCCAGAATATGCTCGTTCTGTATATCGATCCATGCGCTCATACCGGCCCAAAGCAGGAAAACGCCCAGGAAGCCGGCCAGGAAAGAGCGGCCCGGCCGCTGGCCCACCAGCAGGGCTACCAAAAAGCCGGCAACAGCAATGATCCACCAGTCAAAGTAAAGACCTGCGGCAAAGGCAAGCAGGGCAGTCAGCAGCAAAGCAATGGTAAAGCGCATATAATATTTATTTGAACGGAACCTGAAATAAAGCAATGGTTATCCTTTGCTGAACCTGATGGTCCATTTTACTTTTTTATCTATTGCATCCGATCTCTTCATTACCCATAGCATGTAGTAATCCCCTCTTGCCCAGGTATCGATAAAATTATCGTAGTACCTGCTGCCGGGGTTCCCGCTTTGACCGCCAGGGTATACCCCGTACGCTTCGGTAAAAACGCTCATCTGGGTTATCATCCGCCAGCTTGGGCCATGGCTATGCGTAACGGCATTCACAATATCGCCATTGCCGCCTACCGGCAGGCCTGGTCGCGCAAAGGCAAGCAAGCTTTCCTTCAGCAAATGATATATGGTAGGGTTTTTAAACTTTGTCCACTCGAGCCTGTCCTCTTTTTCCTTGGCCTCAAGATTCACAGCCGCACGGTTGAGCGACCAGGTGACCTGGTCGGCCAGGCTTTCTTTTTCCGGGGTATTGATATCGTCAATAAATGCAAGAGCGGTAGAATCCCTTTTCAGAAGTTCCATGGTCACTTCTCCTTCCGGCCATGGCGCCATCGGGGTGCTGCGGGTCAGGTCGTCCTTCCAGATAGCCGTTTGCAGGCTATCCCACCAGCATTGATAGATGGTCTGGCCCTTTGAGGCAGGATCGGCATACAAATCCCATTGACGAAAGATAGCCAGGTATTTTTTTGCCGGTGCGCTCAGCTCTTCTTCCCTTACATACTTCAGCAGGATGGGGCGTACGTCCTCAGCCAGGGTATTGAAATAATTACCCTGCAGCTCCATCATATCGTGGGGCGTAGCCTCTGTCATCCGCGAGAGATAGCGCTCGATGGTAATGCCACGGGGCGTGATATAGCTTCCCGGGATATAATAAGGGTAGGTAGAATCCACTGCCCGCTGGTTGGCGCTTTCCAGGAAACCTCTTTCAGGGTTAAGGGCGTGCGGGTTTTCTTCACGCGGAATAAAGCCCTGCCAGTTGTAGCTGCTGTCCTGGCCAGGCATGATGAAGGTTCCTTGCCCTTTCCAGCGGGCCGGGAATTTCCCCTGCTGCCAGATAGCAATATCGCCGCTCTTGGAAGCAAATACAAAGTTTTGACCGGGGCATACCATATACTTTAACGCTTCAACATAGCTATCATAATTAGTGGCCCGGTTAAGAAGATAGAAGGTCTTTCCATCATTGCTTGGGTCATGCGCTACCCAGCGGATGGCCAGGTTGCGGTTCTCGATGCCGGCACCCGAATAGCTTTCATCAAAAAGCACGGGACCATGCACGGTATATGCCACGGTATCCAGCACTGTGTCGCCGCCTTTTACGGCGATCTTTTCGATACGGATGGAAGAAGGCTTCCATTCACCGTTGTACCAGTATTCCTTGCGGCTTTTATCCCTGAACTTTATTTCAAAATAATCTTTCACATCGCGCTGCGAATTGGTAACACCCCAGGAAATGCTGTCATTGAACCCGATTATCACAAAAGGGCTGCCGGGAAGAGTAACGCCATATACATTACACCCGGGTGAATTGAGCTGCATCTCATACCAGATAGACGGCAGCGAAAGCTCCAGGTGAGGATCATTGGCCAGTATAGGAGCACCGCTCTGCGTACGGCTTCCTGCCACTACCCAGTTGTTGCTGCCATTGTTCTTATCGGCCGGTGCCGTTTCCACGGCGGCTACAGCTTCTTTAGTATTGAAGTAAATCGAATCGGCAGAAGCCGGCTGCACCGGCACAATGCCCGGCTTTGCAAAAGCAGTGCCCCTCGGCACAATGGGCAATAAGGAATCAGGCACCTGCGGGTAAATGGCGTTGAACTGCTCAGGGGTAAAGATCGCCTTGGCATTGGTATAGCCAAGGTCGTTCTCCGTTCTGGAGGCCAGCATCTTGGCCATCATCTTCAGCAATAAGGCAGTGCGGAGATTGGTCCATTCTTCGGGCTTAAAGTCAAGTATTTTATACTCCAGCGGCAGGTCGCTTTCTTTCAGCGAATGGATATAGCTGTTCACGCCCCTGGTATAAGCTGAAAAAGCTGCGTATGATTCCGGGTCGTTCTCCATTTCCTTCAACGCATTCTCGGCGGCGAACCGCATGCCCAGCCTGCGCTGTTCCTTATCGTGGTTGATGGCCACTGCCCCGGCTATCTCGCTGATACGCCCTTCTGCCGCCTTTGTTTGCAGGTCCATCTGGAAAAGCCTGAACCTTGCATGCAGGTATCCCTGTATGAAATAAAGGTCTTCATCGTTTTCTGCAAAGACATGCGGCACCAGCCGCTCGTCGAGGTAAACTTCCGCCTTTCCTTTCAGGTCGGTAAACACCAGGTCTGCTGAAAAATCATGATCGGCGGCTTCTGCATTCTGCCAGAATCCCTGCTGCGGGCTGATAAACCGGCCCAAGGGCATCGGCAATGCTTTTCCCCAGGGGCGGTTAAGGGCCAGTACCAGGGCCGTAGTTACTGCGGCAGAGATCAGGAAAGGAATGGCTCGCATAGACTTCATTTATTCGTGAAAGATAATGAGAAATAAATTAAATCATTGCCACCTGCACTAAGGTATGAGCTCGAACAGAAGGAACTGGCTTTTCTCTTTCCTTGAGAAATTATCATCCACAACAAACAGCAACGACTGGTGCCCGTTAGGCAATAAAGGCCCGAAGCTCACTCCTTCTATATTATATATAGTGACCGGCAGGTCTTCCATGTTAACGAGCAGCTTTTTGGGAATAGGATTTACCGGCGTTTGCTGCAGCGAGCTTATTGACGCCACATCTTTTGCCCCGGAAAGATCTGCCAGGTACACCCGCACATCCGAAGGCACCCTGCCTGTAGACCAGGCCCGCTCTATAACCACCAGCCGGTTGTTGCCTGCATACATTATATCGGATATGCCATTGATCTTGAAGGCGCCGGCAGGATTGGCCGGGTAAGGCACCGGGTCAAGCAGGTAAGCATACTGCGCCGTTTGCTTTTTCGATCGCCTGTCAAACTCCAGTATACGGGCCCAGGCAGCAGTATCGTTGCCCGCCCTTGGCCCATCGTCGTATAAAGCATCTTCCACGCTTACGAATACCTTACTGTAATCTTCATTAAAAGCTACGCCCTCAAATACGCTGTTGTGACGCGGCCCCTGCTCAGTAGCCCTTATATGCATATTGGCGGGAAGCGGAAAGCTATCCTTAAAAGCGCCATTTGTGTGCTGCACATAGATGGCGGGATCTTGCAGCAGCCATTGACTACCGTCATAAAAACGCTGCCCTTCCGTTGTCACGATCATCTCATTCCGCTTTGGATCATACCGCAGCGCTTCTGCATCCATGGAATGGTTCCGGTCTTTCCGGATATTCGGATATGGCCTGCCTGCAGGATCGAGCAGGGATCTCACTTCCAGGAAAGTCACATTGCTGATGCCTTTCTCAGAAATATCGATCCGGGCCGTATAAAAACGGGCAGGCGCCAGGAAAGAAGGATCGTCGCAGATCATATAATATACCTGCTTTACCGGGTCATAATCGATGCCTGAAAGACCCCCGACAAGCACGCCATCAAAGGTCAGCGAATCAGGCAGGATATACTCGCCTACAAAGCGCAGGGAGGAAGAAGCAGGGAGCTGCTGCATCCCGGACGATCGCCTGGCAGCGCTGCAGGCTGCCATCACCAGCACAAAGAGCAATATGACCGGCAACAAGGATCTTTTCATACAACGAGTTTGAACAAAACTACGCGCTGCGATATATCTGCAAAAATTTTTTGCCCTGCCGGGCCCTTTTGTTATTGCTGGCACTGCATTATATTGCCGTTCCGTGAAAAGCATATACAGCTATATAATCGATTATTTCAGGGGCTCCGACAAGCGGGTGCTTCTTTCTGTGACCCTGCTTACAGCCTTGCTGGTATATATCAATTATCACTACCGGCTCGATGATCATATCCGGTATTTTGATAGCTTCTGGCAAAAATTCGGTACCCGGTACCTGGTCTCCCTCGCTGCCTTTGGCATCCCTTATTTAGTGACCATGGCCTGGAGAAAGCAAGCCATCAACCCAAGCCCTGCATTTATAGTCCTGCTGCTGGCCGCACCAGCCGTTTTTTCCCTGAAAATGGAGCTCAGCTTTCCCCTGCAAATATCGAAGGATATTTTTGAGGACCGTTACTGGAACCGGGTTATCTACTGGCCATTGCTCATGATCATTACCACGGCATTGGTAAGGATAGGCTGGCTGGCAACAGACCGGACAAAGCCTTTTTATGGTATGCGCCTGGCTGGCATTAGCTGGAAGCCTTATTTCATTATGCTGCTGATAATGCTGCCCCTGGTAGCTGCAGCCTCTACGCAGGCCGATTTCCTGGCTGCTTATCCCAAGCTGCAATCGGTGACCGGCGAAAGCACCGGTAGCCTGCCCTTATGGAAGAAGCTATTGTTCGAGCTATCGTACGGCAGTGATTTTTTCACGATCGAACTGTTCTTCCGCGGCTTCCTGGTATTGGGCTTTATCCGCTGGGCAGGGCCTGAAGCAATATTGCCTATGGCCTGCTTTTATTGTACCATCCATTTCGGTAAACCGCTGGGGGAATGCATCAGCTCATATTTCGGAGGATTGTTGCTCGGGATCGTAGTGTACCGGACAAGGTCCATTTTCGGCGGGCTGATGGTGCACCTGGGCATTGCCTGGATGATGGAAGCAGGCGGCTATGCCGGGCTGAAATGGCTGGGAATATCAAGATAAAAGAAAAAAAGCTACAAGCCTGTAAGCCGGATCCTGTTCCCGGTATTACCGGGTGGCTATCATTTATCTGCCCCGGCAATTGCTCACCGGGGTCAATCTGCCTACCCTCTGCCGTGAACGCCTTGCAGCGCTCATGGAACGAGCAGCTCTCTGACGGCAGTATACGTGGCATTTCAGCATGCAAGGTTTACCCATTATAGCTGTTACCAGCCATAACCGTGAGCTCTTACCTCACGTTTTCACCCTCATCCCGCAATGCGGGACAGTTATTTTCTGTGGCACTGTCTCTTGCCAGGCATCGCCCGGCAGCCGGCTGTTCACCGGTGCATTGCTCTGCGCTGTCCGGACTTTCCTTCCTTTTGCAAGGCAAAAAGACGATAACCCGGCCTGTAGCCAGGCAAAGATACGAAAAGCAGGGCTTTACTTTCTTAAAGGCATTCTCAACCATGGCTAAGGCAATGCTCTCCATTTATGCAATGGTATAACCATCATCTCATTTTCAGACCGCCGTAAATGAAGACCATAGCCGGGTAAGGCATTTTCGTTTATCTTTAATCCAAACCTGCTTATCATGAAACTGATTGCTACCCTGCTTGCCTGGTTACTGCTGATCTGCTATGCTACCCCGGCAACGGCCCAGGCATCGCCCCGCTTCATAACCTCGGTAGAAGGCATTAAGGAATACGAGCTGGAGAATGGTCTCCGCGTTTTACTGATCCCCGACGCCACGCAAACAAATATTGCCGTCAATATCGTTTATAAGGTCGGGTCGCGGCATGAGGGATACGGAGAGTCGGGCATGGCTCACCTGCTGGAGCATATGCTGTTCAAGCAATGCGAAAAATTCACCGATATCAAAAAAGCTATTGCCGATAAAGGTGCCTGGGCCAATGGCACCACCTGGTACGACCGCACCAACTATTACGAGATATTATCTGCATCGGACGAAAACCTTCGCTGGGCCATAGACATGGAAGCAGACAGGATGGTCAATTCCAAGATACTGCCTGAAGAGCTGAGCAAGGAGTTCAGCGTCGTACGCAACGAGTTCGAGATCGGTGAAAATTATCCTTCCAGCGTGCTGATGGAGCGTATCGTCTCCGCTATGTATCTCTGGCACAATTACGGCAAATCAACCATCGGCAGCAAGGAAGACATCGAAAGGGTAAAGGCCGAGAGCCTGAAATCCTTTTATAAAAAATATTACCAGCCCGACAATGCCGTGCTGATCATTGCCGGCAAGTTCGATGAGAAGAAAGCGCTGGGCTATGTACAGGAATATTTCGGCCCGATTCCCCGCCCTACGCGTGTATTGCAGCCTACCTATACCGTTGAGCCTCCCCAGGATGGAGAACGACAGGTAGCGCTCCGGCGAAATGGCGATATTCAATACCTGGCGATCGGCTATCATACTCCCAGCGCTGCCGACAAAGATTATGCCGCCAACTATGTACTGCTTGAAATGCTGACCAATGATCCCTCCGGCATCCTGTATAAAAAGCTGGTAGAGCCTCAGCTGGCTACCAGGGTATCAGGCTATTCTTTTAGCCTGCATGATCCCGGCTATACTTACATACAATGTGACGTGCCTAAGGACAAAAGCCTCGACAGCGCCCGGCAGGTATTGTTGCAGGCTGCCGACAATATTAGCAGGCTTGCGTTCACTGAAGAAGACCTGGCAAGGGCCAAAAATAATCGTCTTAAGACCTTCTCCAATATCACCAACGCCACTACAGACCTGGCCATTGCCCTCACCGAAGCGATCGGGGCCGGTGACTGGCGTCTTTGGTTCTGGTACCGCGACCAATTGGAAAAGCTTACCTTGCCCGAAGTACAGGAAGTAGCCCGGCGATACTACAAGCCCAGCAACCGCACGTTCGGCTATTTCGTTCCGGATACCGCCCCTGACCGCACAGTAGTATCTGAAACGCCTGATATCGCTGCCCTGCTAAAAGATTATAAGGGTAAGGAGATCGCTGCAGGCAAGGCCGATTTTGAGAACAGCATTGCCAATATCAAAAAGAATATCGTTTACGGCAAGCTTTCCAACGGCGCTAAATATGCCCTGCTCGAAAAGCCGGTAAAAGGCGATAAGATCAACGCCAGCCTCACCCTGCAAATGGGAGATGAGAACAGCCTTGCCAACAAGGCAGAGATCGCCGAGCTCACGGCCAGGATGCTGAAGACAGGCACCAAGGCCAGGACCAAGACACAGATCAGCGAAGAGCTGGACCGCATAAAGACAGAGATCAGCTTTTATTCCTACCCGGGGCGCTTACATGTAGTGCTCAATACCGACAAAGCTAACCTTAACGCAGCCCTGGTATTGCTTGACGACCTGCTGCGCAACCCCCGTTTCGATGCCAGTGAATTTGAAAAGACCAGGCTGGAAATGCAGACCGACCTTGAAGCAGAGAAAAGCGATCCCAGCAGTATTGCTTATACGCGGCTGCAAAAGCTGACCCGTCTGTACCCGAAAGGACATCCTTTATATCCTGAAGATGCCGATGAGCGGCTGGCAGCCCTGGCAGCCGCCAAGCTCAGCGATATAAAGAAATTCTACAGCGATTTCTATGGCGCCAACAATTCGGCATCAACCTTTGTGGGAGAGATCGACAAAGCCAGGATACAGGCTTTTCTCCAAAAGACATTTTCGCGGTGGAACAGCCAGCAGCCTTTCCGTGATATCGAAGCAAAATATTTTGACGTAAAAGGCACTACGGAAAGCATTACTGTTACCGACAAGACCAATGCCGAGCTGCTCGGTTGGGTCAATCTGAACATCTCTGAAAAAAGCCCTGATTACCCCGCAGTATTTATGGCCAATGAGCTGCTGGGCGGCGGCGCTTTTCTTTCTTCCCGCATACCGCAGCGCCTGCGTGAAAATGAAGGCTTAAGCTATGGCGCCGGCAGCTTCCTCGAGACCAGCTACCTGTACAATGCAAGCTCCTGGGGCATTTACGCGGCCTATAACCCCTTATACCGCGACCGGCTTGATTCGGCCCTTCACCAGGAAATAGACAAAGCCCGTTTAGGAGGATTTACGGCAGATGAGCTGTCGAAATCAGTGGAAAGCCTGCTGGAGCAGAACAAAACATCTCTTGGCAGGAACAATATGCTGGCGTCGCTCATCAACCGTTACCTGCGCCAGGGCCGCAGCCTTGATGAGTTCACCCAGTTTGAAAACAAGGTCCGCGCCCTTGACACCAAAGCTGTTGATGCTGCGCTGCGGAAATATTTCGATCCTTCAAAGCTGGTGCTGATCAACGCCGGGGATTTTAAAAAGAAAGGGTTCTGACCTGAATGACCTTCATAAAAAAACTCCCGCATAACGGGAGTTTTTTTATATCCACCAGGCGTGCTATAAGCGCTTATCGTTATTCTACGTCCACCTGCTTTTTGACCAACGCTCCTTCATGCGTTTCTGGTATAAAACGGCGTTCCCTGATCAGGTAGCCGTTGCCTTTTTCACAAAAGTGTACCTTGAGATTTTCCACGCTGATAGGGTTACCATCAGGTATATCAGCTATATTGGAATGCTGGATCTCATGCCCGTCAATTATGATCACCAGGCCGCTGCCGATGGCCTCCATCTTATTGCCTTCCGTTATCAGCATACCGGTATCTTCACCCAGACCCACGCCGATGCAGCCCGGGTTAGCGGCCACTGCCTGGGCCAGCCTTCCAAAACGACCACGCTTCTCGAAATGAGAGTCGATGATCAGCGTATTGATAAAGCCCAGTCCGGTAGTGATCTTTACTTCTCCCTTAAGATGGGCCCGCGTGGCATTACCTTCATAGATCATGGTGTTGCTCATAGCCATGGCGCCGGCGCTGGTACCGGCGATCACGAAATTTTCTTCCTCGTATCTTTTTTTCATGATATTCAGAAAATCCGTGCCGCCATCCGTAGCGCTCAATCGCAGCTGGTTGCCGCCGCTGAACATAACGGCATTGCATTCGCTGATGCGCTTCAGGAAGCCAGGGTTAGCCGTGTCCTGCCGGTTGCGTATATGCATAACGCCTACATTGGTGCAGCCTATTTTGCCAAATGCATTCAGATAATTCTCCCCTACTTCATAAGGAATAGTAGACGCCGTGGTGATTATCTCGATACGGGAGGTCTTGCCACCGGCTTCTTCCGCTACGCGACGAAGGATTCCCAGCTCGAAAAAATTAAGGTTATTACGATGTATCTGTCCTGCTTCCAGGTCGGTACCCTTATCTTCTGCACCGCCTATTGCGATCAGCTTCCCCTTCGGTTGATTCATTCAATCGGGTTTGATTAGCGACAAAAGTAAAAGAAAATCAATTGCGTGAAAACAGCGGTGATTATTTTATGTCCCAGGTTGGCAGGTGGCAAGTGGGTCAAGGCTGGTCATGTGCTATGATCATTTAAAACCTGTTCTGGTTCGGCAGGGCAGCAAAAGGCAGCCACGCTGCCCGGCTGCGGGAAAAACAACAGAAAACAACTATCTTCCATCTAAAAGCAACTATTTATGAGAATACTGGAGATTAAAGTTTTACGCGGTCCGAACTACTGGAGTGTCCGCCGTCCCAAGCTGATACAGATGAAGCTTGACCTGGAAGAGATGGAACAGCGGCCCACCAATAATATCCCCGGTTTTCGTGAGCGTCTTGAAAAGCTGCTTCCCAGCCTTTATGAGCACCGCTGCAGCGAAGGAGCGCCGGGTGGCTTTTTCAGCCGGGTGGAAGAAGGTACCTGGATGGGACACGTTATCGAGCATATAGCCCTGGAAGTACAAACCCTGGCAGGAATGGATTGCGGCTTTGGCCGTACCCGCAGCACCGGTGAGCGGGAAGGCGTTTACTATGTTGTCTTTGATTATATGGAAGAAGATGCAGGCGTATATGCCGCCAAAGCATCCTATCGGATTGCCCAGGCCCTGATCAATGACGAAGCTTACGACCTTGAAGAAGATATCCAGCGAATGCGGGAGATCAGGGAAGAAACGCGCCTGGGGCCTTCCACCGGCTGTATAGTGGAAGAGGCCGCCAAAAGAGGCATCCCGTTCATCCGGCTCAACAAGCGCAGCCTGGTGCAGCTTGGGTACGGGGTTAACCAGAAAAGGATCCGCGCCACCATCGCCTCCACTACCGGCAATATTGCCGTAGATATTGCCTGCGACAAGGAAGAGACCAAGATGCTGCTGGAAGCTGCCGAGATACCGGTACCCAGGGGCACCGTCATCCGGTCGGAAGAAGGGCTGAAGGATGCCGTGGAAAGATATGGCTTCCCGCTCGTCATTAAGCCGATCGACGGGAACCATGGCAAAGGGAACACTACCAATATCACCACCTGGCAACAGGCTCTTACCGCGCTGGAAGCTGCCCAGAAATATGGCCGCAGCGTGATCGTTGAAAAATTTATCACCGGGGTCGATTTCCGCTGCCTGGTCATCAACTATAAATTTGTTTGTGCTGCTTTGCGTACCCCTGCCGCCGTGACCGGCGACGGAGAGCACAATATCCAATGGCTGATAGATGAGACCAACAAGGACCCGCGACGGGGATATGGCCATGAAAAAGTGCTTACCCAGATCACTATTGACCAGTTCACCCAGAAAATGCTGGACGATAAAGGTTATACCCTTGATACGATACCTGCCAAAGGGGAACAGGTGCTGCTGAAGCCTACGGCCAATCTTTCTACCGGCGGCACGTCAACCGATGTGACCGATGAAGTGCATCCTGCCAATATCTTCATGTGTGAACGGATCGCCCGCATCATCGGGCTCGATATCTGCGGCATCGATATCATGGCCTCCGATCTCCGCACCCCAGTGTCGGAAAACGGGGGCGCCATCCTGGAAGTAAACGCAGCCCCTGGCTTCCGTATGCATATTGAACCGGCCGAAGGCCTGGCGCGCAATGTGGCAGAGCCTGTAGTGGACATGCTGTTCCCCAGGGGCAGCGTTGGCCGCATTCCTATTATCGCCATTACCGGCACCAACGGTAAGACCACCACTACCCGGCTTACTGCGCATATCGCCAAAAGCGCCAACAAGAAGGTAGGCTATACAACCAGCGACGGCGTGTATATCCAGAACCAGCTTATGATGAAGGGCGACTGTACGGGGCCGGTATCCTCGACCTTTGTGCTCAAAGATCCCACGGTGGATTTTGCAGTGCTGGAATGCGCGCGGGGGGGTCTTCTCAAATCAGGTCTCGCTTTCCAGCATTGCGATGTGGCCATCGTTACCAATGTGGCGGCCGATCATATGGGGCTTGGAGGCATCAACACCCTGGAGCAGATGGCCAAGGTAAAAGCCGTAGTGCCGGAAACTGTTTTCCCCCACGGCTATGCAGTGCTCAATGCCGATGACGACCTGGTATATGCCATGAAGGACGGCCTGAGATGTAATATCGCTCTTTTCAGCATGGATGAAGAAAACCCGCGCATCAGGCGGCATTGCCAGAAAGGCGGGCTGGCAACCGTGTTTGAGAATGGCTATATCAGCATCATGAAAGGCACCTGGAAGATAAGAGTAATGGCCGTAAAAGATATACCGCTGACCTATGAAGGAAAAGCCGTTCATAATGTTGCCAACTGCTTGCCGGCCGTATTGGCCACTTACCTGTTCCGGGATATAACCATCGAAGATATCAGGTCGGCCCTGGCATCATTTGTTCCCTCCTCGGCGCAGACACCGGGACGGCTGAACTTCTTCCATTTCAAGAATTATTCTATCCTGGCAGATTTTGCGCATAACCCGCATGGACTGAAACTGCTTTGCGATTTTGTCAGCAAGCTCGATTACCCGGTCAAGATCGGGCTGATCAGCGGCACTGGCGACCGCAGGGACGAGGACATCAGGGCGTTGGGCGAAATATCGGCACGCTATTTTGACGAGATCATCATCCGGTGCGATAAAAACCTTCGCGGGCGAACAGCCGAAGAGATCATCAGCCTGCTTAAATCGGGCATCGACAATATAAATCCCGGGTTGCCTACCCGTATCATTGCCAACGAAAATGAAGCCCTGGAATATATTTATGCCAACCCGGTGCCAGGAGCCTTATATACTATCATGTGCGATGTGGTGGCCGGCGCCCTCGATAAGATAAGGGAATTGAAGGAAAGGGAGGAAACAGAAGGAGTCGGAACCTCGCTGTCGGCCCGATAATTTTTTTGGAAACCTTTTGGCCGAAAAACTTCCATTCCCTATTTTTGCACTCCCCAAATGGCGCCCTGCTGTCTGGAACGGATTGACCCATGGTGTAACGGTAGCACTACAGATTTTGGTTCTGTCTGTTTAGGTTCGAATCCTAATGGGTCAACTTCAAAAGAAATGTTACTTCAGGTAACATTTCTTTTTTTCATTTAAGGCTTTACGATCACTTTCGGATTGTACACCGCCCATTAAGCATCTGCCTCTATGAGAAAGCTTATTATGTGGAATATTATCACCCTCGACGGGTATTTTGAAGGTAACCAGCACTGGGAGCTGCCCTTTCACGAGATTGTTTGGGGGCCAGAGCTTGAAAGATTGAGCATCGAGCAACTACATTCTGCAGACTATCTCGTTTTTGGGCGTGTGACCTATGAAGGCATGGCGGCTCATTGGACCAAAGCAAAAGGAGAAATTGCCGACCTGATGAACGAGATACCAAAGCTTGTTTTTTCTAAAACGCTGAGATCGGCTGAATGGAATAACTCTACCTTAATTAACGAGAATGCCTCTGCCGAAATCATCAAGCTTAAAAAGCAGGGCAGCAAGGATATGTATGTATTCGGTAGTGCAGACCTCTCAGAAACTTTCATAAAAGATAACCTGTTTGACGAATACCGGATCGGGATTGCACCGGTAATTTTAGGCAATGGAAGGCCTCTTTTTAAGCAGGGAAGTCCCACTATAAATTTAACGCTCGCCTCATCACAACAGCTTTTGACAGGTGGCATAGTTTTAAAGTACACGAAATAATCCTTTCAGAGTTTTATTTCCCGGAGTGCGCCTGTCATTAGCCCACCTGATAAATTATGATCAGAATACGTATTGCCAGCCAAAACGGACCTGCTCCCGCCAGCGGTTGGTGGCAATTGATTCATCGCGGAGAATATTAAAATACTGGAGCTTGAACATAGATTTAAAACCGTTGAATTGGTAAGCCAGCGCGCCTGATACCCGCTGCGAATTTCCATTGATCAGGTCATTGAGATCCAATTCTTCAAACCTGCCCGACACGATAAGCTTTGCCGGCTTGATAAAATAATTGGCCTGCACAAAATAGCCGCCTGTGTGCAAGTACCCGCCTGTTTCTTCTTTGGGAAGCCCTGCAAGCAAAGGGTCCGAAGCCGACTGCGGCGTGCTCCTGAACTTGTGTATCTCGAACTGCGTTGAAAAGCCCATGTATTGAAAGGATGCATCCAGGCCATAGCCCAGTTTCTTGCCATCCACCACCCGAAGGCCATACTCTCCTTTTGCAAATTCAGGAAAGCTCTGGCCGGCAGGCAATGCCTTATTGGCATACCTGGCATTTACGCCTACATGGAACATGGGTATCGGCGATACCTTGGTATCGATATCCCTGTCGCGGTAACGGGCAGGATACTGAAGCTCTACCCTGCCTACAAACTCGAACTTTCCGCTCGGATCATTATCGCCGCCAAGGCTCAGCTCACCCAGCCCGGTATAAGCGCCGGCTGAGAGATTGACATACTTGACCGGGCTGCTATACAGGGTGATGCCCACATCGCGACGGCTGAAAATATCGCCCCTTACCAGTTCCGGGCGCTGCCAATAAGGAGAGGAAGAAAAAGGCACCAACGAGCTGCGTGAATACTCCAGCTTGCTGAAGCCTACCTTTACATCCACGCATTTCAATCCCTTATAAAGCACAAAGGCATCCATGATGGCCGGGTTTTCAGGATCGGCATCGGCGGTGCCCAGGTTGCCCATATTGGCAAAATCGACCTGCACCTGGTACTCCAGCTGATCTTTCACCACGCCCTTCAGCCATAGCTGGGCATTCCTTAACCTGAACCGGTCCTTATTGCGGCTCTGGTTGGCAGCTTCTTCCTTGATGCTGCGGAAATTGAGATAAGTAGATACCATACCTCCCAGCTCCATGATATGGTCACCGGTGGTCAGCGTTAGCTGCGCGCGGGCGCTGCCGGTAAAAATGATCAGCCCAGTAGCCAATAGTGTGCAACAGATCTTATTGGTTCGCATTGTCAGGATTATTAAAGTAATACAATCTGCCCAGGTCGTCGGAAACGATCACCAGCTGCCCGTTCTTATCGAACGTAATCCCTTCGGGGTTGAGCACCGGTATCTGCCATGAGTCCAGCACGCCATATGTATCAGGATCTACCTTGAACACCGTACGGTCCTCATCGCTCAGGAACCATAAATAGCCGTTATGCCAGGTAGCGGCCGAAATATCGCGGGCGCGGGTGAACTTCACCTCATTGACAACATTATATTCCTTTCCCAGCTCGAATATCCAGGTAGGGTTGTCTTCTGTGATCAGGATCAGGGCTTGCTTCTTTTTATTCCAGGTAATGCTTTCGTAGCCATGATTTCTCCCACCGGAATAAGGAACCCGTACGCTTTTCACAATCTTCAGGTCATCGTGGGTATACAGGTGCACTTTCCGCGTCATTTCATCTGCCACATAAATAAATTCATCATCGCAGTACACGCCTTCAAAGTCATATCCTGTCTCTTTGGCCTGGCGCAGTATTTTCCCTTCCAGGTCGGTTTCGTATAAAACGCCGTTATCGCTAACGATATAGAAGCTGTTGCCGGAAGGGCTCAAGCAGATATCGGAAGGCTCCTTAATGCGGAGAGATACCGATCGCAAAGGCTTTATTTTTTTTAGCTTCCCCGGCAGACCAAAGGCGGTAAGCACCAACAGGCTGGTCAGTAATACAACGCTGTATGGCAGCTTTCTGGATATCCTCATGTTATAGAATAATTTTCATGATAGTATTGCCGCTTCAAAGCAGCCATTTTAATCCTTAACGCCTTTCAGGGTGATATTATCCACCCGGAGATTACCGGCATTGGCATCAGGCGTCGGCATCGTGAACTTGATCTTCACCTTGAATAAAGGGTTGTTGTTGGTACCGGTGATATTGCTGAAATCAAAGGTCTCCTGCTGGAAGGTCTCACGGGTAGCAATGGTAAAGGCAGGATTGGTTAACCCGGTCTCTATGAATGTAGAGCCATCCAGGCTATAGCTGACCGTTCCTCCCTGCGGAGCGCTGGCGCTGGTAGTGGAAGTGGCGGCAAAGCTCAGCTTCACCTTGCTATACCCGCCGGTCGGGAGGGTCATAGTAAATTCGCCAGCCTTCGTTTCACGCAGTCGCAGGGCATTGCCGGCAGCATCGCCATTCTGCGCGTTGATATCTGTGCCTGCTACACCGTTATCGACATTTACAACCCCGGTAGTGGTAAATGCCCATTGCGCTCCACCGACCGTATAGGTAGGATTAGTGTTGTCGTTAAAGTTCCAGTAATGCATTAGCACAGGATCAGCCGAAGCAGGCGGAGGCGGTGGCGGCAGATCGGGATTTAGCTCACCTTCAATAGAAATATTGTCTACCCGCAAATTGCCGGCATTGGCATCAGGCGTCGGCATGGTAAAGCTGATCCTGATCTTGAAGTTAGGATTATTGTTCACTCCTGAAATACCGCTGAAATCAAAGCTTTCCTGCTGGAAGGTCTCACGGGTAACGATCGTAAAGCTTTTGCTGGCCAAACCGTTGTCAGTATAGTTCAGCCCGTCTACGGTATAGCTGATAGTGCCGCCGAGCGGGGCGTTGGCTGATGTGGTGGAAGTGACCGCAAAGCTAAGCCGGATCTTTTCATAGCTTGGCGTCGGCGCAGAAATAGTGAACAGGCCGCCCCTGGTCTCACGTAAGCGGAGCGCGCTGCCTGCCGGGTCATTGTTGCGGGCATTGATAGTGGTTCCGTCTACCGCATTATCTACCGTATTGCTGCCAGCTGTGGCAAAAAGCCAGGAAGCGCCGCCAATGGTCGTCGTTACATCAGTGGTACCGTTGAAGTTCCAGTAATGAAGAAGCTTTACCGGGTTTACCGGGGGTACCGTACGGTGCGCAAACAGCACGATATTGTCATAGCGGTTATTCCCGGATTCATTGGTATTGCCGCGCCTGAACTCAATGCGAACCTTGAAATTGGGGTTATTATTAACGCCGGGCACCGAAGAAAAGTCCACGCTGCACAAGGCCCATGTTTCAGAAACCGGCAACACTGTGCGCGTCAGGCCAGCCGTTATGAAATTAGTGCCGTCGATGGTATAAGAGATAAGGTTTTCCTGCGCCCCGTTGGCAGTGCGCATCACTGCAAACCGCAGCAGTACATCCGTACAGTTAAGCGTTGGCAGGCTCATGGTAAACACGCCTGCCGGGTTACGCAGCCGAAGGGCCGAGCCTGCTATATCGTTGTTCTGCGCATTAATGGTTGTGCCATCACCTACAGGATCGCCTGTGGCGGTATAGCTGAGCGAAGCGCCGCCGATGGTTGTGGTAGGCTGTATGATGCTGGTGAAATTGCCGCCTGTATTGAAGTTCCAGTAATGCACCACTGTGCGATCGCCGGGCTCAACGGGTGGCGCCAACGGCTCCGGCGCCGGGAAACGGTCACGCGTGCACGCAGCAAAGAGCAAGGCCAGGCAAGACAGCAGATAAAGTCTTTTCATATACCAGTCAGTTAAAGCTGGCACGAAAGTCGTGCTTTTGAAAGCGAAATAAGGCTGCTGAAAGAATGGTAACAAAAACTTAAAACAGCAGCCTGTCGCTTAGGATGAAAGCTACCGGCGTCTTATTGCCTGCCTTTATTTTGCTGGCATACATATAAATATATGTTATCCCGTATTGCATATGTGCATATGGAAAAACGATGCCCGGGAATCATATCTAATATTATCCACCATTTGATAGGGGATAATGCCCCAGTCTTACCGGGAGATGACCGGGCCGGTCAAAAAATCATAATGCGTTGTAAAGATAGCGTGACATGTATCCCCGCCTGCATCCCACATTTGTGGTATTGGCCAACTGAGACGATGCCATTACCTTCATCTTACCAAACCAAAAAACCTATTTGATTATGAAAGCGATCATCTGCGGGCTGTTGCTGCTGGGTGCCAGAACCGCACCTGCCCAGAACTGCGGCGGCTATTACTACTTATCTTCCAGCGAAGTTGAAATGACCACGTATGATGCCAAGGGGAGCGAGAACGGGAAAGTGATCTACCATATCAGCGACGTTGCCAAAAGCGGGAGCACTACTTCTGCCCGCTTCCAGGCCGAAACAATGGATAAAAGAGGAAAGAACCTGTCGAAAAGCTCAGGTACCTATAAATGCATTGGCGGACTATTATATGTAGATGCGCGCACGTCTATGGGAAGCGACCAGATGGCAGCATATAAAGACATGGACGTAAAGATGGAAGAAGCCTATATTGAATATCCTTATACAATGAGCGAGGATCAGCTGTTGAAAGATGCCAGCTTCAAGATGACCATCTATGACAAAAGCGGCAACCTCTTCGCCACCGTTAATTTTGAGATGACCAACCGCAAGGTGAAAGGAAAAGAGAATGTTACCACATCGGCAGGCAGCTGGGAATGCTGGAAGATCAGCTTTGACTGCAAAATGAGATCTGAAGTGGCAGGGATCGGCATTCCCGTAACCTTTCGGACTACAGAATGGTTCGCCCCCGGGGTGGGCGTGATCAGGTCGGAGTCATATAAAGGAGTAAAGACGATGGGCTCTTCGGCCATTACCAGCATCAAGAAATGAGATCTTACTCTGCAAGCAGCTTTTGCAGGCAAATGGCAAGGCTGTCTTCCCAGCGCGGGATATCAAGCCCGAACGTATCACGGATCTTTGTCTTGTCCAGCACCGAATAGGCCGGCCTGCGCGCAGGCGTGGGAAACCCGCTGGTGGGCACCGGGAGCACTTCGCAGTCAAGCCCTGCCAGGCGCGCGATAGCTACTGCAAAATCATACCAGCTGATGATCCCTTCATTGCTGTAATGATAAATGCCGGAGCGCCAGTTATTTTCCTGCGAAATGATCTGCAATACCGCAGCGGCCAGGTCGCCGGCATAGGTGGGAGAACCGAACTGGTCGTTGACCACGCTTACCGATTCCCGTTCCTTCATCAGCCGCAGCATAGTCCTGACAAAATTCTTGCCGTATGGAGAATATACCCAGGCCGTACGGATGATCAGTGATCCATCATTATTCTTCATTGCCTCCCGCTCTCCTGCCAGCTTGGAAGCGCCGTAGGCATTTACCGGGTCTACCGGGCTTTCTTCTGTGTAAGGCGAGCTACCGTTACCGTTAAAGACATAATCAGTGGAAAAATGGATAAGCCGGCTGTTCACCTTTTTGCACCAGGCTGCCATTTCACCTACAGCTGTGGCGTTGATGGTCATTAATGTAGTAGCTTCTCCCGGTTGCTCAGCCTGGTCAACAGCTGTATAAGCTCCGCAGTTAATGATATACCGGGGAGCCAGCTCATCCAGGAAAGGAGAGATTTTCTCAGGCTGATCAAGCGGCAGCTCTTCCCGGTCGGCAAAAACAAATGAAAAATGAGGATGCGCGGCCGACAGCTCCTTTATGCAAAGCCCGAGCTGGCCTTTGGCCCCTGTTACAAATATCCTGGGAGATATGCTCATACCTATTCAAAAACAAAATTATTAATACAGTCTGCCAACGGAGGCAACTTCCTGTCCTTTTCAGAAACGATCTCCAGGCCGGCCGGCAGCTGCCAGTCAATGCCCAGCGCAGGATCATTGAAAATGATCCCACCCTCGCTTTCCTTGTTATAGTAAGCATCGCATTTATACAATACTTCCGCATGCTCACTAAGCACCGAAAAGCCGTGCGCAAAACCTGGCGGAATAAGCAGCTGCTTCTTGTTTTCGGCAGATAGCTCGATAGAGAAATGCCGGCCATAGGTCCTTGAGCCTTTCCGGATATCTACTGCCACATCCAGTATGCGACCCGCCAATACCCTCACGAGCTTTGACTGGGCATGCGGGTTGAGCTGGTAATGCAGGCCGCGCACTACCCCGTAGGTAGAGCTGGACTGGTTATCCTGCACAAATTGGGTTTCAATATTTTCCTCCCTGAAAACCCCGGCATTATAAGCTTCAAAAAAATAGCCGCGGCTATCCTTGAACACTTTGGGCTCAAAGATCATCAGGCCGGCTATATCGGTGATCTGAAAAGACATATCAGAGACTCCAGTATTTTCTGTTATTGATCTTGGTTCGATAAATACCCTTGATATCGGCAATGATCGCATGAGGCCTGGTGATAGCGGTAAAATAGGCTTCGTCCAGCTCCAGGTAATGCTGATGCGGTACCGTGATTATCACGGCATCGTATTCCCTGCCGATCTCTTCTGCAAGCCCGAAGCCGTATTCATGAAGCAGCTCTTCCGAGTCGGCATAAGGGTCTTCCACATCCACGTTCACGTAAAAGCTTTGCAGGGCTTTGACAACATCGGCCACTTTCGAGTTGCGGATATCGCTCACGTTCTCCTTGAAGGTAGCGCCTTTAACCAGCACCCGCGCGTTCCTCAGGTCCCCGGTATGCCTGATAATATGCTGCACCACCTTCTCGGCCACGTACTTTGCCATATTATCATTGATCGTTCTGCCGGCAAGTATAACCTGCGACTTATAGCCCATCTCGTTCGCCTTATGGGTAAGATAATAAGGATCCACCCCGATGCAATGCCCACCGACCAGGCCCGGCGAGAACCGCAAGAAATTCCACTTGGTGCCTGCCGCCTCCAGCACTTCGTAAGTATTGATGCCCATTTTATCAAAAATGATGGACAGCTCGTTCATCAGGGCGATATTGAGATCGCGTTGCGTGTTCTCGATGATCTTTGCCGCTTCCGCCACCTTGATGGAAGAAGCCCGGTGCACGCCGGCTTTTACTACCAGCTCGTAGACCCTGGCAATGGTACCGAGCGACTCATCATCACAGCCAGACACAACCTTCACGATAGATGCGAGGGTATGCTGCTTATCGCCGGGATTGATGCGCTCGGGGGAATAGCCCAGCTTGAAATCGCTGACCACCTTCAGGCCTGATATCTGCTCAATCACCGGCAGGCAATCTTCTTCAGTGCAGCCGGGATAAACGGTTGACTCAAACACCACATAGTCGCCTTTCTTTATCACTTTTCCTATTGTTTCAGACGCTTTTCTTACCGGCACCAGGTCCGGCACATTATGCTCATCCACAGGTGTGGGAACAGCTACAATAAAAAAGTGGGCTTCGCGCAGCACATCCAGCGAATGGGTAAAAGTGATATCGCATCCTTCAAATTCTTCCTTCTCCAGCTCATTGCTGGGATCGATACCCTGCCGCATCAGCTCTACACGCTTTTCATTGATATCAAAGCCGATCACTGACAGCTTACGGGCAAATTCCAGCGCTATCGGCAGGCCTACATAGCCCAGCCCGATCACGGCCAGCTTCGCTTTCTTATCTATTAAATCCTGGTACATAATTATGCTGCTTACTTATGGCTTTTAAATTCCTTAGGCTGACGAACCAGCTCTTCGGGCGGCAATTGCCTGAAATACTCGTAGGTTATCTTCAGGCCTTCCCGGCGGCTTACCTTCGGCTCCCAGTTTAAAATCGTTCTTGCCCTGGTAATATCCGGCTCCCTTTGCTTTGGATCGTCAACCGGCAAGGGCTTAAATACAATATCCACCTTATTGCCGGTGAGGGCCAATATTTCTTTGGCAAAATCAAGCAGGGATATCTCATCAGGGTTGCCGATATTGACAGGTTGCGAGTAGTCGCTCAGCAGCAGCCGGTAGATACCTTCTACCAGGTCGTCTACAAAGCAGAAGCTTCTTGTCTGTGACCCATCGCCAAATACGGTCAGCGGTTCGCCGCGTAAGGCCTGCCCGATAAAGGCCGGCAGGGCCCTGCCGTCGTTCAGGCGCATGCGCGGACCATAGGTATTAAAAATGCGCACGATCCGCGTTTCTACCTGGTGAAAAGTATGATAAGCCATGGTAATAGACTCCAGGTACCGCTTTGCTTCATCGTACACGCCCCTTGGGCCTACAGGGTTTACATTGCCCCAGTATTCTTCCGCCTGCGGATGCACCAGCGGATCGCCGTACACCTCGCTCGTAGACGCCACAAGTATCCTGGCCTTTTTGGCTTTCGCCAGGCCCAGGCAATTGTGCGTGCCCATGGCTCCTACTTTCAGGGTCTGGATCGGGATCTTAAGATAATCGATAGGGCTGGCCGGCGAAGCAAAATGCAGGATATAGTCCAGCCCGCCGGGTATATGAATGAACTTGGTCACATCATGATGATAAAATTCAAACTGCTCCAGCTTGAAGAGATGCTCTATATTTCTCAGGTCGCCGGTGATCAGGTTGTCCATCCCGATCACATGATAGCCTTCCCTGATAAAACGATCGCACAGGTGCGAGCCCAGGAATCCTGCAGCACCCGTGATCAATACTCTTTTCTGACTCATATTATTTAGTTGATAGTGGTACGTCCCACGCTTTCATAATGAAACCCGAGATCTTTCAGCTTATCCAGTTCAAAAAGATTACGGCCATCAAAGATGACCTTATGCTTTAAAGCAGCTTCTATCCTGCTGAAATCAGGGGTGCGGAACTCGCTCCATTCGGTAGCAATGATCAGGGCGTCCGCTTCTTTCAATGCATCATACTCGCCGGCTGCATATTCTATAGCATCTCCCAGCAGCGCTTTAACATTGCCCATGGCTTCAGGATCAAAAGCGCAAACAGCAGCCCCTTCGGCCAGCAGGGCCTCGATCATATACAAGGCCGGCGCCTCGCGGATATCATCGGTATTTGGCTTGAAGGCTAATCCCCAAAGCGCAAACCTTTTACCCCTGATATCTCCGTTGAAATAGCGTTTAATGCCTGGCAGCAGGTGCAGCTTTTGCTGCTCATTCACTCCCATCACCGCTTTCAGGATACGGAAATCATAGCCCGCTTCGTTCGAGGAACGGACCAGCGCCTGCACATCTTTCGGGAAACAGCTGCCGCCATACCCGATACCCGGGAACAGGAAACGCCTGCCGATGCGCTCATCACTTCCGATACCACGCCGCACATGGTCTACATCAGCCCCAAGCAATTCACAGAGACGCGCGATCTCGTTCATAAAAGATATCTTGGTAGCGAGGAAAGAGTTGGCCGCATACTTGGTCAGCTCTGCCGACTTCTCATCCATATAAATAACAGGGTTGCCCTGGCGAACAAAGGGCGCATATAATTCGCCCATAAGCTTCCTGGCCTTTTCAGACCTGGTGCCGATCACTACCCTGTCGGGCTTCATGAAATCATCCACAGCCACGCCTTCACGCAGGAACTCGGGATTGCTTACCACGTCAAATTCCCCTTTGTATCCTGCAGCAATAGCCTGCTGCACTTTGGCAGCTGTTCCTACCGGAACGGTGCTTTTATCTACGATCACCTTGTAGCCGGTGAGTATTCTGCCCAGCTCATCGGCTACGCCTAAGATATATTTAAGATCGGCCGACCCATCTTCACCCGGAGGCGTGGGCAAGGCAAGGAAAATGATCTCGGCATCGGCCACACCATCGGCAAGGCTCGTGGTAAAGCGCAGGCGTCCTTCTTTAAGATTGCGCAGGAAAAGCTTCTCCAGCCCAGGTTCATATATGGTGATCTGTCCGCCGGTCAGCTTTTCTACCTTGCCTGCATCGATATCCACGCAGACAACCTCATTACCCGTTTCAGCGAAACAGGTACCGGTAACCAGACCCACATAGCCTGTTCCTACAACAGCAATTTTCATTTTATTGATTTATATATTTCAAAACATGGTGGGTGATATAGTCCAGTTGCTCGGTATCCATTTCAGTGTGCACAGGCAGGGATATCACGCGTTCGGTAAGCCAGTCGGTTACAGGCAGCTCCTGGCTTGACGTATTGAACTGCTCGAACATTTTCTGCCGGTGGCCCGGTACCGGGTAGTAGATCATTGAAGGGATCTGCTGGGCTGCCAGGTATTGGTTCAGGCCATCCCTGTCAACGCCATCGAGCACCAGGGTGTACTGGTGAAATACATGTGAAGAAGCTTTAGCGCGAACAGGCGTAATGATCCTGGCCTGCCCGGCAAAAGCCCGGTCGTAATGATCGGCCACAGCCTGACGGGCCCTATTGTACCGGTCAAGGTGTTTCAGCTTTACCAGCAATATGGCGGCCTGTATTGAATCGAGCCGGCTGTTGCAGCCAACCACATCATGATAATAACGACGGCTTTGGCCGTGATTGGCGATCATTTTCAGCTTTTCGGCCAGCCGGTCATCGTTGGTAAAGATGGCTCCCCCATCGCCAAAAGCGCCGAGATTTTTTGAAGGATAAAAGGAAGTAGCAGCTATATGCCCGATGGTACCGGTCTTTTTAACCGTTCCGTCGCTGAAGGTATAGGTAGCGCCGATGGCCTGCGCATTGTCCTCAATAACATAAAGGTTGTGCTTGCGGGCAATTTCCATGATCGCTTCCATAGGCGCAGCCTGGCCATACAGGTGCACCGGTACAATTGCCCTGGTGCGCGGCGTGATCGCCTTTTCAAGAGCAGCCGGGTCCATGCAAAATGTTTCCCGGTCCACTTCCACGAATACCGGCGTCAGCCTCAGGAGCGCAATAACTTCTGTAGTGGCAATATATGTAAAGGAAGGGGTGATCACTTCATCTCCGGGCTGCAGGTCAAGCGCCATCATGGCGATCTGCAGGGCATCGGTGCCATTGGCGCAGGGAATGGTATGCCTGACCCCAAGCCAGGCAGATAAAGCCGAGGCAAATTCCTGCACATCCCGGCCATTGATAAAGGCAGAGCTATCCATAACCCGGAGCACCGCCGAATCAACTTCTTCCTTGATGTGCTGGTACTGGGTCCGTGTATCCACCATTTGAATCGGGCGCATATAATAAAGTTCAATGTTAACAGGAGCCTCCGCTAACCGGTCCTGCGATTTTAAAGTGGCGCAAAAATAGTAAAATACAGGTAGTTTACCTGATTGCTTTTACATTTGCGGAATAGCTTAAAAACAATTCTCCTGGGTATTTTACTGTACGATATTTTCCTCTGGCTTTATGCCGCCGCTATCAGGATCGCTTCGCTTTTCAATGTCAAAGCCCGCAAATGGGTAGCAGGCCGGAAGAATATCCACGCGCGTATAGCTGCCGCCACTGCCGGCCAGTCGCCTGTTGTCTGGATGCATTGCGCTTCGCTGGGTGAGTTTGAGCAGGGCCGCCCGCTGCTGGAAGAGATCAGGAAGCAATATCCTTCCTGCAAGCTGCTCCTCACCTTCTTCTCTCCTTCCGGCTACGAAGTACGGCAAAGCTACCCAGGCGCGGATTGGGTGTTCTACCTGCCACCTGACAGCAGGCGGCACGCCCGTCTTTTCCTGGACGCCGTTAACCCTGCTGTAGTGATCTTTGTCAAATACGAGTTCTGGTATCATTATCTCCACGCCGTTCACCGGCGCCGCATCCCTCTCTTGCTGGTATCGGCCATCTTCCGCAAAAAGCAGCCATTTTTTGCGTGGTATGGCGGCCTGCATCGTCGCATGCTGCGCTGCTATAGCCACATCTTTGTGCAGGATGCCGCTTCCAGGTCATTGTTGCAGACCATCGTTGCCCCTGAAAAAATAACCGTTGCCGGCGATACGCGTTTTGACCGGGTAGCTGCTATTGCTGCCAACCCGGCGCCACTGCCTGCGGTGGAGATCTTTTGCAAAGATGCCCCTGTGCTGGTAGCCGGCAGCACCTGGCCTGAAGACGAGCAGGTGCTCCGGGAAGCCCTTGGCCTGCTGCCTTCGCTTAAATTATTGCTGGCGCCGCATGAAATAGATACTTCTCACCTGCAGCAGCTGCGGGAAGCTTTTCCTGACGCTGTTTTTTATTCAGCCGCGCAGGATGATACGGAGGCATTGGCAGGCGCGAGGATATTGGTCATCGATAATATCGGGATGCTGTCAAGATTATACCGCTATGCTTTTGTAGCCTACGTTGGCGGCGGCTTTGGCAAAGGCATTCACAATGTGCTGGAGGCAGCCGTTTATTATAAGCCCGTATTCTTTGGGCCCGCATTTCAAAAGTTCCGCGAAGCCGTTGAGCTGGCCAGGGAAAAAGGGGCTTTTCCTATACAGGATGCCGAACAATTACACAGCCAGGTAAGCATATTTATGGAAAACAGGGAGGCATACGAAGCAGCCTGCCACCAGGCCGGCAGCTATGTGAACGGGCAGCAGGGAGCCACCGCTTTGATCCTTCATTATATTCAGGAAAAACGTCTTTTGACGAGCTGATCGAAGTTCATGACGGTCTCGCTGTCATTATCCCACCCCAGCTTGGTCTTAAGCTCGCGCGTGATCCAGTATTCAGCTTCAGGATAGATATTAAAGCTATTGATGGTCTTGATGCTTCTTTCATACATCGCTTCATCGCCGCGGAAAAGCTCGTTGATAAAGAGGAAACGATCATTGATGCCGACTGCTTTCCGCAGGTCCTTCACCGGCACGTCTTTCAGGAACTGCTGCAGCTCTCCTTTTTCCTGCTTCAGCCTGTCGTTCAGCGAAGCGGCAGGCAGGGATGAAGGGGGCTGCTTTTCCTGCACCTGCTGCGAAAGGGTGGGTATATCGAGCATAGGATCAAACCCTGCTTCCGGCCTGGCGGGCTCTTCGGCTTCCTCTGCAGGCATATCGAGGGTAAATAATTGCTTTTCCTCCTTGGCCTCGGCCTGTGCATTCCCTCCGGGCTTGGCCGGCTGGGCAGCCGTTGCGGGTGCTGCTGTTTCTGCCGGCTTCGGAGCATATCTTTCATAATAGGCAGGAGGAACATTTGCCGCCGGCAGCATTACGGCCACCTTGGAAGTGCCGAGCGTGCGCGAAGAGCCAACCATCTGCGCCAGCTCCTGCTGCAGTATCTGCACCGTCACCAGCAGTTGCCTGGCATCGGCTCCCTGATCAGCCTGCTCTTTTAATTTATTAACCAGGTTCTCGATTCGATCCATTATGCTACTTTTGGCAAGTTTAAAAGTTGCTTAAAATTACAAACACTTTGCCAATATAGCAGTTACGAGCTACGAAAATTAAAAATCTTAACAATGTTTATCGAGCCCAATATACGGGGAGAAAGAAGAGGATGGATAGAAGTGATCTGCGGGTCTATGTTCAGCGGTAAAACAGAGGAACTGATCAGGAGGCTAAAAAGAGTGAAGATCGCCAACCTGAAAGTAGAGATATTCAAGCCGGCCATTGACGTGCGCTATGATGAGACCAATATCGTATCGCACGATACCAATGCCATACTTTCCACGCCTATCGATAACTCGCAGAAGATATTGCTTATGGCCCAGAACGTAGATGTGATCGGGATTGACGAGGCCCAGTTCTTCGATGAAGAGCTGCCCAATGTTTGCGACGAGCTTGCTTACCGGGGCATGCGCGTTATTGTGGCAGGGCTTGATATGGACTACCTGGGCAATCCTTTCGGCCAGATGCCTTTTATCATGGCCAAAGCCGACTACGTGACCAAGCTTCATGCGATCTGCGTTAAATGCGGGCATATAGCCAACTATTCTTACCGCAAGATCCCCAATGAAGACCAGGTAATGCTGGGCGCCACCGATGTGTACGAGCCCCGTTGCCGTACCTGCTATGACAAGGAATAACGCTATTTTCCTTTCACCATCAAACAATGATCTATCAGCTCCTTTAAACAGATACTGACGCTTTTTAAAAAAGACCTCCTGCTGGAGGTTCGCCAGCAGTATAGCCTGTATGGCGTATTGCTATATATCGGTGCCACCATATTTGTATTGTTTATGGCAATAGACGAGCCGGAAAGCAAGGTTTGGAACGGGCTTTTCTGGGTGATACAGCTCTTTATCTGCATTAATGCGGTGGCCAAGAGCTTTATACAGGAAAGCCGGGGCAGGATGCTTTATTTCTATTCAATCGCCTCGCCCGGAGATTTTGTGCTGGCCAAGCTGCTGTTCAACTCCCTGCTGATGCTGCTGATGAGCTTGCTGAGCCTGGTGCTTTTCACCCTTTTTCTCGGTAATCCTATGGTCAAAGCAGGCGCTTTTATCGGGCTGGTACTGCTGGGAGGCTGGAGCCTTAGCCTGGTATTTACTTTCCTGGCAGCCATTGCGGCCAAAGCCCAGCAAAATGCGGCTATCATGGCTATTCTCGGCTTTCCCCTTATCATCCCCCAACTGCTGGTGCTGATGAAAATATCCAATGCCGCTTTCAATCCCGTGCTTAGCATCCATGCTACCGACCTGCTGCTGCTGGTTGCCCTGGATATCATGGTAGTGATACTTTCAGTGATCCTTTTTCCTTTTCTCTGGAAAGACTAACGGCGGCCTGGCGTATTAGCCCAAACTTTTGTTGCCGGATAAGGAATTTTTATATGGTATTAGCGTGCACCACCTTAATTTTGCACCACTTTCAATAATTGCCGTCAAACAGACTTGAACCATGGCCCAACCAAAAAATAGCCTACTCCGGCACTGGTGGAAAATACTCTGCGTCATTTTGCTGGTCAATACGGTAGTGGCCGGGCTGCTGGTGAAGATACCCAACCTGCCTGCGCTGGAAGAAACCAGCCGCAATCTCTTTTTCCATGTAAGCATGTGGATGTGCATGATGACCTTATTCACCTTATCGGTGATCAATTCAATCCGCTATCTCTTCACGCTCAACCTGAAGTATGATATCTATTCCCGCCAGTATGCGCTGACCGGTATCTTCTTCGGCCTGCTTGGCTATGTTACGGGGGCTATCTGGATGAGCTATACCTGGGCCGATCCAAACACCCCGGGCTTCGAGTTCAACGCCATAGCCCGCGAGCCCAAGCTCATAGGCGCTGCCGTAGCGCTTCTTATCTATGCCGCCTACCTGGTGCTCCGGGATTCTATCAATGATATGGATAAGCGCGCCAGGACGAGCGCCGTGTACAATATTTTTGCTTATGCCATGCTTTTCCCTACCATCTGGATCGTGCCGCGCCTGCTGCCGAGCCTTCACCCCGGCGGCCAGGAAGGAAACCCGGCCATGAACTTCAGGGATATAAGCCCTGAGATGCGGATAGTAGAGCTGCCGGCTTTTATAGGCTGGACATTATTGGGCGTATGGATCACTACCCTGCGCATCCGTTTGAACATTCTCAAAGAAAAAACTATGCTGCCATGAAAAGAATAAAAGGAATATTGCTGCTGCTTGCGCTGATCTGTATCGCCGGCCTGGCCCAGGCCCAGCAGGAGAAGCCGCAAAGCCTTATGCGCAGCGACGGGCGTATCTACGTGGTTATTGCCGTTATACTGACCATCCTGGCAGGGCTGATCCTTTACCTGGTAATGCTTGACCGGAAAATATCCCGGTTCGAGAAAAGCCAGCAGGCTGATAAAACAATTTTATAACGCTTTAATGACGTTAGTTCCTATACTTTTGCTAATTGCTTTGCTATTTGAACAATAAACAAAACATCATGTCAGACAAACATTACAGCTTCTTTGGCGCTGTTGAAAAAAGTTTCGACAAAGCCGCTAAGTTCACAAAATGGGATCCCGGTATCCTCGAACAGATAAAGGCCTGCAATGCCGTATACAGAATGCGTTTCCCTATCAAAAAAGACGATGGCTCGATTGAAGTGATCGAGGCATACCGTGTACAGCACTCTCATCATAAAACCCCCTGTAAAGGCGGTATCCGTTTCGCTGCAGAAGTGAACCAGGATGAGGTGATGGCCCTGGCGGCCCTGATGACCTACAAATGCGCGATCGTAAATGTGCCCTTTGGCGGAGGTAAAGGCGGTATCAAGATCAACCCGCGTAAATACTCTGCCTATGAGCTGGAAAAGATCACGCGTCGCTATACTTCCGAGCTGATCAAGAAAAACTTTATCGGGCCCGGCACCGATGTACCTGCTCCCGATTATGGGACCGGCGAAAGAGAAATGGGATGGATACTGGATACCTATACGGCTATGAACCCCGGTGAGATCGATGCTGCTGGTTGCGTTACCGGCAAGCCTGTATCGCAGGGAGGCGTTCGCGGGCGCCGCGAAGCTACCGGCCTGGGCGTTTTCTTTGGGCTCCGCGAAGTATGCAATATCCCCGAAACCATGGAAAAGGTGGGTCTGACCACCGGCGTGGAAGGAAAGCGCGTGGTAGTGCAAGGGCTTGGCAACGTAGGCTATCATACCGCCAAGTTCTTCCAGAATGCCGGCGCTATTGTTACCGGCCTGGCTGAATATGAAGGCTCGATCCACAGCGAGGAAGGGCTGGATATAGATGCCGTGTTCACTCACCGGAAAACGACCGGCTCGATCCTGAACTTCCCTGGTGCCAAAAACCTCGACAACAGCGCTGCAGCCCTGGAGCTGGATTGCGATATCCTGATCCCTGCCGCCCTCGAAAACGTGATCAATGGCGAGAATGCCCCGCGCATCAAGGCCAAGATCATCGGTGAAGCCGCCAACGGACCGCTCACTCCCGAAGCGGATGAAATACTCGCCAAAAAAGGAACGCTGGTAGTGCCGGATATGTACCTCAATGCAGGCGGCGTGACCGTTTCCTATTTCGAATGGCTGAAGAACCTGAGCCACGTTCGTTACGGCCGTATGGAAAAGCGGTTCAACGAAAACATGAATACGCATATCCTGAACCAGATAGAAGGTCTTACCGGAAAAAAGGTCTCAGAAAAAGAGAAGCAATATATCCAGCACGGGGCTGATGAAGTAGACCTCGTTTACAGCGGCCTGGAAGAGACCATGATCACGGCTACGCACGAGATCATGAACGAATGGAAGAATAACCCCGCCATTCCTGATATGCGCACGGCCGCCTATGTAGTGGCAGTGAACAAGGTTGCCACCAGCTATGCCGAGCTTGGCATATTCCCGTAAGCAAATCCCTAACCTGGAAATAGGAGGATGTAAAAGCTAATGACTTTTACATCCTCTTTTTATTGCATCCCCTATTCCCACATTCTCACATTCCCACATTTCCACATTTTCCCTCTCACTTTTTCTCAAATGAAATATTCCTGAGCTCCTTGAAGCGGAACAATATTTCCTGCTCCCGGTTACGCGGGATGCCCAGCTCCATACGGCAGAACAATTGCGCTTCCTGGCTGAAGACCGTGCAATCGAATTGCTTTACGATCGTCATTATTTCGTTCATCTGGGTATAATCGAACTGGATCACATACATTACCAGTACCGGCTTCTGCACCAAGGGGGTCACCTGCAGCGCCAGGGAAGCTGAGGTCTTATATGCATTAATAAGCCCGGGCACGCCCAGCAGTGCTCCGCCGAAATACCGCACTACCACTATCAGCACATTGGTCACCTGCTTGCTGTCTATCTGGCCAAGGATAGGCCGGCCAGCGGTGCCCGAAGGTTCCCCGTCGTCGCTTACGCGAAAAGTATTTCCATCCAGCCCGATACGATAGGCAAAACAATGATGCGTGGCTTTAGGGTGCATCTTTTTTATTGCTGCCAGCTTCTCCCTGGCATCTTCCACGCTGCTGACCGGGTACAGGCAGGCAATAAAACGGCTTCCCCTGTCCTTATATTCTGCTACGGATTCTTTATCGATCGTATAATAATAGTCTTGCGTCATATTGTTTCGGTCCGGCAAAGGCCGGTATTAATCGTTAGCGGCAGGCCGGTAAGTAATGATCCTGTCGCCTTGCAGCTCCACGGTATCATGGATGATCGCCTTATCCAGCCAGGGAGCTTTTACCCCCTCCATATCCGCCGGTTTGCCGGCAGGGGCCTGAATAATCCTCGCTTCGTCCCATAACCCTTCATCGATGAATGATTGCAGCAATTCGGCTCCTCCTTCTACCAGCACGCTTTGCAGCTGCAGCTGATAAAGAGCTGTCATTACCTGCGTTAAGGTATCTTGTCCGGGATCGATACGGAACCAGCGCAGGTTCGGCGTTTCCTCATCCTGCCTGGTATTAAAGATGATCGTAGGCTGGCTGCGGTCGAATAAGCGCAGGCTCCCCGGCAGGCGCAGCTGCCTGTCGATGACCAGCCTTACCGGTGAGGGTCCTGTCCATAGCCGGTTGGTAAGCGCCGGGTTGTCGTGCAAAGCCGTGCCGGCGCCGACAAGTATCGCTTTTTCTTCGCTTCGCCATTTATGCACCCGGCGATCGGTAAATTCATTGCTGATCCGCAGGCGATGCGGCTTTTTGCCTGTCGTTACTTTATTGCCGATATATCCATCAGCAGTCTGCGCCCATTTCAGGATGATATAGGGCCGCCGTTTTGTATGGAATGTGAAGAACCGGCGGTTCAGCTCCAGGCATTCTTTTTCCAGGAGACCGGTCTTTACATCAATGCCTGCAGCTTTTAGCTGCCCGATGCCTTTCCCGTTCACTGCCGCAAACGGGTCCTGGCTCCCGATCACTACGCGCGGAATGCGATGACGTATGATCAGGTCTGCGCAGGGAGGCGTTTTACCAAAATGTGCACAGGGTTCCAGGCTTACATAAAGCGTAGCTTCGCAGATCAGCGGCCGGTCTTCTTCCTTTACTGCGTCGATGCAGTTCACTTCGGCATGCGGCCCTCCGTACACCTGATGGTATCCCTCGCCAATGATACGGCTGCCATGCACCAGCACGGCCCCTACCAGCGGGTTGCTGCCTGTATGACCGGCACCCAGCCTGGCCAGCTGAAGACAACGGGCCATCAGGCTGCTTTCTGTATCAGGAGAGAAAGGGGCTGTACTCATTGCCGCAAAAGTAAATGAATTAAGTTTGCGATATGACGATACTGGAGACCCTGCAGTACAGCAATAAGCAGCTGGAAAGCATTTATGAAGCGGGTGAGGCAGCTGCCATGAGCCGGTGGCTGCTCGAAAGCCTGGGAGGCATCAGGTACCAGGACATCATCAAGCATCCGGGCAGGCAGGTTCCGGATACGGTTGTAGAGCAGATAAGGCAGCGCCTGCCGAGGCTGCTGGCCCATGAACCCCTGCAATATGTATTGGAAGAGGCCTGGTTCTGCGGGTTAAAATTCCACGTAGATAAGCGGGTGCTTATTCCACGCCCTGAAACAGAAGAGCTGGTAGAATGGATCATCAGCGATTATCGTTTTCCAGCCCAGGAATGCACCATTGCTGATATCGGCACTGGCAGCGGCTGTATTCCCATTGCCCTGAAAAGAAGATTGGGCAAAGCCCAGGCAAGCGGCTTTGATATCAGCGCGGAGGCGCTGCAGGTAGCCAGGCAGAATGCGCTGCAGCTGGGTGTGGACGTGCGCTTTGAGCAGCTGGACTTTCTCCGGGAAAATGACCGCAAGCGGTTAGGAACCTTTGATATACTGGTCAGCAATCCACCTTATATACCTTACTACGATAAGGCAACCATGGCCGCGAATGTCACGGCTTTCGAGCCGGGGATAGCTTTGTTCGTGCCTGATGAGGACCCCCTGATATTTTATGCTGCTATGGCCGGTTTCGGGAAAACGCATCTCGATCCCGGCGGCGCCATCTACCTGGAGCTGTACGAGCACCTGGCGCAGGCCATAGCTTCCCTGTTTGCCAGGGAAGGCTATAGCACAGAGCTGAAAAAAGATATGCAGGGAAAGGAAAGAATGTTGCGGGCCCGGAAAGCAGGCTGATCAAAAGGTCATTTTACGTTTGCCACCACGTTGGCCGTATCACGCTTGGCAATACGCATGATGCGGTAAACTTCCCCGTAAAAAGCAGCCGTATCGGCATTGATCACCACCGTAGGCGTGTCTACGATCGCTTTTTGCTTGCGGATCTCCTGCAGCAGCAGCGAGTCGATCATGGAAGCATCCACCTGCTTCTGGCCGATAAAGAATTGCTGGTCCCTGTTGATCGAAACCACGATGTTCTGCTTCGCCTTTGTGTCCTTCGTGCCCTTGGGCACATTCACCCTTACCACGTTGGGATTGGCCATAGTGGTGGTGATGAGGAAGAACATCAGCAGAATGAACAGGATATCATTGAGCGAGTCCGTGAATACCTCTGACCCTTCGCTATGTTTTTTTCTGAATTTCATGATCCGTGGAGTTTAGCGGGTGGGTTCCTGCAGCACATCAAGGAAATCAGAGCTGGCAAGCTCCATCTTGTTGGCGGTTTTATCTATCTGGGTATTGAGGAAGTTATACGCCAGGTAAGCCAGCAGGCCGATCACCAGGCCGCTGATGGACGTGATCAGCTTGGTATAGATACCCTGCGAGATAACCCCGATCTCCACTTCGTTGGCATCATGTATATTAGAGAAGAGCTGCATCAGGCCGATCAGCGTACCGACAAACCCGAAAATAGGGGCTGCTTTGGATACCACAGACAGCACGCCGAGGTTCTTTTCCAGCTTGTACATCTCCAGCTGGCCTACATTGTCCATGCTGCGCTCTATGGCGTCAATAGGCTTGCCGATCCGCTGTATGCCCTTGTCGATAATGCGAGCCACCGGGTTGTTAGTATTCCTGGCAAAGCTGCGGGCGGCTGCAATGTTACCGCTGACGATATGGTCGCGGATGATGTTCATGAAATTCTGGTCGATCCGCGAAGCGTGCTTTATAGCAATATAGCGTTCCACGAAAACATAGATAGCAAAAAGAAGCATCAGACCGAGGGGGATCATGATCCATCCGCCCATATAAATAAGCTCGAAAAAACTAATGCTGCCGTCCCTGTTCCTGTCAACGTTCATGGCGTTGTTAGCCATCTGACGGGCTGTATCGGCAATCTGTAAAAGGTCAAACATGCGGTTAATTCTTTAAGTGCGTAAATGTAATAAAGGAGACCGAATCCTTTTTTCAATTGTTATCAACAATTGTCAATAACATGGGTAGGAACGGAAAATCGGGTTTTACGTTGTGCAGGCCTGCGGGTTTGAGTATTTTTTAACAATGCCGGCCTGCATTTCAAGAAAAAGACCCGGCCTTGAGGCCGGGTCTGCTGCATAATATCTATGGTCGGTCTTAGCCGTTGGTACCGGCCTGCTTGATCATCAGCGCCTGTATCTGCTTCATGGTCGCCTCCATCCCGTCTGCGCTGCCATCCAGGAAGATCACATTCCCTTTTCCATATTCAGCAAAGTTCTTAATGGCTTCCGTCCACATGCTGAACAGGATCACGTTGGTGTCAAGATTGGCCTGCTTCATCTGCTCAGCCGCTTCGCTCATACCCTGGGCCACTTCTTTACGGAACAGGGCCACACCCTGGCCGCGCAGCTTGGCTGCTTCTTTTTCCGCCTCGGCCGATATCTTGATAGAGTTGCCATCGGCCTCAGCCTGCTTGGTCTTGGTGATCAGCAGGGCCTGGCCTTCATTCTCTGCCGCGGCCTTGAGGTTGTTGCTCGCCACTACCTTGCTCATGGAGTCAAGGATCACCTTATCAAAAGTAATATCATTGATCTGCAGGTCGAGCAGGTGGTAGCCCCACTCTTCGAGGGTATGATCGATCTCTACTTTTACATACTGCACTATCTCGCGACGCAATCCCAGCACTTCCGCCTGCTTCTTGGTAGCAACGAACGAACGGATATTTCCTTCGATGGTGCGGATAAGCGCCTGCATGAGGTCCCTGTCTGAAAGGAACTTGAACGCCACTTTCTTTATCGTTTCCTCGGTCTCATTCTGTACAGCGTACAGGAGCATGCTTTTGAAATATACATTGGCCTGGTCCTGAGTCACTGCCTGGAACTCCAGTTCTACCGAACGGTTCTGGATAGATACCCGTTTGGAAACCGCTTCCAGGAAGGGTATTTTCAGGTTCAGCCCCGGCCTTACGATACGGCGGTATTTGCCGAACATAGTGATCACGCCTATATATCCCTGGTTGATCGTAAAAAGTCCGCTAAAAAATATGAGCAGGAGCACTAAGAGCCACCAATAACTGGCAAGAAAGTCTTGGATGTTCATATAAAATAAGTTTAAAGCTGTTAATGCCTAAAGATACATATTAGTTTGGGCGATGGAAGGATTTAAACCCGGTCATTTGCTTTTAAATGCCGAAACGCGGCAGCCACTCCTTATGTATATGAACGCACTGTTCAATAATCTGCGCCTGTAAAGCCAAAACTTTTCTGCCGGCAGATTGTTGTATACCCATGCAGATCAAGCTGAGCGTTCTTGACCAAACCCCTATCCGTAAAGGAAGCAATGCCGCCGATTCATTGCAGGAAAGCATTGAATTAGCCAGGCTGGCCGACCGGCTGGGCTATACCCGCTACTGGCTTTCGGAGCATCATAATACGATTACGCTGGCCGGGGCCGCCCCCGAAGTATTGCTGGCCAGGCTGGGCGCAGAAACCAGCCGCATACGCCTGGGCTCGGGAGGCATTATGCTGCCCAACCACAGCTCGCTGAAAGTAGCAGAGAATTTCCGGCTGCTGGAAGCCCTTTATCCGGGCCGCATCGACCTTGGCATTGGCCGTGCTCCGGGTGGGGACAGGGCCACTTCGCAATTGCTAAATCCATCCAATACATTCGACCCGCAGGAATACCTGCAGCAGATCAGGGAGCTGCAGGATTATTTTTCAGAAACGCCTACAGCTAATAACCTGCAGGGAAAGATCAGGGCCATTCCTTCCATTCTTACCTCACCCTCCCTGTGGGCGCTCACTTCCAGCGGTGAAAGCGCTTATATTGCTGCACATTTCGGCATAGGCCTGTCGTATGCGCAGTTCATCAATCCTTACGGAGGGCCGGAAGCCTTACGCTTGTACAGGGAAAGGTTCAAACCGTCTGACGAGTTAGCTATGCCTGCCGCCAATGTAGGCATCTTTGTCTTTTGCGCTGATACGGAAGATAAGGCGGAAAGGGCCAGGGCCCTGTTCAGTTATCGTCTGCTTAGCTTTGAAAAAGGAAATTTTGACCAACTGTACGATTACAACGATATAAAAGACTACCGCTACTCCGCCGCAGAAGAGCAGCGGCTGCTTTACCATCGCCATCGCTTTATTATCGGCACGCCGGAAGCAGTAAAGCAGGAAATAAGCGAGCTGGCCGCCAGCTTCGGCACCGACGAAATAGTGATAGCTACTTTTGCCGAAACAAAGGAAGATCGGCTGCGGTCCTACGAGCTGCTCGCCGGCATGTTCCTGGCATCATGACCTGTGCCTTTTCAGCTATTTTCTTCCCATACCTGCACCAACTCTACCAGCACATCCGCCGATTTTTGCATATCCTGGATGCTTACATACTCATGCTTGCCATGAAAAGCCATCTCACCGGTGAATATATCCGGGCAAGGCAAGCCCATAAAAGACAAGCGGCTGCCGTCAGTACCGCCGCGGGCGCTTTCTTTGCGGAAAGGCACGCCTGCCCTCTTCATGGCCTCGGCCACATGCTCGCCGACCTGCGGGTGCTGATCAAGCACTTCTTTCATGTTGCGGTATTGCTCCGTTACATGAAACTCGTAGGTAGCACCGGGGTAGCGGCCTGCAGCCTGCTTGGCAAACTCTTCAAGCCTGGCCTCATGCTTTCTCAGCAAGGCGGTATCAAAGTCGCGGATAATAAACTCCACCGTTGCTCTTTCTGCTATCCCTTCTACCCGCACCGGGTGCACAAACCCTTCGCGCTCTTCGGTGGTCTCGGGCGAAAAGCCGTCTTTAGGCAATATGTCCAGGAATGTTCCGGCTACCTTGAGCGCATTGACCAGCTTATTTTTAGCATAGCCGGGATGCGCGCTGATGCCGTGGAAGACTACCGTTACTCCATCGGCGCTAAAGGTTTCATCCGTGTACGACCCACGCATGCCCCCATCGAGCGTGTACCCGAAATCGGCGCCGAGCTTTTTCATATCCAGCTTGTTCACCCCGCGGCCAACCTCTTCATCGGGCGTAAACAGTATACGGATATCACCATGCTTAATTTCAGGATGTTGCCGGAGATAATGGGCCAGCTCCATAATGATCGCCACGCCGGCCTTATCATCGGCGCCCAGGAGGGTTTTGCCGGAGGCGGTGATAATATCATCTCCTATTCTCTCGCGCAGGTAAGGATGCTCCTTGATAGTGATGACCTGCGAAGGATCGTCAGGCAGCACAATATCTTTTCCATCATACTTATAATGCACCAGCGGCTTCACATCCTTGCCGGTACAGTCCGGCGCGGTATCTACATGGCTGCAGAAGCAGATCACCGGCACTTTTTTGGAAGAGTTGGAAGGAATGGTCGCCATTACGTATCCCCATTCGTCAAGCGTTGCATCAGTTATCCCTATTTCCTTTAATTCCTTCACCAGCATGCGGCTCAGGTCTTTTTGCTTTTCGGTGGAAGGAAAGGTGGATGATTGCGGGTCGCTTTGCGTATCTACCTGTACATAGCGCATAAACCGGTCGGCAACAGTGTAAGAGTGTTCGGAGGACATAGGTTGATTGATTCAGTGTAATAATAGATTAGATATGGTAAATGAAAATGGTTTGCAGCTAACTTAACTACAAACCATCACTGCGCATAGGCAAATAATTTAAGGCATGATAATCAGCGGGCTGCCTCCTACTATCTCTACCAGTTCAAGATCAAAGGTCAGGTCTTTACCGGCAAGAGGATGGTTGGCATCCAGCACGATCGCATCGTCCTTTATCTCCTGCACCACTACCTGGAACTGCTGGCCGCTCTGGTCGCTCATCACCAGGGGCATGCCTACTTCCACCTCCATATCCTGGGGAAAACGATCCTTTGGCATAGTCACCACCATATCGAGGTTCGTGGGGCCATAGGCTTCCATGAAAGGTATATGTATTGTTTTCTTTTCGCCAACCTCCATCCCGGTGACACCATCGTCAAAACCCTTGATCACCATGCCACTACCCACTTCAAATTCCAGCGGCTCACGGCCCTCCGACTTGTCAAATGTTTCGCCATTATCCAGCTTACCATGATAGTGGACTTTTACTTTATCACCTTTTTTTACCATAAAAGAATTATTTGCGGCAAGGTAGGCTAATTTTTACTGCCGCCATCTAAATATTATCAAAGTATTAGTAACATTTTCCGCAATTTTGGAAATACTATTAAAAGACGCCACATGAAATTTGTTCTTAGTTTCCTGATACTCTTTTCTTTCAGCGGCTGCCAGGCAGGCAAGAATATTTCATCCGCCACTTCTTCCGGCAAGGACCCGCAGATAACTCCTGGCGCCGATCGTACGGAAATATACTTACCTCTCATAGAAGGCAAACGGCTCGGTATTTTCGCCAACCAGACCAGCACTATCGGCACCAGCCACCTGGTTGACTCTCTGCGAAAGCTTGGCGCCGATATCAGGGTGATCTTTGGCCCGGAGCATGGTTTCAGGGGTACGGCCGATGCCGGCGAAAAAATAGGTAATTATACAGACAGCCGCACAGGCATTCCCGTGGTATCCCTTTACGGCAGCAAACGCAGGCCTTCTGCTGAAGATCTTAAAGATGTTGACCTGCTTGTTTTCGACATACAGGACGTAGGAGTACGTTTTTACACCTATATCTCATCCCTGGAAGAATATATAGAAGCGGCCATGGAGCATAACAAGCCTTTGCTGCTGCTGGACCGTCCCAACCCCAACGGCCATTATGTTGACGGCCCGGTGCTGGATAAAAAATATACTTCCTTTATCGGTCGCCAGCCCGTACCTATCGTGTACGGAATGACCATCGGTGAATATGCCCGTATGCTGATCGAAGAGAGGATGTTATCGAAGAATACCAATTACCCGATAATTCATATTAATGACAGCATAGACAAAAGAGTAGCTATTTACTCCCAGCTACCGCTGCCCCGTTTTAGCCTTACCATCATTACCTGCGCCAACTATACCCATAAAAGCAAATATGTGCTGCCGGTAAAGCCTTCGCCTAACCTGCCCAATATCCAGTCTATCTACCTTTACCCATCCACCTGCTTTTTTGAAGGCACCGTGCTGAGCGAAGGAAGAGGCACAGACAAGCCTTTCCAGGTATTCGGGCACCCTTCCCTGCCCCGTCACCTGTACTCGTTTACGCCTAACCCCAATGAAGGAGCCAAAAGCTCCAAGCTTTATGGCCAGGTTTGCTATGGCTGGGACCTGAGCGGCCCGGTAGAAAAGGTAATGGCCGAAGTGAACAACCAGGTACAGCTAAAATGGCTGATGGAAGCGTATAGGCTTTTCCCTGAAAAAGATAAATTTTTTATCTTGCCCAAATCAGGCAAGATGGAAGAGTCTTTCTTCAATAAGCTGGCCGGCAACAATGATCTCTGGCAACAGCTCAAGGCCGGCAAGTCGGAAAAAGAGATCAGGGCCAGCTGGGAACCCGGGCTGAGCGAGTTCAAGAAGATCAGGAAGAAATACCTGCTTTACGATGACTTCTGACGATCCTGTATTTTTCAGGACTATGCTATAGGTCTTTTATGCCCGTTCTTGTGCAGCAGCCTCCTTAATGATCGCTCCTATTGAGGCAGCATATATTTCCTTCGTACTTTCGCGCCCATGAAAGACTTCAAAGACCTGCGCATTGTTTTTATGGGAACACCCGAGTTTGCGGTGGCCTCCCTGGATGCCCTGCTGCAGGCAGGCGCCAATATAGTGGGCGTGATCACTGCGCCTGATAAGCAGGCCGGCAGAGGGCTAAAGCTCTCGGAAAGCGCCGTCAAGAAATATGCTGCGGGCAAATCCTTACCATTGCTTCAACCCGTAAAGCTGAAAGATCCCGTGTTTCTTGAAGCCCTGCGAGAATGGAACGCCGATCTGCAGGTGGTGGTAGCTTTCCGCATGCTGCCGGAAGCGGTCTGGACAATGCCTCCAATGGGCACTATCAACCTGCATGGCTCGCTGCTGCCTTTATACAGGGGAGCCGCTCCTATCAACTGGGCCGTGATCAACGGGGAAAAACGAACCGGCGTTACCACTTTCAGGCTGCAGCACGAAATTGATACAGGCAATATATTAATGCAGGAAGAGCTTCCTATTGGGGAAAATGAAACGGCAGGCGACGTGCATGACCGCATGATGCTCATCGGGGCCCGGCTGCTGGTAGCCACCGTGCAAGGGCTGGCCGCCGGCACATTGAAAGAGACCCCTCAAGCATCGGTAGGTAATGCTGTAAAGCATGCGCCGAAGATATATACGGAAACAGCCAGGATCAACTTCAACCATACAACGGATGCCGTACATAATCTTATCCGCGGGCTTTCACCTTTTCCAGGAGCCTTTACCGAGCTGAACGGTAAGACCCTGAAAATATACCGCTCCGGAAAAGAAGAGGATACACCGGCCGAATCGCCCGGTCAATGGGTCACCGACCAAAAAACATTCCTCAAGTTTGCCTGCACCGATGGCTATATCCTGGTCAGGGAGCTGCAGCTCGAAGGCAAGAAAAAAATGACGACAGAAGAGTTCCTGCGCGGCTACCGCTTCCATGCAGGCTGAACAGGTCAGTAATTTATTTTCACAATGAACTTATCCGTTTCGCTGATGCCCAGCACTGCGGCGGCGGCATTGCTGATGCGGATGTTAAGCCCCTGGTTTTGCTTGATGCCGCTCATCTCGCCAAGCACCTTGGCATAGATCGCCTTATTATTATCAGGGTTGGTAACGCGAACGATGGTGCCGGTAGGCACATTATCGATCAGCAGGTAGTATTTGCCATCCTCCCAGCCGCTGGTAGTCTTAAAAATGCCTGAGGTCACTGTTTCATTCTTTGTTGCCGGCGTGCTTTTGATCTGTTGGGTAAAAGAAGGCTTGAAATAACCATCTTCAGCGGCCGGCTTTACCTCTTCTTTTATTACAACAGGGGCTTCCTGCTTTTTAGGCTCTTCTTTCCGGGGCTCCTGCTTCGGTTCCTCTTTTACGAAGGGCTTCTCTTCCACCACAAAGGGCTTGGCCTTTTCTTCCGGGGGCTTTACCGGCTGGATCGTTTCTTCCGGTTGCCTGGTCGGTTCTGTTTTAACAGCAGCTACCGGCATGTCTTTGGATACCAGGTAGCCTACCACCAGCCTTTTGCCGGCTGCCAGGTTATCGGAGCTGAGGTTGTTCCAGTCGCGCAATTTTTGAAGAGCTACTTTATTGGCGGCATTGCTTACCTTCATCAGTCCTTCTTTTTCCCCTACCACGTAATATACGGGCGTTCCCTGCGGACCCTTCTGGGTGAAATTAGTATCGCTCAGCGGCACGCGCAGCACATCCCCTATATTCAATCCCTTATTGATATCTATTTTATTATATGCCGCCAGGTACCGGGGATGTACGTTATAAACACGGCCGATGGAATAAATGCCTTCTTTAGGCGCTACTTTGTGGTCAAGATATAAACTCCCGCCATTATTCTTTATGATAAGCTCTGAAGGCTGGGACACAGCCAGCAGACCGGTGAATAATGCCAACGCTATAAGCAAAACATTCCTGTTCATATTGACAAAGTTTGAGCTACAAAGATGTGCTTTTTTTCCTTTTCGCAGGTCATTAATAAAAGTATGTTCCTGTTGCGTTTTCTGTGTATCTTGATGTTATAATATTCGCTTATGGTGCCTGCGCTGCGTAAAGCATTCAATGAAAGGTTCACGAAAGAAAAATACGAGCTTTTTCTTCGCGAGATCGAAGCTGTTCACCCGGGAGCTATCGAATTCAGGGTGGCCGAAACCCCTATTTTTGTGCCAAAAAGCTTTACCCAAAAAATGCTTTCGGCCTGCGAAAGCATCGTGGATATTATTGCAGACCCCAGGTTCAAGGAGCTTACCAAAAATGCCATCCCTCAGGGCCTGCAGGTCCCTGGTGAAAACGAGCATACCGAATTCATCGCGTTTGATTTTGGCATTTGTGAAAATGAAGCGGGCGAATATGAGCCGCAGCTTATAGAAATGCAGGGCTTCCCTTCCCTGTTTGCCTATGAAGTATTGCTGGATGATGTCTTCTGTCGTCACTTTCCTGCCCCGGAAGGCTATAGCAGCTACCTGGCGCCTTATGATCGCGATACTTACCTGCAGCTGCTCCGGGAAACCATCGTAGGCGGGCATGACCCTTCGCAGGTGGTCTTGCTGGAGCTGTTCCCACACCGGCAAAAGACCCGTATCGACTTTTATTGCACGCAGGATCACCTTGGCATTCAGCCGGTCTGCCTGACCGAACTGATCAAGGAAGGGCAATCGCTTTATTACATGAAAGACGGCCAGAAGATACAGATCAAAAGGATCTATAACCGCATCATATTTGACGACCTGGCCCAGCAGGCAGCCGAGGTCAGGGAGAAAGGCTCGATACTGTTCGAGCCCCTTGAGGTGGAATGGGCGCCGCATCCTTCCTGGTTTTACCGCATCAGCAAGTACACGTTGCCATTGATCAGGCATCCTTACGTGCCGCCTACATTCTTCCTGAACGAGATCACCCAATTACCATCCGACCTCGGGAACTATGTGCTGAAGCCCTTGTTCTCCTTTGCCGGCCAGGGAGTGATCATCGACGTAACAAAAGAAGATATTGACCAGGTAAAGGATCCTGAGAACTGGATACTGCAACGGAAAGTAAAATACGCCGATATCATCGATACGCCTGATATACCGGCCAAGGCAGAGATACGCATCTTTTATTTCTGGAAAAAAGGGGCTGCCAGGCCGGTGCCGGCCAATAACCTGGCAAGGCTGAGCAAGGGAAAAATGATTGGCGTGCGTTACAATAAAGACAAAGAATGGGTAGGTGGAAGCTTCTGTCTCTTTGAGCGGTAAAGCAAGATAAAAAGCCATTCCATTCTTTGTCAAAATCAAGCCCGGCCATACTGCGGCGTCCTGATCAACCGGTAATTGAGCGTTTAATTACCGCTCAGGAAGAGAACTTCTTTTTCAGCTCCTGCAGCTGCGCCTGGAAAGGGTTCAGCGGCTGCGAAGGCTTTTGCACCGAACGTTCTTTCATTACAACGCCTTTTGCTTTTTTGGTTGCTGCTGCCCCTTCATTCTTCATGCTCAATGCTATCCTTTTCCGCAGCGCATCAACTTCCACCACGGTAACCATTACCTGCTGGTTAAGCCTGATAACTTCATTGGGGTCGCTTACATAGCGATCGGCCAGCTGGGAAATATGCACCAGCCCATCCTGCTTGACGCCTATATCCACGAAGGCGCCGAAATTAGTGATGTTGGTAACGATACCAGGCAGCTTCATGCCGGGCTTCAGGTCTTCCATGCTGCCGATGCCTTCTGCGAACCGGAACTCTTCAATGGGTGAGCGCGGGTCGCGGCCGGGCTTTTCCAATTCTTTCAATATATCCTCAATCGTGAACTGACCAATGCTATCCGATATATAGTCCTTCACTTTTACTTCTTTACGCAGCTCCGGCTTCGTGATCAGGTCGTTGACCGTACAGCTGAGCCTGGCCGACATGGCTTCCACTACCTTATAGCTCTCCGGGTGCACGGCTGAATTGTCGAGCGGGTTTTCAGCATTGGGTATACGCAGGAAGCCTGCGCTTTGCTCAAAAGCCTTGGGTCCTAACATCGATACTTTTCGCAATTCTTCCCGGCTTTTGAAGCCGCCGTTCTTATGGCGGTATTCTACGATATTTTTAGCCACGGTAGCGCTCAGGCCCGATACATAGGTAAGCAAGTGCTTGCTCGCCGTGTTTACATCAACCCCAACATAGTTCACGCAGCTTTCCACTACTTTGTCCAGTGAGCCCTTGAGCCTGGCCTGGTTCACATCGTGCTGGTATTGCCCTACGCCAATGCTTTTGGCATCTATCTTCACCAGCTCGCTCAGCGGGTCAAGCAACCGACGGCCGATGCTGATAGCTCCTCTGACGGTAACGTCCTGGTCAGGGAACTCTTCGCGCGCCACTTCGCTTGCCGAATAAACAGAGGCACCGCTTTCATTTACCAAGAAAACAGATACAGGCCGGTCAAAGCTTATGCTACGCAACAGCTGGTCGGTCTCTTTACTGGCAGTGCCATTGCCATAGCCGATCGCCTGTATATCATACCGCGATACCAGCTCTGTTACAGTGCGTATGGCTCTTTCCCTATCGTGCTGCGGAGCATGTGGGAAAATGGTAGCATAGTGAAGAAAGCCGCCGTTCTCATCCAGGCAAACCAGCTTGCAGCCGGTACGGAAGCCAGGATCAAGGGCCAGCACACGCTTGCTGCCCAGCGGGGAGGCCAGCAGCAGCTGACGAAGATTTTCGGCAAACACGCGAATGGCTTCCTCATCGGCCCTGTTCTTGCTGCTCATGCGGAACTCCGTTTCGATAGAGGGCTTAAGCAGCCTGTTATAGCTATCTTCAACAGCCAGCGCTACCTGCTTGCCGGCTTCACCAGAAGAGCTTACAAAAGCATCTTTCAGGGCTGTATGCGCAGCTTCTTTATCTATGCTGATGTCCATCATCAGGAAGCCTTCTTTCTCTCCCCGCCTGATGGCCAGTATCCGGTGAGAAGGGCTATCGGCCAGCGATTCGCTGAACTCGAAATAATCCCGGTATTTCTGGGCTTCTGCTTCTTCTTTCCTGGAAGCGGGCACGCGGGCCGTTAGCCTGGCCCCTTCTGCAAACATCTTGCGGACCAGGTTGCGCGCCTGCTCATGCTCGGATATCCATTCGGCGATAATATCCCTGGCCCCCTGTAAAGCCTCCGGTATATCGCTGACCTTCTCGCCGATATACTTGGCTGCCTCTTCCTCAACAGCAAATGCCCCCTGCCCGAACAGGAGCTTGGCCAATGGCTCCAGGCCTTTTTCGATGGCCACGGTAGCTCTGGTCTTACGTTTCGGCTTATAAGGCAGGTAAATATCTTCCAGCTCGGTAGCATTCAGGCAATCGGTAATGCGTTTTTCCAGCTCGGGGGTCATACGCCCGGCATCCCCGATAGTTTTGATAACGGTCTCTTTTCTTTTCTCCAGCTCTTCAAAATAGCTGAGCTGGCCGATAACATCGGCAATGGCAACCTCATCCATATTACCGGTAGCCTCTTTCCGGTAACGGGCAATAAAGGGAATGGTGGATCCTTCCTTGTGCAATTCCAGGATATTGTTCACCGGCTTTATAGGGATATTCAATGTTGCGGCTATATGTTGCAGGTATCTGGCATTCATCGTGCGTAAAAATTTGGGCGGCAAATCTAAAAGCCGTTACCAAAAGAAAAAAACTTGTTTATCCCCTTAAAATATGCTAACCCCGGCGCAATAGCAGGCCACCGAAAAAGTGGCGCGAAGGCGCTGCATTATAAAAGCGGCTACCAGCGGCATTGATATCATTGCCCAGGCTGTAACGCTGGTTCAGCAGGTTATCGATGCCAGCATAAGTTTCGAGGGAGACAGACCCGTAAAGCAGCATCTTCCTTCCCAGCTTCAGCTGCATAAGGTGATACTTGTCGGCATATATCGTATTGGCATCGTTAAGCGGCAAACGGCCGGTATAATTATGCTGGATAAAGAAATAATATCCACCTGCCAGCTCAGCCTGCAGCCCGCTGACAACAACGAGCCGCGGCACCCCGGTAAGGCGGTTGCCGGAGTAATCCATGCCGGCCACCTGGTAGTCATTGAAACGAAAAGCATTCCAGGTGCTGCTATTTGAAAAGAACAGCGAATGTATAAGCCTATTATGATGGCGGAACCCAAGCCGGTACGCCACTTGTGATTCAAGCCCTCGCTGCTTCGTGCTGCCGGCATTGACAAAGTATTCGGCGCCCGATACGTTCAGCTGCCTGACGATGGCGTTGCGGAGCCGGTAATCAAATACCGAGACATCGACCCATCCCTTGCTTTTTGGAAAGGCAAAACGCAGTCCTATTTCCCTGTTCCATCCCTGCTCAGGCTCAAGCTGCGCATATACCTGGTTGTCGGAAGGGCGTACTTCCGCAATAGTAGGTGGGGAATATCCTTTTGAGACAGTGGCTCTTATCACCAACGAGGTCAGCAGCTCATAGCTCATGGCCCAGCGCGGCATCCACTGTGGGGTAAATCTTTTCTTTAGCTGGAGCGCATCGCGGAAACGGTAGCTGTAGTAGTTAAGGCTCAATGCCGCCTCAGCTACCCATTTCCTGTGGATCGTCATCCTGGCGCGGGTAAAGAAGAAATGCTGGTCGCTCAATATATTATTCTCTGCCTGCAGCTCACCCTTCTCTCCTGCGTTATTATCGAAGTTACGTATCAGCGAACCTGTCTGCTGCCATTCCAGGCCGGCGCTGATCTCCTTTTGCAGCAGGCTGCCCGGAGCATCCGACCAGGTCAGAAAGCTACGAAGCCCCTTTGTGCGCTCCTGCCTCGTTTCATAGTTCGTGATAAAAGGGTTGCTGATATCCGCAGAAACGCCAAAAACAGCCACGGTATGCTGCAAGCGGGCCGACAGGGCTGCTTCATGCGCAAGCCCTGCCAGGATCATTTTATTATAGATGCCTGCTTTCTGCTCTATAGCGCCTGGCAACTGGCCTGCCGCAGGTCTTGCGCTTCTCGGGTTGGCGTTGAACTGCGCCAGCGTAAGACCGCCAGGGGTCTGGTACATCATATTGCTGTAAAAAGAAAAAAACGAAAGCCGGTTGCGATCATTGTATTGCCAGGCATCGCTGAGCTGTGCATAGAAACGTTTATTGCGGCTCTGCTGCCGGTACCCGTCGGCCTGTTGCCAGGATTGCTTAATGCCCAGCGTATGCCGGCCGGCTTTCCCGCTCAATGCCGCCTGCTGGCGAAACAAGCCAAAGGCGCCGCCTGCCAGGGCACCCTGCCAGCGAAGCAGGGTATCTTCTTCTACTGACCGCAGCAGCACCACGCCTCCTGAATTGGCGCCAAACAGGCTGCCATCAGGCCCTTTCAGTATATCTATCCGTTCTGCTTCGGTAATGCCGAGGGCATTCAGATACGTATTGCCACCGGCATCGGTCAGGGGATAGCCGTTCATATACATTTTTACATTGCGCACGCCAAATGGTGAGCGCAGCAGGCTGCCCCGTATCGACAGGCGATAGCTTGAAGGTGAACGTTCTTCCATGCGTACTCCAGGCACCATATTGAATACGGGCACCATGCTGTTGCCTGGCTGGCGATCGATATCCGTTTTGCTTATTACGCTTACAGAAGCCGGTGTGCGCAGCAGGTATTGACGTCCTGTATAGGCCGTAATGGTAACGCCTGACAAAGAAGCGACCGTATCCCTGGCAGGCAGGGGCAGCTTATCGTCTGCCTGCCCTACCAGCCTGGCAGGGAAAGTAAAAGCAATAAGGACACAGCACCAGCCTCTTTTCATAACGATCTAAAATAAGGATAATTCCGCAGGTAGTTTGAAGAGCCCTTATTTGCTGACCGTGTAACGAAGACCTGCAAACAGCCGGATACCCTGGTTAGGCGCATACACGTACGATGGATCAAAGCTAAGCGCATAAGGGTTCTCCGCAGTGGCTTTTATGCTCCCGTCAGGCTCGTATTCCACCTTCTTGTCAAAAGGATCATGCGCGCGGGCAATAAGGAAAGGCGCATGGCGCGCCGGTGTCCAGTTAAGCAGGTTCTTCACGCCGCCAAATAGCTCTATTCTTGTGCCGAGCAGCTTGGTGACCTGTATATTCTGTATGCTCCAAACAGGAGAGTAAGCCGGTCTCGGGTCTGTGGGCGAAAGCAGGGGCAAGCGCATAGGGCCATATATATTGCCGGTATAATCAAGGGTGAGGCCCGTTCCCGGGAACGACCAGCTGATGCTCCAGGTTCCGCTCCACTTTTCCGTAAGCACCGGCGTAATGCGTTGCTTGCTGCCATCCTCGTCTCGCTCTACTTTCCTTATATCCTGCAGGGTTGCGCCGAGAAGGCTTTTAAGCCGCCGGCCTACGTTCCATTCAAGGTTAAGCGTCAGGCCTTTTGAACCGGCATATCCCCGGAGATTCTGGTAAACGATCTTATTGGGATCCGTATCGTAGTCAGCAATGATCTGGTTGGTAAAATGTGAGTACCAGGCCGATGCATCTATATTGAACGACATGCCTGTCCATTTGAAATACTGCGAATAATTGAGATTGACATTATAGCTTTTCTCCGGCCGAAGCGTCTCTTTTATCTCTACTGCCCTTGCGCCGGTAAGAGCGGCATGGTCTTCCGTAAAAAGGCTTACCACCCTGAAGCCGGTACCGGCATTAAGCCTTAGCGTCTGCCGGTCATTTATCGACCATTTCCAGGCAATACGTGGTGTAATAACTGATCTATGAATGGGGTGATGATCATAACGAAGCCCTGATAGCAGCAGGTGCCGGGATGATATCCTCCATTCATCCTGCAGGAATATCCCGGGCAGGAAATATTTTTCCGGCTGGTTCCTACCTGTGAGCGTATCTCTGGTGGCTGTAGAGTTGTCGTCGTAATAATTATATCGCAGCGCCGAGCCCAGCAGCAGGTGGTGCATATCGCCCGCTTTCTTATCCCAGATAAGCTGGGCAAAGCCGATCCGCTGGTCGCCCATATAAGGAATATTGCCATACCAGGATCGTTGCCGGTGGGCCGTGCCGGAAAAAGAAAGGAATATCTTTTCAGGCACCGGCAGCTGGTAATTACCGATGAGCTCCCATCGCCCTGTGTAGATGCTTTCTCCATAAATGCTGTCAGTGCCGCGGAATGTTCTGTTCCAGCGGGTATCGCCGCCCCAGCGATCCTCGTAAAAATAGCGGGCCGCCAGGGTAGCTATCCTGCCGTTCTTACGCGCCATGCTCAGCTTATTGAATACGGATACGCGGTGCTGCAGGGCCACATCGGTAAACTGGTCGTTATTTTTATCATAAGGATGCTGAAAGTTGAAATAGCTGATCCCCAGCAACGAGGATATTTTGGGAGCCAGCCGGAACCGGAGCCCGAGATCAAGGCTATGCTCCTGCCAGCTGGTGGTCATTACCTGGCCCGAAAGCAAGGGCGCTTTATCGGGAGATTTAGTAATGATATTGATAAGCCCTCCTATAGCTTCGGCGCCATATAGCCCGGATGCAGGTCCTTTTACGATCTCTACCCTTTCAATAAGCTGCGTAGGGATACCAAACAGGCCATATACAGAAGCGAGGCTGCTGACGATAGGCATGCCGTCGATAGTGACCATGGTGTACGGACCTTCCAGACCATTGATATGGATATCGCCGGTATTGCATACGCTGCAGTTGAGCTGTGGACGTACGCCGTTCACATGCTGGAGCGATTCAAAAATGCTGGGCGCCGGGTTCTTTTTCAGGAACTGCGGAGTATAGACCTCTACGGCCACGGGGCTGTCCGTTTTCCGCAAAGCCCGCAGGGTGCCTGATACTACGATGTTTTCCATCTCCTCCTGGCGGGGCGCCAGGAGAATGACCCATGTGCCTGCATGCCCGGTACCGGGGCCGGTGTAGGGCTCATAGCCGGCCGCTGTAACGTGCAGGCTGACTTCCTTGTCAGACCTGAAGCTGAAATGTCCCTGGTTGTCGGTAAGCAAGGTTAGCGAGGTATCTTTTACCTGGATGGTGGCCTGCTTTACAGGCTCACGGGTCTCAGCATTGAGCACTATGCCCTTATATACCTGTTGGGCCGCAGCCGGCCGGCCCAGCAACAAAAGGAACAAGAAGTAAAAAGCCGTCCTCATAAATTTTGCTTAGCTAAACATATTTTTAGACAAGACTAAAAATATGTTTAAGCGAACTTACAAAATTATTTTCGCTTTGCTTCCTTTTTAATAAAAAATTGATCACCGGTGGCGAAGCGGGCGTACTTGCAGGTACACCTGAAAGCCTACCGGCAGATCGCCATAATAAGGTTTCAGAGCGCCTGGCGGGAAATTCAGCGTGAACTGACCACCGGCAGCCAGCTCTATGGGCGTCCATTGCAAAAGGCTCCGGTTATATCCGATAGAAAAAGTATGCAGGTTAAAGGCCTGATGCCCCAACACATCTGTCATATCCAGCTCTTCAGCAGATTTCTGCACAAACTCATAGCGGCTGTACAGGGCATTTTTCCCGAACTGGTGGTTATCCTCGAGCAGTACGGCATGTTCCTTATGCCCATCGCCTTTATCGTTCAATCCCCATATCAGGGCAATACTATAATGCCCGTTGCCGGCATAGGTAGCGGCATAAGCCACCGATGCGGTGGTCCTGGTCAGGTTCACGCCCGGCTCCAACGCCTCGGGCTGGCGGATAAATCCCTGTGAGAACTGCAAGGCCCAGTATGGTGAAGGATTATAGGAAAGCCGGTAGCTGTAGCTGTCAAATCTTGCCTTATCGAGATCGTACCGGTTCTCATCAGGCTCTCTTCCCGTGAAAACAGATCCTTCTACCTTGAGCTGCCGGTACCGGAACCCAAGCGTACCTGTGCCAAAAGTTATATGGGTAGCATCCTGCCAGTGGTGGCCCAGCGGGGCAGCAGGGTTGTTCATGGCCGATACGCGGTGCATGAAAGCAGGGGCGCCCAAGGCCGGCTCGCCCGGGTACCCCATATAGGCAAACAGGTCGGCTTGCTTGTTGAAAGCATAGCTATATCCCAGGCTTATTTCCGAAAAAAGATCATGCGGGTGCTGCCGGTCTACCAGCCGCCGGCCTTTGTAAGTCTCACCTGACTGGAATAACAAAGGATACCCGTTGCCTCCCTCCGTCAAAGGATCGAGGCTAAGCATCAGCCTGGCTGTCAGCAGTCCTTTTTTTCCAACCTTCTTATTCATCATTGCCATCAGCCAGTTAGGGGCATCTGCTTTGCTTCCACCCCGCTGCCCGCTGCGGAAGATATCGGTATTCGTGTAGCGAAGAAATACATTCCCGTGAAACATCCATATGGCCTTTTTTCCCGTCATATACATATATACCGGTGAAGCATCGGGCAGCCAGCTGGTGCCGGAGCCGTTACGGCTCATGGGCAGGTTGAGCGAGTAGGCATGAGGCATAAAATGATGATGCTCCATCGGCGCAGCGGTATCTTTCACAACGGGCACTGTGTCCTTCGTGGCAGGCTTCGGCATGGCATGATGCTCATGCTGTGCTGCTGCAGACAGGGTCAGCAATTGCACCAGGCCGATCATTGCAGGGAAACTCAACGCTTTTTTCACCGGCAGCATTTTTTCCGGAAAAGGGATCGCACTATGCTTACTATCTTCTTTATCAGTTTCATTAGTTGATCATTGTAAGGATCATAACGGCGCTCATGGCAACCATCAGCAGGTCTTCAAGCAATGTAACCTTGCTCAAAGGCAACCTGATCACCGTACCCAAGCAGGCACATTCAAATCTTGTTCTTTTCATCAGGCTCCTGGCTACCCCTATCGCGCTTACTCCCATTACCACCAGGGTCGCAATATTTGTACCCAATGGCGCTATGCCTGTCAGAAAAGCGATGCCAAGCCCTAATTCCACGAATGGATATATAAATCCCCATTGCGGGAAAGCCTTTGCGACGATATCATAGCTGCCATACCCTTCGGCAAAGCCACGCAGGTTCATGAGCTTGAAAAAGGAGAATACCAGGAAAAAGCCTGCCATGAAATGCTGCATCCAGCTTATCCAGCTAAAATAGCCGGCCGTCCATTGCACAAGCAGGGTCACCCCGGTGATGTAGGCAAATAAAAGGAAGATAGGATAATAAGAGCTGCCAGCCGGCGTGCCGGCGGCCGCCTGGCTTTCCATCCTGTTATCGATACCTGTAATAGTGTATTTACCTGCTTTGCTAACGGATTCCTGCAGACGATCGGTGGAAATATGTCTTTCCATGGTGATAACGGCCTGCGGTGTTCCCAGCTGCACTTCTGCCGCTTCTACCCCAGGCGTTTTCAACAGCTCGGAGCGCACCCGCTTTACGCAGCCCTGGCAGGTCATTCCTGTGATGGAATATGTATGTGTCATGCTATATTCATTTATCACGCAAATTTTGCCTAAAAGCAGCCAGCAGCTATTACATAATTAGGAGAATATGTTACAATATATCAAGCTATGCCGGCAGCTTATACAGTATCGATACCCTTGCGATAGTGCTCCTTCAGCTTCCTGAAAGCCGTAGGCGTAAACCCTGTTATCTTCCTGAACTGGGCCGATAAATGAGCCGTGCTGCTATAGCCCAGGCGGTAAGCCATTTCACTTAGCGTAAGCTCATTGTAGACCAGCCATTCCTTCACCTTTTCTATTTTCTGGAGAATGAAATACTGCTCGATGGTGTTGTTCTCGATAGATGAAAACAGCTGGCTCAGGTAATGATAATCCTTATGCAGGGCCGATGAAAGGTAGCCCGACAGGGTTTCGCTCATCTCATCAAGCTCCCCGTAATGCACCAGGCGTATGATCAGCTGCTTTATTTCTTCCACCAACTTTACCCGCTGGTCGTCGAGTATCTCAAATCCTTCTGCTGCCAGCAGCTCCCGGAGCCGCTGCATCCGGCTATTGTCCAGCTCTTCTTTTGTTGTTACCACGCCAAGCTGCACAGATCCGGGAACTATGCCCAGCTGCCCGAATATTGCAGATACCGCACGGATACAGCGCGGGCAAACCATATTACGGATACGTATTTCCATTGTCTTTTCTTTTCAGCGCGTTCAGCAAAGTACGCTCATAGCTAAGCTGCCAGCTGCTTTGCGACATACGCTCCATATTGCCTTTTAACTGGAAGCGATAGCCGGCATTCAGCTTGGTATTGCTATTGAGGATAAGCTGTACTGCCGGCGCAAGATCGATATAATAGCGGCTCCGGTCGAGCGTTTGCTGGGCCAGCAATTCTGCATAAAGGTTTAGGTTGGTCTGGCCATACCCGGTATATTGACGGGGCAGCAGCAGATACCCTCCTGAAAGGGAATAGTTCATAGCCTGGTATATGCGGGACGGCGTGTACAGCATCTTGTTAGCCCGCGATGCATCAAGCACCTGCGTATGGCTTAGGGTGGCAGATAGGGCAAGCTTGTGCCAGAGCTGGGTGGCAATTGCGCCCAGCTGCAGACCGCTTTTATCACCCTGCAGGCTGATCTCTTCATTATGGAATGGGCTCCGGCTGTAAGCTGCTTCTGCAAATAGGGCCATCCTGAAATGGCTATGCAGGTCATCATGCGAAAGAAAGCGGTATTTTCCATACAGGTAGGCTGATTCCCACCTGAAATTAGTGGTATGCACATCTGCGAAAGTAGCGCCCCCGCGCAGCATGAATTTTTTGCTGAGCCCAAGCATTACCTCGGGAACATAGCGCTGCATCAGCCGGTTGTTCCAGGCTTGCGGCGGCATGTATAAAGCGCCCAGCTTGGCAGTTACCGAACGGGCAGGCACATTGGAAGCAGGATCAGCATAAACATATAATTCCTGCGCCGCCGACCGCGCAAGCGAGATCAGGCATACGCTTAACAATAATATATACCTCATAAAAAAGACGTTATGGAGCATCCAGCAGCTGCTGTATCGCCTTCTCCAGCTCTTTTCCTTCCGGGTTGATGGCCACCACCTTCCCTGCTTTGTCGATCAGGTAGGAAGTAGGTATCTGGTACACGTTCCAGTCGATGCCTGTTTGCGCATCCCATCCCCTGTTATCATTCACCTGCAGCCAGGTGATCCTGTCCCGGGCAATGGCCCTGGTCCAGTCGGTCTTACGCTCATCAAAGGAAACACCGAATATCTCGAAGCCTTTCTTCTTATACCTGTCATAGATCTTTACCAGCCGCCGGTTGGAAGCCCGGCAGGGACCGCACCAGCTGGCCCAGAAATCAAGAAGGATCACTTTGCCTTTAAGGCCCAGCAAAGAAAGCGAGTCGCCAGTTACTGCGGGCAGCTTTATCTGCAGCCGTGGATCCGTAATAGAGATCACAGGCAAAGATTGCGCCCTGGTGAAGATGAACGGAACAAACAAGGCCGGCAGCAACAGCAGTAGCCTGATGCTTTTCATGTAATTGATTTTTAGAAATATTCCCGCCTCCCCGCAATTGCGAGGCAGCCGCGAAAAGGCAGGGAATACGATAGAGAACAGTTATCAGATCGTGACATGGTAGACCCTGTCGTCTTTGCGGACCCCGTCCCTGGCGCAGCAATCGGCAGCTTTACCGGTTTGCACGCAGCTCATTTTGGTGGCCGCGCTGAACTTTTTAAACTGCCTGGCTGTCAGGAAATTTTTATCCACCACGGTAAGGGTCTGCTCTCCGGTCAGGGTCTGGGGCTTTACATCCAGGAAATGAAAGACCTGCCCTCCTATCCTGACATGCTCATCGTTTGCTACGCTGAGCTGGTTAAAATGACCGGATATCTTCAGGCTACCGACCGAAAAGCCGGCATCTTCCACCGCTTCTTTCAGGTTATCAATATTGATGGTAGCTCCCTGCCTGAAACTTATATTGTAAACGGAATTCTTTATATCCACCCTTACCTTTTCTACAAAAGGCACTTCCTGCAAGGCTTTGTTGATGGCATTGCTGCACATGGCACAGGTAAGCCCTGTTGCCTGCAGCTCAGCTCTGGTGAACTGCGCCTTTACGAGCACTGCCATGAACAAGCCTATTGATAATATCAATAGCTTTTTCATATAATTTTCTTTTAAAAGATAAATAAAACCAGGAAACCCTTATTTATCATCGCTGCAGCAGGAGGCTTTTTTGTCGCCTTTGGCCTCATTCTTACTGCAGCAGGAAGCTTCTGTTTTTTTGGCAGCCGTTACGGCCTGCGGTAAGACGGCCCGGTCGTACCTGCAGCAGCCATGAAGCTGGTCATAAGCCTCATCGGTAGCTTTTACGTCGCGGGTATCATAGCCGGCAGCAGCTACTTTTTGCTGTATCCTGGCTGTGTTGGTGGAAGCCGTTTTATACTTAACGGTGAGCATTTTGCTGTCGGCGTTCCAGTCGGCCGAAGCAGCGCCGGCCTCTTTGGCAGCCTTTTCGATCTTAGCCTTGCACATGCCGCAGTTGCCTGCAACGGCAATGGACTCTGTACGTGCCTGGGCCTGGCTGAAAGCAGCAAAAGATATGAAGAGAGCAGTAAATAAGATTGTTTTAAGCGATTTCATGTGTTTGTGTTTAGGGATCTGTAAAAAATAATACCGGCCAGGAAAAGGTGGGCTGTTCCTGGTAATTTTAGCAGGACGCCTGCGCACAGGCAAGCTCCCGCATTATAAGGTATCAGATCCGGAAAACACGGTTCTTGAGGTATATATCCTGGCTGGTAAGTAAGGGCGGGGAATGGTTCAGGAAATGCGGCAGGCCTGTTCCCGGCGCCAGCTGTGGCAGCCGGTACAGGAAGATGCCCGGAGCTTCCATAGCTACCGGCGCCTGTATATGAAAGATGATCTGGGAAGAAGGCTGCTGGTCGGCATGCAGCTTTACCACCTGCACTTCATCATGGCAGCAGCCATGCACTTCGCCGGTAGGCATACCGCAGCGGCCGCATTCATCCGACACTGTACCGTAGAGCTGCCAGGAATCCAGGCGGTTCATGCAGAAATGCTTATTGACGATAACCCCCGTGGTGATCGCCAGGTAGAAAACGGCCAATATGCTTACTGCAAATTTTTTCATTCCTGCTACAAAGATACTATCTCTTCGGGATTATGAAAATAATGAGGCAGGGAATGCCGGTAAACCCCATTAATTAACAAATCCCCAGTAAATGCCCAGGCGAAACAGGAAGCCCGGATAAGGATAGCCGGTGGCAGCCAGGTTGTTATTGGTGAAGCCAAACCCGTCGGAAAAGCTCATCGTATTCAGGTTCTCGGCCCTGACGAAGGCCTTGAACGAACGGATCCGGAAATGCACGTAGGCGGCGATATCGGGAAGATTGCGTATAACAGCCGTATCCTGGTACTGGAACTGCCCCAGCACAGGTGAGTAATTATCGGCCTTGTAAGCCGTATGGTATTTCGATTCAAGCCCCAGCGCTATATCAAGGTTCCGGAAACCGAGGTTGCCTTCATAAGCCAGGCGGTTGCGGGTAAATACCAGTGGCACATTTACCGGGGCATTGCCGATCACCTGCTGCACATATACATCGGAATGGAGGTTGAACTGCTTTTTGCGGCCAAACCTGAATGTCTTCTGGGCAGCTACCTGCAATACGTTGAACAGGGCGCTGGCCTGGTTCAGCTGGTAAAAGCCGGTTACATAAGTGTAGTTCGTGGCAAGGTAATAATGGCCGCTCAGCCTCAGCCGCAGAACGGGCTGGAGAAAGGAAGCAAAAAGATGCGTGCTGTTCTCCTTGCTGAAAGAGGTAGCAGGCGCAAGATGAAAGCTGCTACGGTTATCATAAATAAAGGAAGGCGTCCTGTTTACATTCTCAAACCCAAGCTGCAGGTACCCGATCCTGCTGCCAAGCAGCCGCTGCAGGCTGGCATAAGCCTGGTAGTCGCCGGCGTTCAGCCCTGCAAAATACAGCTTGCCATTAGCCTCTATATCCCATTTCTGGTTGCGCGTACGGTTGCGGTACTCTGCATGCCCGATTATATTATAAAAGGAAGATTGCCCGTTGGTAAACCGGCCGCTGAAATTCTGGAAAGAAGCCCCCAGCCTGATGAACTGGTGCAGGTTCCGGGCATCAGGGAACTGGTATATGGAAAAATCGTTGAACAGCTCTTTCCATGTTTCGCGCACGCTGAAAGTATCGATGCTGCGCGCCAGGGTAATATCGTAATAGGTCTGGTAGTAAGCCGAATCTCCTACCTGGTCTTCAAACAGGAAGCGGTGATTGGTATGCCGGATGGTATGCTCAAAGCGAAGACGGGGAAAGAAAAGAGGGATCACGGTAGAGTCGGTCACCAGCGAATCCTTACGGCCAAGATCGTATTGCTGGCGCAGCAGCACGGTGAAATCGGAGTACCGGTTGCCGGTGCCGATCTTGGTATTGAAGAAGTTGGTGCCGTAATCGCTGTCGCCCCCGAGCTTGGTAGGAATGGTAAAGCGGTCGGTATATTCGGGAAGCCGCAGGTAATTGAGCGTATCTACGATGCCCCCGTTCTCGGAAGCCTGCAGCTTATTCGCGAGCAGCACGAAATAGTTGTTATACCGCTTGTTCACCGATTGGTACCAGGAGGTCAGCAGGTAGTTGTTATGGCTGGTCTTCTGGTTATTGAAATAGCCGGGCGCCGCAATGAGCCGGTACTGCCCCAGGACGTTCCAGTTAGGCTTGATATTCTGCGTATGCAGCAGCTCTATCTGCTGCTCTGCCTTGCTGGCCAGCATATAGTTGATCTCTGAATAGGGCCGCGTGGTGTTGAAAAAACGCGCGCGGTCAACCGTCCATTTATAAATATCCAGCGCATGAAACCCCGGGTCCCAGCCGGCAGTGAAAGAAGGAGAAAAAAGGATCGACCTGGCAGGAGAGCCGGAATTGCCCAGGTAAACATAAGCAGGCGGCACCGGAAAGCGCCGTGAAAAATCAACGATAGAAGAATCCAGCTTATAATTACGTGTAGAATCGAGGTAACGGTAATAGATAGTGATCGAATCCTCGTTCTTGTCCCTTCGTTTCAGGCTATCGTTGCTCTCCCCTCCGGTAGCCCCCCGCAAGCGCGAGAACCGCCCGTTGATCGACTGCAACGGGTTATTCTGGGCCAACACCTCATTGGAACACAGGAACAGGATAAACAGCAACAGGTATGTAAGCTTGGTATACAGGAAAGTAGGTTTGTCGTTTATCTATTTATTGAGAACGGCAGCATTACAGCTGTCGATCCTGCCGGGCCCTACATACGTAAAAACCGCCGCACTGCAAGTTAGCGCAATACCAGCAATGGAATTGTTAAAGGGATGCCACCAGCTCCTTGAATATCACAGAAAGCTTTGGCTCGGCAGCCTTGGCGGCTTCCAGCACTTCTTCGTGCGTGATCACGTTCTCTTCTTCCCTGATACCGACATCGGTGATGATGCTCATGGCAAAGACCGACATATCCATATGATTGGCAACAATGCATTCCTGCACCGTGCTCATACCTACGGCATCGCCTCCCAGCACATGGATCATTTTATATTCGGCCCGGGTCTCAAATGTAGGCCCTGTAACCGCCAGGTATACGCCTTCCTTTACCCCGATCTTATTTTCCGCAGCAATTTGCCTGGCCTTTGCAACCAGCTCTTTTTTGTAAGGCTCGCTCATATCAGGGAAGCGGGGTCCCCACTCCTCGATATTTTTCCCGATCAGCGGATTAGGAGTGAACTGGCTGATATGATCGGTAATGATCATGATATCGCCTACCTTAAAGGAAGTGTTCACGCCACCGGCAGCATTGGAAAGCAGCAGGGTCTGCACGCCCAGCAGCTTCATGACCCTTACGGGAAAAACCACTTCCTGGGCGGAATAGCCTTCGTAAAAGTGAAAACGGCCAGCCATGGCCACCACGGTCTTCCCGCTGAGCTTGCCGAAAATAAGCTTGCCCTTATGCCCCTGCACAGTTGATACCGGGAAATTGGGAATATCGCCATAAGGCACTTCTTTTTCCACCTGTATCTGCTCGGAGAAATTACCCAGCCCGCTTCCCAGCACGATGCCCACAGTAGGGATATCGCTGTATTGCTGCTGCAGGAACTTTACCGTTTCGTCAAGTTGCTCTAAGATCGTTTTGGCCATAAAAAAAATTATAAGGGAGCAAATATAGGGAAAGGAAGCTGGATACGGTAAAGCCGGCAAAATGATATATGCATTTAGCTCTCAGGTACCGTTCTGCCGGCAATTTTCCCTGCGGTGCATTCTGCCAGCCGGGCCGTTCATCATTTGGCTGAATAACTTATCTTCGCCGCAAATTTTTATCAATGAACCTACACGAATACCAGGCTAAAGAGTTATTGAAAAAATACAATGTGCCCGTGCAGGAAGGCTTTGCCTGCAGCACCGTACAGGAAGCGGAAGAAGCTTACCGCCAGATCAAGACCCAAACAGGCAGCAAGTTCGCTGTAGTGAAAGCCCAGATACATGCCGGTGGCCGTGGAAAAGGCGCCATCAAGGAAACAGGCATCAACGGGGTGAAGGTTGGCAAATCGCTGGAAGATATCCAGGAATATGCCCAGAAAATACTCGGTGGCACGCTGGTTACCGTGCAGACGGGCGCAGCCGGCAAAGTAGTGAACAAGGTATTGGTAGCGCAGGATATGTATTACGATGGCCCTGCTGAAAGAAAAGAATTTTATCTCTCCATACTCCTCGACCGCAGCAAGGGGCAGAACGTGATCATGTACAGCACCGAAGGTGGCATGAACATCGAAGATGTGGCGCATGACACGCCTGAAAAAATATTCAAGGAATGGGTGCATCCCGGCGGCGGGCTCCAGGCATTCCAGGCCCGCAAGATCGCATTCAACCTTGGCCTGAGCGGCGAAGCTTTCAAGAACTGCGTGAAGTTTGTTACCAACCTGTATAATGCCTATGTAGGGCTTGACTGCGCCATGCTGGAAATAAACCCGCTGTTCAAGGCCGCCGACGACAAAGTGATCGCGGTAGACTGTAAAATGAGCCTCGATGACAATGCCCTGATGCGTCATCCTGATATAGCTGCCCTGCGCGATGTGACCGAGGAAGACCCGACCGAAGTGGAAGCCGGCAAGTATAACCTCAATTTCGTAAAGCTCGATGGCAACGTAGGCTGCATGGTGAACGGTGCCGGCCTGGCCATGGCCACGATGGATATGATCAAGCTCAGTGGCGGAGAGCCGGCCAACTTCCTTGATGTTGGCGGTACTGCCAATGCCCAAACCGTAGAGGCAGGCTTTAAGATCATCATGAAAGATCCTGCGGTCAAAGCTATCCTCATTAATATCTTCGGGGGTATCGTTCGCTGCGACCGGGTAGCGGCCGGCGTGATCGAGGCTTATAAGAACCTCGGCAATATCAATATCCCGATCATCGTACGCCTGCAGGGCACGAATGCAGAAGAAGCAAAGAAGCTGATCGATGAAAGCGGTCTGCAGGTCCAATCTGCTATTCTCCTGAGCGAAGCGGCCGAGCTGGTGAAAAAAGCGGTGGCCTGATCCATTTATTGGGCTCTTAAATAATTAAAAGCTATCCCTTACCAGGGATAACTTTTTTATTGTTATTACCTGAATAGCAAGCAAGCGGCCATCGGGGCTGAAAAAGGTTTCCGATGCAGAGCCGTTCAGCATATTCCCGCTATCGAACACCATCGATACCGATTGCGGCCCGGTTTGCGCCCGGAGGTCCAGGCATACCGGTATGTAGCCGATACAGAGCAGGCACACTGTTCCGCCAAACAAGGCCCAGGTAAGGCAATTACTAAATAGCTATTTAAAGCGCAACAAAAAAGGTTGCCTCATACGAGACAACCTTTTAATATAAATGTGACCGTAGCTTAATAATAGCTCAGCGTAAGCTCTACGCGGCGGTTCTTCTGGCGGCCGGCAGCTGTTTTGTTGTCAGCGATCGGGCTGTTCTCGCCATGCCCGGTAGCATTCAGACGGCCGGCATCCACACCTTTGCTTATCAGGTATTTTTTCACCGCATCGGCCCGGTTCTCGCTCAGCACCTGGTTGGCGTCTTCCTTACCCACATCATCGGTATGACCGTCGATAGACAGGCGCAGATCAGGTATTTCCTTCATGATGCTGGCCACCTCGTTCAATCCTTTATAAGATTTGCTCAGCAGGGTATATTTGCCGGTAGCGAAATAGATATTGTTAGCTGCAAAATTCACTTTCCTGATCACTTCTTCCTGGATAAGAGGGCAGCCCTGGTTCTCTCTTACACCCGGCAGCGTGGGGCAGCGATCTTCATTATCATTGATGCCGTCGCCATCGGTGTCTTTGTAAGGACAACCCTGGTTGCTGGCAGGGCCAGGCTCGGTGATACATTTATCTTCTTCATCGTTCACGCCATCGCCATCGGTATCAGGTATCGGGCAGCCGCCATAACGGGCCAGGCCTGGTACGGTGGGGCATTTATCTTCTTCATCGTTGATGCCATCCTTATCAGTATCAGGTATCGGGCAACCGTCGTATTTAGCCAATCCCGGAACGGTGGGGCATTTGTCAAGGCTGTCGATAATGCCGTCACCATCCGTGTCGAGCGGCGGCAGAGGCACCACGATCACTTTAGGCTCTTTTTTCTTACCCACCCGGCCGGCAAAGCCTATCTGGTTAAAGAAATGATAGTTGGCCGTTTCCTTTGTTACCGGTACACGATACTGCGAGGTCACAAAAAGATGGGCTTCATCAAAGAAATTGATCTTCAGCCCAAGACCAGGGGAGGCAAAAGCTCCGAAATATTTGCCTGAATACATCTGTGCGCCTGCTCCTGCAATGATATAAGGTTGTACCCAATATTTTTCGGATACCATCTTGAAATTGGCAGCGGCATCCAGCTCGGCGAGAAACTCGTCGTTTGTCTTTTCATTCTTTATGCCATTCCTGGTAAAGGAACCTCCCAGCGTACCGGCAAAGTCGATGAACCGGTGCAGGCCTTTAAAGTAGCTGACGGCAATACCAGGGCTCATTTCCCTGCCTTTTGCCCACTGCTTGTTCCTGCGTACCTGGCCAAAGGAGGTAGTACGTATTCTTTGGGGGGTTGTAAAGTCGTTGAGGAAAAAACTAATACCAATCGCTGCCGGTCTGATCTCATCGTCCTGGGCAAAGCCTTCCGTGGCAAACAAAGACAGAGCCAGCGTTATGGCGAAAATCTTCTTCATAAGAGCATATAGTTTGGTGATAAACGAAACAAAAATAATCGGTATGTTCAATATCCTAAAATAAATTTATTTAATCATTTCACCCAGCATTCCCGGGTTATTTTATCCTGCAAGAATGCTGCGCCAAGTTATTTGCCTGCAAAATACCGGTCGGCCAGGCGGCGGTCCTCTCCATAGATATCGTCATAGAACAGGATACGCCCGTCTTTTCCTTCACAGGTAAAATAGCGAATATATACCGGCAGCCGGTTACGGACGATGATCACCTTCTTTTCTTTCCGCGCCAGCCAGCTGCGCACCGAGTCGACAGGGGTGTACATTTTCGGGGTGGCAGCCGCTATGCTGTCCTCCTGAAGGATATCATACATTAGCCCTTCCCAGTTCTGCACCCGTACGCAGCCATGGCTCAGCGAGCGGGAGCTTTGCCCAAACAGGTATCGCTGGTTGGTATCATGCAGGTACACCGCGTATTTATTGCTGAAGTTGAACTTCAGTATGCCAAGGGCATTTGCATCCCCGCTGCCCTGCACAATCCGGTAAGGTATCCCTTTGCTGTATTTCGACCATTCTACCGTGTAAGGATCTACTTCATCGCCCTGGCTGTCGACCAGGCTGTACCCTTTACGCTGCAGGTAGCCCGGGTCTTTTTTAATGGCAGGCAGCATTTCCTTGGCAATGATGCTTTGAGGCACGGTCCATTGCGGGTAGGTGATCATTTCAGATATGGCGCTTGTCAGCACCGGCGTACGGGTACCCGGCCGGCCGCAAATGATCCTGGACAGCAAGTGCACAGTATCTTTTTCAAATAAGCGCAGATAGAAAGAAGGCAGGTTAACCCATAGGTACCGGTCAGGCATTTTTTCCGGCAATAATTTATAGCGGTCTGCTACAATAGCGATGCGTACGAACCTTTCCCTGTCTGTCAGGTTCAGCATCCGTACGGTACCTTCACCTGGCTTGCCATCTGCTGCCAGGCCTTTTTTCTGCTGGTACTGCTTCACTATAGCGGCCAGCTGCGCCGAATCGAGCGGCAGGTTGCTGTCGGCCAGAAGTCCTTCCTCAAACAACCGCTGTTGCAATATCCTGTAGAAAGCCTGCTGATCACCTCCCTTTACCGGCAGGGGAACCCGCGTAAAGACCCTGTCGTCTGCGCTGTCGAGGAAATTTTTTAACCCTGCTTTCAATAAATGATATCCCTGGTGACCGGGCTCCAGCTTAAAAGCAAGTGAAAAAGGAGATGCTTCCTGTTTCAGCAACCGGAGCTGCTCGGCATAGAACTCATTAGACAGTACTGAATCTTTCCGGAGCGTAATGCTGTCGGCCGGCAGCCGGCCCAGCTTTAGGTCGGTTACCAGCTGCACCAGCGCATCGGTAAGCAGCAGGTCGGCCCTGGCCCATAAGGCTGCATCTTTTCTCGCTCCTTTTATAAGTGAATCCTGGCGAAATTTATTGTCCAGCGCCTGCAAAGGCAGCCAATGATAATCTTCCGGGAAAAGCGCATACAGGCGCGCCCTGCTGATAAAATACAGCAATGAATCACCTGCCTGCGACCAGCTATTGCCCTGGAGCCAATTGGCCTCAAAGCCAGCCTGCTCATACAGCCACTGTACCCTTTCAGGATTATGTACCACCAGGCTGCTGTCGAGCCGGCCTTTATTGACTGCTATGAAGCTGATGGCCTCCCTGATATCCTTGGAGGTCCTGGCTTTCAACTCTTCGGGCGTATCGGCAAGATCGGTTACCCGGGGCGAGCGCTGGTTATTACAGGATAGGAGAAAAATGATCAGAAAAACCGGCAGGATCACGCGGCTCATAAATAAGATTTAGAATAGTTGACAATCCTTTACCAACTCCTTTATTATTCTGCCCGGTTCATAAGGTAATTGCGGGCAGGTTTCATAAATTACATACTGATAAAAGGATTATGCTTTACAAATTACTGAATAGGCCTTGCCTGCAAAATACCCTGGCAGTTGTTTTATCAACATTTTTTACCGTAGCAGCCGGTGCCCAGGACAGCCTGGTACGCCCTGTGGTTACCTCCAGCTGGGCAGAATACCGGCACCAGGTAAAGGCCGATTCTACGAAAAGAATGGTAGAGCTGAAGTCGCTGATCCCTGGCCTGCGTTACGACCTGCGGTATGCAGGCGCCAATAATTTTATGCGCCGGAGGATGTATCCTGCTAAAACGTCTGCTGCTTTTCTGCGGCTACCGGCAGCCCTGGCCCTTAAAAAAGTACAGGAGGAATTAAAGACCCGCCAGCTGGCGCTGAAGATATTTGACGCTTACCGGCCCTATGCCGTTACGGTCAGCTTCTGGAAGCTTGTGCAGGATGAGCGCTATGTGGCCAACCCGGCCAAAGGCAGCTGGCATAACCGGGGCATTGCCGTTGACCTTACTCTCGTAGACCTGAAAACAGGCAAAGAAAGGGATATGGGAACCGGGTTTGATAATTTTTCCGATACGGCCCGTCATTCCTTTACCGGCCTGCCCGAAGAAATATTGCAGGACAGGCTGCTGCTTAAAACGGTCATGGAAAAGCATGGGTTCAGATCCATTGAAACGGAATGGTGGCATTATTACCTGCCAGGAGGAGAGAAATATGAATTGCTCGATCTTGATTTCAAAACCCTGCTTCGCAAGCCATGAGCTCAGCGGAATTTAGCCGTCTTCTCATGACCGGTGATATCTCCGCCGCTGCGCACCTGCAGCTGCACCTGGCAGATCCACTCCCCGCAATGCCGGGCGTACAGATATTCGTTCACATCATGCATCACCCGCATGACCTGCTCATAAGTGCCTTCAAGAACGGTCGCAAACGGGCCTACCTCATGCCTGATGCCTGAACGCTGTATTACGGCAATAGCTTCGTCTACCCATTCATAAGGATGCCTGTCCTGCACCACGGGCACTATCTGCAAAGAGGCATTGACAAGATATTGATGCATGACGATCATTTAACCGGTAAAACGTCGATGACCGCTTCAAGATTGACAGGTCCGTAAATATGCGGGAAAGTGTCCTGCAAAGAAGAAGACCATTCCTGTATATAACGGCTGGTAAGACGGTCGGTATCGATCACAAGGCGCACCAGGTCCGACTTCTCTGAAAAATATCTTTCCAGCACGCCGGCCACCTGGCGTTCTTCGCTGCAATGGATAAACCCTTCTTCTTTCAGGGAGGCCGCTTCATAGCTTCCTTTTTGCGGGGCGTTTTCCCATTCTTCTTTTGTAGTGATATGATATACAATTGGCATAATCGTTCTTTTTAGCTGATAACCCTTTTAATATGCTGCTCGAGCAAAAGCAGGTCGGCCAGCACTATGGCTGTGGCTGCTTCCACGATCACCGGCGCCCGGAGGGCCACGCAGAGGTCGTGCCGTCCCTTGACCGAAAAGCTTTCCACCTGGCCATTATCCCAGTTTAGGCTTGTCTGTTGCCTGGGAGTAGAAGCGGTAGGCTTGATGGCCAGCCGGAAAACGAGCTCGTTACCATTAGTGATGCCACCCACAATGCCACCGGCATGGTTGGTGCTGGTTTTGCCATCCAGGTTCTCGATAGCATCATTATGCTGCGACCCGAACATCCTGGCTGCTGCAAAGCCGCTGCCAAACTCTATGCCTTTTACGGCGGGAATAGCAAACATCATGTGCGCGAGCAATGATTCTGCCGAATCGAAGAACGGCTCTCCCAGTCCTGCCGGCAGGCCGCTGACCCTGCATTCCACTATGCTGCCTACCGAATCCCTGGCATCGATCGCTTTTTGCAATCCTTTTTCAAGGTCTGCTTCCCCGCCAATCTCGGTCACGGCAGCGCTTACCTGTATGCTGCCCATGAGCTTTTTGGCAATAGCGCCTGCGGCTACCAGCCCGGTAGTAAGCCGTGCGCTGAAATGCCCTCCTCCTCTATAATCTTCATGCCCGCCAAACTTTTGCCTGGCTACCATATCGGCATGCCCGGGCCGCGGAAAGCTGCGCTGCTTTTCGTAATCGGAGCTGCGGGCATTATTATTCTCGAAAAGAATAGTGATGGGAGCGCCGGTGGTCTTGCCATTAAAAAGACCGCTTTTGAAAAAAGGATGATCTGCTTCCTGCCTGGGAGTAGTGCCTTTCTGCTTGCCTCCTTTCCGTCGCTCCAGGTCTGGCAGCAGGTCGGCCTCTGTAAGCGGCAGCCCGGCGCCGCAGCCGTCGATAACGATACCTACCGACTCACCGTGCGATTCACCGAAGATATGCACCCTGAATAAACGACCGAATGAATTCACCTTTATTGCATTAATTGGTTAAGGACTGAGCCAGGTAAAGATACAGAACCTCCAAGCGATTGGATATCGCGGTAAAAACTTGGGTACGACTTGCCCACGGCTTGCGCTTCCTCGATGACGGTATCCCCTTCCGCATTAAGAGCAGCGATGGCGCAGGCCATAGCAATGCGGTGGTCGTGCCGCGAATGTACGAGGGCGCCTTTCAGCTTCTTCCCTCCCTGTATGGTCATGCTGTCGCCATCCAGCGATACCGGCAGTCCCATCTTGCCAAACTCTTCCTGCAGCGTGAGCGCCCGGTTGCTTTCCTTATGCGCAAGCCGGCCTATACCGGTGATCACCGTTTCTCCCTCACAGGAGGCTGCCAGGGCTACCAGCGGAGGGAACAGGTCAGGGCAGTCGGTGGCATCGAACCGGAAACCTTTCATTACCGAAGGATGCACCACGATCTCCTTTGCCTCCACGGCCACGCCGGCACCAGCGTCGATCAGGGCGTCCAGTATCTTCCTGTCGGCCTGCATAGAACCGGCAGACAGCCCCCTGACCGTTACCGGGCCTGCAATAGCGCCGGCTACCAGCAGGAAGGCGCCACCGCTCCAATCTCCCTCAACCGTATAGGTACGGTTGCTTCCGGCAGGAACATTATATAAGGCCTTATCAAAATAGAATTCTTTATAGTTCCTGTTCTCCGGCAGCTTCAGCCCGAACTGTCGCATTACATCAAGCGTCAGGTCTATGTAGGGTTTGCTTTTGAGGTCATTTACCATGATCGACACGTCGCATGCGCCGGCAGCCGCATAGGCAAGCAATAGCCCTGTCAGGAACTGGGAGCTCAACGAACCGTCCACTTCAATGGTAGCCGGCTTCAGCGGGCCCTGCACTACCAGCGGCAACCGGCCTTCCCGGCTGCTGACCCGGGTTCCCAGCCTGGGCAATATTTCATCAAAGAAATGCATGGGACGGCTTGTAAGGCTGCCGCTGCCGGTAATGGTGATCTCATCACTGCTCAGCGCTGCCAGGGGCGTAAACATGCGAATGCTCAACCCGCTTTCACCGCAATCTACCTGCCTGTCAACAGGGGCTATACCCTTGCTTTCTACCTGCAGCCCTTCTGCCGTAGCCGTAACTGCGGCGCCCAGCTTCCGGATAATATCCAGTGCCGCCTTATCATCGTTGCTATGGCCGGGATTGACGATGATCGTTTTCCCCCGGCTTACGAGGGCGGCCGCGCAGGCCCGCTGCATGGAGCTCTTGGAGGCAGGCGCCTGTATTATGCCTTTCAGCCGTGAAGGTCGTATGGTTGCTTTCATTGAAATAAATATGTTGGTGATCCTGCTATATTGCCATTATTATGGCTTCCAACCGGTCAACAGGCACTGGCTGCACTATTCCTTTGCCGATCTTTTCGAGTAAGATATAGTTTATCACGCTACGCTCCCTTTTCTTATCCATCCGCAGCACTTTCATGGCTTTTCTTTTGTTGAAAGAAGCATAGGTAGGCAGCTTATATTTCCCGAGCAGGCCTGTTACGCGCTCCGTTTGCGTAAAGCCTGCCAGCTCTGCCGATAGGTGACAGGCATAGGTCATCCCGATAGCTACAGCCTGCCCGTGCGAAAGCTCGTACTGGTTCTCGAGCGCATGGCCAAGCGTATGCCCGAAGTTGAGCAGCCTGCGCTCTCCTTTTTCAAACTCGTCGCGCTGCACTATTTTCGATTTGATCATTACGTTCCGTTCTACGAGCATGGCCAGCCGGCTCTTTTGACGTTGATAAGCCGCAAGGCTGCCTGCTTCCAGCTCCCTGAACAGGGCTGCATCCCTTATACAGGCATGCTTGATGATCTCGGCAAAGCCATTCTCCCACTCTGCCTGCGGCAGCGAGCCAAGCAGCGAGAGATCGTGCAGGATGAAGGAAGGCTGGCGTATCAGGCCTACCATATTCTTATAGACCCCTATATCGATCCCGTTCTTTCCGCCAATGGAAGCATCTGCCATGGCCAGGATAGAAGTGGGGATAAATCCAAAAGGGATACCCCTCATATAGATAGAAGCTATATATCCCGTGATATCCGTTATCACGCCGCCGCCAACGCCTACAAGGGTTGTTTTCCGGTCGGCTTCCATCCCGATCAGCTGCTCTATCACGGCATCTGCGGTAGCCTGCACCTTATATGCTTCACCGGCCTTCAGCACAATAGTATTCCATCCTTTGAACTTTGCCGTATGGCTGGCAAATACATGCTCGTCCGTCAGCAGGATGGCGCTGCGGCGGTCCACGATCTTTTTCAGCTGCGACATGCCTGCGGCCAGATAATGATCCACTACAGCGGTGGAGAACCGGTAAGAAAGATGTTTCATGTATTGCTTATGCAGGCTTTGGCCTGCTTTTGATGATATGTTTGGCAGGAGCCAAGCGCCGGCTAAGCATCCATCACTTTTTTCTGGTGATTGATGCTTTCCATATGCACTGCGTCAAAATACCTGGTGATGAACTCTTTGCTAAGCCCTATCTTTTCTCCTTTGGAAAAAGCCTTTTCAATGATCTCGTTCCACCGGTTGGTCTGGAGAATGGTGATATTATTGTCTTTTTTGTACTGGCCGATCTGCTCGGCCACCTTCATGCGCTGCCCAAGTATCTGCATCAGCTCATCGTCGAGATGGTTGATCTTCTGGCGCAGCTTTTCAAGCGCCGCATGCAGGGCTTCCGACTCAATATCTTCTTTTCTCCAGATGATGGCCTCCAGCATTTCGGCCAGCGTTTCAGGCGTTACCTGCTGCTTGGCATCGCTCCATGCGTTGTCAGGATCAATATGGCTTTCAACCATCAGCCCGTCATAATCGAGGTCTACTGCCTTTTGCATTATTTCCAGCAGTATATCCCGGCGCCCGCAGATATGCGAGGGATCATTGATGATCGGCATATCGGGGTGCTTAAGCTTCATTTCTATTGCCAGGTGCCACATGGGAGCATTTCGATATTCTGTATTGCCATAAGATGAAAAACCACGATGGATCAGCCCGATATTCCTGATGCCCGCCCTGGCCACGCGCTCTACGGCACCTGCCCATAGTTCAAGGTCGGGATTGATCGGGTTCTTGATCAGCACGGGCACATCTACCCCGCGCAGCGCGTCGGCTACCTCCTGCACGCTGAAGGGATTTACCGTAGTACGCGCCCCGATCCACAGCACATCTACGTCAAAGGTCAGCGCATCCTGCACCTGCCTCGCCGTCGCCACTTCTACGGCAACAGGAAGACCGGTAAGCTTTTTTGCCTGCTGCATCCAGGGTAGCCCTTTGGCTCCTATGCCTTCAAACATGCCCGGCTTGGTGCGCGGCTTCCATATACCGGCCCTTAACATATTGACCTTCCCGGTGGCTGCCAGCCGCTGGGCGGTGGCCACTACCTGCTCTTCTGTTTCTGCGCTGCAGGGGCCGCTGATGATAAGCGGTCGTTGGTTCCATGCCTGCTTTACGGTGTCTGTTGCTGATTGCGCTGCTGTTTGCATTGTTTATTCTTGTTTGTAAAGTTATCGATTCGTGCTTATTTCTGCCGGCAGGCAGCCACCTGTGCGGCAACCGGCCTATTTTATTTTATGATCCTCTTTATTTTATTCGCTTCTTCGATCAGCTGCCTGAGAAAAACGGCGTCTCCCTGCCGGATGCTGTCGCGGAACCTCGACAGCTGGTCGATATGCGCGGTGAGCACATCCAGCACATTTTCCCGGTTTTGCATGAAGATGGGCACCCACATGGCCGGGTTGCTTTTAGCCAGGCGAACAGTGCTTTCAAAGCCGGCGCTTGCCAGCTCGAATATGGCATTATCTTCCTTTTCCTTCTCCAGCACGGTATTGGCCAGCGCAAAAGAGGTGATATGGGAGATATGGCTTATATACGCGGCATGCAGGTCATGCGCTCCTGCTTCCATTTCCAGCAGGTGCATACCGATCTTTTTATACATGGCCCTGGTCCATACAAGCGCATCCTCATCGCTGTCGCGGGCATTGCAGATGATGACCGCCTTGTTCTCATAGGCGCCGCGCACAGCTGCCTGCGGCCCGCTGTACTCGGTGCCCCACATCGGGTGCGTCGCCACATACCTTCCTCTTTTAGGATGATGCTTTACAGCATTGATCAGCTGGGCTTTGGTAGAGCCAAGATCGATCACTACCTGATGGTCTACCCTATCCAGGATGGAGGGCAGCAGGCTTACCATCCGGTCTACCGGGATAGCCAGCATTACCACGTCCGACCCATCGATAGCCGCTTCAAGCGGCAGCGCTTCATCTACCAGTTCCAGCTCCAATGCTTTCTGCAGGTGCTCTTCGCTGGCATCTACCCCGATCAGCCGCGACGCTATCTTTTTTTCATGCAGCTGTATCGCCAGTGAGCCGCCGATCAACCCTACTCCCACGATAGCTACTCTTTTTCTTTCTATTTTATTAACCTCGTTTGGCATCGTCTATTCTTTTTATCGCTTCTTCAAATCGTTGCACAGGAGCGCAAAGGCTTACCCGTATATAGTCATTGCCGGCATCCCCAAAGATGCCGCCAGGCGTAATAAATACACTCGCCTGCTGCAATACCTCATCGCTCAGCATATATCCATCCTGGTACCCGGCAGGTATGGCCGCCCATACGAACATGCCGGCCTGGAAACGTGAGTATGAGCAACCAAGCCTGTCAAGAAGGGTGAATACCATATCCCTTCTCCGACGGTACACGGCGTTCACTTCCTCCTGCCAGTCGGTACCCAGCTCCAGGGCCCTGGCGGCAGCCAGCTGAAGGGGCAGGAACATGCCGCTGTCCATATTGCTTTTAAAGCGCAGCACTTCATCTATCCGTTCCCTGGCTGCGCACAGCATACCTACCCGCCAACCCGCCATATTATGCGATTTGCTAAGTGAGTTCAGCTCGATCACGCATTCCATAGCGCCTTTTGTAGCCAGCAGGCTCACCGGCTTATCATTGAGGATAAAGCTGTAAGGATTATCGTGCACCAGCAGGATGTTATGCGCGCGGGCAAAGCTTACCAGCTTTTCAAACTCTTCTGCTGCGGCTCCCTGCCCGGTAGGCATATGCGGGTAATTGACAAACATCAGCTTCACTCTTTCCAGCCCTTCCTGCTCCAGCGCAGCCAGGTCGGGGTAATAATTGTTCTCTTCCAGCAGCAGGTAATCGCGGCAGGTGCCGCCAGCTAACTGAACAGCGCTGCGGTAGGTAGGGTAACCCGGGTTAGGCACCAGCACCTCGTCTCCCTTGTCGATATAGGTCATGCAGATATGCATGATCCCCTCCTTGCTGCCTATCAGCGGCAATACCTCCGTATCTGTATCCAGCGTTACCTGGTACATGCGCCCGTACCAGTTGCTGATGGCCTGGCGCAGCACGGCAGCGCCTTTATAGGATTGATAAGCATGTACGCCAGGCTTGGCGCTTTCTTCCTGCAATACCCTGATCACTTCCGGGTGCGGCGGCAGGTCGGGGCTGCCGATGCCCAGGTTGATGACAGCTTTTCCCTGGCGGTTCAGCTCTTCTACTTCCCTGAGCTTCCGCGAGAAATAATATTCACCGATGCCTTCCAGCCTGGTGCTGGTTGCGATCCTGGCCGGCTGTGCTGTCATAGCTGTACCTGTATGCTTTATTTCCATATTCCTTTTTTGTATATCCCGTATATTCTCAATTCCTCTGTGAGCGGTTTGATAGCATTGATCACTTCATGGAAGCGATCGGTTGAATCAAATTCCATATCCGCATGAAAGCTGTACCGGAAGTCGCTGCCAGGTATCGGGAAGCTTTGCAGCTTGCTGAGGTTGATGCCTCCTTCGGCGATGCGGGTAAGCACCCTGGCCAGGCTTCCCTTGGAGTGGTCTGTATGGAAGTTGATGGAAGCTTTGTCTGCACCGGTACCGGTAGCTGCTGCTTCTGCTTCCCTGCGTAATACGAGGAAACGTGTATAGTTGTTCTTCAATGTATGGATATTGGGAGCGATAATATCCAGCTCATAAAGCTCAGCAGCCAGCTTGCTGGCAATAGCGGCTATATGCTTGCTCTTATGCTGGTGAATATGCTTTGCGCTGAGCGCTGTATCATCTGTTTCTACCAGCTTCCATTTATGTTTGTCCAGAAAGCCATAGCATTGCTGCAGGGCCATCGTATGCGAATGCACTTCGCGGATATCGTGGAGCTGCACGCCCGGATTTACAAGCAGGTGTTGCCTGATCTGCAGGTATATCTCCCCTGCTATGCGCAGGTTGCTTTTTTGCAGCAGGTTGTAGTTAGGCAGAATGCTGCCGGCAATCGAGTTTTCGATGGCCATAATGCCCCCGTCGCTCTCCTTTTTGCTTTCTGCCACGCGTATCACTTCGCGGAAGGTATCGCAGGGTATCACTTCTACCTGCCTGCCATAATATAGCCGGGCAGCCACCTGGTGAAAGCTGCCTTCATAACCCTGTATCGAGACTCTTGTATGCATATGCTGTATAAAAGCAATAATCCCGGCTGGTGAGCCGGGATTATTTATGTTGATCTTTAGTTGTTCGCTTATTTTGATCTCAACACAAGCATTCCCGGCTTCATTCTAAAGTAAAAGAAGCTAAAATAAAAGAAACCGGAGAATGTGGTTGTCCTGATCATTGCTTAACAAATATAAAAACCAAATCGGAAGAAAAAAATTATTTTCTCTTAAAGGCATGCAGGCAATAAGCCGGCCTTGTCAAGGCTTCAGCCTTTTCTTCTTCCACCGCCGGTGTCCGCATCGTTCATGCGTATCTTGCGCCCGCGGTAGTTCTTACCGTCGATAGCACGGATCATTTTATTGGCTGCTCCTGCTTCCACTTCCACCCAGCTATTCATTTCTTTCATATCGATGCGGCCCAGCACATCCTTGCGCAGGTCGCTCATGTCAAGTATAAACTGCAGGAAGCTGGCCTTGTAAAAGCCGTCGCGCGTACCGAGGTTAACGAACAGCCGTTGGTAATTGCCGCTCCCGGCGCCATACCTCGAGCTTTTTGCTTCGCGTGCTCCCGCGCGCTCGCCCGGGGCTTTTCTTTCCTTCCGGTCATCGCGAAGGTTGAGATCAGCTGCATTTTCATAATATTTAAGAAAGCGATCGAACTCAAGGGCTGCCACCCGCTGAAGGATCTCTTCCTTGTCGATATCGGCAAACTTTTCCTGCAGCACAGGCAGGTAGGTCTCATACTCGCCATGGCTGATATCGGCTTGCAGCATCTTATCGATAAAATGAAAGAACTGCTTGCGGCATACGTCCTTACCGCTGGGTATGTCCATTTTATGAAAACGGGTGTTCAGCAGCTTCTCTATCTGGCGCAGGCGATAGACCTCTCGCGGCGTAACGATGGAAACAGATACCCCGTTCCGCCCGGCACGCCCGGTACGCCCACTGCGGTGCGTATATACTTCGGTATCGTCGGGCAGCTCATAATTGATCACGTGAGTGATGCCCTGCACATCGATGCCCCTGGCCGCCACATCGGTTGCGATCAGCAGCTGGATGCTTTTTTCACGGAAACGGCTCATCACCTTATCCCGCTGCGCCTGCGTCAGGTCGCCATGCAGGGCCTCGATATCGTACCCTTCCCTGATAAGCGACTCGGTGATCTCCTGGGCATCGGCCTTGGTACGGGTGAAAATAATGCCATAGATGCCCGGGTTGAAATCGATGATGCGCTTCAACGTCTCATAACGGTTCACATGCTGGGTGGCATAGTATTGATGATCGATATTGGCGCTGGCAGAATTGACCTTCCCGATAGTGATCTCGAAAGGCTTATCCATGTATTTTTTGCTTACCTGCCTGATCTCGGGGGGCATGGTAGCGCTGAACAGCCAGGTGCTTTGCCGGTTAGGGGTATTCTGAAGAATGAACTCGATATCGTCCTTGAAGCCCATGTTAAGCATTTCATCGGCTTCGTCCAGTATCACATAATGGATCTTTTCGAGGTTGACGGCCTTGCGCTCGATCAGGTCTATCAGCCGGCCAGGGGTGGCCACTACAACATGCGAGCCCTTCTTTAGTTCCCGAATTTGCTCACCGATAGATGTGCCGCCATAAACGGCGGTAATGGCGAGACCGCTTTTTTTAGCGCGGAATGAGACCAGGTCGTTGGTGATCTGGAGACATAGCTCGCGGGTCGGACAGATAATAAGCGCCTGCGGAAAACGGTCTTCCTTGCGGATCAGCTGCAGCGCCGGCAGACCGAAAGCGGCTGTTTTGCCTGTTCCTGTCTGGGCCAGGCCGATAAAATCTTTGGTACCCTGCAGCAGAACGGGAATAGCTTTCTCCTGTATAGGAGTGGGTTGGGTAAATCCCAGGGCACTGACGGCTTGTAAAATACCTTCCTCGATGCCTAACGATTCAAATGTGGTCACTTTATATTGATTTAATAATTGCCGCTATAAAGCCGCAAAGTTAGCCTTATTTAAGGGGAGCAGGATGAAATTCCCAAATATCTCCCTGAAACAGGCCGGAAAAGTAAAAGCCACCTGCCCGGGGGCGGATGGCCTTTTACGATGCTTGCCTATTAAAACGGTTACGATTACTTGTTGTGAGAAGTAGTATCGTGAGTAGTAGTTGTAGTAATAGTAGTTTCACCATCACGTGTAGTAGTGTCAGTGGTTACAGTTTTAGTAACTGTATCGCCAGCAGGCGTAGTAGTTACGGTAGTGTCTGCATTTTCTTTGGTTTCAGCTTCGTTGTTGCAAGCTACAAAACCAAGGCTTGCTACAGCCAGTACGATGAAAAGCTTTTTCATTTGTGCGATTTTTGAGTTTATTTTGAAATATTTCAGTCTTTATACCGGGAAGAGAAAAAGGTAACCCGTCTTTTTTAAGTTTTTTTTATTTTATTTTTTCCGGCCCAAGGGTTACTATTTGCCTGAAACAGTATTAAATAAATGGAAGTGTGAAACCTGCGATCAACGAAAAGGAACTACTGAAGGGATTAGCCCGAAACGATAAAGCAGCTGTGGAGGCCATTTATCGGGAGAATTATAATATGATCCAGGCCTTGATAATCAATAATAACGGTCTGGCCGACGATGCAAAGGACATTTTCCAGGAAGCCATGATCGTACTTTATGAAAAGGCCCGCTCCGGTAATTTCGAGCTCAACTGCCAGATCAAGACCTACCTGTACTCTGTAGCCAGAAGGCTGTGGCTCAAGCGGTTGCAGCAGTCTAACCGGTATACGTCGGACCTGGTAAGCACAGATCAGCTGGTAGCCGTAGAAGACGATGTAGACGACCATGTGAGCCGGGATGCTGAGTTCGATATGATGCAAAAGGCAATGACTGGCCTGGGAGAACCCTGCAAAAGCCTGCTGGAAGCCTTTTACCTGCAAAAAAGGAACATGCAGGAAATAGCGGCCGAGTTTGGCTATACCAATGCCGAAAACGCCAAGACCCAGAAGTATAAATGCCTGGTACGGTTAAAAAAGCTATTCTTTTCGCACTATAAAAAATGACAACCGTGATGAATGAGAGCAATGATCTAATGATCCTGGACGCGGTAGAGCGTTACATCAGGGGTGAAATGAACCCTGATGAGCGTATGTACTTTGAAAACCTGCGCAAATCCAACAGCGAGGTCGATCAGCTGGTGGTGGAGCATACCCTGTTCCTCCAGCAAATAAACCGCTTCGGAGAATGGCAGCAGTTCCGCAATACCCTTCACGAAGTGCATAGCGGCCTTACCGAGCAGGGCAATATCATATCAGAGACGGCTACCGGCAAAGGCAGGCTCGCCTTTCTCTGGAATAAATATAAAAAGGTGGTGGCTATTGCCGCTACCATCGCCGGCATAACCGCTATCGGTCTTTCGATGCTGATAAATTCGGTTACGCCGCCTTCCAAAGATCCCAAGGTAAAAGAGCTGGTACAGGAGGTAAATGACCTGAAAGAAAGGACCAGGGTGCTCGACAGGAAGATCGATCATGTAGATAACAAGAACAACAATAATAGCAACCAGCCTGAAATTGATATGCCTGTCCGCTTTAACGGCACCGGCTTCCTTATCGATCCCAAGGGGCTGATGATCACCAATGCGCATGTGGTTAAGAACTCGAGGAACATTTATGTACAGAACAATAAAGGAGATCGTTTCAGGGCCATTGTGCTGAAGCTGGATGTTTCGCGCGATGTAGCCATCATCAAGATCGACGACGATCGCTTCAAGCCTTTCGCCAACCTTCCCTATGGCATCCGGAAGTCAACATCGGATATTGCCGAGCCCATTTTCACCCTGGGATTCCCGAGAGAAGAGATCGTGTACGGCGAAGGCTACCTGAGCGCTGCCACCGGCTTCAACGGCGATACCCTCAGCTGCCAGATATCCGTAGCAGCCAACCCGGGCAACAGCGGCGGTCCCGTATTCAATAAGAATGGTGAAGTGATCGGCATCCTGAGCACCAAGGAAACCAAAACAGAAGGAGCCGTATTTGCCGTGCAGTCAAAATATATCTACCAGGCGCTCGAAGAGCTGAAAAATAATTCGCTTTACAAGAACGTAAAGCTGTCGGCCCGCTCTTATGTGTCTGGCTTAGACAAGACCCAACAGGTAAAAAAAGTGCAGGACTGCGTATTTATGGTCAAAGGCGATTAACGGATCATCCCTATAAAACAGAAAGCGGTTCGGAAGGACCGTTTTTTTGTGCCCTCCCGTGACCAGCAAGGCGCTGGCCTTACATGGATGCTGTTTCGCTGATGCCGGCTGTCAATGGTCAGCTCCACAGCGCTTCAGGATATTCCTGCCTGCCGATCAGCTCATGCAGGCTTTTTTCCACGAAAGGCGCATCTTCCTTATAGGTAACGCCAAACCAGGAAGAGGTAGTGGGTATGATCTCTATCCTGCCTCCTTCCCTGATAAAACGATCAGCTACAATAGGGATAAAGAACTCTGACTTCTGCTCCTGTCCATGCTCCTGCAGGAACTCGCGGAACAGGCGCTGGGTATAGGAAAAGAAAGAAGGATCAAAGCACCAGAAATTCATCGATACCTTGGTATCAGGGGCCAGCTCACCCGGCTCCTGCCCATCGTCGCAGATAACCCGGTCGCCCTTGCGGGCAATATTGATGCGCTCCGCAATGGAAGCCAGGCCGCCAAACTCATCCAGGGTGCATACTCCCCGGTTCACCGTTCCATAGTCAGACAGCGTCCGCACAAGATCATACCCTACAATAGCATAGGTTTTCTCGTTGCAATCGTTGAGCAGGAAATCGGCAGCTTGCTGAAAAGCATTATGCCCGTAAAAATCATCGGCATTGATCACAGCAAAAGGCTCGTTCACCGTATCCATAGCGCAAAGCACCGCATGGGCAGTGCCCCAGGGCCTGGTACGATCCTGGGGGATATCGTAACCTTCGGTAAAGGCATCTATGTCCTGGAATACGTATTCTACCTCTATCCTGCCCTTAAGCTTAGGATCGAAAATAGTCCTGAAATCATCTGCAAATTCCCGGCGGATAATAAAAACGATCTTCCCGAAGCCGGAACGGACCGCGTCATAGATGGAATAGTCCATAATGGTTTCCCCGCCAGGGCCAAAACCCTGTATCTGCTTCATACTTCCGTAACGGGAAGCCATTCCGGCTGCTAATATTACAAGTGTGGGCTTGATCATACTTTTAAGATGAGGAGCAAATTTAAAGTAAATTTGCCAACCCTCATCATGCACACTTTCAATGCAGCATCCATACCATTGCAGCCAGCGCCATTCTTAGGCGATCATGCTGCCGATGTCACCCTGCTTCGCGCCGACCTGGTTCACCCTGTCATCTCGGGCAATAAATGGTTTAAGCTGCGCTATTATATCAGCCAGGCGCAGGCACGCAGGCAACGGAGGATAATCACTTTTGGCGGGGCTTATTCCAACCATATCGTCGCGGCGGCGGCGGCAGCCAACGAAGCCGGTCTTGAAAGCATCGGCATTATCCGCGGCGAAGAGCCCCTGCAGCTATCACATACTTTGCAGCAGGCCCGCAGCTATGGCATGCAGCTGCAGTTTGTAAGCAGGTCTGCCTATGCCGCAAAGGAAATACCGGCCTCCCTGGATACCAGTGATTGCTGCGTCATTCCCGAAGGAGGCTATGGACCTGAAGGCGCAGCCGGCGCAGGCACGCTTCTGCCACCTGCGGCCGGAGAGTACACCCATATCTGCTGTGCCGTAGGGACAGGCACCATGATGGCCGGGCTCATGAACGCCTGCAGCCCCTCGCAGGTGGTAACAGGCATCAGCCTGTTAAAAAATAACCAGGAGTTAGCCGGGCAGGTAGCAGCTTTGCTTCATGATCCCCTGCAGGCGGTGCATCTTGTGCACGATTACCATTTCAGAGGATATGCCAGGCACACGCCCGAGCTGCTGCAGTTCATGAATGATCTTTTCAGGCAAGCGCAGGTGCCTTCCGATTTTGTATATACAGCCAAGCTTTTCTTCGGGGTACGCGACCTGCTGCGCCAGCAATATTTTCCCGTCAGCAGCAAGCTGCTGGTGATACATAGCGGTGGATTGCAAGGCAATGCTTCCCTGCCAAAAGGAACGTTAATCTTTTAAGATTTCATCAGTCCAGCCCTATCTTTGTTGCTATGCGCATTAAAAATCCAAATTCTTGCTCCATTTACTCAATATGAAAAAAGCGGCTTTCTGTATCCTGCTCTTCCTGGGTAGCTTTTCTTCCTTGCTGGCACAGGATACTCTTCCCAATTTCTCTGTCAGGAATGCGGGCAATAACCGGATCATTATCGGCTGGAACAATACCTTCGAGACGGTGAAGCAGATCAGCATCCAGCGCTCGTTCGACAGTCTCAAGAACTATAAAACGATCCTGACCGTTGCCGACCCTACTACTCCCCAGAACGGCTTTGTAGATACCAAAGCAACCAACGACCACATGTTTTACCGCCTGTATATATTGCTCGACAGAGGAGTGTACCTGTTCAGCGATCCCAAAAGGCCTGTGCCGGACACGGCCAATCTGGGCATGGGCATGCCAGGCGATAAGCTGCCGCTGATGACGATAGATACCATACTTGTAGACCCGATCACCAAGCAGCCCACCATCGTCAAAAAACCGGTAGCCATACCGGCCTTCATACCTTCAAGATACATATACACCTATAAAGACGGATATGTGCGCATCAGCCTGCCTGAAAATCCTGAAAAAAAATATAGCATCAGGTTCTTCACTGCCGAAGACGAGCCGCTTTTTGAGCTGAAAGACCTTAAGGAAAGAAGCTTCCGGTTAGACAAATCCAATTTCTACAAGGCAGGATGGTACAAGTTTGAGCTGTACGAGAATGGCGAGCTGCTGGAAAAGCATAAGTTTTACCTGACCAAAGAATTCTGACCGGCATAGCGAAGCTCCACGTCAAACACCTTTTCAAAATTCTTCCTTACGAGCTTCTTGGCTTCCTCAAAATCAACGGGGCGGCCCAGTTCCCTGGCAATGGATGTAACCTGCTTGTTTTGTATACCACAGGGAATAATGAAGTTGAAGTAATCAAGGTCGGTATTTACGTTGAGCGCAAAACCGTGCATGGTGACCCAGCGGCTGCTGCGCACCCCGATAGCGCATATTTTCCGTTCCCGTCCCGGCTTGTCGTGGTCGATCCATACGCCGGTCTCCCCGCTGGAGCGCTCTCCTTTTATGCCGTACTCCTGCAGGGTAAGAATGATCACCTCTTCGATATTGCGCAGGTATTTGCCTATATCGGTATAAAATTTTTCCAGGTCAAGTATCGGGTAGCCTACGATCTGCTGCGGCCCGTGGAAAGTGATATCACCACCACGGTTGGTACGGAAAAAATCGATGCCCCGGGCAGCCAGGCTCTCTTCGCTGAGCAGCACATTCTCCATATGCCCGCTCTTGCCCAATGTATATACAGGCGGGTGCTCTACAAAAAGAAGATGATGGGTGGTTGGCACCTCATCCTTGCTCACTGCCAGGCCACCTGTGTAAACAAGGGCCTTCTTCGCTACATTTTCTTTCAGCAGCTGCTCCTGGTAGTCCCATGCTTCTTTATAGCGCATCTGGCCCAGGTCGCTGAACTGAACATACTGCTTATTCATAAACAACAAAGGTATCAACAAAATCCCATCCGTTACCTTTGCAGCCAGAAGCCCTGCCAGGGCATGCACTAAAACGGAGCATCATGGAACAAGAGCAATTACCCCAGGAGCAAGAAGCGCCGGAAACAACCGGCAGCAGCGACGAGCTGTACGAGCGGTTCATATTCAGGACCGATAAGGGACAGGAACCCCTGCGGATCGATAAATACCTGATGAACAGGATTGAAGGCGCCACGCGCAACAAGCTCCAGAAAGGGATCAATAACGGTATGGTGCTCGTTAACGGCAAGCCGGTGCGCCCCAACTATAAGATCAAAGCAATGGAGGAGGTAGTGGTCTATTCCGACATGAGCCCGGAGGAAACAGATGTGGTGCCGGAGAAAATGGACCTCAACATCGTTTACGAAGACGATCAGCTGATGATCATCAATAAGCCGGCCGGGATGGTAGTGCACCCGGGCAGCGGCAACTATTCAGGCACCCTGCTCAACGGGGTTTCCTATTACCTGCAGCAGCAGAACCCTTCCCTTACCGAAGAGGTGTTGCCACGGTTCGGACTGGTGCACCGCATCGATAAAAATACCAGCGGCTTGCTGGTGCTTGCCAAAACCGATACGGCCATGCGCCATCTTGCCAGGCAGTTTTTCGACCATACGGTGAAGCGCCGGTATATAGCCCTGGTATGGGGCGATATGGAAAAGGAGGAAGGCACCATCATTGCGCATGTAGGTCGCAACCTCCGCTTCCGGAAACTTTTTGAGGCCTACCCGGAAGGCGATCATGGCAAGGAAGCCATTACGCATTACAAGGTGCTGGAACGTTTTGGCTATGTAACGCTGATACAATGCGTGCTTGAAACAGGCCGTACCCACCAGATAAGGGTGCATATGAAATACCTGGGGCATCCTCTTTTTAACGATGACTTCTATGGGGGAGATAAGATCGTCAAAGGCACGGTATATGCCAAGTACAAGCAATTTGTGGACAATTGCTTTACGATCTGCCCGCGCCAGGCGCTCCATGCCAAAACGCTTGGCTTCATCCACCCTGCCAGCGGCGGGGAGATGTTTTTCGACACAGAGATACCCGAAGATATTGCCGCAGTGCTTGAAAAGTGGAAAAAATATGTGAGCGCTGCCGGCAACAGGAAATAATATCAGTCGGCAGCCTGCGTAAACGAGGATAATGTAGCCGTGAACACTCCCCGCTCCCGCTTCCTGAAGATCACATCCCAGCTGCCGTTATAACGCAGCACCGATGGCACCTGCAGCGTGCCAAAGCGCGTAAGCTGCACTTCCATGCTCACATTAAAGCTATATGCGCCTGCATTATAGCTGAGATCGTAATTGCGGGCCACAATCTCCATGGTGCCGGCGTCAAACCAGGTGGTCATATTATCATACACGATCCTGTTGCGCTCGCTTCCGCTAAGATCGGGCCTGGCCCTTACCGAAAAGATATAACAGTCCTTACCGTTGTAAGTGCCGGCATCCACCTGCATATTATAATACCTGGCGATATCAGGGTCGAAAATATTGCTCTTATCACCCATAAAAGGAATGCCTGGTATCTTTTTGCCGGGATTGAAGAAAAGCATTTTCAGCTGCTCCTTGCGCTTTTCCATCCCGCTTTTGCTTCCGGGGTCCAGCGCTGAGCCCCTTACTATGTTCGTTTCGCCGCAGACCTGCCCTTCCGTAAAAAACAGGCTGGCATACAATTTTGCCGTATAATAATTGAGCTCTCCGCTTTTATCGCGCATATCACCGGTCAGCCTTTCGTATTCCGTGGTCATCGTCCGGCAGCCGGCAGCTACCTGCTGCCTGGTGCTGCTCGACAAGGAGGCTTGCACCTTCCCTTTCTTATCCAGCATCCTGATATCATTCAGGGAAGTGTAGCCCAGCACCCGCAGGTTCTTGAACGCCTTGTAAAAGCTGGTATCGTTCTTTACCCGGTCGATGAACTTAGGTACGTTAAAATCCTTGCCGATGACCACATCCGTCAGCGTGATCATGCGCGACAGCCGCTCATTATCGATTGAGTCCTTTTCCTGCGCCACGGCCGGCAGCATCAGCCATATGCAAAAAAAAGCAGGCAAGATATTTCGTATCATGCCTGCAAGTTAAAGCTAAGTTTGCCGTCAGCAGCCTTTGCTTTATTTCCGTGGGGCTTTCCAGCATTTCCCGCCGGTGGCAGGATCATGCAAAAGTAAATGTAGCAGGGAATGCCTTGTAAGCTTCCCCTAAAACTGGGCCACTGTCGATTAGAGTTTTTCAAATATTTTA